>Ga0315274_10009203_pt1 | contig 14299 bp, 7 predicted proteins | sample YL17G02_20_MG_FD_203700 | JGI IMG/M metagenome (GOLD analysis project Ga0315274, IMG submission 203700) | Sediment microbial communities from Yellowstone Lake, YNP, Wyoming, USA - YL17G02_20 | ecosystem: Environmental > Aquatic > Freshwater > Lake > Sediment | place: USA: Wyoming | collected... | reverse complement strand
CGATATTTGAAACGAATTGTATAAAAGCCCTCTTCGTTTATTTCAATCGGCGTAGATACTCCGCCATGCCCTCGCTGCTTGGTGGCAGTGCCTTTTACATGGAATTCTCCGCTCTTTCCGGTCACTTTACAGTTGCCGTGTTTTTTAAGGTCGTACCGAACCTCGACAGGCTGTCCTTCCGTAGACGTTTCATCCTTGTAAAGAATCTCCCCGAAGGTCTGGCTGAGATAGTGATTGCCGAGTTTGCGTTCCTGCGGCCGGCACACTTCGAACAGACGGGCGTCGGGCAGCTCTTTAAGGTCCAACAGTCCGTCCGGTTCACCCAGTCCCGGACGTCTGCGAAATACGCGAGTATAATGATTCCTGAAACCCGCATCGGCCAGGAGACCAACCGTCAGACCGTCGGTCGTTCGATACCCCATCGCAGGGTAAATCTCGCGTAAATTACCCCCCTTGCAATCGGCCTGGTCAAAACTCCAGTAGTTGGCCGGCTCAGCGGCAGGTTCGAGGCGATGAGTCATCTTCAAAAATATGACCGGCATATCAGCCTGGTAAAGATTTATCCGTTTGCGGACAACATTATCATTTATTACGTCATAAGTTACCGTTATCCACAGGTCAACAATGTATTTCAGCTCAGTCTTGCCGCTGAGTTCCACATGCAACGAATCACCTTTCCATTCGGTTGCCTTCCAGTTTTCTATGGCATCCTTTACGCTTCCTTCGGCATTCTGAAACCAGGCGGAAAACTCCCCGCATTTAGATTGATTGTCGATAGCTGTCTTGCCAGCGAGAATGGTTACATAAAAACCCGACGTCTTATTGCCGTCAACTCGAAGCGAAACACTTTTTGTGTCCGACGATTCACCGATGCCAACCGTATTGAATACGCACAAAAACAATATGGATAGTAATAGAATTCTTGCTTTTTTCATTGGTAATACTCCTTTCAACAAAAAATAAGGTTATAAATTTATCACTACCACTTAATTAAAAGCTGAAACTTTCCAGCCAGTCTTCCGCAATTATCGCAAAGTCATCGAAATTAATGTTGCCATCGCGGCCAATGTCAGCGTTCACGCATTGGCCGGATGAATTGCTAAGCCACTTATCAGCAAATATCTGCAAGTCGATCATCCCCACTAAGCAGTCGCCGTCCAGGTCGCCTTTAAATCGTTGAGGCGAGGCCATTATCTCGGCGCAACTGGTAAAAGACAAATTGGTATTGTAATCAACTACCACGCCATTTATTAGTTTCTTGTTGTCTTCAATCGTAACTGTACCTTTTGCCGGAGCAAGGACAATCACCACCGCAGAATCTGCGGGAATGTTAAAATCGGTTATACCGCTGGTATCGGTCTTGAGAAATGTCTGACTGACAGTATCATACAAGTCCACACAGTTACTTCCTGCATCAATACTAACCGTTTTGGGCGTGCCATAAGGATTGAAGTATAAATAGGTCGGATAGGCCGTGTCGTGATAAAAGTCCGTCTTCAAACAATCCCACTGCAGGATTTTCTCGACATCCGTCGTGCGGACAATGCTTCCGAGATACCCCACACTCGAAGACCCGTACAGACCCAACTGTAACGCATTATCGCCTGTTGCATACGGTGTGACCGAATTACCGTAGCGGCGCAATCCCTCATAGGCGATGTAGGAGTTGGGGTCATGCCCTTGCGATATTGCCCAATTCCAGGCATCGTAATACTGATGATCTGAATCCAGAAAAGAAGGGTAAAGCAATCTCGCGGCGTTGGCCAGATTTAACATCCATTTACCAATCACCCTGGCATAACCACTGTTATAACGGACGACCGGAATAGTTGCACCTGCTGACTGAAACGTATTCATCGCAAACGCATATCCGCTACTGTCCGTGACGCTTCCGACAAGTCCATCGCAATCATAGCTCCCCCAGGCAGTGCTGCTTATCGTGCCCCAGCCGACCCTGAAACTATATGTATCCGGATGGGTGACATATCCGGAGCACCAGTAGAGCAGTTTATCGAGGTCATAAGACCTTCCAAGTTCCGCATTCATCCTCGCTGCCGTAATTGGGCCATATTGCAGCATTACTTCGTAATGGGGATTCTGGTCTATGGGCACCACATCGGAAAGATAAGACATGCCCCAGTCGGCTGCTGTTAGATGATTTGGATCCCCGGACTCAGTGTACGCCATGTAACTAATCCACGCAAAAGCCGCAGCCGAGTCTGACTCGACCCATGAACCGTTATCGATAGGTAGCATCGTGCTGAAGTTAAAACTGTAATGGTTATAATTTGGAATGGTCCATGGGTCTTTTTTGCCACCCATTACTACAGAAGCATTATATAGCTTGTTCGCTATAGCATTTACCTTATCTGGAAGTCCTCCCTTGCCCGGGTACAAATCAGCAATCTGGACCATGAAAATCGTAGGAACCATCTTATACCAGAATTCGGGATTACCACAGCCGCCTCCATCATTGCCACACATCTGCTGCGATGCGCAGTAGTACATATTAGCTGCCCCCGTTACCGTGTCATGACCATTATAATTACTCATGTCATATCCTACAAGAGTACCGCTAACGATTAGGGCCAGAGCATTGATTGCCTCACTGGATCCAATGGGGCGGTTCACATAGGCTGGCATGTTAAACATACCCTTCCAAAATCCAGATGTAATCCATGACGATAAGGGCAAATAAGTACCGGTTTTGGTATCATCAAGCACATAGTCCACATATCCTTGAGTCACAGCCTGCCAGTCCCGCATTAAATAGGGCGCTGGTTCATTGGGCATCTCTTCAACCCGCGGCAGGGTATATTGACTATCCGATATGATTCGCAGGTCATCAATGTAGATTGAATTACCACCGCTGGGCCACGCACTGCACCAGAAATCAATGGTGTCGATTTGAGAGAAGTCGTCAACGGGTATATCTCCATCGGGTGGGTAATCAAAGAATTCCGAAATTGGACAGATAATCTTTCGCCAGCCGGTCTCTGTAGCAAGGGGAACAGCGAATCTTGCAGTCTTTCCGGACTGATATATTATCAATTGTCTAACACAAGATGAGCCCACCAGGTCGGACCATACCCAGAAACTCAATGCCTTATTTGCTATTGGTGTAAGATCGATTTTGCCGGGATAGAGCTTGCGCGGCACAACATCCCAGACACCTGCCGGTCTGCCCTCAAAACGTATGCGCATGGAGCCCGTACCTTCTGTGACAGGGGCAGGAATCACTGCCTGTTCAACCAGGCCAGTTCCCCGAGTATCATACCAGCCGCTGGCTGTAAAGTCGTCGAAAGATTCAAGTTGCATCTCCTCTGCGCTGGCTGTAAAGTCGTCGAAAGATTCAAGTTGCATCTCCTCTGCGAAAGAGGTTTTTTTCTCTTGATAGAACTGCGGCACTGGGTTATTGTTCATTTGTGTAAAAGAATGGCCACATGAAGTCATCAGCCCTGTTAACAGAACTGAAAAAAGAATTCTTAGATATGATTTCATCCTTATTTTCCTTTCATATAATCAACGACTACGCCGTTAATCAGTGTTTTTTTGCCGTCATATTTGATATTACCTGATGCCGGCGTCAAAACTGCCAGAACAGCCGAGTTCGGTTCGATTGAAAAACTCTGTATTCCTGCAGCATTGGTAACAAGAAATTTATTTTCGACAGCATCATAGATGCTCTTGTGTTCAGCGCCTAAATCAATATTTACAGTTTTTTTCTCTGAATGAGGGTTGTAGTAAAGATATGTTGGATAAGCCGGGCTGTGATAGAAGTCTGTTGCTAAGCAATCAAGCCGGAGGATGCCTTCCACGTTTGTCTTTTTGATAATGCCGCCGAATATTCCAACATAAACCGAGCCATACATCCCGAGGTTTGTTTTGCCCCAGCCGCCTTTTTTGGCATCACCTGCTGCATAAGGGGCTTTGTTGCTAAGCGACTCTATCCAGATATCATCAATATATATTCTGTCAGACTTGCATGAGGGGGCGACTTTTTTTGTATCAGCAACTTTGAGATAAATCGTTTCCGCCTCTGTTCGAATTTCAGCAGCTCTGTGAGCATCGGTTTCGGAGCTGAATTCAAACAGCGGTTTATACGACCCTGTAATCTGTAAAGAATAGCCGAACTGGAAACTTTCGCCATCTCCAAGATTGTCGGTCTTGCCTACAAAGTTCAGGATATGCCTATCCGCCTTGCTTAGTCGTACTTCCCAGATATGTTCGAGTTCATCCTGATCATTTTCTTCTATACATTCGTAAACTTTGTTTGTCCCGATAGCTGATGTATAGTCTCCTGATGTTATTTTGCCTTTGGCAGTTTCAAGGTCGGCAATAACCCTGTCAATTTCAAGATACCGCTGACGAAGGCCTTCATACGCGATACATGATTTCGGGTCATTGTTTTTGGCCCATTCGCTGTCTGTCTGCTGGTCATCATCCAGTGCGTTGGGATAAAAGAGTCTTGCGCTGTTTGCGGCGTTAAGCATCCACTTGCCGATAGCGTTGGCAAATCTTTCGTCATACCTGACCAGCGGAATCATAGAGCATGCGATATCAAAGGTGTTCATCGTAAAGCCGTACATGTTATTATTGTCCGCTACGCTTCCAATCAGACCTGCGCAATCAAGATTTCCCCACTTGCCTGTTGTGGCGCCCCATTTTCTCCAGTTACTTCCGTCGAAACACCAGTTGATGAATTTTTCCACGTCATAATTTGTGCCGATTTCCGCATTCATTCTTGCGGCCAGGTATGCCCCCAGCGGCATAAGAACTTCATAAAATGGATTTGTTTGGGATTGCTGAAGGTAATCCATGCCCCATCGGGCGGCGTTAAGATATTTTGATTTTGATTCATTGTCCTCGCTTTTGACATGAGCCATATATTCAATCCATGCCGCCGCAGCTGCTGCATCCGCCTCTTTCCAGACGGTATTATCAAATGGCTTCATTGTAGAAAAATTAAAGGCGGTGTAATCAAAGTTTGGCACCTGCCATGGGTCTGTCTTCCCTCCCATTGCCACACAGGCTTTTTGCCACTGGTCCGCGGTAAGGTAGAACTGTTTCCGCATTACCTCTGAGTCGGGACAGAAGTGGTAAATTCTGTAAAACAGCACACTGGGAAATATCTCGTACCAGAATGAACCGCCGGTCCTTCCATTGATGTCGTTGAGATACAATTTCTGGTCGTTCGAGAAGTAATTTGTAAAGATTTCCAGATAATTTCTGCCGCCCTGGCGGGTTTTGTCAATACCGACCATCAGGGCACTGCCCAAAGCCCCAAAGCAGGTAACGCCTTCGGTTGTAGTACGATTAATGCCTACAAATGAAGGAATGATGAAAATAGTTTTATCCGGCGAATCCGGCAGACTCTCGAATCTTATAAGGGGCAGAAAGTCTCCCTTTTTTTTGGCGTCAAAGATGAATTCATCGAGGTCTTTTGCCGCTTTATTCCAGTCTCTCATATGATAGGGCTGCGGAAAGTCGGGCATCTTGTCTATCCGAGGGATGTTTATCTGAGAAGTTACTCCGGCACGAGAACAGCTTAAAAAGGCCAGAGAGCCGACAATCGTTAATACTGTGAAAGACTTCATATTCATTAAATCGGTTCCTTGAAAAGCTAAAATTTTAACGTATCGAGAATTTCTTCTATGGAAAAAGCTGCCCCGCAGACAACCTCGTCAGAAGCACCGTAGTATATCGTAATGGTATCACCATTAACAATATGGCCATTGGTAAAGACAACATTTCCAAAAAACCCTTTTTTCTCATAGTCTGTTATCGGCTCCATAATCGGCTCTTGTGAACGTGCCAGAACTCTGGCCGGGTCGTTCAAATCAAGAAGCATCGCGCCGAGACAATATCTGTGATTTGCGTCCGCTCCATGATATATCTCAAGCCAGCCTTTTTTCGTTTTTATCGGCGCAGCGCCTGCCCCAATTCGTTCGCTGTCCCACATACCCGGTCTTGTTTTGGCAATACAGGCATGTCTGCCCCAGTATTCGATATCATTTGATACCGATGTCCAGATATAGTTGCCTCCGATATCTACTCCACGGGGTCTGTGCAGGCACCAGTATTGGCCGTTTATTTTTTCAGGAAAAATGGCACAGTCCTTATTCGGGCATGGGAATATCATGCCGTGCCGATGAAAGTTCAGCCAGTCTGATGTGCTCATCATGCCGACGCCGTATCCGCTTTCCGATACGGCGGTATATGTAAGATAATATGTTTTGCCTATTTGTGTAACCCTGCAATCTTCGATGCCATAACTTTCTGCACCGCCCTGACCGAAAAGCGGCGGATTGCTGACTTCGACAAATTTTTTGCCGTCCCGGCTGCAAACCAGCCGAAGGTGCGAAAGCGTAGTAAGATACACACTGCCCTTGTAGGTTATTATCCGGGGGTCAGAAAGGTCTAAATCGGGGTTACTTTTATCGAACTCCAGTATTTTAACCCTACCGTCTTCCAGTACAGGCAGGCTTACAAAGCCGTCTTTCTGTACCGGCCGCTCAGCGACACGAAGCAGCAGCCATATTTTATCCTCGTATTCAAAGGCTCCGGGGTTTAAGAGACATTCGATTTTAAGCTCCCGCAGGCTTGGCCGAATATCAGACGGTCTCAGAATTGGATTCTCTTTAAATCTGTTCGCGATATCTGCCATATCATCTACCTTGTTAATCTGTAAGAATTTGTTCCTGCGCCGAGTCCTGTGATGAGGAAAATATCTTTGACTCCTGCAGCACTTTGACTTCTTTCTTAAACCATCTATATACTATTATTGCCCCAAGAGTAGCCAGAGCAAAACAAATAGAGGCCTTTGTGAATTTCAGCAGGATTGAATAACCAATGCTAAGTGAGAGGCCGTAACATAACAGGATACCGCCGATGACATCTATAAATATGCCGGCATTAAGGGTCTTGCCGGGCAGATTACGCACCTCTTTACTTACAATGCCCCAGAAACCGCCTGGACGCACTCTGCGATAGAATGCCTCAAGCTTTTCTTTGGACACCGCAGGCGTCAAAAATGTAACTAATATGCTTATAGGTATTATGATGCCGGTGAATAAGGCTATCTTAACTTCAAACGGCATCTCCTGCCACGGATAACCAAATACGACCACAGAGTTGGAAATAAAAGGATTGGACAGCCCGGCAACCAGGCCAAGAGCGAGTGCAGTGATTTCAGTATAGGCGTTTATACGCCACCAGAACCAGCGAGCAACGCTGATTATTCCGCTGCCTACCGTCAGGAATGCGAGGAATTCCCATGCTGCCGTAACCGACTTCAACAGTGGAACGATGCCTGCGGCGCCGGCCATCAGCACAACCACTACGATTCTCGTAACAATCATATATTGGCGATGCGAAGCGTCTTTTCTGATAAATCGCTTATAGACATCGGTCATAATATACGAAGCTCCCCAGTTGAGCTGCGTGGTGATTGTGGACATAAACGCAGCCAGAAAACCGCTCACGAGCAAACCCTTTAGACCGATGCCGAGATATATATTTGCGACTAAAGGGTAGGCCTGAGTAGCTGTTTGTGTGCCTGTCAGACGTGGAAACAGAACAATGGAAACAAGAGCAACGGGTATCCACATCCAGGGACGGATGGATTGAAAAATGGCATAGAAAAGAGTCGCAAGCACGGCATGCCGCTCATTCCTGCAGCCGCTTATTCGCTGCATATTATACCCGCCGGCATCGGCCCACCAGAGGACTAAGACGTAAATCATCAGTTTGAGCATATCTAAGTCGAAGTGTTTAAAATTGGGAAAAATAGAAAGCGTTTTCTCATAACCGGGGGTTGCGGCGATAGTGGTTAGTACGGTATGAAGGCCGCCTGCTTTATAGACTGCAATAAAGGCCAGTATTATCATCGAGCCTGAAGCGATAAAAAACTGCACAACATCGGTGATTACAACGCCATAAAAGCCGGAGAACACAGTGTAAATCAGGGCGACAACTATACAGGTGCCGACGGCCCAGACTTTATTCAGGGGCGTCATGATTGTAATGATATTGCTCATAGCGAACGTAACCCAGGCGATTATGATAAGGTTCTGTATGATTCCGGAATAAAAGGCACGAAAGCCCCTGAGGAAAGCGGCGGCGTTGCCGTCGTAACGTAACTCGTAAAATTCTGCGTCGGTAATAATAGCCGATCTCCGCCAGAGACGAGAAAAAAGAAAGATACCAACTATTAACGTAAGTACTGCGGCAAATACCCACCACATTCTCTGGAGGCCAAACTGTCGGGTGATTTCGGTAACGACCAGCGGAGTGTCAGATGCAAAACTGGTGGCCATCAGCGAGATGCTAATCATCCACCATGGAAGTGAGCGGCCACCCAGGAAGTAATGTTCCGGGCTTTGAGATGCTTTGCGGGAATAGACTATTCCAATAATTAACGAAAAAAGCAGGTACGCAACGATAATTCCGTAATCAAGAATCGTCATGTTTTAATCTCCTGTATTTAATCAGTTTTATGACTCAAAATAACCTGTAATAATCAAATAATCCGCTCCGCATTATTTACTCGCCGCAGGCGCAGCGGGAAGGTGAATGGATGGGGTTCGGAGCAGTTTCTATGCAGGCTCTCCTTCAGGCTCCTTATGCTCCCGGCAGCCCAGCAAAGAATCAGTGAGTTCCTTTTTATTGACTTTGGCCGCCAAAGTGCAGCAATCAGCTCCGCCATACAGGATATAGATATCGCCGTTATATTCGTAACTGCCGCAGGTAAAGACGACATTGGCAACTCCTTCACGGCTTATAGATTCAAGTTCATGCGGAGTTTCAGGCGCCAGGAGTTTTTCCAGACACCTTTCTATAATGTTTGCGGGCTTGTGAAGGTCAAAATTATTAAAATTAAAAAGGTCGGCGTGGAGGTCGTACCATTTGCTGCCGCTGTTCAGGACATGCCCTCTGTGATATATCACAATGAATTTTTTATCTCCCACAGGGATTGGAACCGAACCGGCTCCCACCCATATATGCTTTGCCAATTCAGGGTTCTGATTTGCACGCTTTATTATGCCTAAATCCTGCCATGGACCTTCAATATTATTGCTCATCGCCAATGCGATTGCATATTTTGAATAATTAGTATCAAAAAATGGCCTGTGCAGCATAAAATAATGGCCGTCAATTTTTTCGGGAAAGAAAACGCCGTTTTTATTGCTGTTTTCTTCTGTGTTAACATTGCCGGAAACAGGACCGAGCTTCTGCCAGGTAAGCAGGTCGTTGGATTTGGCCAGACATATCCGCGTTTTTACCGGCCACTCTGGCCGCGGATTAGGTGCAAGACCGACACCGCAATAAAGGCAGTAATACTCACCATCAAAGAAGCTCAATCTGCTGTCCTCTGCTCCGACGTAATCATAATGCTTCTTGTCCTCATCAGGGGCTATAACCGGCCTGTCAAATCTCTTTATGAGCTCCAGCCCAGGACTGAAGACAGCCAGTCCTAAAGAGGACCTTGTCCAAGGTCTGTGCGATTTGTCTTCTTTGGGTCTGGCGCGATAGAGTGATGCCACTATGCCGTCTTTTGTTCTTGGGTCATCAGCAAATTCATTTCCGAGAAGATTGTGAATTACCGCTTCATTTTGAGGGTTATTTTCTACATATATGGCCGCAGGATTAAATGTTGCACCGCTTTCCCACCAGTTTGAGGTAGGGCTTATGATTGGTTTGCCGTTATTAAGTCTTGTCACCTTCGGCTGCGAAGAACAAACCAGCATATTTTTCTCCATTTGAACACATATACTATATGCCTATCAAAATCGGATTGCAATTATAGACTTTCAAATTTAAGCTTGTCAAGATAAAAAAAACAAGAAAAACAAGATAAAAACCGCTTTGTTTTGTGTTTTTAAATAAGTATTGCAAATAAATAACTTTTGCGCATAAGAGCTTATTTAATAATAAGTTACAAAATATTACCTATTTAACGGCTTTAAAATCTCTTTAATAAGCCCGAATACATATAAAGTTCATTAATTGTTGCACGAAATTATTATTGACAAGTAAACAGTTTTAATGGTACAATATCTTCCGATAATGTGAAGGTTAAGTGGAGCAGATACAAGGAACAAAACGTCTTATTAATGGTGCCGTAATTGATAGAGTATTTTAGTCGATTACACGCAGAAAAGAGGAGGTATAGGCAAAAAAGAAAGAGTGTAAAACAAAATCGTGTGTTTGTAAATTCTTGTAACTTAGTAATTTAGAAGAAGGAGGAAGTGAAGATGAAGACACGTATATGATTTTTGATGGTTTTTGTGACAGCTGTAGTTGTGGAGCAAGTACTTATTGGGTGAAAGTTATTTTCGGAAGAAGTAAGTACAATGATAAATTGTAAATTAACTATAAATTGTAAATTAACTAAAGGAGGTAACAAATGAACATGTTGAAAAAATTGTGGTGCGTATTGTTTATCATGGCATTTTCGATGCCGGCGTTAGCATCGACGCCGCTTATTCAGCTTGCTTCGTTCGACGATATTGCGGCTGAAGGGTGGTATGATGATCGTGATACCGGCTATATGCTTCAAGCACCTTCTCCAGCTCTATCGTGGAGTGACGGTTTCGAAAGCGGTAATTTCACCGCCGGCGGTTGGACTACACAGAACGCCGACGCCAGCGTTGTGGGTGCGGCAAAATATACAGGCACCTATGGCGCAAAACTCAAGACGACAACCTGGATTGAAAAAAGGGAAAGCACTGAAGGCTATAACACAATCATTGTCAAATATCGCCGTGCAACCACGGGGTTAGATCCAGGCGAAAATCTTTATGTTGAATGGTCTGTCGATGGCGTCACTTGGGGTGATATTGAAACGGTGCAAACTGCCTCTTATGATGATGGTCTCCTGGAAATTGAGATAATAGGTGCAGACAACAATGCCGATTTCCGCATCAGATTCCGCACCAATGCTAACGCAGCTAACGAGTATGCTTACATTGACGATGTGGAGATAACAGGCACTTTTACGGACGAGGTGTACGAAGGGACAGGCTCGATGAGGATTGCGTTTAAGAATTTTGTAGACCCGAATTTTGACATTGAGCCAAAACTGGCGTTCGACCCACCTTTAAATCTTAGTGATCAGAACCTCGGTATTACGCTGTGGGTGTGGACCGATGTCGTCAATGATTCGAAGCTCTGGGAGATTATTTTATATGATGACGCCGACCATGTTGGACGTTTTGCGGTACCAACTCTAGGCGATGGCTGGTCGAAGGTAACAGCTTCGCTGAGAAGCTTTGTATGGGATGGTGAGGTTCCGCCTGAAGATGTCAACTGGGGTTCGATTACCACAATAGGTCTGTCCGCGAGCTGTTGGGAGGTTCCGGGCAACGACCTCTATTTCGATGATATGTGGCTTGAGATTGTTGGTGGTCCGCCTGTTGTGCCGCCATACCAGATTGTTTCGTTCGACGATATTGAGGCTGAAGGCTGGTATGATGCTGCTGGGACCGGCTATATGCTTCAATCGCCTCCCGGCGAGGTGAACGAAGGGACAGGCTCGATGAGGATTGCGTTTGGGTATTTGAACGACATCAACGACATGGACCCTTGGCCAGTCTTAGCGCTTGACCCAGCTTTAAATCTTAGTGATTATCAGAACCTGGCTATTACACTGTGGATATGGAGAGATCCTGATTTTGAAAACGATAATATTTCGTACCTTAGTGAAATCATTTTGAGAGACGATATCGGTCATAAGGGATGTTATAACACGCCTGTGACGAACACAGGCTGGCAAAAGGTGTCAGCTAATCTGGCTGATTTTGCGTGGTATGAAGCTGAGGAGGTTCCTGTTCCGTCCGAGGATGCCGACTGGGGTTCGATTATCCAAATAGAACTATGGGTGAGCTGCTGGAATAGTGAGGAGGCCGTTAAACCCTATCCCGACGTTTATATGGATGATATGCAGGTCGGCGACGCTAACTACCAACCGGTTCTGAGCGATGCAAGAATTGTCAACGCCGATTTTGGCACAATTACCGTGGACGGCGATGCGGCAGACTGGGCGGCTCTCGATGACAGTGATGTCGTCGATTTTGATTTGAATTCACTCCCCACTCATGAAAACGGCGGCAACCTGCATGTTCAGTATCGTCTCGCATGGGATGCTAACTTCCTCTATATACTGGTGGAAGAACTGCCCGGCGACGGTGTGGCTATGGAGGCAAATCAGGTCGGAGATGACGTTACGCCCTGGAGTCTGAATGACCAGCAGGGTGGCGACGTGTACTTTGACGAGCTTGCACTGTATTTCGACTTTACCAACGACCACGCGAACGGCACCGATACGGCTATTAACCTGTGGCTGTTCCTCGGACTGAACTCAAAAGGCAGTACCGACATGATGATGGCCTGGACCAACAGCGAGTGGGATCCGCATAAACCCGAGGCCATAGCTAATGGTTCAGTGGCGACGAGCGGCACTCTGGGCAGTCGTATTACAGAGGCAAAGGTAAGCTGGAGCGATCTGAATGACGTTATATGGCGTCAGCCTGAAGGCGGCATTTTAGCTGCGGTTAAGCCCGGTTATATCTTTGGGTGTGACCCGCGTCTTAATGACCTTGAATATCAATGGGATCCGAGTGACGAAGCTGGCTCGGCATGGCTTAACGGTAAGCTCTGGTCCGCCCAGCCAAGCGGCAGAGACACTTACAGCACTGATGTTCGGCTGGTATGTTCGGCTGCCGACCTCGACGGCGATTGTGATGTGGATTTTGTGGATTACGCACAATTTGCAGAAAAGTGGTTCAACGACGGCTGTACCAATCTCAATAATTTCTGTAATGGCGCTGATATCGAGATTGACGGCACGGTAAATACGATAGACCTTGCCAAATTAGCCCAGGAATGGTTATCAGAGTAAGAAGCAATCAGTAACAGGCGATTCTTTTAAAGTTTAGAGCGTCTGATGGATTTTAAACGGTGGTAACGGTGGCGTCTTAAAGATGCCACCGTTACCGTAATTGTGGTTAATAAAAGGGAACTGCAGTATGAGAAAAATAAAAGGATTTACCCTTATTGAATTGCTGGTTGTGATCGCGATAATTGCGGTGTTGATGGCAATTCTAATGCCAGGGCTGAGAAAGGCGAGGGAAGCGGCCAAACGTTCTGTATGCCTGAGCAATCTGAAGCAGCTGACGTTCGCATGGGTTCTGTATGCGGGAGATAATGACGACAAGCTTTGCGGCGGGCATCAGGGAACAAAGATATCAAATAAATATGTTCGCGGTTGGGTAGGGATGGAAACACTACCGCCAAATGCAACGCAGTTAGACTGGATAAAAGGCGGGCAGTTATACCCCTATCTTAAAGGTGATTTAAATCTCTACCGCTGCCCCACCGGTCGGCGAGGTGAGTTAATTACGTACAGTATAAGCGATGCAATGAACGGTATATATGTACCGCTGACGTATCCGATGGAACATACATTAGCGGGTATTAAGCGGGCGTCTGCGAGGATGGTCTTTATCGATGAGGGTATGATGACTAGTGACGGTTTCTCTATTTATTGGAATATGCCGAAATGGTGGGATTGTCCTCCGATTCGGCATGGTAAAGGGGCTACTATGTCCTTTGCCGATGCGCATTCGGAATGGTGGTTGTGGAAGGATAAGCGTTCGGTAGATCTCAGTCAACGAAGGGAAAACAACCCCAACTTCTTGTGCGAGAACGGAACACCTCAGCCAGGTAACAAGGATTTGGAAAGAATGCAATGGGCCGAGTGGGGTAGCTTAGGGTATACACCTACACCCTAACCGAAGACTAAATAGCGGGCTTTCTGTGTGCTTGGTTGTTTTGGTGATGGGCCGGAAAGAGTTTTATGGCTGTCATTAGTGTCTGAATGGTAATAGAAGAATATGTGCAGTTGCCTTGCAGAGCAAAAGCTATCTGTGCTGGGAAGTTGTGATAAATCAGAAATGGTCGCAGCGTCGCAAAAAGATGCCGCGGCCATTATTATGATGGGATGCAAATTCTGGCCGAGGAGTTGTGGTTTGCACTCAGGCACAGTGAAGGTGCCAATGTTCTATTTTATGACGAGCATATAAAGTACATGCCGAAGCAACAGATATACAACCGGCCTGTCAAATCTCTTTATGAGCTCCAGCCCAGGACTGAAGACAGCCAGTCCTAAAGAGGACCTTGTCCAAGGTCTGTGCGATTCGTCTTCTTTGGGTCTGGCGCGATAGAGTGATGCCACTATGCCGTCTTTTGTTCTTGGGTCATCAGCAAATTCATTTCCGAGAAGATTGTGAATTACCGC
>Ga0315274_10009201_pt1 | contig 14300 bp, 10 predicted proteins | sample YL17G02_20_MG_FD_203700 | JGI IMG/M metagenome (GOLD analysis project Ga0315274, IMG submission 203700) | Sediment microbial communities from Yellowstone Lake, YNP, Wyoming, USA - YL17G02_20 | ecosystem: Environmental > Aquatic > Freshwater > Lake > Sediment | place: USA: Wyoming | collected... | reverse complement strand
CTAAGTCAGTATGTTATTTTGATGTATGCAATTACTATAATCTTTTTATTCATTATTGTTGCTTTAAACAAATTTATGATGCCAATTTTCAAAATTTCCCAGCAGACTGGACAGTTTGGTTTAACTAATCCCTGCGACAGTTGTGTTGACCTTTCATGCTCTGTGTGTGGGATGTACATATCCATATCATCATCACTTTTTAAAATTGAACCCCCAAACATAGCTGCCTATTATACTCCACTCTTCTTTTTAATATGTATTATTCAATCAATTTTTTCTGGTTTGATTGCAGGAGAAATGAGTAGCGGGGCTGTGACTGCAGGAATAAAACACAGTTTAATTTTAGTTGGTATTGTTTTCTCTATGTTCACTATACTAGTTAGAATAGGTTTGCTTGGTGCTTGAGATGAAAGCTCAATTAAGTGTAGAATATTATATCTCCTTAACTATCTTCATAGGATTCATCGTTTATATCTCATTCCAGGTAATGAGAATTTCACCTCAATTTATAACTGAAGTAAAAAATGAGAGGTTAAAGAGTGAAGCTTACCAGATTTCAGAATTATTGATAAATGATGTTGGTGAATTAGGTAAAAGAGCTGGTTTATCTAGTAACGAGAATAAAACAAATCTTTTATCCAAGGGAAAAATAGATGCTTTTAATTCTAGCTGTAACTCAAATTATGAAAATTCAAGAAAATTGATAGGTACAGATTATTATTTTTCATTAAACCTAGTCGATAGTAATGGTCAGACTCTAATAAATTGTAATTCACCTCTTACATTTATGAAACCAGCAAAAATTGCTATAACTAGAATAGTTGCTTTGAACCAAACTACATTTGGTGAATTGACTCTTAAATTGTGGTAACAATGAAAGCTCAAGTTACAATGGTAGAAATGATCATTTCAGTAATAGTTTTATTCATTGCTTTTACTATTTTATTTCCTGGATTTCTTTTTAAATCAAGATGGGATGAAGCTCTCCTTTTAACTAAAGGTAGAGATACCATACTTACCATGGAAAGAACCAACAACCTTACACAATATTCTTTTAATTCTGATTCTTTTCAAAAATTTATAAATAAGATTTCTCTTTTAAAAAACGATACAGTAATCTGGACAGAAATCGAAGATGTGGTAAAAAGTAGAGTTGTTATTGCATGCAATTGCACAAACGATACCATAGCAAACATGTCTTACTGGATTAAAGATTTAAAAATCAACAACAGATCCGTCACAACTTCTATTTGTTATACCAACTTAGAAGAAAAAATCAATCCCTGTATTTCCAATATACAATATCCAGATGTTCTGGTGATTTGGGGTTATAAAGATCTTTCCCAACCGAAATACCTAACATTGTTAAAAGATTTTCTCAATAATGGGAATGGAATTGTAGAAATCGCTGATTTACCTACGAATGTAGGCAATATGCAAAAACAAATATTTGGAATAACAGATTGCTCTAATGTTGTAATACCACCTACATCTTGCACTTCTGGAACTCAAGACGATTCCTTCATTAAACCAGCTACGATATACAATATGACCTATCAACCGTTCAAAGATTTTTATTATACACCCTTCCCAGTAAAGGCTCCTGAAATAACAATTACAATTCCAGTAGAGGGTGCAGCATCACCCTGTACATCTGCAACAAGTTATAACAAAGGGAATTTTACTTTTAGAGGGAGCTTAATAAGCTTTTGGATTTGTAATGATAGTTTTGTTTATTTTGATTCAAATAGCAACAATCAGGCAGATTACGTAGTTAAGGTTAGAAATTCATTTAATCTATCAACTTATAACTTTAGTTTGAGCTATATAAGCAATTCTAGTATATCAATTTCCTTTAGGCAAACATACAATTTTATAAATTTTCTAGCCGGAACTACAATAGTTTTTCCTATAGATTCGAATATCGATAGAATATTTCTCTTCACTGGTTATTACACCGCAAATTATCCTATACCTGTAGTAATATTAAATGGGACTTTTGGTAAAACAGCTTGGGTCGCGGATTTTTCTAGAAACGGTTTAAACGCAGTCAGAGATGATCAAAAACAATTATTGAATTCGCTTATTTTATCTGTATCTAATAAAAAACCCAAAGAACTGACTTTTGGCAATACAAAAATTGGATATGCAACCTCTTACCTGAATGTGTTGAATTATGACATGTTTGAAATTTATAGATTAAATCTCGGACTTGGACGTCCTTTCTGAATATTTATTGAATAGTTATTTTAATCTAATAGCTTCCAAATTCTTTGGTGCGCATGTTTCCATTTTAAATATTTTATATATACTTCTAGCTAATTCGACTGTCTTTTGGTCATCGCCATGCACACATATGACCCTATCTGGTCTTGAAGACAATCTATTAATAAAACTTAATAATTCATTTCTAGGACTGTGGCCAGATAACCCCTCTATTGTTTGGACCTCCATCTGTAAATTCAAGGTAGCAGCTTTGCCGTTTTCTATTTTAAATGGAATCTCTTTCCATCCTTTCTGAATTCTTCTTCCCATAGTCCCTTCGCACTGGTAACCAACAAAGATTAAAGTGTTCTTTGGGTCTTCTGACAACATTTTCAAGTGTTCAATAGCTGGTCCACCTGATAGCATACCACTTGTAGAAATTATAACACATGGTTTATTTTCCCAAGCTTTTTCTCTTTCTTGTTGGGAAGCAATTCTTTTGAATATCGGATTAAGAAACGGATCCTTACCATTGAAAATCGTTCTCTGCATACCCCTGCCAAGATATTCTGGATAAGCCGTGAATATGCCATTAGCGTCCCATATCATTCCATCCAAATAAACAGGATATTGGAAATTGTTCTCTACAAGAATTGCCATAACTTCTTGACTTCTTTCAACCGAAAAACTTGGAATAAGAACAATACCATTTCTTTCCATAGTTTTGTTAACAATATCAACTAACCGTCTTTCTATATCAGCTCTAATAGGAAATGCATCTTCAGCACAGCCATAGGTTGATTCTAAAATTAATGTTTCTATTCTCTGGAAATCTGTAAATGCTGGATCGAGTAATGTAGTTCGACCAAATTTTAAATCAACAGCATAAACAATATTGTGCAAACCTTCACCTATATGCAAATGGACAGTTGCACTTCCCAATATGTGTCCGGCGTTGTTAAATGTAAGCCTTATGTCAGGTGCAACATCTGACACCTCACCATATTCTAATGGAATGGCATGTTTGACAGCTTCTTTTACTCCCCTAGCTGTGAATAATGGGCTGGTTGTATTTTTTTGCATCACATCAATATAATCGAACCAAAGGAGTGTTGCTAAATCCAAGGTTGGTACAGTAAGATATAACGGCCCATTATATCCGTACTCATAGAGCATTGGTACAGCTCCCAAGTGATCTAAATGAGAATGAGAAACTATTACGGCATCCAGTTCATTGTAGTCGAATTCTTTTGTATTAAAAATTGGATATACCTCTGAATTTGTTCCACCAGCCTTGACACCACAATCTAATAATACCTTAGATTTTGGAGTTTCAAGCAATGTACAACTTCTTCCTACCTCTCTCCATCCGCCTAATCCAATTATTCTGATCCAGTCTCTGCTTGCTTTTTTTTCACCAAAAATTTTTTCTCCAACACCGTTTAAAAATTCTTTTCTGAATTTAACCTCGGTATGCAGCATCTTTCTTATACTTTCAACAATATCGGATTTAATTGCAGGCACTCTTTCTATTCTCGGAACCCAAAAAGTCTCTTTTCTAATTTCTCTAAAAGTTTCCCCACCCTTTCCGATTACCAAACCAGGCTTTTCAGCAGCAATTATTACCAAGCTTCTCTCAGGTTCAAAATATATGTCTTTAACTTTAGCTTCTTCTGGTATCATTTCCATAATTTTCAGTTTTGTAGCTTCTTGTTCAGAACAAAGATTCTTTTCAGGTCTAATCTCAATCCTTTTTTTTATCTGTTCTACAACATCTCTGATTGTGTCCTCAAAACTCTGAAAGAACTCCCTATCTTTAGTATAGACAATAATCTCTGAACCTTCTAATTCTGTTCTACTTACTACTTTTTCTGGTAGCAAAGACTTTACTTTTTCAAGAATTTCCATTTTTTCACTCAAAAGATAATTTATTTGGCAATTTTCTCTAAGTCGTACTTTGATATTTTAATTCCATCTTTTGTAATCACAGCAATATCTATAGCCTTTCCACCAGAGGCTATATCTCTTTCTATTGCAGCTTTAATTGCACGTATAGCAAGTTTGCTTCCTTCTTCTAAAGACATACCATCCTTAAAACTATCTTCCAGTACACCCAAAGCCATGGGTGAACCTGAACCTGTTGAAAAGAATTTTTTCTCTTCCTCTGCTCCACCAACTGGATCTAGATCATAAATTGAAGGGCCAACAGAATCGACACCAGCAATAATCAGCTGTACATAAAAAGGATAGAATTTGCTTCCGTGTAATATATTAGAAAGCAAGGTAGCTGCGCTTCTTATCGATATTTCTCTCCGATTCTCTATTGAGTATAGTTTCAATTCTGCTTTCATGTATCTTACCAAAGCCTGCCCGTCTGCAGATAGTCCAGCGATTGTCATGGCGATATGGTCATCTAGCTGATATATCTTTTCAGTTTCCTTGTTAGCGACCAGATACCCCATAGTGGATTTTTTCTCTGCAGCTAGCACTACACCATCTTTGCATATCAAACCTACGGTTGTAGTACCAGTTTTTTTAACTTGCGGTTTTAATTCTTCCAAGTTTATCACAGAACCAGTTAATTTAATTATTACCCTTTAATTTAAATATTTTTTTAGTTTATAAGCTTTAATATTGCTTGGCTATATACACAACTTCTTTGGCTTCTTTATTGCACCATATGCACTTGCCAAAGACTTCCTCCTTTTTATTAAATAGGGTTCCTCTTATAACTCCACCGTTGGTTTCAGCTTTAATGTTGTCTGCACACTCGGCACTGCCACACCAGTTGGCTCTAACAAAACCACCTTTATCTTCCAAAATCCTTTTCAAACTCTTGAAATCTCTAACTTCTGATACAAAAGATTTGAAATATCTCTCTCCCTTTTTCTTCAGGTCTTCTTGGATTTTATCCAGCAAGCTCTCTACTGTTTTGATAATCAGTTTATCTTTCACAGCTATCTCTTCTTTCAGGTCCCTTCTAACTAGAACAACCTGTTTTTTCTTCACGTCTTTAGGGCCTATTTCGATTCTTATTGGCACACCTTTCAATTCCCAATAGTTATACTTCCATCCAGGTGTAAATTCTTCCCTTATATCAATTCTTATTCTTATCTGATTTTTTTCCAAGGCATCTTTAACTAAGTTACATTTTTTGACGACAGTTTTCTTCTCTTCAGTAGTCTTGAAAATAGGAATTATTATTGCCTGTAACGGTGAAATAAGTGGCGGCAGAACTAATCCTTTATCATCACCATGTACAGCAATTAAAGCTCCATAAATTCTCCACACAGCTGGACCAAAACAAGTCTGCCACACATATTTTTCAGACTTATCCTTGTCTACGAATTTTATATTGAAAGCTTTGGAGAAGTTCTGTCCAAGAAAATGTGTAGAGGGCAGCTGAATAACTCTTCCATCTGGCATTACAGAATCAGCCGCAAATGTGTTTACAGCTCCTTTGAATTTGTCATGTTCAGGCCTCTTGAAAAACAAGAATGGTAGCGCACATTTTTCAAAAATGTTTTCAACCATTTTCATATCCTCTTCTACCTGTTTTTCTGCATCTTCCTTACTTGTAAAAGCGTCATGTGCTTCTATCCAATAGAACTCCCTACCTCTGAGGAATGGTCTGGTGACAGGCTCGTATCTCCACACTTGACAATTTTGATATGTTTTTAATGGCAAATCCCTCCAACTTCTTATCCATATAGAAAACATTGGGCACATTGCAGTTTCTGATGTTGGTCTTAAAGCTAACTTCTCTTCTAGTTTTTCATGATCGCTTCCAGCTTCTGTTACCCAGAAAACTTCTGCTGAAAATCCTTTTGCATGTTCTTTCTCTTTTTCCAGATTTGATTCAGGAATTACAGAAGGGAACCATACCGGCTCATGCCCATTTCTTTCCAGTTTTTCTTCCAGAAAATCATTTATAATTTTCATTGTCCTGACAGACCAAGGCTGATGGACTAGAAAACCTTTGACATTATACCTTATATCAGCTAGCTCAGCTTTCTGTACAACTTGTGTATACCACTCAGAAAAGTTCTCAGACTTCTTTACAGTTATTCCTTCTTGTTCTGCCATGTGTTTATTATTTATATTTAAAGTATTATTTCTGATCTAGTAAAAGTTCTGGCCAAAGAACTATTTCAGCATCCAATTTATGTGATTGTCTATACCTGTCTAGATCAGACTTAACTTTTTCAGTAGAACTGCTTGGTATGGCTCTACCTATGTACTCACTTATTTGAGAATATGCCCGATGTCCATCTGCTAATGCCCTACCAAATAAAAAACTACGTTCACCATTTCTACCTATACCTGCAACTATGCTATAAGGTCGAATAGAACAATCAATCAAAAAGAAACCGTCAATAATTATCTTAGAACCATTAACTAGCACTTCAACTGTGGTTTTCTCATTTATATATTCAGTTCTCCCACAGTCAGGTGAAAACAATATAACCAATAATAATTATAAAATTCATATTTAAAGCTTTTGTCGGTTACATTAATTACAGAGTTAAATAACTTTAGCTCTATACTTTAAGTATTATGAAGATATCAATCCTCTCAGACTTCCACTTCGGTTTTGCATATACATCAGAATTGGAAAACGATAGTTTTGATAATGCAGAGGAAGCTATGGAAAAGGCTTTAGAGTCTGACTTAATTCTTATAAGTGGAGATATATTCGATACACGGCTACCAAAAACCCAAACATGGGCAAATGCGATAAGAATTCTAACCAAACCTTTATTGAAAGAAAATACAGGAGTGAAGCTGGTCGAATGCACAAAACAGCTAAAAGAAATATCCAAAAAAACTCTAAATCACTTGCCTGTAATAGCTTTACATGGCAACCATGAGAGAAGAGCCAAAGGTGAAACAAATCCTGTAGAAGTTCTAGAGCATGCAGGAATTCTAATTCATCTACACTGCCAGACTATTGTATTTGAAAAAAATGGAGTAAAAGTTGCTATACATGGTATGTCAAATGTTTCAGAAAGGTTTGCTTATGATGTTTTAAGTCAATGGAATCCTAAACCATTACCAGATTGTATAAATGTTTTATTTTTACATCAGAGCATTGATCCGTATGTTTATTCTCCTTTAGAGCCACCGACACTAAATCTCTCAAACTTACCAAAAGGATTTGATTTAATTGTTAACGGCCATATTCACACGCAAACTCAAGAAAAAATCAATGGTACAGATTTGATACTTCCTGGCAGTTTGACAATCACCCAATTTCAAAAAAATGAAGCAGAAATAGAAAAAAGCTTTGTTAAACTCGATATCGATAAAGAAATTAAAAGTGAGTTTATACCATTAGAAAAAAATAGAAAATTCTTTTACGAAGAAATTAAACTAGAAGAAAAATCTGTAAGAGATCAAATTGAAAGAAAGATAAGTGATGTAGTTTATACAAGAAATTTGTCGAAACCACCTGTAATTAGGTTAAGAATAGTTGGGAAAGAAACAGATGTCTTAGACCAGGAGCTAAGAGATATAGAAAGAAAATATGCTGGAAAAGCAATCTTGGTTTTTGTTAAAGAGTTGGAATCACCTGAAATGACAGAAAAAATAGAGTTTATGAGAAATCTGAGGGAACAGAAATTATCAACTGATGAAATCGGATTGAACTTGCTGAAGAAGAACTTGGAAGAATTACAATTTGAATCTACATTTGATTATGAAGATATGTTTAGACTGCTGACAGAAAGTGAGGTTGATAGTGCATTTAATATTTTGACAGGTGAACAGAAAACATTAACTCAAATTTTAAAGGATACTTTGGTGAATAAATGATAACAAAAATCAGATTAGCAAACTGGCGTTCCCATTTGGATTCAGAGTTAGACTTTTCCCTTGGTACTAACGCTCTACTGGGTCACATGGGTTCAGGTAAAACAAGTATCCTTGATTCAATCTGTTTTGGTCTATTCGGAACTTTCCCTAACTTACAGTCAAAGAAATTGAAACTAGATGACATAATAATGAAAAGACCTATTGAAAAAAGCAGAGCTGAAGTAGAAGCACAATTTCAATCTGGCGGTAAAACTTATTCTGTTAAAAGAGTTATAGAAAAAGGAAAAGGTACAGCCTACTCAGAAATTAGAGAAGAGGGAAAGCTGTTAGAAGCACCTAATGCATCAAGAGTAACAGAAATAGTAGAGAAAATTTTAAAAGTTAACTATGAGCTGTTTAGTAAAGCAATCTATTCTGAACAAAATGCTTTAGACCTTTTCCTAACAATAGCAAAAGGACAGAGGATGAAAAAAATTGACGAATTGCTTATGATAGACAGATTTGAGAAAACAAGGGCAAATACTGTTGTATTAACCAACAAGATTGTTGAGAGAAAACTAGGAAAACAAAGTATAGTAGAACAAGTTAATGTAGAAGAACTAGAAAAAATAATCGGTGAGTTAAAAACTTCTTTCGAGAAAACAAAAGAAGAAAAACTTCTTTTAGAAAAAATATTAACCGAGATAATAGCTGAAAGACAGACTTTAGAAACTGAGGTTACACAGCTACAAAAGGTGAGGGAAAATCTAGAAATTTTAAAAAGAGAAGAAAATGGAATCACTTCTGCAATACAAGAAACTTCCCTTTCATTGGAAAGTTTAGAAAGAATGTTGAAAGATGTCAACAAAGAATCAATTGAAAAAAACTTAAATTTCTTCTCTAAACTGATAAAAGAGTTTGAAGATTTGCTCATAGAAAAACAAAAAGAATATCAGAAACTACAAGAGCAAACTTCCAAAGCCAAAGCAGAAGTCGAATTTTTGAGGAAGGAAAAAATAGAAAGATTAGAAAAAGAATTAGATGAGAAGCTGAAAATCAAAAAAGAATTTGACAGAATTAAGAAATCCCTAGGCGAGGACACAGAAAAAGATTTGGAAGAAAAAAGACATTTGCTTGAAAAATTTGTTGGTGAAGTCGAATCAATAAGAATTAAACTGCAAGATTTACTTGATTTAATTGACCAACTATCTTCGATAAAGGCCAAATGTCCTATATGTGAATCTAAATTAACAGAAGCAAGAAAAATTGTTCTTATCAAACAAAAGAAAGTACAAGTAGCAATATTAAAAGAAAGTTTAGATAAAGCTAGTAAAAATAAACAATTGACAGAAAGAGAATTGAGAGAGCTGGAATTTGCTGCAAACAGATTAAGCCAGATGGTTGTAGAAATAAAAGATTTTGATGAAATAAAAACTGAGTTAGAGAATTCTAAAAATATCTATTCTGTTTTAAATGAATCTGCAGTAAAATTGGAAAAAGAGTTATCTGCATTGAGAATTGAGATGCAAGATTTGCAAAATAAGTTGAAAGATGTAACTGATAAAAAACAGCAATTTCAAATACTCAATTTACAGCTGCATGATTACATTGTTAAAAAATCTAGAATAGATGAGTTGTTCCAACAGAGAAATAATTTTGTCAGACATATAGAGGAACTAGAAAAAAACCTTATAGGTAAAGACTTTGTTAGACTTGAATTACAGCTAAGAAACTCATTAGCAAAAGAAAGAGAGGTTACAACAAAAATCCTTGGTATAGATCAGATATCAAAAGAAAAAGAAATTAGATTAAAAGATTTTGAACAGACTATGAACAATGCAGTAAAAGAAAAGGAAGAAATCAAACGACTAGACAAGCTGATTAAAGAACTAAAAGTTTTTGAGAAAGCTTTAGAAGAAACACAGATTGAACTTAGAAAAGAGTTTGTTACTGCTGTTAATTATACGATGAACCAATTGTGGAATACACTATATCCTTATCAGGATTTTACTGGTATCAAATTGAGTATAGATGAAGGGGATTACGTATTACAGTTGCAGACGCAATCCAGAGAATGGGTTAATGTCGAAGGTGTTGTCAGCGGTGGGGAAAGAGCTATAGCATGCTTGGCTTTGAGGATTGCATTTGCTTTGGTTCTAGCTCCGCAACTGCGAATTGCTATTCTGGATGAACCTACCCACAATTTGGATTCGAAAGCTTTATCAGAATTGGCAATAACACTTAGAGAAAGAGTTGGTGAGTTTCTGGATCAAGTTTTCATAATCAGTCACAATCCAGAAATAGAGGATGCCATAACAGGCAATGCTTATCGATTGGAAAGGGATAAAACAAAAGACGAAGTGACAAAAGTCATACAACTTACATAATGGATTTTAAATTGTTCTACAAAGTTAGAAATATGATTAAGTTCTTGGTAGACCACCCAGCAGCTTTTATTAATGATAAAAAGATTTTAGTTATTTCCGATATTCATATCGGGATAGAACATTATCTGTATCAGCATGGTATAGTCATTCCTCCACAAGCCGAAAAATTTCAGAAGATAATAGAAAGTTTAATTGATTTAACAAAAGCAAAAACTTTAGTGATACTTGGCGATGTAAAATACAAAGTTCCAGGCACATCAATGATAGAACTTAAAGAAATACCAAAGTTCCTAGAAAATCTTTCAGAAAAGATTAAAATTATAGTTACAAAAGGTAACCATGATGATTTTTTGGAAACAATTACACCTGAAGATGTTAATATGTATAGTAGTAGAGGATTTAAACTTGGAAGGTACGGTTTCTTTCATGGGCATGCTTGGCCAAGTAAAAAACTAATGCAGTGCGATTATCTGTTTATGGGACACTTGCAACCCGCATTCGAATTTCGAGACAAGTTAGGATATACTTCAATTCAGCAGGTTTGGCTAAAGGGAAAATTAAACCAAGATTTGATAAAGAAAAAATATAAAATCACTAAGACTGGAAAACTGAATATAATTGTTGTCCCTTCTTTTAATAGATTATCAGGAAGTCTAGCTGTGAATAAAACTTTAAAAGAAGACCTACTCGGACCTTTGCTTACTAATAATATTTTGGACATAAGCAAGACAGTAGCATATCTTTTAGACGGAACTTGTTTAGGTAGAGTTATACGAACTTAGGGGGTTTAAGTATTTTTTCCTCTTATCTAAATAACAGAGTCTATGGATAAACAAGACGAGAATACCCACACCTTAGATTCAAAGTTTAAGAATCGAATAAAGAAACTCTGTTCAACTCCAATGAAGAAAATTGCATATCTTCTTGAGAAATGGCTTTTTTGGGCCAATGTAAACAGAGTGATTGTAGAAAATCCAGATGCTTTGAAATTAAGCAATGCCCCTTCAACATCATATCTTAGTGGACATTGGAGCCATATTGATAGTCCTGTTGTTCACGATGCATTCCGACACTATGATATAGAAGACCCTGAACTTATTTTTGGTGGTAATTTAAAGATATTCTATCCAATCCTAAGTCAATATGGTCATGTAATTGAAAGAAAAAATACAATAAAACAGTTAAATCAAACCACAAACAAATTTTCTAATCTATTAATAAAAGGTCATAGACTCCTGATGTACCCTGGCGAATCTCCAAAAAGTGGTAGGAGTTGGGATGGTTTACATCAAGAATTTTCAGATTTTCCAGCAATTTGTATAGGTAGAGCATGCGAGTATAAAGTAAAAGATAAAGTTGAGGATGAAATAAATACTAAAGTTGAGGATGGAGTAAACTCTAAAGTTTGTCTCTTTAGTATAAATTATGATCCGTACACACCAGAAGAGAATCTATTACAATACAGACTAAAATTCAATAAAAAAATATTAAATAGGATCTCTGAATCTATTGAATGGGTTCTAGTAATGGTTCCTATTATAATGGAAAGACCCAACACACATATTAAATTCGACAATCCTGTTTCTTTTGCTGAACTTGTAGAAATTTCCAAGTTATTACCTGATAAAGTTGAGGATGGAATAAACGCTGAAGTTGAATTTGATTCTCTAGCCTATGAAAAACAATATCCTATTCTCAAAAATAAGGAAAAAGATTTTGAAGAAATTAGAAAACAATATAATTCTAAATCAGATGAGGAAAAATCTGAGTTCTTCAAAGAAATTAGAAAGAATTATATGTCTTTATCAGGAATGGATAAGGTTTCTTTGAGACGGAAATTTACATCATATCTTACTTACAGAGAAAGAAAACTGTTCATGCCAAACAGACTAGATCTCTTATGTGCTTCTATAAAAGTTTCTAAGAACGGTGAAGAATATGAAATTAAAGATATTGTGGAAAAAATGTTGCAACTTCGTCAAACTCTTGATAATTCTGGATATGACACATCCTTAATTCCTGATATCAGTGATTTTATGGAAAAATTTAAGGATGATTATGTAGTTAAAATTGAGGGCAATAAGACAAGAGTTAAGAATAAAGATCTTTTAGAATATCATGCAAATCGGATTTTGAGTTTACCTTTACATTACGATAAAGGTAATTTTGTTAACTGATAAGATTTTTGTGAAATATTTACACAATATACTAATCTCCTAACAGTTCCTTTTCGCTTTCACTTAATCTGTCCCATAATTCTTTCAATATCATTTTATCCTCGTCACTTACCACCCCAGTTAATATGTCATTTTCCTTTATCTGCCTGCCAATAGTTGGTTCATCCATACTGACTGCAACCTTATCACCAACTTTTGCTTCAGAAACGCTTTTACTTTCTTTCTGAATCTGTTTTATTTTTCCAATGATTTTACCATCCTTCTTTCTCATTAAAACTCCGGGTTTAAGCACACCTTTTAAAATTTCTACTCCGAATACGGCTGGTGAATGTTGTCTGAAAATAAAACCTTTTAAAAACCTAATCTCACAAGGTCTAGTCACATTTTCTAACTTTTCTTCTATATCTCTCTCCTTTTTCTGCCAGCACCATTCCTTATACTCTTCTAGCAATCGGTAAATCACATTGTTTTCAAAAATCCTTACCCCTAAATCTTTAGCCAAGGTTTTAATTTCTTCTGGTACCTTTACATTGAAAATGAGAATGACTTTTCTTAAATCGTCTTTTACGTTTTCCGTTTCAATAACATCTTCCTTGTTTACATTTCCGACTTCAGCTTTTCTTATTGGAATATCTTCTTCTGTTAAAATTTTTATCAAAGCTTCTAAACTGCCGAGCGTATCAGCTCTAGCTACCACACCATCTATCTGCTTGGTAAATTGAACTTCCTCTATTTCTTTTTGTACAAGCTTTTTAGCATCTTCTATCTCTTCTTCGCTTTTAACTGAAAGTAAAGGAGAACCAGCAATTACATTTTCCAATTCTGGTGCAGAAATTTTAATTCCAGATGCAGCAGGCACTTCATCTACTGTTTCAAACTGTTTTTCTACCCTGAGTTCCTGGAGGGGCCTTGGTCTTAACAATGCCTTTATTTTTGTAACAATCGGTTCTCTCCCACCAATAATAAGATAATCCCCTTTTCTAATTTTTCCGTCATATAGTATCACATCAATGGTAGTACCAAATCCTTTCGTTTCCTTGACTTCCAGTACCGTTCCTCGTGATATATCGCTCAATTTAATTTTGTCTTTTAGAAACTGCTGTGCAAGTCCAGATAAAACCATTAACAATTCTGGAATGCCTTCTCCAGTCTTTCCAGATAAAGGAACTATTGCTATCTGTTTAGTGAAATCGTCTATTCTGTCAAACCTTTCAGAATTAAAACCTTTTTCTGCTAACTGCGAGAGTATCTGATAGATTCTTCTATCCACTTCATTCTTCACATCTTCTCTTTGTCGTGGAAAGCTGTCAAGAAAACAAGCATTATTATAAGGATACCATCCAGAAATTTTGTCAATTTTTGTTGCAGCTACTACAAATGGAATTTTAAATTCCTTCAATATTTTCAAGCTTTCATCTGTCTGCTCTTGAAAACCTTCTATTATATCAACCACTAATATAGCCAAGTCAGATACACTTCCGCCTCTTTTTCTCAGACTAATAAAGCTAGCGTGCCCGGGGGTATCCACTATCAGAAGACCTGGAATTTCCAAATGAGTTTTAAATTTTTCCACTAATTTACCGCATATTTTTCTAACAGTTTCAATTGGAATGTAACTGGCACCCACATGCTGGGTGATTAAGCCTGCTTCGCCTTTAGCTACATAGGTGCCTCTAATCTTGTCTAAAAGTGTAGTTTTTCCATGGTCTATATGACCAACTGTTACTATTATTGGTGA
>Ga0315274_10009200_pt1 | contig 14300 bp, 17 predicted proteins | sample YL17G02_20_MG_FD_203700 | JGI IMG/M metagenome (GOLD analysis project Ga0315274, IMG submission 203700) | Sediment microbial communities from Yellowstone Lake, YNP, Wyoming, USA - YL17G02_20 | ecosystem: Environmental > Aquatic > Freshwater > Lake > Sediment | place: USA: Wyoming | collected... | reverse complement strand
TTTTTAAGTCTCCAATTGTTCTAATGCTTCAAATAAAGTCATGTGGGGTTTAATGACAACATATCTTAAACCCAAAGCTTTCATAAGCGGGATTTTTTCAGCGCATTCTTGAAGTTCCCATTCTTTAATGGGCTCGTCCACATAAAGGGGGCCACATTGCGCGTAAGGGTAAAACTTTTCAACAATCCACAAATAAGCCTTTTCAGGGAACTTTGTTCTAATCCCTTCAATGATATTGTTCTTTCTTATTTCACGGTCCCCGGCCAAGTGATCGGCCACGGTCCTAAGTTCTTTACTTCTTACAATCAGCCCCAAGACTTTGGTGTCTTTTTGCTTATCTTCCAAAACGTAAGGGTCTGAAGTGTGTTTGTGTTTGATTGTCTTTGCGTAAGCTTTGTTTTCCATTTTCTTTCCTTCACAATTAAAGCGGGAAGGGGTTGCCCCCTTCCATGAAGGTTTCCCCCGCCCTAATTGGATTAATCCAAACTAACTTCTTAAATTACAGACTTCCGTCACTTCCGCGCCACGCAAAACGTGGGTCAATAACGTCAGCATTCATTCGGCTTCTTGCTTTCCAACGAATAATGTCTTCGTCAAAGCTTCGGCCAGACATTGGGTTTTCTTGTTCAATTGCAATGGCTTCACGCAATTGCAAAACAAACCACGGTTTTGTGTCATCAACAATAAACCACGGTTTTGTGTCACCCGCATAACTTCCCGCTTGGTTGGGAATGTAACGGCTGATTGACAAGTCAAGAATCCCTTTAATGGGGTTGATTGCAAACGCGCCCCCAACGTTTCCAGCGGTTGCCGCGCCGCTTGGATAGTAAGCGGAGTGTAATAACACTGAAGCGTCAAAAGCATAATGCGGGGTAATCAACAATCTTGTGGGGGTCACATTCATGCGAATCCCTTGCAAGTTAAGTTGATTCATTAACGCAATCAAACCATTTTGGATTGTGGATTGTGACAAAGCGGCAAATGCGGTGGGTTGGTTAAAACCGCCGCCCCTGAAAGGTGCCGCGCTTGTTGTCCACGGGTAATTGGTTTCATAAGAAGGTTTTGTTTCAGATTGTGGAATTTCAAGGTCCAGGTATTTCATGCCCGCGACTGATTGAAGTTTTCCATAAATCCAAACTTCGTTCAAAATCTTAAGGTATTCACCCATAAGACTTGCTTGACGTTGAAAGCTTCCGGTTTGGTCATCTTCAAGAAGGTTCTTTTCAACCCCATAGATTGAACCAAACTTACGGTTCTTCAAAGACAAGTCCAAAGCGGCAACGCCCACTTCAGCGTATTTTCCACTATAAGGAATTTCACGGGGGAACGCCACGCCCTGATTAGGTGCATAAAGTTCGGTGTCTTTGTTGGACGCAACAACTGTGACCCAGTCTTCATAAGTCACGGGAACGGTTTCATACATTCCCATTGTTATGTTTTGAATCCCAGCGCGTAAGAATTGAACAAAAGAAGAAGCGGCGTCAGCTTCCCGAATGGACCCGATTTTTTCCATGAATTTTCCCCATGAAAAGTCGGGACTTCTAACGGGAAATTTTTCGTGATCGGTCAAAGGGTCAAAGCCAAACTTTGCTTTGAAGCCTTCACGCATTTTCTTTGTTTCAGGACTATTATACAAAGCGCGTTTGGTTGCCGCTTTGTTTGATTCTTTCAAGCGCGAATTTTGGGGCCTTGTTTGGCTCATCGCTTCTTGAATTTGTTTTAAAACTAATTCATTATTTTCCATTTTTTTTCCCTTTCAATTAAGCAAGTTTTAAAGTGTCATCGGGGAACCTGCATCCCAACAAGACTTCAATTTGGGTTCCAGCCGCCGCCCCTGAAATAACGCCGCCTTGATATATTCCAACGGCTTTAGTTCCAGAAGCTTGCACATGATAAGTTCCGCTTGCGGGGTCTAAATAAACCACGTCACCGGGGTTCAAACTGTCACCCGTTTTTAAAACAAGCTTTGCAACAACGCCAAAAACAGGACCGGCAATGTGGGACAATCCCGCGCTTGCGCTTACGTCAGTTATGTAAGGGCTTAAAAGCTTGCCGTCTTTGATTGATTCAACGGCAATTCCAACAAACCACGCGCCCTCTGATTCGGCGGTTGGTAATCTGACCTGCATTGTCCCTGAAGCATAAATCAACAAGTCACCTTGATTGAAGGTTGAGGTTGCAATTACTTCATGGGTTGCGTCAGGAAAAACACTAGACTGATTTACAGTCCTAACAATTCTATTTACTCCAGCCATTTTCTTTCCCCTTTATTTTAGTCAAGTTTACAATCGGCAAAACTTAGGCTACCGCCCGAAGAATCAACAATTGTCTTTTCGGTTGATATTACAAACCCGCCTTCTTGATTACCGGCTTTGAAGCCTTCCAAGAAAGTTTTAAACTTTGCGTCAACTTCGGCTTTTGTCTTAAGGTTGCCTACCGCTTCCCTAAATGACTTTGTCACTGAAGTTGAAAGTTTGGATTTTTTCAAAACGGTTTCCAAATATTCTTTGGTTTCGGTTTCTTTGATTTTGGATTCAAGAAGCGCAACCTTGCCCTTAAGCTTTAAAATTTCAGCTTCTTTCTTTTCTGGGCTTAAAGAAGCGGGACCGCCGTCAGCGGCTTCTTTCTTTTCATCGGCGTCAGCGTCAGCGGCTTCTTGCTTGGCTTGCATATGTTTTGCAAGTTTCATTGCATTGTGTGAAGCTTCGGCGCACTTTTCGTCTTCCATGCCCATTTCCTTGTAAGCTTCAAAAGCTTGTTGCATCATTTCCATTTCTTCTTCGGAAGTTTCTTCGTCACCCAAATGTTTCTTTAACATTTTGGCAACAAGTTCTTTGTCTTGGGCGGCGTCATCATGATCGGCGTCACCGCCGTCAGTTGTGTCAGCGTCCCCAAGGGCTTCTGATTTTTCATCTTCGGATTGTTTAACTTCGTCTTCCATTTTTCCCCCTGAAGGTTTTAGTTTGGTTTCATTTTTATTTGTTTCTTTGTGATATGTGTCAGACCCATGAACAACTTCGTCACTGGACAAAGAAAGTCCCATTTTTGAAGCATGGTCCGAAACGGTGTTGGGGCTTGCGTCATCGGTGTCAATTCCCGCCTTTTTCATGCTTGAGTGAACTTGGTCAACCAAATGTTGTCTAACAGAATTCCCCATTTTATCAACGCCCATTTTGGCTTTTGGTTTGGTTGCTTTTTGTGGTCCTTTGCCCCCGCCCTTATGTCTTCCACTTCCGGGCCCACCTTCGGTTGCTTCTTCAACTTCCGATTCAACCCCCGCCGCCTTTTTTGCGGCCCTTGTTCCCGCAGCCCATGCGTCTAAACGGTCGGAAATTTTGTATTTTAATTTTCCGGACTTTATGGCGTCACTTCTTTTTTTAAATGTTGCGTTGGCGCGTCTTGAATCGTCAGCGCGTTTCAATCTTGCAAGGATTGCTTCAGGACTTTTTTTGTCAAGCGCCCTTTGAGCCCCGCTTTTTCTTCTTCCGCTTCCGGGTCCGCCTTCAATTGCTTCGTCTTCTATTTTTTTGTCTTGTTCCATGAGTTTCAAGATTGCGCCCCCCGCCCCGGCTTCAGTTACTAGGTCACAACTAATTGCGCTTTCCATAACCGTAACGGGTTTAATTGTTTCAATTCCCTTTTCTTTGGCTTGTTGAATCTTCATTAAACAAGATTCGGGAATTTCGTTTGAACTTACATAATCGTCTAGTTTAGTTTCTTCACTGTCACCGGAAGCGTTGATTGACAAACCAACAAATTCTTTGTCGGGGAACTTTTGTGCATAACTGACAGAATGTTTCATTAAGCCCCGCGCCCAATCAAAAGATTCTTCAGGTAAAATAACAAGGTCTGCAACCAAAGAAGCGCGCCCGTCTTTGTCCGATTCTAATTGGACGTTTTCAAAGTGTCCCAGAATGTCACGAACGTCCCGTTCGGGTCTGATTTGTTCTTGCATTTTGTCGGGATGATTTGCATAAATCTTTTTCCCTTCAAATAGTGGGACGGCTGATTGCAAGGCTTCTTTTGTGTAATAATAACAATCGGTCAAGTTTCCAAGACCTTCTTGAAGCAATACACTTTTGAAAACCAAACCATATTTGCCGGGGTCAACGTCTTTTCGGTTGGTTGCTTCCATGAATATGTTTGAACGGAAGGTGAGGTTCTTTGTTTCCTTCAGCGGGTTTGATTCTTTTGCTTTTACTTTCTTTTTCTTCTTCACAAGTGGATTGACCCCCGCGGCGCCAAATTGGGCATTGGCTGACATTGTGTCAGCTTCTTTGTTGTCAACAAAACCAATTCCTTTTGACTTAAGTGTATTGACCAAAGTTGACCCGTTAATACCTGGGTTTTCAGTCAAGACATCAAGAACAACTTCGTCAGCGGGTTTTCGGTCAGTGAAAGTTTGTGGCCCCACGCCGTTTTTTTTCACGGGTAAGGGCTTTTGTGTCATGGTTGGTTTGGCTTCGGCTTCGGGCCAAAACCATTTAAGGGAAGTAATGCCGCCCGTCTTTCCGGGCTGGGGGTCTTTGTGTTTAAGCGAAGAATCAAGTTGTGGCTTTGAAATTGTGACTTGTGGGGTTATGCCATTTGTCGAAGCTTGCTTTTGTTTTCCACGAAGTAAGTCTTCAAAACTTTCCCTTAGCTTACCATTTGTCACGGCGTTCCCTTTCGGCTTTAGACATAAATTTTACTAGAATGTCACACTTGCCCCCGCCCAATGGCATTATTTCGGCGGTGTAATCCAATTCCTTGATAGGAATTCCAAAATCATTTGCAATTCGTTCAACTTCTTCAAGCGTCTTGCAACGGCGCCCTTCAATTTCAAAAACGTGTTTCTTCACATATTTTGCAAGGTTTTGTGACCCTTTGTCAACTTGCGCAAATTTTTCGTCAGCGCGTCCAGTCCAGAATTCATAATTCTTTTTGAATTCTTCAAACGTGGGCATATTGTATTTTTGCGGGTTGGTGAAAATATCGTCCATTTAATTACTCAAGTCTTTCTTAATTTGGGCGCGTTCATTCCCTGTAAGGGCTGAAGGCTTGTCTTCATAGTCGTCATCAATACTTTGGTCATCGGCTGGGGTTTCAACGGGCTGGGGTTGCTTGTTTGGTTTCAAACCAACCCCGGGCTTTGACAAAGGTATTGAAAGCGCGGGTTCGTCACTTTGATATTTTTTAATATCATTCATTTCTTGTTCATAATCAAAGTTGTTTAATTGGAATTCTTTTGATGCCATTGTTGCCGCGGTCTTGGGGCTTATCCATTTTGACACTTCGGCAAGACTTAAGTCTTTCAACTTTTGTGAACGGTCTTGCGTAATAATTTCGGGCCAAGTAATTTCGCAATCATATTCTTCAATTCCCATGCGTTCAAAGAATCCCTTGATTACTTTTTCCAGGATTTTGGTGTATTTCATTTGACGCATTTCAAACATTTTAGCAACGGGTTCGGTTGAAACAATTGCAGAAGCGCGGGTTTGCCCACCGCTTAAGTGTGTCCCGTAATATGAAATTGGGATTCTTAAAGCCGCCGCGCACATATTTAGAGCCCATTCAAAAGCCTTGTTGTCCCCACCGCGGCTTGACGCTTGGTTGGCAAGGTATTCCCGTTTGACCGCGGCGGTGTGAACGAATTCACTTCCCGCGGGGGCAATTGTTCCAATAGCTTGTTGACTTGAAACATAATTGTCTAAGTCAGTTTGATTGCCTTCAATGGTTGTGTCGATTGACCAAGCCGTTGATTTTTGCATTGCCATAATTGAATAATTAACCGAATCCCGAAGCCGCTTCAAATAACCCAAAGCTGGGAATAAGTCAGACCGGCCACGCTTTTCATTGGACATACAATTGACTTTTTCATGAATGATTTGGTCAGCGGGAATTTGTTGATAAATAAATTTTGACCCACTGACTGATTTGTTAAGCCCGTCAACGTGTGTATAAATTTGATATTGTGTGGGGCTTACCCACTGATAAGCCAAAGGAAAGTTAATGTCTTCCGGGTGTGTTATTATGTCATAAAAAAGGCTGGGGTCCATTAAACGAATTCTTGGAATGTAACCCTTTGAAATTTCCCATTGGTCCCCGCGGTGAAAATTAATTTGCGTTTCATTGTTGGGAAGCCACCAAAGCATTATTTCCCCGTAAACTGACAACTCGACTGACAAGTGTGACATTAGGTCAAACATATTATTTGTTTCTTCAAATGCCGCCCAAAGCGCGTCATGCTTGGGGTCTTTGAAGTCAACGCGGTAACCTTTGCCTAAAGTAAAATCCCGAATGATTGAAACCGAAGCCTTGGCAATTGGGTCATGATGATAAGCCCAAAATGCGGCTGACATTGCTTTCAGAAAGTCGAATAAGTAAAGTTGTTTGTTAAACGGCCCGCCTTGAATTGGAACAAAATCGTCACCAACTAAACCAATGTTTGCGCCCGGGTAATCAAATTGGGCAAAGTTGTCATTGGTTTCCCTGAATTTGGCAAAAGCCTTTTCTGATTCTTTGAACAATTGCATGAATTTTTCTTTGCCCATGCGTTTTGATTCATATTTTTTTTCTTTGAAGTTGTAAAACATAACACGGGCGTCAATTTCAACGTCTTTGTTTTTGTCTAAGCACTCAACCATTTCAAAGAATGTTTTAACGCCCGCGGGTTTGTCGGGATTGCCTGGGGTAAATGAATCATCAAATTCATAAGTGGAAGGGTCAAAAGCGTTTTCTGTCAACGTCTTGGCCCTTGACATTTTTTCTTTTTGCGGTTGGTCAACTATGAATTCGTCTGATCTAGCCAATCTTCAAACTCCCCCGGTGCAATCGGTTCAATTTCTGGTAAATCTTCTGAAACGGGCGCAAGTGAACACCGGCAATTAAAATGCGCGGGCGGCGTGATTGCGTCACAATCATCTTCACTTTGTTCATTTTGTAAAGCAAGTTGAATTTGCGCGGTTGTTAAACCGTCACGCCAAACACAACATTCATCGGTCTTGTCATCAACTATGGCAATCCATTGAAAGTCAGTGTAACCGTTTTCGGTTGCCGCATCTATTTGCCCAGTCCTGACTTGTTGAACAAAATCTTGGGTCATTTCTTTTTCAAGTTCCCATTCATAACGGGGGGAACCTTCCCCTAGTTGAACGTCCAATTCACCGTCAGGCCCGCGGTTTGTTAGTTCATATTCTTTTGAATATTGGTCAACAATTCTTTCCCATTCGGCGTCATCAACAAACCCGGTTGAAAGTGTCGGGCCGTCATAACCAAGACTTTGACCTTCTTCTTCCCATTGTGAAAGCTTGGTTTTGGCTTCTGTTATTTTCTTAAGTTTGCGCGGTGGGGACTTCCAAACCCGAACCTTCGGCCATGCGCGTCTAAGACGGTCAAGCATTTCTTCCATTGAAGAATCTTGGACCGCTGACAATTGAACGTTGTCCACTATTTTGCGCGTTAAACGGTCAAGGTAAAGTTTTATTCTGTCAGACATTGAACCGCCCGCGAACGTGTCCCCGGAAGCCTTGTGGCTTATTTGTGAAGCGGACAAGTGGGCGCGGGTGGGCTTCCCCGTGGCGCGGGCGATGGCTTCGGCTTCGGAAGCAAATGCCAAAGTATAAGCGGCGCGTCTTAAATCAATTGCGGTTTGCAAAAGCTGACTTTGGGCCATTGTCATGACTTGACTGATTTGGTCATGCAAAGCCCTGATTGAAAGGTTGCCGCCTTGGGCGCGTTGATAGTCGTGGACAATGATTTGTCTTACCCGTTCTAATGCGCCGCCCAATATGTCAGTGATTTTATTTTGATTGTTGTTGTGTATTATGTCTAGGGCGGTGTCACGGGATGCAACGAAGGTTCGGTAATTCTTTGAAGACTTCAGTGAACGTTTTGCGGTTGGCACTTTGCCCCTTCGGTGTATTCTAAGACATCAATGACTTTCACAATGCTTTTGAAATCTTTACAAGATTTGTCCAAAACAAGCAAAGCTTTTTCACCCGTTGCTAATATTTTAACCACGGCCAAATGACCGGCGTAATTGCCTTCGACAATTTCCACAAGCCTGTCCCCTTTTTGGATTTGGAAGGTTATGGTTTCCAATGTGTCACGTCCATAAATATTCCCATTAGAATAGACCCAAAAATAAACCAACCAACGCCTTCCCACCACGCAAGCTTAGGCGTCATTTCCGAAGAAATGTTTAAGATTGCACCGGCAATCATAGTTATAAGAATGACATCACTTTTCATTTCCCCACCATTCACCGATAGATTACTTTCAAAGTCCCAACTTCACCAATGGATTTTAAGGGCATTAACACACAAACCGGGTAACCGATTGAATCAGAAGCATGGGTTAGTTTCAAATCTTTTGTCTTGTCAATTGTCGCATCGGCCCCCGGCTTCCACACAACCCTTTCAAAGTCCCGCTTTGCTTCGGGGCACTTTATGGGATTGACTAGGATCCTTATTTCACCCGTTGCAGACTTAAGCCTTGCGTTCATTATGTTGACGCGGTCTTTGACAAGCGGGTTTTCAGTGGGGGTTAAGTTGTTGAAAGGTATTCCATGGGCGCGAAGCATTTCTTCAATGATTGAATAATCGGTTTGGCCCGCGCTTGCGGTCTTGCGGGCTTTCCCCGTGGCGTCACCAATCAAAGTCAACCCGGGCCGATGACCTTTGACGCGGTTGATTAGTTCAAGGGTTGCTTCTTGTGTGTGGGAATTTTCCAGCCAAATGCGGTCCCCAACGTAAAGCTTATCTTCGGGTTTGTATTGGCAAAGGTGCCAAGCCATTGGGCTAACGTTAAAATCAAGGCCCACAATAATGGGAAGGTAAGGGGACCATTCTTGTCCACGGGGGGCATAGGGGTTTTGATCGGTGTAATTGTGGGGACCGGCGTTGATGTAAACTTTGCCGCTTTGAAGGTCCCGAAACTCGGCAAGAATTTCTTGGGCAAACATTGGTTCTGACATATCTTTTTTAACTGATTCAATTTCTTGGGGCGTCCACCAAGGGGCTTCAGTTGACGGGGCCTTGACCGTGAACCATTCGGCTGGGTTTTCTTGGGCGCCGGTGTAAAGGTCATAAAACCAATCAAATCCGTTGGGGGTTGAATAGAAGTCACACCAACCCTTGTATTTTGCAAGCATGGGACGAATGACCCGTTCCCATAATTCTTTTTCTTGTTCCCGGCATTCGTCAATAATTGCGCCGTGAAGGGTTTCAGTTAAAAGGTTGTTGTAATCACGCCCAGACTTAAAGCTGACTTCCCGAAAGCCTGTTAAGAAAACCGTCTTTTCTGATTCATTTGGTTTCTTGGACCAAAGTTGGCCCCAAGAACTTTTGGGGAATTGCCTGACGAATCGGTTGAAACAAATTTCAGCCGCCGAATAAGTTTGGAGTAAATGCCAATAGCGCCCGTATTTTGGCCCCTGAAGTGGGCGCTTGACCATTGTGAAATTGCCATTTGTTGTCTTTCCACTTTGCCGCCCCCACACTCCAATCTTGAAGCGTTGATTAGCTTCTTGAATTAACCGTTGGGGGTTGGTCCTATGTGGAAGGGTTAAATTTATTTTCGTCATCGGCAAACCCAATTAGAAAGTCTTGTTCCACTTCAATGGTTTGCTTTTGTTCAATCTTATCTGATTGACCCAAATAGTTCTTGCCTAAGAAAATAACCATTGCAACGTTGCCCTTTAAAGCTAATTGCCATTGGACCCGGCGCAAGCTTATCTTGCCCTTGCCTGACTTTTGCGCGAAATACTCCGCAAATTTCATACCTTGGTCACGTTTGACTGCGCGCTCAATTGTGTCAGCCGAACAATCAAACCATGACGCAATTTCTTCTAATGTGGCTTGCATGGCGCAAAGCTTGTCAAATTCTTCCCAGTCAAGTTGAATCAACTTTGGTCCGCGTTTATGACCCGTTATTTTTTTCATTTATCCATTCAGCCTTCTGACTAGTATATTTCTCCCACCTTGCCATTATGACATCACAGTAATGAGGATCTAACTCCATCATAAAGCATTTACGATTGGTTTTTTCACAGGCTATTAGGGTAGAGCCTGAGCCTCCGAATAGGTCAATGACGTTTTGACCTTTATATCTTTCAAAGAACCAACAAATTAGTTTTATAGCCTTCATAGTAGGATGAACCTTTGTCGGCCCGTCATCCGTTTTATTGTGTCCAAAGGGTCCCGCCCAGGCAACCCTAGCTATTTCTCTGTCGTGTTTCTGTTTAGACCAACATAATTCAAAGTCAGAACCATACATTCTCTGAAGTCCTTCTGTTGTTTTTTTATCCCAAACAATCCAAGAACCTCCCTTTGGAAGTTTATCGCAATAATAATCAGCTCCAAACCAAAATTGCTCAGGCACCGATTCTGTGAGAGCATAAACCGTCAAGAAATCAAACTCCTGGTCGTCTCCTAAAACCTTTTTGTAAGGTTTAGCTTTTCTAAAACCATTATCTTTGTAGTCAGTATCTAAATTCATCCCATAAGGTGGATCGGTAAATACCATGTCCATTCTCTCCGAACCAACCAGAGTTGCAACATTTGTGGAGTCAGTGCTATCTCCACATAGTAGTCTGTGATTACCCAGTCTATATAAATCCCCGAGTTTAGTTTTTGCCTCAACTTGTTCTGGCACTTCATCTTCATTGCACGAACCTTCTTTGTTTATTGGGGCCATTAGTTCGTCAAGTTCTTTTGAATCAAATCCTAAAAGGTCCAAATCAATATTGTGGGCGTCCAGGTCATTAACCCAGCTGGCAAGACCAATGAGATCAAATTCCCCGCCGTGTTGATTGGCGGCAATGTTGGCGGCTTTTTCGGTTGTTTCGTCCCACAAGACTTCACGGTAAGCGAACTTTTCACCATTTGACACAATAAACCCGTCAGCTATGGTCCCCGACTTTGTGGGCTGGGAATATTGATTGACAATTGTAATTTGTGAATCTTTTGGGATTACTTTCTTTCTTTGGTGTCCTGACACAAGACGTTTGGTTGTTTGGTTGTAAACAAAGCCTGAAATATCCCCAAATTGTTCGATTGCTTTTTTCAGCATCTTTAATTTGTCATCGGTAATGCGCCGAGGGTTTTGTGGGTTCGGGCTTAAATCTTCAAGCTTCATTTTATTCCTTAATTGAAATTCACGTTTTCCAAATGCTTCCACACATTTTCGGGCGTGTCCATGCCTGACATTACGTCAATTGTAGGCATTCCCGGGATTTGATTGAAGACATCATAAACTTCATTGCAAAAGAATTTGTCAGGTTGTCCCCATTTGTTCTTTGTGGGCATGGGGAAATTAAACAACCTTTGGCCTAGTTTGCAAAGCCCTAAATAAAGGGCGCCCAAGAAGTCATAGCCTTTGCCGTCATATTTTTGAACAACCAAGTCCCAAATTAAATCTTCACGTTCAACGGTCATGGGAATGTTTTTTTCATGAACAATGGTGTGGGTTTTTAATGAGGTTTGCAAGAAGGCTGGGTGTGTTCCAAGAAGGTTTGATTCAAACATAAGACCCTTTGCCGCTGATTCAAAGACAAAGGAAAAGTGTGAACTCGGTTCCCCTGTTATGGCCCGAATTAAAACGCTTAGGGGTTTGTTTGATTTTGTCCAAATAAGTTTCAAATTAGTATCTTTAACAATTTAAGATTTAACAAAACGTCAACATTTACATTTCCAACCGAATGATAAACAAGTCTTATTGTTAGGCCCGCGGGAAGTTTGGCGGGGAACTTTGTTTCAACGTTATATTTTTCTTGCTTGTCCGAACCCAAATACCAATTGGTAAAAAATTGACTTACAACCCCAGCTTGTGGGTGAATTATTTGTACGTCACAATAATCGCCAAAAGCTGAATTATTGCATAATATTTGCGCGCCAATTAATAAATGGTCGTCGGTTAAAGTGTAATCAATATTATTAGAAGTGCCAGCCGTTATGGTTCCGGTCACTCCAATATTATTTACTTGTAAATATTTTTTTGAATATTCTGATTCTGCATTTGGGTTATAAGTTGAATTTTGCATTTTATTCCTCTGTCCATTCAAGCCATGAATCACAGCTATTGCCCGTTATTGTCACCGAGTTACCATTTAAAGCTAATACTTGTGAAGTGCCCCTTAAAACAATTGCTTGGCCTAATCTTCCAAATTCCCACAATTGACCGCGTTGATTTGTTCCGGTTGGATTGTTACCGCCCCCGACTTGCACCGTTGGTGAATTCATATTAAGACGCTCAACCATTAAGTTACCAACCAAGGTCCCTAGTGTTGGGTTTGCGGTGTAAGCCCTCATGACCGCGGAAGCGGCGGCGTTATTAGAATCAAGTGGGACGATTGTCGGGCTTGTACTTGTTCCGCCCGAGTTAGCGGTTGACCTTTTTAATAACACAATGTCGGGGTAACTTCCCGCGGTTTGCGTACAACTTAAATGAATATTTGTTACCCTAATTGTTTTACTTGCCGAACCCGTCAAAGTAATAAAATCGGTGGGGGTTGCGGCTAAAACTAAGTTTGTAATTGAAGTCCGATAGGTTTCTTTGAAACTATCTACGGGGCTAATAATCTGCGTTCCGTCAGCCGAAGTTAATAAAGCCCTTTTTAACCCCCCACCGTCAACCCCTGAAACGCTAACAGGGTTTAAGGTTGGGGCGGAACCAACGGCTGAAAGTCCTGAAACTATTAAACTTCCGGAAGACGTTGGGGCAACCGTGTTTGTTCCGTCAGTTATTTTAACGGGCCAAGCATTACCGATAGCGGCGGGCGTTGAACCTTGTTGAACGGTCCATGTTCCGTTTTGGGCGGCATTTACTGTGAAGGCTGTATTGTTTGAAGCAATTGTTACGCGCTGACTTCCGGTTCCAGTCACACCGTTCCCCATGAGTGGGGTCACGCCGTTTATTTGTGAAACGTTTGATTGAACGGTTCCGGCTATTGAAACGGGCTGGGTCACCGCGCTTCCGTCAACTTTCCACGCGGTTGTGTTTGCGGTGTTTCCCGGTTGAACGGTCCATGTTCCGCCTTGGTTTGCGGTCACGGTCCCACTTACAACCCACGGACTTGTTGATTGTGTAACCGCGGTTATTGGGGCCGAATCAACATTGACGTGAAGACTTGCGCCGCTTGGTTGAACTACTGTAAAATTTCCAGTCCCAGCGTTTGCGGTCACCGTCCCAATAACTGAAAGCGGGGAAGTTAATTTAGAATCAATTGAAGACAAGCTTGCGTTTCCAGTTGTTTGCAAAGCTGAAGTGGAAGCGCCCGCGGGTAAGCTAATAATTCCAGAAGTAAGACTTACTTCTAGTGGGAAAGAAGAATTAACTTCGTGGCCCGCCGAATCATAAAGCGTTGTTCTTGCCGCCTTACTTGCCGGGTCAACGGTCATTTCATCGGTTGAATTTCCCGACTTGATTGTTGCCGCAAAAACTTGTGATGATATTAAAAGCACTAATAATATTTTCATTTGTCACCCTATTGTATAATTCACTTTAAACTTATCAGCAACATAACCGTCATGCCCTTTTGCAAACATTTGAAATTGTCCTGACCCAGCGCCGCATTTTAATTCTATTTGGTCCATTGTCATTTCGTCCAATTGTTTTCCCGTTGGGGCTTCATAAGCTACTTGGGCAATAATTATTGACGTTGGACTTACGTCGGGGTCAGTGATTGTGAATATTTGTTCTTGCACCGGCAAAGACCCGAAGTCAATTTCAATTTGCTTTGAAGTCATACCTGGAACAGGACCATAGTCAACATACATTTTATTTGCCTTCCGTGATTCTTGTGTCAACCGAAGATGACGAAACCAAAAAAACGTGAACCGCGTCACTAAAACTTAAAGTCAATGGTTGCCCTTTTTGAATTGGAATTCCATTTGCAACGTTGACCCCGGCGCTTGTTCCCCAATAAATTGCGCCGTTGGTGGGGACAATTGTTAAAAAAATCCTATTTGCCAAAACCGTGGCCCCAACTTTTGCTTCTATTGGCGTGGAAGTGACAGTTATTGCAACGGGGGCCAATACTTGACCAATAAAAGTTTGCGTAACCGAAACGGGTAAGGGTTCCCCGGTTGAATTGCCAATTTTAACATGAAGGGCGCGGCGCCCAAATGTATCAGTTGAATTGCCTAATGGAAGACTTCGGTCCATGTAGGGCGGGGAATTAGATTCATTTTCAATAATTGGCATACAATTCCCACTTTACTTTAGTTTTTGAAAAGTTTTCAATTGAATAACTTATGTCAAGAATAATGGCAATTCCTAAAAACACAACCATTTCATGCCCCGCTTGCGGTCTTGATATT
>Ga0315274_10009199_pt1 | contig 14301 bp, 13 predicted proteins | sample YL17G02_20_MG_FD_203700 | JGI IMG/M metagenome (GOLD analysis project Ga0315274, IMG submission 203700) | Sediment microbial communities from Yellowstone Lake, YNP, Wyoming, USA - YL17G02_20 | ecosystem: Environmental > Aquatic > Freshwater > Lake > Sediment | place: USA: Wyoming | collected... | reverse complement strand
GCCGCGCCTGCAAACTTGCGAAGCTGCGCCCACGGGTCGTCGCCGGCGGCGTTCAAGTCCATGAAGGGCACGGCGGCCGGAGAGATTTTGCGGGGCGCGAAGATATTCACCAGCTCATCAAAGCTGGTATCGGGAACGCGCGCGAGGCCGCGCACGGTCGGCTCGCCGAAGCGCTCGCGGCTGGCGATGCCGGTCATGATCTCAAACAGCGTGCTTTTACCGCTTTGCGGTAATCCAAGAATCGCGATTTCCATATCAGGATCTGTCCAGCAATTTCTCGAAGTGTGCGTTTTTCTCGCCGTGGAGGCGGACGGTTTTTTCAAGCTCGGCAAAGGATTTGTCGATCTGCTTTTGAACGTCGTGCAGCCGTTTTGAAAGCGTAACGATCTCATTGCCATCCTGATTTTCATTCGCCTTCTGGAGCCCTGAAATCACCGTTTCCAGCTCCTCCTCCAGTTTGCAGATTGCCTCCTCCAGCGTCTCGATCTTTTTTGTGAGCGGCTTTAGGACCTTCGATTTTTCGTTCATGATTTGCCCGCGCTGCTGGCGGAGCTCTTTTTTTGAAAGTGACGTTTCCTTTTTTGAAAGGGCAGGCGTCGCTTTTTTCAGGTCCGCTTCATCTTCCCACCCGATGCGGCGCAGGAAGTCGTCATAGCCGCCGTGGAAGAGTTCCACGTTGCCGTGCTGAAAGACCAGAAGTTTTTTCGCCACGCGCTTCAGTATCATCTCGTCATGCGTGACGATGATTACAGCACCGTCGAAGCGATTAATACTTTCCACCAGCGCCTCAACGGACTGGACGTCTAAGTGATTTGTGGGCTCGTCCAATAATACGAGATTGGAATCGGTGGAGATAATCTTTCCCAGCATGACCCTGCTTTTTTCACCGCCGGACAACACGGAAATCTTTTTGAGCGCATTGTCCCCGGGAAACATCATCACCCCGCAGATGCCGCGCACCTCCGTCCGCTGCAAATTTGGATTGCTCACCCAGATTTCCTCCTCCACTGTGAGAGAAGATTGAAGCCGGTCGATGTTGGTCTGCCCGAAAAATGATGTAGTCGTGTTAACGTTGGGCCCGATAGTCCCGGCAACGGGCGTCAGCTCACCGCCCAGAAGGTTTAAAAGCGTCGACTTGCCTTTGCCGTTTTTGCCGATCACCGCGATGCGGTCCCTGTCCGAAACGGGGAAAGAGAGATTTTTAATAAGCGGCTTATCGGGGTCATAATGAAAGTCCAAGTTTTCAATCTCCATCATGACTTTTCCCGGAAAATCCTTGTAGCGGAAATCAAACTCCAGATTGTAGAGCGTTTCAAGCTTTTGCCTGTCCTCGATTCTTTCGAGCATCCGCCTTCTGGATCTGGCCTGCGTCGCGGTGGCCGGATTGCCGTGGGTCTTTTCGATGAAGGTCTGCAGCTTGTTCTTGAGCTTCTCTTCGCTTAGGCGCTGCTTTTCATAGAGCTCGTCCTGCTCTTCGATCAAGGCCTCGAGTTTCGATGTCCCCCCCTTCACCTTTAAAATTTTATTCCGGTGAATGATTGCGGCGTGCGTCGTCACGTTGTCCAAAAATTCCCTGTCGTGCGAGATGATGACGACCTCGTTTTTCCAGGTCTTCAAAAAACGGGTGATCCATCTGATCGCCACGATGTCCAGATAGTTTGTCGGCTCGTCCAGGAGCAAGAGGTTGGGTTCGGAAACGAGCGTCTTTGCGAGATTCAAGCGCACCTGAAATCCGCCGGAGAGCTCCAAGGGGGAGTGGTTTAAGTCCTCATCTGTGAAGCCAAGGCCGAAGAGGATTTTTTCCACTTTATACTGGTTGTGTTTCTCTTCGGGGGGCAGCCCTTCGCAGCCGAATTCAAGGACTGTGGGCGCGTCAAAGTGGAGCTCCTGCGTCAGGTAGGAGATGCGGTAGTTTCTGGGCGCGACGATTTTTCCCGAATCGTATCCCTCGTCGCCCACGATGATTCTGAAAAGTGTCGTCTTGCCCGTGCCGTTGCGCCCGATGAGCCCAAGCTTTTCGCCGGGCTCCATCTGGAGCGAGATATCGTCGAAGAGGACGTCTTTGCCGAACGATTTTGAAATGTTGTGCAGATGGATCATGAATCTTCAGTAGTGCGTAATATCTTCCTGGCTCGGCATATCGAATTTTTTGTAAGGATCAGGGACCTCGAATATGCTGGGCTCCGGCGTAGAGGGCTCCACATTGTTGTACTCATACGACCATGAATTATCGACAGCCGCTGTCTTAATCGGCAGGCCCTTGCCGGACACGATCCATTGATAGATCGTATCCTGTTTGCTGCCAACCGTGTAGGTCACCTGATACTTGTCCGCCTTTTGGCCGTTCACCGTCTCTGCGGCTATGAACTTGCGCTCGACTTCATTGGGAAGTTTATGAAAACCGGCGACTGTGTTTTTTGTCTGCAGGGGATATTCAACATACATCTTTTCACCCGGCATGAGCACCCAGACGACGTTCTTGTCCGCCCTTGTGATGATGGTAGCCTCCGGCGTCTCCATCCTCGTCTTGTCCTTTGAAGAGAAGATCTTCCCCGCAAAGTTTTCCGCCTTGCTCATGAACTTGAAGTCGGCGGAAAAATTTTCCTGAATTTCGGGCGATATGCCGGACGTTTTCTCCCCGACGGCCGTTTTCTTGCAGCCAGTAGAAAATGCCGCAAAAACGAGAACCGCGATCAAGAGCATGCCCATTTTGTTTTTCATAATATTTTCTCCCTAAATGCTGCCCATCTTTTTAAGAAACGTGAATACAGCGCAGATGACTATGCCGATTCCTATGCTCCATTCGAGTGAGCCGATGAAATAGGGATACACCATAAGGACCAGCCCCGTCACCATCGCAGCGCCATCCGGACGTTTTCTTCCGTACATGAAAAATCCGATGCCGACAAGGCTTATAAAGATATCCCAATAGATGAGGCCTATGGCTATGAGGAGCAAATAAGTTCCCCCTATATTCTAGAACGCGGATACCAAGCTCATCGCAACGCCCGGGACCCATTGATTTTCACCGGCTGAAGGCAGAATAGCGTCGAACCGGGCCTCGAGTTTGAGCTTCATGCCGTCGGCGATCCAATAACCGCCGCCGATGCTTGCTTCATGTATCTGCTGTTTTGCACCGGTCAGATTCAAAAAACCGTTTCCGTCGTCGAACTGGTTCGCATAAGCGTATCTTAAGAAGCTGAAAAACTTATCAGTCATGTCCCAATGGAGGTTCAAGAGACCTGAGGCATAATCGGTATTAGGTCCGCCCGCACCGTCGTCGCGCCTGAACAAGCCCTGAAATCCAAGCTGAAAATTGTCCGTCAACCACGCGCTGACTGTTGTATCCATACCGAATGTCCAACTGCGGTTGCTATCCGATTCCGGGCCGGCAAAGGGCGTGATCGAAAAGAAGCTTTCTTTTTCCTCGGGCCCCCAATAAAACACAAAGGATGCGAGCCACGAGGGCAGATCGTTGATTTTGAAAGTCGTGTCGTTTGTGCAGCCGTTCGCGGCCATTACGTAAACCCAGAAACTTTCGGTGAGCGCCGCGGAAAGCTGCGCGCCCGTCACCAGATACGGATAAAGATTCGCGCGGCTCAAAATGGACCACGATATCGTGTCATTACTGTAGGGCTCGTACGGCTCGAAGCCGGCCGGTGTTCCTATCCTCCCCAGCGTAAACTCCACGTCATGGCTCTCCGAAAGTTTCACCGTGGCGTAGGCCTGTTCGATTTCCACGCCCGGTGCCTGCACCCATGAGCCTGAAAAAGGCCTGCCGAACCAGATGTGCGCGGCAAGATTTGCGCGTTCGCCGAACTGTTTGGCGATATCAAGTTCGAAGACCTCGACAAATGCCTCCACAACGTCTTCCCCTTGGGCGGGGGGAACGCCTGTTGCGACTTCCGGCACAACCGACCCCAAGACGCCCGCAAACGACCCGTCATTTACCCACTCCGTGGGCGGTCCGCCGGCAAATTTCTGCCATCCGAAGCCGGCGCTGAAAAAACCGCTCATCTCAAAGCCGCCTCCGACGAAGCTTTGTGCCTTTTCTGAATCCTCCGCCGAAAGAACGGTCGCAGAGAAGAAGACGATCATGAGCGCCGGCAGGATTTTTATAATTTTTTTCATCTTGAATTGTCTTGGATTTCCATTAGATACATCAATAGAGTATATTAATCAACAATTAGAAGAAATAATCAGGGCCGGATAAAATTTTATGATCAAACTTGTATTGTTAAGGCACGGCGAGAGTATCTGGAATAAAGAAAACCGCTTCACGGGCTGGACGGATGTGGATCTTTCAGAAAAAGGTGTTGAGGAGGCGCACGATGCGGCCTCGCTTCTCAAAAAGGGCGAATTCACGTTCGACGTCGCGTTCACATCGGTTCTTAAGAGGGCGATCAGGACGTTGTGGATCGTTTTGGATTATATGGATCTGATGTGGATCCCCGTCTACGGCTCGTGGCGCCTGAACGAGCGCCACTACGGTGCGCTGCAGGGTCTGAACAAGTCGGAGACGGCCAAAAAATTCAGCGAGGAGCAGGTTCACATATGGCGAAGAAGCTACGATGTCCCGCCGCCGGCTCTTGAAGTGAAAGACGAACGCTATCCAGGCAGGGACCCGAGATATCACGATTTGACGGAGGACGAGCTTCCGCTCACAGAGTGCCTCAAGGATACAGTGGAGCGTTTCATGCCATACTGGCACGATGAGATTGTTCCGGCAATCAAGTCGGGAAAGCGCGCGATCATCTCCGCGCACGGCAACAGCCTGCGCGCTCTGGTGAAACATCTGGACGATATTTCCGATCGGGAGATTCCGAATTTAAATATCCCAACCGGCATACCGCTCGTCTATGAGCTGGACGACAAAATAAAGCCCATCAGACATTACTACATCGGCGATCCCGAAGACGTAGAGAAGGCCGTGGACTCTGTCGCCTCCCAGGGGAAAGCAAGATAAGATAGCAAATTTCCTGCGGGCGCGAAGTATATGCGAACTCCGGCAGCTCTCGGCACTCTTTTTTTTGCTCCTCTCTCAACTTGGGTGATGCAGTATATTTGGCAGCTCACGGTGGATCAAAAAAAGAGTCCCTACGCCGCCGTAGTCCGCATACCGCTTCTTGCCTTGAAGCTTCCCATCTGCAAAGGGCGTGAGTTGAACAACGTGATGGGCAAGTTTGCGGAGGGAGTGGCGCAGCTCCAAAGCCCGCTTTCCCGCAGGAAATTTGCCCATCAGGTTTGAAGCGCCCACGCATCACGCCGTCGTCATCACAGCATGCTTCAAAAAAATTAGGCGACAGTGATGTCCTTTGACAGATAGACATCCTGGATTGCGCCCAGGAGTTCGATGCCGTCTTTCATGGGCTTCTGGAACGCCTTTCTGCCGGATATCAGGCCCGTTCCGCCCGCGCGCTTGTTGATCACGGCGGTCACGACAGCCTGCTTTAAGTCGTCTTTTCCCGAAGGCCCGCCGGAATTGATGAGCCCCATTCTTCCCATGTAGCAGTTGGCGACCTGATAGCGCGTGAGGTCTATCGGATGATCGGTCGTGAGTTTTTCGTACACGATGGGACTCGTCTTTCCGAATTTGATCGCGTTGTATCCGCCGTTCGTCGTCGGCAATTTTTGTTTGATGATATCAGCCTCGATTGTGACGCCAAGGTGGTTTGCCTGTCCCGTGAGGTCCGCCGCCTCGTGATAATCGACGTTGTCCTTTTTGAATGCGTTGTTCCTTAAGTAGCACCAGAGTATCGTGGCCAGCCCCATTTCGTGCGCATACTTGAATGCCTGTGAGATTTCTTCTATCTGATGGTGCGATTCCTCCGATCCGAAGTAGATCGTTGCGCCGACGGCCGAGGCGCCCATATCGAAGGCCTGATCCACGCCCGCAAACAGTCTTTGGTCGTAAGTGTTCGGATACGAAAGCATCTCGTTGTGATTGATCTTCAATATGAGCGGAATTTTGTGAGCGTACTTGCGCGCGACCGATCCCAGAACTCCCAGCGTCGATGCCACGCCGTTGCATCCGCCTTCGACGGCGAGTTTCACAATATTTTCCGGATCAAAGTAGATCGGATTCGGTGCAAATGACGCGCCTGCGGAGTGCTCGATGCCCTGATCCACGGGCAAAATGGAGAGATATCCGGTTCCGTTCAATCTGCCGTGATTAAAAAGTGCGCCCAGATTTTTGAGGACAGGGGTAGGGCGGTCCGATATAGAAAATATCCTGTCTATGAAATCCGGCCCAGGAAGGTGGAGGTTTTCTTTTGGTATCGTCTTACATTTGTGTTCGAGCAAATTTCCGGCTTCGTCTCCCAAGATCTTGATGATGTTCTCTGCCATATCTTAACTCCCTTTCTTTAATTTCTGTTGCCGATAACCATCGATGCGGACGTGATTTCGGATAGTGGGATTTTTTCTATTGAAGTGTAGCCCGCCTCTTCAAGCCAGCTTTTCACTTCGCTGAATTTGTAGTCGCGCCCCTTCGTGTGGACGAGCATATGGACGGAGAAAAGCGTGCCGTATGCGGGTGTCAGCCCGTCCTCGGACATGATGTGGTCTTTGACGACGATTTTTCCGCCCTTGTTTGTCGCGGCGAAGAGTTTTTTCATGAGCGAGGCGTTTTCTTCAAAAGATTCGCTGTGGATGATGTTCGAGACAAGTATCAGATCATATGAGCCGGGGACGGGATCTTCATTGAAGTCCGCTGCGATAAGTTTGACGCGGTCTTTGTATTCGGGGTAATTTTTTAAAACTTTTTTCGTCACCTCGAGCGTTCCGGGCAAATCCAGAATCGCCGCCTTCAAACCGGGAACGCGTCTGCAAAGTTCGTATGTAAAGCTTCCCGGTCCGCCGCCGACGTCAAGAGACGATTTTACATTCGACAGGTCCAGCGCGTCCGCGACCATCGCCGGATAATTTCCGGCGGCTGCAAGGCCGTGCATCGCCATGATGAAGCGCTCCGTGTCTTCGGGATCGTCCTGATGGGCGCGGTGATGCGGGACCGGTTTGCCTGTCCTAATCACTTTTTCAAGTTTTCCCCAGCTCTCCCAGCCGTCCGCGGTGTGAAGGATGAGCGCGCCGTAAAATGCGGGCGAGCTTGAAACGAGATAGCGCTGCGCGATCTCTGTATTAACGTAGCGGTCGTTCGTCTTTTCGATGATTTTCAGCGCGGCAAGCGCATCCAGAAGGATACCGGTCGCGCGGCAATCGAGCTTCAGAGATTCAGCCACGCCCTTTGCGGACCTCGCCTCCGACGCCAGCTGATCGAATATTTTGAGGATCACGGCGGTATGGAGAATCCGCGCCGCCTTGTAGCCGTCATTTATGCGCATCAGGTCTTCGAGATTCATATGCGTATCATTATATAAGGTTGAGGTTGAGGTCAAGCTTGAGACACAGCTTACGGGATAATCAGGTTGCCTTTGTCATCGAAGTGTTTTGCGACGTTTGTACTTCCGTCGCTCATGACCACCGCTCCTGCAATGAGCGCTACAATTGCAGCGACAATTACTATTTTGGGGACAATGGAGGCGGGGAAAAAGAAATTGCCGGCAATTCCTATTGCACCTCCTGCAACGCCGCTTACCATCAGCCATGCGGTGATTTCATATTCTTTTTGCGCCTTTTCTTTGGCGGCAGAGAAATGAGTGTTCAAATATAAAAGCGCCTCGGGCGTGAATATTGTCTGTCCGTTCCGGTTTATGGAGCTCTCCAAAAGTTTTGAAAAGGCACGCATTTCATTTCTTGAGACCTTTTCGTCATGCATGATCGTATTTTCAAAAGTTTCGAGTTCCACGGCTTCGACCATTCCGTCGATTATAATATCCTTCCATGCCGTTGCAGGATCACATCTGCCCGATTCAAACCCCATTTTTTGCCCCTTTTTTGAGCCCTTTCAGTTCCGCTTCTTTATCGCGGGTTTCTCAAAAAAGTTGCTATAAAAATTTTGGCTGTTTTAGGGTTTTAAGACGCAAAGAATCGGTATATTTTTGTGAGGCCGTCGAGGACGACCTGCGCTGTTGTTTCCCGGGCCTCCGGGGAGTCCTCCGGTTCATCGGAAAACTGTGAGATGACAGCCCATGGGTAATTGATCCCTGCTTCGGAACCGCGCATGGGAATCATGAAGTTGAGCGGCGTGGTTTCTCCGTCACGGAAGGAAGACTGAATGTACGGGAAATTTTCATTAGTGATCGCAACATGGCTGTCGACCAGATGTTTTAACTGTTCAACAGCGAACCGGACCTGCTCTTTGCATTTGATAACAAGGTCTTCGGGGATGTGGCGTCCCGTCTCTATCCCCCTGTCCACTACTCTTTGGAGAAGGGTGGGTTCGCTTGCGTCGACATAAATGATTGATATATCGTAATTGGGATGTTCGGTTCGTATCCTTCTGATAACTTCCGAGAAATAGGCAGTATGGCGCAGTGAACCGTCGACGATCATGTTCTTGTTCATATCCAGCGCATGGAAAAAGGCCGTTTCCTGCAAATCTCCCGTTTCCGGGTGAACTACTGTAGCGGCCTCGGTCGTGTTCAATGTTTTCAGCTCACCGTATTCCGGAATCATCTCCTTCATTTGGTCCGGATCGATTCTCATAAACCTTTGGGTATCTATATAGCCGGCTTCAACCAGCGCGTCTATGACGGTCGATTTGCCCGCACCGAACGGCCCCGCAGTGAAGATCAGCTGCGGATTTTCGCTCGATTCGCCCTGCATAAGAAGTTCGTTGATTATGCGTTCATGCAGCGCCGCTCTCTCGGGGGAATTTCTCGCCGCTTCGTATTGCGAGACGGCACTTTCAAAAGTTACGCCTTCACCGGCGGCGCCGATTTCCGGAACTGTAGCGGCTTCGGAGGACGCGTTTTTCTGGATGCCGTAAACGGTTCTGTTGAGCCACGAATTGCTCAAACGGTCGGTGATTTTGATTGCGGCCCCGAACTGCAGCAAAGTCAACCAATCCTCCAAAAAGGTTGAAGGCTTATCGTTGAGATTGAAGACATAAGCGACTTTATCACCCAGATAAAAAGCCGTGGTCTGCGACAGATTTTCAACGATTCGGAAGATATTCTCTCCTGTGGAATTGAGAACCGGCACGTTTCGTCCTGCAATGGTTACAGGTTGTGCACCTGTCGGATTGAATAATCTTGTTTGACTCATCGAACTTCTAAGCGAAGTTGTGGGGATTCTTACCATGCGAAGCGCGCCGAAACATATGGCAAGTGATGCCCAATCACGAGCGAATGCGTAAGGGCTCCAGTCCACATCTCTTCCCGGTATAAGGTCAGTGAGGGCACGGGTGAAAAAATTGAACGCACCTGATTCCACAACGCTTTCGAGGGCGGCTGCGCCGGCCCGGGCGGCAGAGCCAAGCTTTGTGACGCCGCTCGGGAAAATTCGGGCCAGAATCATCTTGGTCGTGAGCCGGGCAAGGCCGTAGCCGGTCAGAGTGATCAATATATTTTCGGGGGAAGTGAAGCCGCGCAGGTTGTCGCGGATGGTGACGAATGCGCCGCGCTCCAGAAATTCGACGTCAAGAAGCTCACTCATTTCGTCTTCATAAAACGGAGAAGTCTGGAAGACGCCCGCCAATGCGGACACTTCAATTCTTTCTTCCCCGCTTCCGTTGACGGCGACCACTTGAAGACGTTCCTGAAAAGCGGCAGGATCGGGATGCTCCTCCTCCATGACCAAGTCGGCAAGTGTCAACTGACCGCCGCCATATAGGGCCAAGGGGGAGGACAGATCGGGCGGCATATATTCTTCGCCCTTCCATGCACTGTGATATCCGCACAGTATCGCTATTCCCTGTCTGCCGTTTTCATCCTTTTCCCAGAGGTCTTCAAGGATGGCGCGTGAAGAATCGAATTGACCGCTTTGCAGACGCTCTTGCCATCCTGCAAAGGCAGTTTCATACGCAGCCTTAAGCCCATAGGCATCATCCCCATTTTGTGATACGTCAAGCGTTGCCAGCGTTTCCGCAGCAGCAAAAGTCAATTCGAGAGCTGAAGGCGGAACAGTGTCCGCCTGAATGGTCGCTTGGTCATTTATTGTAGAATCACCGCCGGAGCGCATTAAACTCCCCCAAATGGTTCCCCTCACTATAGTTATCGGCAGGGGATATAGCCTAAGTTGCGCCGGGGCGGCTGTTTTTCGCCGTTATAACTAGTTGTATTTATTGATTTATTGGCACGTGGGAGAAAGGCGATCCTGATTGAAGCAACTTCCGGCCTCTATTCAACGGCTCACCGACAGATTCGCAGGATGCCGATCGTGAAAGAAGTCACATAGTCATTTATGTCGAACATGAATCCCATCCTTAAGGATGTCCAGCCCCAGAACATTATCTCCCAGCCCATCTCGATTATAGGATGAAAACCATCCATCGGGTCGTTTGATGCGATCGCCTCCGTGAAGGCGAAAGTGGACGTGAGATATGCGAAGTGAAGGCCGGTGATCCTCATATCCATGTCGAGGGAGACGAAGCCGCGGCTTTCCCGGGCCAGCGCAGATTCATCTATAGTGAGCGGGATCGAACCGCCGAGGCGCGCGCGCCATTCGATGTCCCGCCATTCGTAATAAAGGACGGGGAAAGACAGCGAAAGCATCCACGGCGGGACCGAAAGATCGAGGCCGAATCCGTAGACAAAGGGCCACTTGATGCCGTTTCCCTCCGCCTCCTCGATGCGCTCCTGGATCAAGGGTGAAAATGTGGACGGCAGAATCTCCTCGTCCCATTCGGGGGTGACGTAGTCGGCGATGTCGAAATTTCGGGCCATTCCTTCAGGGTCTTCTATGAGATCGAAATAGAATCTCAAGCCCGCTTCGTTGACGACGATATCCGAATAAGAAATGATGCCGGTGAGCGCGTCTCCCAGAACGCCGAACTGGTGGGTCCCGAGCTGGTCGGCCATCCACCTTGTGACGACCCAGCCCTCGACGAAGTCGGGGGTCGGGTTGAGATACCAGATGAGTTCCGAATCCTCCATGAAGGATGTGACCTCGCCTCTTATCCTCGAAACCGTTTCTGCGCCGAAAGGGAGGCCGTGCGACGTGAGATAATTTCCGACATACTCATCGGTCAGCTCTATCCCTTCGCTCCAGAGGCCCCATGCGGAGGCGTAGAGCTCTCCCATGCCGGGCGCGAACTTTTCGACGTTCTTGTAGATGAACCAGTAGTCGTATCCCTGCTGGACAAGGTGCGCGAGCTTGTCGGTCCCGACATAATATGGCCCGCCGTCCGGGCCCATGAGCGCGATGAGCGGGCTCAAGATCGCGGGGTGCGCATGGCTTTGATAATCGACGCGGTCGACATATTGAAGTGCTGTGTCATGAACGCTCGTGTCCGCGACGTAACGGGCGGGAAGGGCTTCGATTTGCTCCTGTATTGTGGTGACGATGGAGCCGGAGCCCAGTATGCCGTAGAATTCAGTTGCGACCGCCTCGCCGAATTCCTCTTCGCTTGCGAATTCGTTTTCCCTTTCTTCTTCGATCGCTTCTCTGATTGCCTCGCGGAAAAATTCATTCACGCGGTCGTTTGAGACCGCCTCCGGCAAGCGCCTCGGGAACAGCGGGGGCACGTTGGGATCGACTTCAGACATTGGGGCCTCTTGGAAAGGCCTGATTAGCCGATAAGTGTGGGGATGGTCAAGGGGAGATATCGCAAATTGGGGTTGTCACGAATGGAGTTATTTAAATCCCGCCTTGTGGTCCGGATTGCAGCTTGAATTAGGCCCGTTATGCAGGTATAAACAACATCTACGAAAAAGGGGGGCATATGAAAAAAGTATCCGCGTTGATTTTGGTGCTCATGGTTTCCGGTATTTTTTCCTGTTTCGTTTCAGGTTGCGGCGGGGGTGGTAAGGAAATGGCGTCCGGCCATATAACGTCTATCACCCCGGCCGAAGGCGCGACGGGTGTCGTCGTCACCCGCGCGATCACCGTCGTTTTCAATGCGGACATTGACGAGACGACACTGACTGCGGCGAACGTTTATCTCACGCGCGCCAATGGAGTCGTGAACGTTCCCGGGACCATAGCCTATAATGCGGCCTCAAAGACGCTCACCTTCACGCCTAGATTCCCGATGGTCGGCGGGGCGCTATACACTTTCACCATGACCCACAGCGTGATGACAAAGGCGGTCAACGCTGCCGGAGATTTCACAAGCACGTTCACGACGCAAAATGTCCCGATTCTTTACACCTCCAATTCCGACGTCGCGCCGACCATGTATGTGAATGCGTGGTCGATGGCCCAAGACGGCTCCAATGTTCTCAAACTGACCAATTACACGACGGACGGGTTTGTCTTTTTTATCCCTCCGCTCTGGTCCCCGGATTATACGCGTGTTGTCTACATGGTTGTTCAGGATATGAGTCACACCCTTCCGTGCAATATTTATGTGATGAACGCCGACGGGTCAGGCCAAACGAACGCAACCGGCTGGACCGCGAATTCAGGCACCATATTTTACAGGTGGTTTCCGGACGGCTCAAAGATACTGTTTGTCTTCACGCCCGACGGAACCGTCATTCCTGATACGGACAGAATCTATGATCTGGCCTCGATGAATCCCGACGGAACGAACTTCTTAAACTTTACAAATCTACCTACGGGCCGTATGGCGTTTCCGCTGCTGGATTTTTCGCCGGACGGAACAAAGATCGTCTATTCCTCCGGAGAAGATGACGGGGGGCCGGTTGACATTCACACAATTAATTCGGACGGAACAGGAGACGTCCAGCTCACGAACGTCGGCGTAGGCAATGAAGCACTGCTTCCACTCTACTCGCCGGACGGGACACAGATTTACTACTCCTCGGGAACGGACTCTACAAAAAACATGTACAGGATGAACGCGGATGGAAGCAATGTGGAAACGATTGTTTCGGTGTCGGCCAATCAGGGGGCGGTTCTCTGGGGCATATCGCCTGACGGCACCCAAATTCTGTATACGGTAGAGGACGACACCCTCGGCCTTTCGGATCTTTATGTTGCAAATATAGACGGTTCTTCCGCTGTAAAAATTACAAATGCCACGGCCGGACAGTATGTGCAGGGCGCGTTGTGGTCGCCTGACGGTTCAAGAATCGCCTATACGTTCGGCAAGAACATAGTTGCGCTGGGCGATCCCATAAATCTTTTCGTCGTCAACCGTGACGGGACAAACAATACAAACCTTACAAATTACGCCGCCGGAATTTTTGCGGCCCATCCGTTTCTTCCCTTTTATTATGCAAGGTCGATGTCGTGGTCGACGGACGGAGCAGGGATCGTTTACATAAGGTATGATAAAAATGTGGAAAACATGAATATAGATTTCGCCAATGCCGACGGTTCCGGCATCACGCATTTAACGAACAATACCGCTGCTAATTCCGATTCTTTGTTCGGCGACTGGTGGTAAAATCTATTTTTCCATCGCCATTTCTGCGGCGGCAATGGAATGAATCTTCGTCGTGTCGAAGATCGGGACTGGACTGTCTGACTGGCGGATCAGAAGCGGGATCTCCGTGCAACCCAGTATGATTCCCATGGCGCCATTTGCCGTCAGAGAATGAATGACTTTTTTATATGTGTCACGCGACTCTTGGGAGAGAATGCCTTTCGTTAATTCATCAAAAATGATGTCATGGATTTTTTTTCGCTCATCTTCATCCGGTACAATTGTTTCCATTCCCTGTTTTGAAAGGCGGCTTTCGTAGGATTTGTCCTCCATCGTGAAAGAGGTTCCCAAAAGCCCGATTTTCCTGATGCCGTTCTTTTTTATCTCGGTTGCGGTCGCATCTACTATATGAAGGAGCGGTATTCTGACGGACGCGCTCACGTCGTCGGCGACCTTGTGCAGGGTGTTTGCGCAGATAAGGAAGAAGTCGGCGCCGGAGGCCTCAAGTTTCTTTGCCTCACCCGAAAGAAGTGCGGCGATCCCTTTCCAGTCATTGCTGTGCGCGGGCCCGGCGATCGATTCGTAGTTAACGCTCGACAGTATTATCTTTGCGGAGGCGTGCCCGCCCAGCTTTTTCGCGACTGTTTCGTTTATCACGCGATAATATGTGATCGTGGAATGCCAGCTCGTCCCGCCGATGAGTCCGATGGTTTTCATGGAGCCTCCTTGCAGGAATGGTCTATCATGAAAAGGAAGTGTGTCAATATGGGCAAATTTGCGGTGGGGAGGCGGGTTTTTGAGCTGCGCGCCTCCCTTCGTCTACTCGTCGCGAAAATTTTGCTGGATTTCAAAAGCGAATTAGGTGTCTTGCCGCTGTCAGCCCCTAATTCGCGAAACCAGTCAAAATT
>Ga0315274_10009197_pt1 | contig 14301 bp, 12 predicted proteins | sample YL17G02_20_MG_FD_203700 | JGI IMG/M metagenome (GOLD analysis project Ga0315274, IMG submission 203700) | Sediment microbial communities from Yellowstone Lake, YNP, Wyoming, USA - YL17G02_20 | ecosystem: Environmental > Aquatic > Freshwater > Lake > Sediment | place: USA: Wyoming | collected... | reverse complement strand
AGCTTAATGGACATGTGGAAAGGGCCCGGAGGACTCACACTGAAGATGCCCATGTGACAATGCTATAATCATAGAGTTTAGGGCGATGGAGATTGCTCTAGCAAAAATAGAAATGGAGGCAGGAGGTTGAGCTTAAAAGTAGTTGATACCTTTTATGTGCCCGGGATAATTCCCACCTACGATGAGTTGTTGACCAAGTTAGGAGCAGAAGTGGAAAAGACTTTCTGTACTACTGAGGAGGAACTTATCTCCGCCTGTTCTGAAGCTGATGCTGTCATAGCAGTGGGAATAAGGATAACGCCCGGCTATGTCTTTAGTCCCAAAGTAATCGAGAATCTGAACAAATGCCGATTAGTTGCCCTTACGAGTATAGGTTATGACAATGTGGATATAGCCGCAGCTACAGAAAAAGGTGTTTGTGTTGCCAATGTTCCCTATTATTGCTTGAATGAGGTCTCGGACCACGCTATGGCACTTATTCTCGCCTGCGCCAGGAAGTTTTATCAACTTCTTCCTGACATTAAGAATGGGAAATGGAGTACCCAAGCAGACTACTTGAGCGCCTTGAAGCCGTTACATCGGCTATCTGGGCAAACCTTGGGGCTTATTGGCTTTGGCAATATACCTCGTACCCTTGTCCCGAAAGCCAAAGCTTTTGGCTTCAGAATCATTGTCTACGATCCCCATGTGCCTAACATCCTGTTTAAGACATTTAAGGTGGAATCGGTAGAGCTCGACCAGTTGCTTAAAGAGTCGGGCTTTGTTTCCATGCATGCTACTCTCACCCCAGAAACCAAGCACATGATGGGGCTTCAGCAATTTAAGAGGATGAAGCCCACCGCTTATTTCATCAACACAGCCCGGGGAGAGCTAGTGGATGAAAGGGCTCTTTATACAGCCCTTTCAGAGGGACTAATTGCCGGTGCTGGCCTGGATGTATTGGAATCAGAACCTCCTAGCCGCGACAATCCCTTGCTCAAGCTTAACAATGTTCTCATCACCGGTCATTTTGCTTACTATTCCGAGGAGTCACGTGAAGAATTATTTAGGTGGCCTTGGGAAGAGGTAGCCAGAGTATTGCAAGGGGAGTGGCCTCAGGGCTTGGTTAATCCACAAGTCAAAGAGAAGTTTAGTGTTAAATGGGGCGCTCACCCCAAGTAAATATTTCTTACACCCCTTGACAAGGCTTTAGAAGTATGCTACTATAATAATGCTCCAAGTAATCAAACGGGAACTTGGCGAGTGTGGAACCGACCGCCGAGTAAGTGGAAGCTGAAAAGTGCTGGGAGGTAAGAGGCCCAGCGCAAGGTAGGTGGAAGCAGAAAGGAGAGGGGTGGTGAGCCAAGGAGAGGGAGGTTACTTGGGGCGATTTTTTATTCCCAGTTTTTTATTGTTATACGAGTTAAAGGAAACTGAGGTGGGGGTGGTTATCGCGGCTCCGCGCCTTTGATTAACTCGGGGTGGAGGATGCCAATGAAGGGCAAATTACGATATTCTCCCTTGTAATCTAGTCCATAACCCACTACGAACTCGTCGGGGACCTCAAAGCCTACGTAATCAAGAGGAACATTTATCAATCGACGTGCTTTCTTATCAAGCAAGGTACAAACGCGAAGACTGGCAGGATTGTGAGCAGAAAGATGACTGAGGATGTAATTCAGTGTCATGCCGGTATCTACAATGTCTTCAACCATCAGTACATGTTGCCCTGTTATGCTGCTATCGAGGTCTCTGGTTATCTTGACCACCTGACCATCACCACCGTAGTAAGAGATAGCCATAAAGTCCAGAGTAACCGGAAGAGAAAGGTTCTGCATCAGGTCAGCCATAAAGCAAACAACGCCCTTCAAGATGCCTATTAGCACTAATCGCTGGCCAGCGTAATCACGCGAAATGTGTCTGGCTAGGGTTCTTACCCTTCGTTGAATTTTGGCGCGGCTGTACAAAACTCGGTCGATTCCCTCTACTTTAGCTTCACCGAGAGGGCCATAACCATATTTGGCTAGCAGCTTGAGGAAATCATTTTTGTTCAGAAGCCTGATATTGACTTCGGGGTAAAGTTCTCTGAGCTGGCGCAGCTTGCGATTTTTCTCGGTTAGCAGATGTTGTTTTAATGTGGTGAGTTCAACATAAAGGTCTAGCTCGGGCAAATAAAAATCGGGAGTGAACATCTCTGCTATCTTGTCGCCTTCCCACCTAAGAGGAAATGAACGAGGCTCATAAAGCCATTCAATACAGTAGAAGTCTAAAAGTTTGGCAAAATCCTCCTCGCTGGGATGAGCGAAACTAGTTGGCCTCAGCGTCGTAGTAGGTAACGGAGATACTCGAGACGATTTTCTTCGTTTCTCATTTGCCTTATAGTCTTGCTCTAGCAATTGATGAAGCTCTGCTCTCTCAAAGATGACGGCGCAAATATCGGCAACACTGAGGAGGAAACTTTTATCAGCTTCGGAGAATTGGCGAGGCTCACGAGTGTAAATTCGAATCTCTCCAATAGCCTCTCCTTTCTCAAGTACGGGAATACCAAGAATAGAAGATATTCCTTGCGCTAGTGCTATTTGGGGATATTGAACTCTTTTATCTTTAGCAGCATCAGCAATAAATACCACTTTCCCATCAAGGATATCCGGGAGGCTTTTATGGACATCAAGAGGGCCTTTTTTCAGATAGAGGTCGCTCAAACCATATGCGCCTACAGTAATCAAATATTCCTTTTGGGGATTAAGGGATAAAATGCGGCAGCCATTTGCCTGCACTGCTGTGGCAGCGCTTTTAGCTAGGGAATTACAAATTCTTCTTAAGCTAAGAGCCGAATTGGCAACTTTAGTTATTTGCTTAAGAGCTGAATAATAACTATCTCTCGCGCTACCCACTTTTCTTGCACTCTATCCGCATTTAGTAAAGCCACAGGCGAGGCAAATGTTGCAGCCTTCCTGGTAAATCAAAGGACCACCACAATCGGGGCATTGCCCGGCCCAACTTTTAACCATCTCAGGATTTTTGGAAGGCGTCTCAAAATTGCTAGCAGTCCCTTCTTTAATATACTTCTCAAGCACGCTAGCGATGGCGTCGGCACACGATAAAGTAGCATGTCCCTGCTCCCAAGCAATAGAAGGGCACCTGATGCCGCGCAAGTGCTTTACAATAGAATCTACATCTATTCCAGACCTTAAAGCTAGGGATGTAAGGCGGCTAATAGCCTCAAGCTGTGCTGCCGCACAACCTCCAGCCTTCCCTAGGATGGAGAAAACTTCGGATATTCCCTGACCATCAAAATTTACTGTCACATAGATGTGGCCACACCCAGTGTTGACCATTTCGGTTACACCCCTGGTAACTTTAGGTCTTTTCCGGGGAGCCAGCTTGCCTTCAGCCTTTTTTATCCCCTCACCTACAGTGAGGACCTGACTTTCTCGGCTCCTATCCCGGTAAATGGTTATCCCCTTCAAGCCTTCCTGGTAAGCTAACATATATACTTTAGCTACATCTTCGGGTGTCGCATCGTGAGGAAAATTGACTGTCTTGGATACAGCGCTATCAGTAAATTTTTGGAATACTGCCTGCATCTTAACATGCCATTCAGGAGATATGTCATGGGCGGTGACAAAGAGCCTTTTTATCTCTTCCGGAACTTCTTCTATTTCTTTTAACCTTTTTCCTTCAGCTAGCTGCTTCATTAGCTCCGGAGAATAGAACCCTCCCTTTTTGGCTGCCTCCTCAAAGTAAGGGTTCACCTCTATAAATTCTTCGCCTTCCAGGATATGACGCACGTAGCTTAAGGCAAATAATGGTTCAATGCCACTGGAGCAATTAGCGATTATGCTCAAGCTGCCAGTAGGAGCAATGGTAGTCCGAGAGGCATTTCGAAACCGAGGACCATCGGGCATGCCATAAATGCTTCCCTGGAAAGCCGGGAAGACTCCTCTTTCTTGGGCTAACTCTATCGAAGCTTTATCCGCCTCTGCAGATATGAAATGTGCAATTTCCTCGGCCACAGCAAGCCCTTGTTCAGTATCATAAGGGATACCAAGCTGAATCAGCATGTCAGCAAAACCCATCACCCCCAGGCCTATTTTCCTGGTAGTTTTTGTCATCTCTGCAATCTCTGGCAGAGGAAATTGGTTGACTTCGATAACATTGTCAAGGAAGCGGACTGCTAGCTTGACTGTTTGGGATAGCTTGTCATAATCAATATATGGCTGACCATTTTTATCCGCCACCATCTTTGACAGATTTATGGAGCCTAAATTACAGGACTCAAAGGGGAGTAGGGGTTGTTCCCCACAGGGGTTAGTGCTTTCTATTTTGCCTAATTCAGGCGTGGGGTTATGCCTGTTTATCTCGTCGATAAACACAACACCCGGGTCGCCGGTGCGCCAGGCCATGTCAACTATTTTGTCAAATACCTCTCTGGCATTAAGCTTATCCACCACATCTCCAGTTCGCGGGTTCACCAAATTGTAATCGGTGCCTTTTTCCACCGCTTTCATAAACTCATCGGTCACAGCTACGGAAAGGTTAAAATTAGTCAGGGCTTCCGGGTTTTCCTTAACCTCGATGAATTTCAAGATGTCAGGATGCTCAACATTGAGTATTGCCATATTGGCTCCGCGGCGCATGCCGCCTTGCTTTATGACATCGGTGGTGGCATCAAAGACTCGCATAAAGGAAACAGGGCCGCTCGCAATGCCACCTGTGGAACCCACTCTATCCCTTTCCGGTCTAAGTCGGGAAAAGGAAAAACCGGTGCCACCACCACTTTTATGAATCAAGGCAGTATATTTAACCGCATCGAAAATAGACTCCATAGAATCCTTAATAGGTAAAACAAAGCAAGCTGATAATTGCCCTAGTTCGTGACCGGCATTCATTAGAGTAGGGGAATTAGGTAAAAACTCCAGGTTTTCCATTAGTTGGTAAAAAGCTTCTTCATAGGGGGAGACATCCGCATTAGGATTGTAGCTAAGCTCGGCTGAGGCAATGTGCTTGGCGACGCGGCGAAATAGCTCTTGTGGGGTCTCGATAACCTTCCCTTCCCCATCTTTTGTTAAATATCTCCTTTCCAGAACTCTTAAGGCATTATCACTAAGTTTGATTCCAGAAATAACTTGGCTTTTGGCTTGGGGAGAAAATTCATCGGCAGTTAGAATTTCCTTAACCATTGCCCGAATCTGAGAGGAAGACACAGGTTGTTTGGTTTGCCGAGGAACCAATTTCTCCATGCCTGGTAAGGGGTGAGCCATCTCTAGGCGCTGGCTCACTTGTTCCGTAAACTTTTCCAGCAATTTCCTATCACTTATACCCATGGACTCGGCAGCAGCGAAAACAGCTTGAGCCACTCTATCGCGACCAATAGTCTTTTGGTTCTCTTTCCGACGGGTTTTGGGCATTTTATCTCCTCTTGCGACCACTCAGGGAATTCACCGCCTCAGAAGAGGGCAATGGTAGCTGGTTTGCTGGCGTTAGCTCTCTTCGTACCGCCAAGCTATCCACTTCTTGTTTTAAAGCGCCGATATCAGCAAATTCCCGATAAACACTGGCAAAGCGAATGTAAGCAATGTGGTCTAATTTTTTTAATCCCTCCATGACCAAATCACCAATATAGGAACTGGAGACCTCGCTTTTGCCCACCTTGTAAAGCTCAGCCTCGATAGTGTCCACAAACTTATCAATGGCGCCTGTAGGAAGGGGGCGTTTCTCACAAGCTTTGCGAATACCCAGAAGGAGCTTATCCCGGCTGAATTCCTCACGTCGTCCATCCTTCTTAATAACGAAGATATCGTGTGGCTGTACACGCTCGTAAGTAGTGAAGCGAGCATTGCAGGTGAGGCATTTCCTTCGGCGTCTCACCCCTTCATCTAGACTCCGAGAATCTATCACCCTTGATTCCTGCTTGCCACAGTAAGGACAGTTCACAAATTTCTCCTAAGGATTGTGGTATGCAAACATTTTACCACTAAATGTAGTAAAATGCAATACCCCTGCGGGAAAAAAGAGGCGCGATGGTGGACAATTCTAGGAAAATATGCTAGGTTTGAATTCACATAGGACCAACGTGATTAAAGTTACACTATGTTCGTGGTCAATATCGCGAGAAGGATTTTAAAGAACATTGTTCGAGGAAATCTTACCAGGTCTTTATAGAATTAAGGTTCCTCTCCCCGGAAGTCCTCTAAAAGCCACCAACTCTTATGTTATAAGGGGGACAGAGCGGTCTTTAATTATTGATACTGGATGGAATCGAGAGGACTGTATGGCAGCACTAGTTTCCGGCTTAAACGAATGTGGCGTGGACTCAAAGCAAGCCGATTTCTTCATCACGCACATGCATGCCGACCACGCAGGTTTAGTGTCAACTCTCGCCGGTGAAGGGGCGAGAATCTACTTTGGCTGGGCAGATGCGGAAATTATTAGGTCTGCTACGCCTGAGCATTGGGAGAGGCAGATTGATTTTGCTCGTAAATGCGGCTTTCCCGGAGAGGAGCTTGAAAGGGCTATCGGAAGCCACCCCGGTCGTAGATATAGCCCAAATACCTCCTTGAACTTGTGTGTCTCAAAGGACGGCGATACGATAAGCATCGGGGATTACCTATTTGAATGTATTGAAACCCCGGGGCACACTGAAGGTCACATTTGTCTTTACGAGCCCAGCAAGAAAATATTCATATGTGGTGACCATATCCTTGTTGATATAACTCCGAATATCACCCTCTCCTCCGAGGAGCGAAATTCATTAAAAGAATATCTGATGAGCCTGGACAAAGTTTATGATTTGGACGTTGAACTTGTACTGCCCGGTCATAGAAGTATCTTCAGGAATCAAAAAGAGAGAATTCAAGAACTGAAGCAGCACCACCAAATACGGCTTAAGGAAGTCATCTCTATTCTGGGAAAAGGTAAGCAAAACGCTTTCCAGATCGCATCACAAATGACCTGGGATATAAGTTACAAATCCTGGGATTTATTTCCCCCGGCGCAAAAGTGGTTTGCTTTTGGAGAAGCTTTGGCTCACCTGAAATATCTTGAGGAAGAGGGGAAGGTGGGATGGGGGATGGAGAAGCAAGGGATTATGTTTTTCATTACGCAAAATAAGAAGGAGGCGCACAAATGGGAGACGCTTACGTAGTCTTAGCTGAGAAGCTTGGTTATGGTGGGTCGGAGAGGCTTAGGAAGTTGCTCAGAAGGCTCATGGATAAGGAAGAAGCGGAGATAGTAGCTTCTCTTCCTTGCCCTGTGGCTGAGCTTGCCCAGAAGCTGGGCAAGAACGAAGAAAAGGTGAACGAAATGCTCAAGGGGCTTTTTGATAAAGGGATCATCTTTATGACTTCTAAGGGCTATCGGTTTGCCAGGGATATATTTCAGCTCCATGATGGCACGGCCACTGATGTGAGATTGGATGGCGTTTGGGGGCGTGAGCTCCTCGACCTCTGGGAAGATTTCTGCCAGGCAGAATGGTATGCTGATTGGGCGAAGGCCGTTCAGACCTGGGAAATGCCTGTGTGGAGGGTAATTCCAGCCAGAAAAGCTATCTCCAAAGGAACAAAGCTCATTCCGTCTGAGGATGTGGAGGCTATCCTTGATAAGGCCACCAAGCTTGCCCTAGCTCACTGCTCTTGTCGAAGAATAGCCACAAGGTGTGATTTGCCGGTTGATGTTTGTCTTCAAGTCAACCGGGCAGCAGAATATGCCATAACCAGAGGGACTGGTAAGGAACTGACTAGGGATGAAGCGATGAAGGTCATGGACGTTGCGGAGGAGGCCGGTCTCATACATAGTGTGTATAACAATTCCGGAGTTCCCAATGTGGTTTGCAATTGCTGCGCCACCTGCTGTGTCTTTTACTATCCTCTTACTAAGTATGGTGTCTTGGAGAAAGGAGTGGCTAAGAGCAGATTTCAGGCAGAGGTGAATAAGGCAACTTGCAAAGGGTGTCAGACTTGTGTGGAAAGGTGCCCCTTTGAAGCGCTGGAAATGGTCAAAATCCCGGGGGAAAAGAAACTCAAGGCGCAGGTAAGTTCAGAAAAGTGCTTTGGTTGCGGAGTTTGTGCCGTGGGATGTGAGTCAGAAGCCATCAAGCTCGTTGAAATCAGGGCTCCTGAGCACATCCCCGTTTAAGGGTGACAGCTTAAAAAAATCTGTTTCTGGAAAGAGCTTTACCAGAGCGATATGCATCTTCTAAATGGTAGGTGAGTGTCAAATGTCTGAAGCAAAAATTGGCATCATTGGCGGAAGCGGGCTTTATAAGATGGAGGGGATGACAGGGGTGGAGAAAGTGAAGGTAAGCACGCCCTTTGGCGAGCCCAGTGACGCTATCATCTTGGGCAATCTAGAAGGAGTAAGGGTTGCCTTTCTTCCCAGACATGGCGAAGGACATCGAATAAGCCCCAGTGAACTACCGGCGAAAGCCAATATCTATGCCTTGAAATCTCTGGGGGTGGAAAGGATTATCTCTGTAAGTGCTGTGGGCAGTCTCAAGGGAGAGATAGAACCTCTGGACATAGTCATTCCTGACCAGCTAATTGATGCCACCAAGGGAAGAGCCAGTACTTTTTTCACCGATGGGATAGTAGGGCATGTCTCTCTCGCAGAACCTTTCTGTCCTGTTTTGAGTCAACTCGCGTTTGAGACAAGCACTAAGGTTGGGGCTAAGGTACATAATGGTGGTACTTATCTGGTCATGGAAGGTCCACAGTTCTCCACCAAGGCTGAGTCGCAGCTTTACCGCTCTTGGGGTGCTGATGTTATTGGGATGACAGCTTTGCCTGAAGCTAAGTTAGCCAGAGAGGCGGAAATATGCTATGCCACACTGGCTATTGTCACCGATTATGATTGCTGGCATCCGAGTTATGAATCAGTGACTACGGAGATGATTTTAACCAACCTGCGGAAGGGCATTGATACTGTCAAGAGAATTCTGAAGTTACTACTATCTTCCATACCGCAAAGGCGGGACTGCGCCTGTGCTAGCGCCCTTAAATATGCTATAGCCACTGAGGCAAAATACATACCGAAAGAGAAGAGGAAAGAGCTAAGGCTGCTAATTGGCAAGTATTTAGGTAGGGGGGAAGATGTCAGCCAGGCTTGAGTTTGGATGTTTGCCTACTGCTATCGGCAGCATGCCTCACACGAATCCCGCTGAGGCCTGTTCCATTATTATGAAGTATCTTCCTGACATTCCCATCTGGCCACAATTACCGAGGCGCTCTCCTAAAGAAAACATGATTATCCAATTCAGCGAAGGTTTTCCGGGAGTGATTATAAAGGGAGACAAAATTCATATTGAGCCATCGGCTAATTTTGAGAGCGAGCTAGAGCAAATCTACATTGATTGTGAACAAGATAATACCCATAAATATGGCATTTCGAACGAATATGCTGCCGGGCTTTATGCTTTTCTCTCCAAGGCAACAGGTAGTAAAATAGTCAAGGGGCAGGTAACAGGTCCTGTCACCTGGGGCCTGGCGGTTACCCGTCAGGATGGGCTGGGTATCCTCTATGATGACACTTTAGCGGAAGCCGCGGCTAAGTTCCTGCGGCTAAAAGCTTCGTGGCAGGAAAATATCTTGAAGGAAATATCGCCTAACCCTATTATCTTTGTTGACGAGCCCTATTTAATTTCTTTAGGCTCGGTGTTTACTCCTATTCCTGAGGAAAAAGTGCCTGTTCTGCTAGAAGAGGTGTTCAGGGGAATCAAAGGAATAAAGGGATTGCACTGCTGCGGAAACACTAACTGGTCAGTCATTCTAGACACCACAATCGATATTCTCAGCTTTGATGCCTATAACTATGCTTCTTCTCTAAGCACTCACTCGGGTAAGGTGAAATCCTTTCTTGAGCGTGGTGGCAGCATTGCCTGGGGGATAGTCCCAAACGAAGAAGAGGCTTTGGCTAAAGAATCTTTGTCCAGTCTTCGTGACCGCCTGGAGGAAGCTATGGCTCCATTTACCAGGGATGGTGTTAAGTTCAAGCAAATCATAGCCCAAGGGCTGATAACTCCTTCTTGTACCCTGGCAAGCTTGTCGCTGGAAGCGGCAAATCAGGCACTGGAATTAACGGCTAAATTGTCCCATGACTTAAGAAGTCGATATGTGGTGTGACCTGGCAAAATAACTGCCCCTCAGGTTGTACCCCTTAAGAGACAAGTCTATTATTCTGAGGAATCTCCTTCCAAAGCTCTTATTTTATTTACCCTTTGTACGTGTCTGCCGCCTTCAAAATCCGTGGTTAGGAAAGTTTTGACGATTTCCAAAGCTGACTTGGTATCTATATCCTCTCCCCCGAGGCACAAAACGTTGGCATCGTTGTGCTGGCGAGCTCGTTGTGCTGTAAATGAGTTGTGGCATAAAGCTGCCCTTATACCCTTTATTTTGTTGGCGGCTATGCACATGCCTATGCCTGTATTGCATATTAGAATGCCTTGGTCAAAATTGCCAGATGCTACTGCCTCCCCAACTTTCTGAGCGATGTCAGGATAATCCACAGGCTTAGTGTTGTAGCAACCAAAATCTTGATAGCTATGGCCCGCGTTTTGCAGGAAGGGCATAATTAGCTCCTTTAAAGCGAAGCCACGGTGGTCACAACCTATAGCAATGCGACTCACTTTGCCTCCAAATATTCTTTATATGCTTTGTCAATCTCATGCGAGGGTATGATGCCCTGGCGCAAAATTATCGGCGGTTCATGGGTAATATCTACTATTGTGGATTCCTTGCCGCCAGGACATTGGCCTCCGTTGATAATAAGGTCGATTTTTTCTCCCAACTGTTGTCCAACTTCCTCGGCAGTTAAGGCAGCCGGCTGGCCACTAGTATTGGCGCTGGTTCCGATTATGGGATTCCCCAGGTGTTGAATGAGAGCCAGACAAACAGGGTGGTTAGGAATGCGTATTGCTATGGTGGGTCCTGAGGCTAGATAGGCAGACACCGAATCTGTTTTTGATAAAACCAGAGTTAACCCGCCGGGCCAAAACCGCCTTGCCAAAAACCAGGCAATTTCTGGTATTGGCTCGGCCAGAGCAGTCAATTGCTTTACATCAGCGATAAGCAAGGGGAATTGCTGATACTTGGGTCGGTTTTTTATCTCATAAATCCTTTCCACGGCCGTAGAATTGAAGGCGTCAGCTCCCAGGCCATAGACTGTATCGGTCGGGAAGGCAATCACGCCACCCTTTCGGAGGATTTTAACCCCTTTCTCGATTTCCCGTTGTAAAACACCCATCTTTCTTAGTGCTAGTATAGCATGGTGCTTGCCTGGGTCAGAAGTTCCTTTCTCGCTACATTCGAAAATTTGGGAAGGCTTTAGTCCCAAGTGAGGGGCCTTGCCAGGTGGGGAAAGGCTTAGCCCATCTCGGTTGATAATAGTTCAGGATAGTGATAAGCTAAATGTATTCACCACCGTAAATCTGCAATGAAAAAGAAGTTAGAAAGCCACAGAATTGCTGCCAGCGATGATATCGAAGTCTCCACTTATCTGGGGCTAGCTAAAGAGCTACGCGGCGAGCAACCTGTAGTTGAGCCTAAGTTACCCCCAAGCGAGCGTGAAACTATAGTAGTGCTCGACTTTGGCTCTCAATATAGCATGCTCATTGCCAGGCGGGTACGGGAATGCCATGTCTATTGTGAACTTGTGCCTCATGACACGCCCTGGGAGAAAATAGCTTCCCTTAACCCACGAGGGTTTATCCTCTCGGGAGGTCCGGCTAGCGTTTATGATTCCGGCGCTCCTCTGCCGTTACCATATATTTATGAGAGCCGTCTACCTGTGATGGGCATTTGCTACGGGATGCAGTCTATCGTTTACAACTTGGGTGGCCAGGTAACTCGGGGAACAAAGCGCGAATACGGGCATACAATCCTACACATAAGTGCTGAAGACTGTCCTCTTTTTACCGGTCTTCCATCATCTCTCCCCGTGTGGATGAGCCATGGTGACCAAATAGTAGAGCTGCCTCCAGGCTTCAAAACCCTAGCTTATACTGAAAATTCGCCATTTGCTGTCATAGGTAAAGATAGTAGTATTTACGGACTGGCATTTCACCCTGAAGTGGTTCACACAGCTCATGGGAAAACCATATTCCAGAATTTTGTATTTCAAATATGCGGCTGCCAGGGCAACTGGACACCAGCTAATTTCATAGCTGAGAGTGTAGATAAAATTAAAGAGCAAGTGAGCGGCGGAAGAGTGGTCTGTGCTCTCTCTGGAGGTGTTGATTCGGCAGTAACTGCTACCCTTATTGACCGTGCTATTGGCAATAAGTTAACTTGCATCTTTATCAACAATGGCTTATTGCGTCGTGATGAACCTGAAAGGGTGCTTAATACCTTCAAGCGTAACCTCAAAATGGATATAGTTTACATAGACGCCTCCGATAGATTCTTGGAACGACTTAAAGGAGTTAGCGATCCGGAACAGAAGCGACACTTGATAGGAAACGAGTTTATCCAAATTTTTGAAGAGGAAGCGGCCAAATTAGGTAAGATTGATTTTCTGGCCCAGGGCACTCTTTACCCCGATGTCATTGAAAGTACCTCTACGGAAACCAAAGCTGCTGCCAAGATAAAGAGCCATCATAACGTCGGTGGGTTACCGGCCAAAATGAATTTCACTCTTATCGAGCCCCTGAGGTATTTGTTTAAGGATGAAGTTCGACAGGTTGGGTTAGCTCTAGGCCTGCCTGAGGATATGGTCTGGCGGCAGCCTTTCCCCGGACCGGGCTTAGCCATTCGCATCATTGGTGAAGTGACCAGGGAGAAGCTGGAGATACTCCGGGCTGCTGACTGGATTCTGATGAATGAAATCAAAAAAGCCCAGCTTTATCGCCAGCTATGGCAAAGCTTTGCTGTACTTACTGATGTCAAGAGCGTTGGCGTCATGGGCGACTATAGAACTTATGGCTACTTGGTAGCGGTCAGAGCAGTAACCAGTGAAGATGCCATGACTGCTGATTGGGCTCGCCTGCCCCACGACCTTCTCGCTACAATATCTGACCGCATAGTTAATGAGATTCCCAGTGTCAACAGGGTGGTTTATGATATCACCAGTAAGCCGCCGGCAACTATAGAATGGGAGTAAGTATCAAAGGAGGGAAAAAGATGAGTTATTCTTCTGAGGAAATTAGCGACGAACAGCTAGCTATACTAGACGATTTAGAGATGCTCCGCGAGGATTTGGTAGGCGAGTTGCAAGCTATTAACCAGTATCATGGGCATATACTAATCCTGGAGAATGAAGAGGCTGTGACTACACTGGAACATATTATTGAAGAAGAGAAGGAGCATGTCGCAGAGTTGCTGAGACTAATTCAAAAACTCGACCCCGTTCAGGCCGAGAAATTCAAGGAGATTTTATAATGCCATGTCACACAGAGTTAAACTAAAAGGTGTAAAGAAGAATAGAGGGAAGCATAAGAAGAAGAAGCAGCAGGTATGCTCCGAGGCCAAGATTGGCTGTTCCTCGTGATAACCTTTACCATCATTCCCAGTGCCATCTTCCAAAAAATTGGCGTTGAAAAATCCAGCAAGTGGAGGACTTGGTACGGCTATACCCCGAAGGCTGATACGCGAGAGTGAAATTTGAAGATACTGGTCGTTGGCGGTGGAGGCAGGGAGCACACCTTAATCTGGAAGATTGCCCAGAGTCCCAGGGTGGGAAAAGTTTTCGCTGCTCCGGGGAATGCCGGCACAGCGGCCATCGCGGAAAATCTGAATTTGCGCCCCACCGATATAGAAGGGCTGGGCAAGGCGGCTAAAGAAAAAGGCATTGACCTTGTCGTGGTCGGTCCTGAGGCTCCACTAGCTTCAGGCATAGTGGACTTTTTTAATAAGCTGGGCATTCCTATTTTCGGTCCCACTAAAGCAGCCACTCAGATAGAATCAAGCAAGGTTTTTGCCCGAAATCTGATGGAAAAATATGGCATCCCTTGTCCTAAAGGCGCCACTTTCTCTTCTTATTCTGAGGCTCGTGAATATCTTCAGGAACAGCGTCCACCTGTCGTCATCAAGGCCGACGGGCTAGCTGCTGGCAAAGGTGTGATTATCGCTGGTTCTTTGGAGGAAGCTCATAAAGCCCTTGGCGACATCATGGAATCCAAGATTTTCGGCTCCGCTGGAGATCGGGTAGTAATTGATGAGTATCTTAGCGGTCGGGAGGTCAGCCTCATAGCTTTTACCGATGGGAAGACAGTCTCACCCATGGTGCCAGCTTGCGACTATAAGAAAATCGGGGATAATGACCAGGGTCCCAACACTGGAGGAATGGGAAGTTACAGCCCCCCCGGGTTTTTCTCCGCCGGGATGACAAAAA
>Ga0315274_10009195_pt1 | contig 14304 bp, 16 predicted proteins | sample YL17G02_20_MG_FD_203700 | JGI IMG/M metagenome (GOLD analysis project Ga0315274, IMG submission 203700) | Sediment microbial communities from Yellowstone Lake, YNP, Wyoming, USA - YL17G02_20 | ecosystem: Environmental > Aquatic > Freshwater > Lake > Sediment | place: USA: Wyoming | collected... | reverse complement strand
CCTGTCAACCCCAAAAATGACTTAACTCCAAGAAATACAACAGTTTATAGCATTTTTCTCAACCGTGTGGACTTTTGGCGTGGGCGTCAATACTGCATTTTTCTGTGAACAAAAGGTTGACTTCGCACATCGGGTCGTATATAGTCCGGCAGTTAGGACTGCCTTGTCGCACGGGGTAGCTCGGCAGCCGCAGGGGCGGCTGCAGGGGTCAGCAGAATCACGGCATGGCTGACTCAAGCCTCCGACAGGGCCTTACCGGACCGCTCCAAAGCGGTTTCCGTGACAACGAAGGTATTTATTATTTACGATTGATTATTTACTATTTTGTATTGCCGGCGGGATGGAAATCGCTCGGGGGTACGGCCTGCAAATAGTAAATAGCAGACTGTAAATCATGGATTCCGTTACCCGGTGGTGTAATGGTAACACAGGAGGTTTTGGTCCTCCTATTCCAGGTTCGAGTCCTGGCCGGGTAGTATGGTTGTCTGGTTGAGCAGGCATGCCCAGTCCGTTTCGGGCAGCTTTATAGGGAAGGCTCATGGCAGAAAGAGTGGCGATCTTGTTGGCGGCCGGAGTAAGCAGCCGGATGAACACCAAGCTGCCGAAGGTGCTGCATGAAGTAACCGGCCGGCCCATGCTGGCGTACGTGCTCGATGCCTGCCGAAGTGTCGGCGTGAGCAGGATTTACGTCGTCGTGGGCTTCGGCGCCGAGCAGGTCAGGGAGCGGTTCGCCGCAGAGTCGGCGGATATCGTCTGGGTGCCTCAGCCGCAGCAGTTGGGAACGGCTCACGCGGTCATGTGCTGCAAGGAGCATTTGCAGGGTTTTGATGGGCAGACGCTCGTGCTGTGCGGGGATGGTCCGTTGATTCGGGCCAAGACCCTCCAGACGCTGATCGAGAAGCACGAGGCCGGGCAGTCCGCGGCAACTCTGGCGACGGCGGTCTTGGAAGACCCCACCGGTTACGGCCGCATCATCCGTGACGACTACGGGAATATCCAGGGCATCGTGGAAGACAGCGACTGCACGCCGGCACAGCGGGCCGTGAAGGAAGTAAACCCGAGCTACTACCTGTTCAACAACCAAGTGCTGCTCCGGGCGTTGGAACAGGTCAAGCCGGACAACGTCAAGAAGGAGTACTACCTGACGGACGCGTTGTCGGTGATCATTGCAACGGGCCACAAAGTGATCGCGGTTACGGCGGTCCGGCCGGAAGAGGCCGTGGGCGTCAACAGCCGGGCGCAGCTCTCCGTGGCCAGCAAGATCATGCAGCACCGCGTCCAGCAGGAGCTGATGGAGAACGGCGTGACTATTGTCGATCCGGACAATACCTGGATCGACGCGCGTGCGAAAATCGGGCAGGACACAGTGATCGAGCCGTTCGTATATATACAGGGAGAAGTGAAGATCGGCCGCGGATGCCGGATTGGACCTTTCGCCTTCCTGAGGGATGGAAGCGTGCTCCAGGACGATGTCGTGCTGGGCGTGTTCACCGAGATCAAGAACGCCACGCTGGCCGACGGCGTGCGGGCCCGGCACCACAGCTATCTCGGCGATGCCGACATCGGGCGAAATGTGAACATCGGGGCCGGCTCCATCACAGCCAACTTCGACGGTGAGCAGATCAACCGGACGATGGTCGGGGATGATTGCTACATCGGCTCAGGCGCCGTCCTGATTGCCCCGCTGATGCTGAAGGCGGGCGCGCGGATCGGCGCCGGGACGGTCGTTGCGCAGGAAGATGCCGACAAGCTCGGCGAGAAGGGATGATCGCAAGAGAGCAGGCAAGGGGCTGATAGATGTTTCTGAATGACAACTTGAAGATATTCTCCGGGAGCAGCAATCCGGCGTTGACCAGCGAGGTCTGCCAGTACCTGGGAATCCCGGTGGGCGGGGCCAAGATCAGCACGTTCCCGGACGGCGAGAAGCTGATCCGGATCGAGGACGACGTGCGGGGCCGCGATTGCTTCGTCGTGCAGTCGACGTGCAGGCCGGTGGATGAGCACCTGATGGAGTTGCTGATTTACCTGGACTGCCTGCGTCGGGCCAGCGCCCAGCGGATCACGGCGGTCATACCCTACTACGGGTATGCCCGGCAGGACCGCAAGGACGAGGGCCGCGTACCGATAACGGCCAAGCTGGTGGCCAATCTCCTGACCACGGCCGGGGCCGACCGCGTCCTGGCGATCGACCTGCACGCCCACCAGTTGCAGGGGTTCTTCGATATCCCCGTGGATCATCTGACGGGCGAGCTGGTGCTGAGCCGGTATTTCAAGGATAAGAAGATTCCGGATCTGAGCGTGGTTTCGCCGGACGTGGGCAACATCAAGATGGCGGCCCGCTACGTGTCTCATCTCAACGGCGACCTGGCCATCGTGCACAAGCGGCGGCTCAGCGGCACGCAGGTCCAGGCGGCGGAGTTGATCGGCACGGTGGAAGGCTGCAACGTTCTGATGTGTGACGACATCATTGCGACGGCCGGGACGATCTGCAGTGCGGCGGAGTTGGTCAGGCAGCGCGGGGCCAAGAGCGTGCGCGTGGGAGTCACGCACGGCGTGTTCGCCGGCCCGGCGCTCGAACGGCTGGAGAAGGCGCCCATCGATGAAGTTGTGGTCACCAACACCATCCCGCTGACCGAGGAGGCCAAGAAGATCAAGAAGATCAAGGTCCTGTCCGTGGCCGCCATGCTCGGCGAGGCGATCAAGCGGATTCACAGGCACGAGTCGGTGAGCAGCCTGTTCGCCGTGATGTAAGAGGAGTTCTGCAAAATGGAGATTAGGCTTACTTTGGGAAGGAAGAATCGTCTTCTTGATTCTTCCTTCTCAAAACGACAAGTGCTTGGCGCACAACTGGGCAGGCTGATGATTCAAGGAAATCCCAAAACCGATTTCCTTGAATCATATAAGCCTAATCTCCATTTTGCAGAACTTCAGAGGTAGGACCGGAACGCATTTGTGATGCATGAAGATAGGTTCGTTTTGCATAGATAGATTGATCAGGTGAGAGACTTATGGCTAAGACACTGTCGTTAGAGGCACAGATCAGAGAACAGACGGGCTCGAAGGCCGCCGCGGCGGTCCGCAGGCAGGGCCGTATCCCGGCCGTCGTCTACGGCCACCAGGAGCAGCCTGTGGCCATCTCGTTGGATGCCCATGATTTCGTGGAAGGGCTTCATCAGGGACTGCGGCTGATGGACCTCAGCCTCGCCGGCAAGAGTGAAACGGCGATCATCAAGGAGCTGCAGTACGACCATCTCGGCCGCGACGTCATTCACGCCGACTTGATCCGCGTGGACGTGACCGAGATCATCAAGGTGGTCGTGCCGGTCGAGCTCAAGGGAACACCCAAGGGCGCCCAGGAAGGCGGCGTTCTTACATCGCACACGAACCGTCTCGAGGTGCAGTGCCTGGCGATCAATATCCCGGAGATGATCGTTGTGCCCGTGAAGGACCTGGACGTGGGCCAGGCGATCCACGCCGGGGACATTCACTTGCCCGAGGGTGTGACGCTTGCCACTCCGGCGGAGATGCTGGTCGCCAGTTGCAACGTTCTCCAGGAAGTCAAGTCAACCGAGGAGGTGGAAGCAGAGACCCCGGCGGTCCCTGAGGTTATCACCGAGAAAAAGCCTGAAGAAGGCGCCGCGGAAGAAGAGGCGAAGTAATTGCGTCGTGCTGAGTAAGACCGGAGATGGCTGACGCCAAATTGATTGTCGGTCTGGGAAATCCGGGGCCGGAGTATGCCGAGACGCGACACAATCTCGGCTTCAAGGTAATCGAGGCCCTGGAGAATGCTCTTTCGAGAGAAGTGAACAAGCGCAAGTTCGCCGCCCGGATCGGCGAAGGATCGCATGCGGGCAAGCGGCTGATCCTGATGAAGCCGTGGAGGTTCATGAACCGTAGCGGCGAGTCCGTGGCTACGGCCGTCGGGTTCTACAAGCTGGACCTGAGCGACCTGATCGTGGTCACGGACGATATGGCCCTGGAGGTCGGCAGGATCCGGATTCGAGCGAAAGGCTCGGCCGGCGGACACAACGGGTTGGCCGACATTATTGAGAAGCTCGGCTCCGACGAGTTTGCCCGCTGCCGGGTCGGGATCGGGCCGGCGCAACACGCGGAGGCCGTGGGCCACGTGCTCGGCCGGCCGCCGATGCAGGAAAAGCAACTGCTGAACGAGGCCATTCTCAGGACGCGGGACGCCGTGCTCTGCTGGGTCGAGTTCGGCATCGAGAAAACGATGAATGAGTTCAATCGAACGCAGGAGTGACGAGAATTTCGAGTTCTTGGTTTTGAGTTAAAGAAAGGTGGAAATGGCGGTAAAGCGATTATACGAAGGGATGTTTCTGGTGGATTCGGCCCTGGCGGCGGCCGACTGGGACGGGACACTCGCCCTGGTCGAGAATATCCTGAAACGGGCGGATGCGGAGATCGTCGTGACGCGCAAGTGGGATGAACGCCGGCTCGCCTACGATATCGAGCACAAGTCGCGCGGGACCTATATCCTGACGTACTTCAAGGCCGACACGCAGCGGATCGGCGGGATCGAGAAGGACGTGCAGCTCAACGAGAAGATCATGCGTGTTCTGATCCTGGCGACGGAAGGCCGGCCGCAGGACATGATCGATCGGGACATCGCCGGTCTGCCCAGGCCGGTGCCGGTGCCCGAACCGGAGCCCGCAGGGGAAGGCCGCAGGCCTGCCGGTCTGGGGATGGGCAAAGAAGGCCCGTTGATTCCCGGCGTGGAAGGCATTGAGGCCGAAGCGACGTCGCAGCCCGACTCTGAGGAACGCTAAGGGCATCCCCGGCGGACAGGCCAAGGCCGTGAAAGTCAGGAATGGAATCCGCTGCACTCCTCGCCGGAGCGATTGGAGTGGAGCGGGTCACAGCAGCAAATTACGTATGGAGCATTGAATTATGGCTGGCTTTAACAAGGTTCTGCTGATGGGCAATCTGACGCGCGACCCACAGCTTTCGTACACGCCGAACCAGGCCGCGGTCGTGGACTTCGGCGTCGCGACGAATCGACGATGGACCGGCCAGGACGGAACTCAGCACGATGAGACGTGCTTCGTGGATTGCCGGGCGTTCGGGCGCACGGCGGAGAACATCAACAAGTACTTCAGCAAAGGCAAGCCGATCTTCATCGAAGGCCGGCTGACGTTCGACAGTTGGACGGCCCAGGACGGCAGCAAACGCAGCCGGCTCCGGGTCACCGTGGAGAACTTCCATTTCCTGCCGGGCACCGGAGGCGGAGGACCCACGCCGCCCGACCACGAGTCAGGTCCGGAATCTGACGCCCCGCCGCAGGGACGCCCCGGCGGCCAAATTCCCGATTCAGATATACCATTTTAGTTGTGAGGTGATACATGGCAATGCGACAACAGAGAACAAGAACACCGAGAAGACGAACAGGCTTTACCGGCCCCCGCGACCAGACGCAGTGCCGTTTCTGCCGGGGCGGCATCAAATACATCGACTACAAGGATGTCGAGACCCTGCAGAAACTGCTGACCAACCGGGGCAAGATCTATTCGCGCAAGCGCAGCGGCAACTGCGCCGGCTGCCAGAGGAAGGCCAAGACCGCCATCAAGCGGTCCCGGTTCATGGCCCTGCTGCCGTATACAACGTAGTCGTTGGTCGTTCGGACGGGTCGCCCGTGCCGCATGCGAACGGACGACCGACCACCAACGGCAGGCGACTGACGCTAATGACTTTACGAGGTATCGACGATGAAGGTATTACTTTGCGAGGATGTGAAAAAACTCGGCTGGCTCGGTGATATTGTGGACGTCACGGAAGGCTATGCCCGGAATTACCTGCTGCCGCAGGGACTGGCAAAGGTGGCGACCGAGACCAACGTTCGGTCCCTTGCCCAGGAGAAGACCAAGCGGGCCGAGCAGCGGCTCCACGAGCGCAGGCGGCTGGAGAAGGCCGCGCAAGCCGTCAACGGCGCTGAGGCTGTCGTGGCCGCCAAGGCCAACGAGCAGGGCGTCCTGTTCGGCTCGATCGCCGAGCCGATGATCGCCGCCAATCTGCGGTCCCAGGGTTTCGAGGTGGCGGATGAGGTCGTGAGGCTGCCCGAGCATATCAAGCAGCTCGGCACGCACGAGGTGACGCTGAAGTTCGCCGATGATGTCACGGCAACGGTTCACGTGGTGGTCGTTCCGGAGCAGGTAGAGGCTCAACCCGAGGCGGCGGCGCCGAAGGCGAAACCGGAAGAAGAAGAAGAAGAAGAAGAAGAGGAATAGAGCTCGCCCGACGCGCTGCGTTGCGACGATCCGAACGAGTGCAGGCCACCATTGGTCGGCCATGCCCCTGTAGATCGTACCGCGAGTTATCCTCATCTTAGCTGAGCTATGGCGGCCCGCACGCCTGTCCGCTGGCGGCGGGCCGCTTGCATCACCATCCAACAATCTGCCCATCCGCCATCGGCAAAGCCTTTGGCCTTGCCGTTGCCCCCAGTGCTTACAGCGGACCAAGCAGAAACTCACACGTAGTGGCGTCATGCCAATTTCTGACCCGCCGTCTGCCGCCTCTTTGATCGCGATCGCAAGCCGCACGCGAGGGGTGCAGCGGAGTGAAGGATCCAGGCTGTAAAGGGGAGCAACCTCCCCTTTGGGGTGGCCAGATCCTTCAGCTCGGCTTCAGGGTGACAAAACCCTACCACACGGGAGTATTGTCGAGTCCGTATCAAACCCTCCGCAGGGCGTTCTCCAGGTCGCCTTCTGATGGACCCGGCGGCTGGATCTTCGCAGAGGAAATCAGGCGTTCGACAGCGGCAGGAACGTCTTCGGCAAAGATGACCTCGCCGGCGACAGCCTGATGGTCGTCGGTTGCGTTGTGGCCGCCTGTCAGCAGGCGGAAACACTCGGCTGACTGGCCGTCGCGATTTCGCCGCATGCCGGTCAACCCAATGTCGGCAACGGCGCTGTGCGCGCAGCTATTGGGGCAGCCGGACAAGCTTATGCGAAGGTTCGGCCGCGGGATACGCGACAGACGCTGCCGTATCGCGTCGGCGACAGCCCAGGTGTCCGTTATCGCCTTGGAGCAGCTTGAAAGCCCCGGGCAGGCGATCAGGATAGGGAGATTCTCGAGTGCTGCCAGTCTATCCGGCAGCGTGAAGGCGCGATCGCCGAAAAGTCCAAGTCCATGTTCGAGATCGATTCGCAACTGGGCATCACTCAATTCGGCTGCCTCGGCAAGTTGAATCGCGTCGTCCAAGCCGATGTTGCCGTTTGGAAGTTGCAGCCGCCATAGAAGTCTGAGATCTCGCCGGCAAATCCGCTTGGGGACATCGGGCCAATCCCCGGATGATCGCAGACGAGCAAAGCGTGCATCAAGCTGCGTTTTGAATTGTCCGTCGCCCAATTGTGCTCTGAGGTGGCGCAATCTCGCCCGGCTTCTGTCTTCGCGGTCGCCGCATTCCTTGAAGAACTCCAGCGTGGCCAAGCACAGCGGCAGGATGTCCTGCGGTACTATGTCTTCATACAACAGGAGACCGGTCCCCGGCCTGGGACCAAGCGAGCCGGCGCCGATTACGGCGAAATGATCGTTGGGCTGAACGACAAATCCGAGGTCGCTTACCCAGGGTCTTGCACAGGCCAGCAAGCAGCCCGAAAAACTGATCTTGAATTTTCGCGGCAGTCCGCGCGAGGAGTCGGCCAGATGCTCGTAGACAAGTCTCGCCGCTGAAAAGGCTCCTCCTGAGTCACGGTTGTGCGTGCAGCCCGAGCACACGGTAATGTTTCTGACGCAGTCTCCGCAGGCGCCGTGTGTGACAAGCCCGACGTTGGCCAATTCCTGCTGGATGACCTGTAAATGTGGCCCGGCTATATCGTGCAGTTCGATATCCTGCCGAGTTGTTATGTGAATGGTGGAACGTTTCGAGTATCGTCGGGCAAGCTCGACTACCTTTCGCCATTGCCGCCAACTGATTCGCCCCCCGAGGATCTTGATCCGCTGCATGAACAGTCCCTGCTGCCTTTGTGGATATACACCAAGTATTCGCTCGGCGCCGGGAGATTGACTGGTCGAAGCAGCCTGGTCCGGTACTTCAGGATGTCCCGTTTCCATTTTATGACTCCATTCCGATCTGGTTCTTCCCATGAATCTGGTCGTCGGTGACCAAGGGTCTTGTGTGGATTCCGCATTCGCCGCCGCACTTGCTCGTGCCAATCCATCTGCCGGCCCGCTCGTCGGCGCCCTGCGCGATTTTGGTGCACGGCCAGCAGCCCAGCGACCGGTAACCCTTGGCGTAAAGCGGATTCACATCAGCTTTATTGATCGCCAGATACTGCCATACCTCGCGCTCATACCAGAGGAGAATCGGATTGAGCTTGATCAGCCCGACGTCACGCTCTTCGATCTCTTCGAAGTCGGTCCGGGTTCTTCCTTCCGTGCAACGAAGCCCCGTAACCCAGCACCGGACGTTCATCTGTTGGATCGCCTGACGGGTCGGCTTTACTTTGAGTATGTCGCAGCAGCGGTCCGGGTCCGTTTCGTACAACCGCGTGGGTATCTCTTCTTCATTGCTAAAGACGCGCAGTTCCGGGCACCGCGCGACCTCCTCTTTCATAAACTGCTTTGTCTCCGCCGGCTTGAATCTCGTGGTCACGATAAAACCACGAATCCGCGGGCTTACCCGCTTGGCCAAGTGCCAGACCGCACAGGAGTCCTTGCCCAGACTGTTGGCCACCACCAGGGCGTCGCCAAACTCCTCGTATGCCCGTTCAATCAAGCCAAGCGATCGCTCCACCTTCTCGGCGAAATTCAGTCTTTCAACAAGTTCAGCAATGCTTTCATCGACTTTCTGCGTCAACATGAGCCATTTCTCCTTCAATTGAGACGGTTTTAGATTTGATACTCGGGCGGTTCCACTTTCCCGAAACCGACTCGATGCCAGAGTCGTTCGTGAATGTAGAAAGCGACCACCTTTACCAACGTGTCGAGCAGACCGATCTTTGCGGCGAGGTCAATCTGTCCGCTGATGAACAAGGTGATGGCGAACGTGACGGCGGTGCCCCCGATGCGCCAGCTCGCCGCTTTGGCGAGGCTCCTCAGATGAGTCTCCATCTGCAACTGCCTTTCTCGCGCTCCTGTCGGATTGCCGTGAACAACTCGCCCCAAGAAACGATCATTGTAAGGTTCCCCCATCTTGCTTCCCGGGATCCGCCCAACGCTACGGCTCCCGGAAGAGCCACGTGGAGAGGTACCGTTCCCCGGTATCCGGGAGGATCACCACGACCAGTTTTCTCTTGTTTTCGAGTCTGTTGGCGACCTGCAACGCCGCCCAACATGCGGCACCGCTGGAGATGCCGACAAGGATTCCTTCGAGTTTCGCCAGTTGTCGAGCGGTTTGGCCTGCATCATCGTCTTTGACCCGGATCACCTCGTCGACAATCCCGGTATTGAGCACCTGTGGCACAAACCCTGCCCCGATCCCCTGGATCTTGTGCGAGCCGGCCTGCCCCCCCGACAGCACAGGGGAGGTATCGGGTTCGACCGCAATGGCTTTGAACCCCTTCTTCCTGCCTTTGATGACCTCTGCGACCCCCGTGATCGTTCCGCCCGTGCCGACGCCGCTGACGAGGATATCGACCTTGCCGTCGGTGTCGCGCCAGATTTCCTCGGCCGTCGTGCGGCGATGGACCTCAGGGTTGGCCGGATTGGTGAACTGCTGCAGAACGACGGCGTGGGGCGTGCCCGTTGCGAGTTCTTCAGCCCTCTTGACCGCTCCCTTCATACCCTCCGGTCCCGGCGTGAGAACCAGCTCCGCCCCGAGAACCTGCAGGAGCTGTCTTCGCTCGATGCTCATGGTTTCCGGCATGGTCAGAATCAGTCTGTATCCTCTTGCCGCCGCCACGAACGCCAGCGCGATGCCTGTGTTGCCGCTGGTCGGCTCGATGATCACGGAGTCCTTGTGCAGAACACCGCGCTTTTCGGCGTCTTCGATCATCGCCAGGCCGATCCGGTCCTTCACGCTGGACAGGGGATTGAATGACTCGAGTTTTGCCAGCACCGTGGCGGTGGCGCCCTCGGCGATCTTGCCGAGCTTCACTAACGGCGTGTTACCGATCGTCTCCGTGATGTTCTCAAAGATCCTGCTCATAGTCGCACCTGTCCTTCCTCTTTCAAGCCTTGTCCAATGCCTGTTCGATATCCGCGAGGATATCCTCGATACCCTCGATTCCCACGGACAGCCTGATGAAGTCCGGGGTCACCCCCGTAGCCAGTTGCTCCTCGGCGGACAGTTGCTGATGCGTCGTGCTGGCGGGATGGATCGCCAGAGTCTTCGCATCGCCCACGTTGGCCAAATGCGAGACCAGTTCGAGCGAGTCGATGAATCTCCGTCCCGCCTCCAGGCCCCCCTTGACTCCGAACCCCAGGATCGCTCCGGCGCCCTTGCGTAGGTACTTGTGGACCCGCTCCTTCTCGGAGCTGGCCTCCAGTCCGGGGTAGTTGACCCAGGACACCTTTGGATGCTTCGCCAGGTACCGGGCGACCGCCAACGCATTCTCGGAGTGCCGAGGCATCCTCAAATGCAGAGTCTCCAGTCCCTGCAGGAACAGAAACGCGTTGAAGGGCGACAGAGCGGTCCCGATGTCGCGTAGCAGGGTCACGCGGGCCTTGATAATGTAGGTGATATTCCCCAGCGGCTTCAATGCCTCCACAAAATTGAGGCCGTGATAGCTGGGGTCGGGCTCGGCGATCAACGGGAATTTCCCGTTCGTCCAGTCGAATTTCCCCGAGTCCACGATCAGGCCGCCGATACTGGTTCCGTGGCCGCCGATGAACTTCGTTGCCGAATACACGATGATATCGACCCCGAAATCGAACGGGCGGAGAAGGTAGGGCGAAACGGTGTTGTCCAGGATTAGAGGAATCCCGTTTTTGTGCGCCACCCGGGACAGGCCCTCCAGATCCGCCACGTCGAGTTTCGGGTTGCCAATGGATTCGGCGTAAATCGCTTTCGTGCGCGGCGTGATGGCCTTCTGGGTCGCCGCCAGATCGTTGGATTTCACGAAGCGAACCTGCACTCCCAGCCGGGGCAGGGTGTAGTGGAACAAGTTATAGGTCCCGCCGTAAAGATTATCACACGAGACAATGTCATCGCCGGCCTGTGCAATATTCAGGATCGCCAGGGTCGTAGCCGCCTGCCCGCTGGACACCGCCAGTGCCCCCACCCCGCCGTCAAGCAGGGCCATGCGCTTCTCCAGTACATCCGTCGTGGGATTCATGATCCGCGTGTAGATATTGCCGAATTCGTGCAGGCCAAACAGGTTGGCGGCGTGCTCCGTGCTCTTGAACTGGTACGAAGTCGTCTGGTAAATCGGGACGGCACGTGAGCCCGTCGTGGGGTCGGGCTCCTGTCCCCCATGCAAAGCCAATGTCTCTATACTCAGCCTCTTGTCGATTCTACTCATAGAAAACCTCCCTTTGTTATGCTACATCATGGGAAAAGATATCTCTGCCTTGTTTCTCAAAACGCATACTGAAGACTCAGCACAACACCATCGCCAAGACCGACCCACTCAACGCCACAGTCCAACCACTCAACACAACAGTCCAGAACTTGTTCATGGGAAAACCCCTTTTGCTGCACGCTCCGGGTTTTCCAGTTGACTGGTCGAACCCTCACAGAAGATTTCTTTTCAGCACGCCATTCAGTCAGCCTGGTCAGCGTGTGTTCCGTTTCTCGCCGCTAAATGCCATCTCCTTTCTCGAAATCCGCTTGTTCACCAAACCGTCTCTTCTCCGTGATCTCCATCTGCGTGATCTTCGCGTTGTGCACCTTGATGGTGATCGTGCCGTACGTCAATCGCCTGATGGCCTTCACAAGCTCCTCCAACACATTATCCATCAAGGCCTCTCTGGATTCGTGTGTACTCCTCATTCCCACTGCCCCCTATTAGCGTTCGACTCTGTTCGTTTCGGACTCCCACAGCATCAGGCAGGAGGCCATTGCCTTTCCTACTATGTCTATAGTTATACTATGATATCGTGGTCCCGTTCGCGTGTCAAGCAGAATCAGAAAAAAAAGTGAGCATCCCGGCAATTGCGGCTCGGTTGGGGACGCCCACAGCATTTCGAATGTCAGTTATCAGACGGCCGATCTTGACGAGGCGGCGGGCGGGCGGTATCTTAGTGGGTTTGCTTGGCGCTTACACTGTGCGCGAACAGGCCGTGGAGATCAACTATTGTCGAAAGCCTTAGAATGTTGAAGAGAACACATACCTGCGGCGAGCTTCGGCTGGAAGATACGGGTAGGAAGGTCATACTGTCTGGCTGGGTCCAGTCCTACCGGGACCACGGCAACTTGGTATTCCTCGATGCGCGGGACCGGGAAGGATTGACGCAACTGGTGTTTGACCCCGAGATCCAGGCGGAGGCGCACCGGCTGGCCCGCACAGTCCGCTGTGAATGGGTCGTGGCCGCCAGCGGCACGGTTCGCCCGAGAGGCGAAGGCTTGGAGAACCCCAAGCTGGCCACCGGGCAGATCGAAGTGATCGTGGACCGGCTGGAAATCCTCAATATGGCCAGGACCCCGCCGTTCGAGATCGATGATGAGGTTCGCACCAACGAGGAGACCCGGTTGGAGTACCGCTACATCGATCTTCGCCGGCCCCTGATGCAGCAAAAGCTGCGGACCCGCCATCGCGTCACCACTCTCGTGCGCAAGTACTATGATGAGAAGGGCTTCTGGGAGATCGAGACCCCCATGCTGGCCAAGAGCACGCCGGAGGGAGCCAGGGACTTCCTCGTGCCCAGCCGTTTGGTGCGAGGGTCCTTCTATGCCCTGCCCCAGTCGCCCCAGTTGTTCAAGCAGATCCTGATGATGAGCGGCGTGGACAAGTATTTCCAGATCGTCCGCTGTTTCCGCGATGAGGACCCGCGGGCCGACCGGCAAGCAGAATTCACCCAAATTGACGTGGAGATGAGCTTCGTCGAAACCGACGACGTCATTCGCATGCACGAGCCGCTGATCGCCCGGATGTGGAAAGAGATCCTTGGGATCGACGTGCCGCTGCCCATTCGCAGGATGTCGTACGCCGAGGCGATGCGGGACTACGGGATCGACCGGCCCGACCTGCGATTCGACATGAAGCTCAAAGACATCTCCGACCTCGCCCGCCAGAGTACCTTCAAGGTGTTCGTCTCGACCATTGAGAATGGCGGCGTGGTCAAGGGCCTGTGCGCCCCGGCCGGCGACAAGTACTCAAGAAGCGATATCGACAAGACGCTCACGTCGCTCGTGATGGATTACGGCGCCAAGGGCTTGTCCTGGGGCAAAGTGAAGATGGAGGGCGTCACGCCCACGTTCGTCGGCGGGCTCGGCAAGTTCTTCACGCCAGAACAGCAGAAACAATTGGTCGAACGTTTTGGGGCCAAAGACGGCGACGTGCTGCTGGTCGTGGCCGATAAGGAAGCCGCGGCGAATAAAGCTCTGGCGCCGCTTCGATGCCGGGTGGCCAGGGATTTGAATATGTACGATCCGAGCAAGTTCGAGTTTGTCTGGGTCGTGGACTTTCCGCTGTTCGAATGGAGCGAGGATGAGAAGCGATACGATTCCGTTCATCATCCGTTCACGGCCCCCGTGCCCGAGGACCTGCCCAAGCTCGAGACCGATCCGGCCCACATCCGCTCCCAGGCGTACGACGTCGTCGTCAACGGCAGCGAGGTCGGCGGCGGCAGCATCCGTATTCACAGGCCCGAGGTCCAGCAGAAGGTCTTCGATCTGCTCAACATCTCGCGGGAACAGGCGGAATCGCGGTTCGGCTTCTTCCTCAAGGCCCTGGATTACGGGGCCCCGCCGCACGGCGGCATCGCCCTTGGGCTGGACAGGCTCATCATGATGCTGACCGGCACAGACAATATCCGCGACGTGATCGCGTTCCCCAAGACTCAGAAAGGCCAGTGCCTCATGACCGGCGCGCCCAGCGAGGTCGATCCCAAGCAGCTCGACGAGCTTAACCTGCGGACGCAAAAGCACTTGCACGCTGACGAGGAGAAGCCCAAACAGCCGTAGGACTGCTGAATCGATGATTGATGAGTGACGATTTTGCGTTGTCGCGCGGAGAGAAACACGTAGAATGACCGTCACGGCAAGGGGCCGGCAATTATCAGCAATCAGTGGAGTTCTGCAAAATGGAAGTTAGGCTTGCTTTAGGAAGGAAGAATCGTCTTCTTGATTCTTCCTTCCTAAAACGGTACGTGTCTGGTGCATAATCGGTTCCGTGGATTATTCAAGGAAATCCCAGAACCGATTTCCTTGAATAATATAAGCCTAACTTCCATTTTGCAGAACTCCAC
>Ga0315274_10009194_pt1 | contig 14305 bp, 8 predicted proteins | sample YL17G02_20_MG_FD_203700 | JGI IMG/M metagenome (GOLD analysis project Ga0315274, IMG submission 203700) | Sediment microbial communities from Yellowstone Lake, YNP, Wyoming, USA - YL17G02_20 | ecosystem: Environmental > Aquatic > Freshwater > Lake > Sediment | place: USA: Wyoming | collected... | reverse complement strand
GCAAAGGGGATGATGGGCACGATCAGGCGGCCCTGCACCCACAGGTAGCCCACACAGGACAAAAAGAACAGCGCCACATACCATTCGCTGGCGGATCCACGCCGCGCTTCCACGGCCCAGCCGACCACGAGCAACAGCGACATCAGGCCGCTCAGCACAAGGTCCAAAGCTGGCAGCAGGACGCCAACTTCCGATACGTGCGGCAACAGCAACCCTGGCCAGATCTCCAGCGCGTACATGCGCAGGTTCTGAGCCAGGCGCGCCACCAGGCTGGGCAGGCTGGCCCTGGCTGTTCCGTAGGGATCGCTGGACGAGTACAGGGCGAAATAGCCGCGGCCTAGCCCGACCGAGGTTCCGGTGGCAGGCAACAGGCTGCTGCGGATGAACCAGGGCGCTGCCAGGATCCCCACAAGCAGCAGCAACAGCAGCGCGTGCTTGAGCCTGCGCCGCACAACCAGGTAGAGCACAAACGCCGCCGCCATGACCAACGCCACCGAGCGCACGTAGAACGCCACCGCCAGCCAGCCCGCAGTCCACAACAGCGCGCCGGTGGTCGGCTTTCGCCAGTAGCGCTCAAAGAGCCAGACGCAGCCGAGCGACAGCAGTAGGTAGGGCATCTCGGTGCCTACCTCGGCCGCATAGTACAGGATGTGCGGGTTCAAGGCCGTGAGCAAGGCGGCCAGGGTCGCCAGCGTCGCATTTCGCTGCCAGAACAGCGCGTACACCAACGCGATGGCGGCCAGATAGAGCGCCACGGAAACCCACTTCATGGGTATTACCGCCGCCATCAGACTGTGCGTCGCGCCCCCCTGCAGGGTGGCCAATACCCCGGCCAGCAGCAGCGGGTAGCCTGGCGGGTACAGCGCCATCTCCGGCTGGCGCGGGTCGCTGACCATGCGGTAGCCACGCCCTGTCGCCAGCGACTGGCCCAGGACGATGTAGGTCGCATTGTCGCCCGCTGGCACCAAGTGCTCGTTGAGCAGCAGCGCCGCGCACAGCAAGCCTACAGCCAGTATAAAGATCAGACGGTACCTAGACAACAGCCTCATCGCACCCATCGTTCGGGAGATTTACGATCCGACCACGTCAAACAGATCCACTTCCACCAGAAACAAGTGCTTCTCGGACGCCAGCCGCGTAAAGCGTGATGTCTCCAGATAGTCCTGCAGCGCCAGGTTATCGGTGTGGCTGAGCACGAGCCAGATGCGCGCGTAGCTGGGCACCCACATGCCCACGCGGGCTGCAAGCAGGTCCCGGTCCGCGATCGAGCGGCTGACGCCCACACGCCGCGTCGGGCCGCGGTAGTAGTACTCAAAGGGCAGCCACACGTCTTCGTCCAGCAGCACAATCAGGTCGCCAGGTCGCTCCTGGGCCCTGATGTACTGGACCGCGCCGCGCCAGTCCTCCTTTTGTTGGTACCGATACGTGTTGGCAATCGGCCACAGCGAGGCCAGCAGGATCGCTGCCGTCAGCAGCGGACCTGCCAGGCGACCTGGCGCACGCGAGATGCCGCGCGCCACGATAATACACCACGCGGGCAGGAACGGGAAAATGTAGCGCAACACCCAAAACGACTGAAACTGGGAGAGCAGGAAGACCGTACCCAGTGGCACTACCAGGTACAACCCGGCAAACAGGATGCCCTCATCCACTACTAGTGACAGTCGACCAACCCTGACACGGTCCTGCCCGCCCCACCCCAGTATGCTCCATACAGCACAGAATCCGAACAGCAGCAGGCCACCCACGTAGAGCGCCTTGCCCTGCCCCTCAGCGAGGGGGATGGTCCCCAGGCTGAAGGAAAACAGGGTGCTCACCACGTCGCGCCAAGTCGGAGCGCCGTGCCAGGTGTCCAGCAAACCCCACCAGTAGACCGTCTCTGTGCTCAAGATGCCGGCCAGGCCCACGATTGAGAGAGCGCCAATCGCCACCTGGCTGGCGAGCCAGCGTTTCCAGAGGTTCGCCCCCGCTTGACGGGGATCGACGAAACGTGCCTGCACTTCGCCCCCCGCCCGACGCGCATAGTCTTGAGCGTAGCGAGAGGCGCGGGCCTGCCGCGCCAGCAGGTACAGCACGTACAAGTTCTGAAATGGCACGAGAAAGACCGCAAAGTAGTGTGCGTTCATTGCCAGGACGCTGCAGAGGACGTACGCCAGCCAGTGCCAGAGCCTGCCCCGGCGCAAGGCCAGCAGCATGAAATAGGCCGAGGCCAGCCCCAGTGCCGCGACCAGAATGTACATGCGCGCTTCCTGCGAGTACCAGAGATGCAGCGGCGAGACGGTCAGCAGGAACGCGCTCAACAGCCCCACGCGTGCGTCGAACAGCTCGCACGCCAGTGCGTAGACGGCCACAATGGACGCCAGCCCAATCAGCACGGAAAGCGAGCGCACAGCAAACTCGGACTTGCCCAGCACCAGCCAAAAGTGCAACAGCAGGTAGTACAGCGGCGGAAAGATGCGTTGCACGCTCTGCGCGATGTGCCAGGCCACGTTGTGCCCGGCCCCCCACACGCTGTAGGTTTCGTCGAACCAGAAGCTCTCCGCGGCCAGGGCGTAGAACCGCAGCGCCGCACCTGCGGCCAGAATGAGCAACAGGAAGAGTGTCCGGTTCTGCTTCGACTCCAGGAGAGCCGGCGTACTGCACATGTCAGTTGCTACCTGTTCTCGATGCTCTCAGATCATACAGAAAGAGGCTCTGGATGCCATGGAATGCGCGCGTCTCCACGAGCTCGAACCGGCCTTCGAGCACGCGCTTGGCAATGCCCTCGGGGTCACTGTAGTGGCCGCGTTCCCAGAAGAGCCAGACACGCTGGTAGCGCCGGGCAACCTCGTCGACCACGCTCAGCGCGGCGCCCTCCGTCACCGGGATGGGCAGGTCTATGTCGAGCGCAAGGCGTCCCCGCGCATAGTAGTCAAACGGCTTGTAGTTCCAGCGTGGCGAGAAGAGTACCACGTCACCGGGTTGTGTCTGTGCGACGACAAAAGAGCTGGCCGCGCGCCAGTCTGGGTTGCGCTCCACGCGCTCCGCGTTCCAGTCGCCGCAGAGCATGATCAGGGCCAGCACCAGTGTTACCCCGCCGCGCACCCAGGTTCCGCATGCCCCTACACGAGACCCAGTTGCTCCGCGCAGGGCTGCGAGAATCCCCAGACGTTCAACCCCGGCAGCCACCAGAATGTAGTAGGCCGGCAAGAATGGCAGCAGGTAGCGCACAGTGTACATCGGCTTGAACTGGGACAACAACCAGACGGTTGCCAGCGGCACGCCGACGTACATCAAACAAAACAGAGTCCCCTCACGCGCCTTCCCGGAACGCCGCGCGCACAGCGCCGACAAAGCAGAGAGCACGCAAACGCCGAATAGCACGTAGGCCCCGCGCCGCAGCAGCGCTGGGTAGAGCTGGCCATCCAGGCCCACGCTAAAGGACGCCCAGGTATCCGCGAGGGCCCGCCAGGAGGGTTGCCCCACGGATTTTTCCACCCATCCGCCGCCGCCCGTGGTGGCTTGATGGTACAGAATCGGCACCCAGGGCAGGAACAGCAAAGCGGTGGCCAGTTCTGCCAGCAACCACCTGAGCCAGCGCTCTTTCTGACTTGCATAGTCTTGAGCGTAGCGAGAGACGTTGCGCGCCAGCCAGTAGAAGCCGTAGAGACTCTGGAACAGCAAGACAAACAGCGCAAAGTAGTGCGTGTAGAGCGCCAGCGCGGACGCCAGCACGTAGCCCAACCAGTAGCGCATGCGCTGTCGGCGCAGAGCTATCAACAGCAAGTAGCTGGCCAGCAGACTCCACAGAGTCAGCATCACGTACATGCGTGCTTCCTGCGAGTACCCGACGTGCAACGGGGACAGGGCCAGCAGCAACGCAGCAAGCAAGCCAGCGCGCTGATCGAACAACTCGCGCGCCAGAGCATATGCGACCCCGATGGTCAGGATGCCCAGCACGGCGGAGAGCGCGCGCACGGCAAACTCGCTCTCCCCCAGACGGAGCCAGAAGTGCAGAGCGAGGTAGTACAGCGGCGGGTGGATGTCGCCCGCGGCCCAGGCCACCACCGAGGGCAGATTCATACGCGCAATGATGATGCTGGTGGCCTCATCTAGCCAGATGCTCTCTTTGCCCAAGCCCACAAAGCGCGCCAAGCTCCCAACGAGTACTACCAGCACCAGCCACCTGGATCCCGCCTGCCCGGCATAGTCTTGAGCGTAGCGAGAGGCAGTGGGGGATGGGCGCAGGCTTGCCCGACCCGCCATCATGTCCACGACCTTTCAGTGCTGGGGAGCATTGCCCTGCGAGGAGAACGGCGTTGGTTTCCACCAGGCCCATTCAACGCACTTGCTGCAGGACGGCACGTCGTCCAGCCGGCCTTCCAGGTGCTTGCGGCGCAACTCGACCATCTTGGGCCCATTCCAGGCCTTCATCACGCCATCCTGGACGTTCCCGAGGGGGTTGAGCGCGTTGTAATCCCGATCACAGCACACCAGCGTCCCATCCCAGTAGATGTGCACGTGGTACCACAGGTTCGGGCAATGGTAGCGTTTGGGGGGCACCCCAGCCGTGCTGGTGTCGCTGCGCAGATCGCTGATCTCCTGCACTTGATTCCCCCAGGAATCAAAGGCCTTGACATGGACGCGGTCTACGCCCGGAATCTCCCAGGCTTTCGTGAACTCCTCAATCTCGGCAGCCGTCGGCTTGATGTTGATGATCTGCACGCTGACGCGTGGCCCGCCGATCTGGCCGCGCGCGTTCTTCATCTGCACAAAGCGCAGGATGTTGGAGCGGGTCTGCTCGAAATCGGCCCTGCGACGCACACGTTCGTACGTCTCTCGCGTGGAACCATCCAGGCACAGGTAGATGGCTCCTAGCCCCGCATCCAGGATTTCACGGCTGCTGTCCCCGTTCAGGAGCGTCGCGTTGGTCGAGATTTCGCTGTGCAGACCGTGGCTGCGACAATAGGCAATCATGTCATAGATGCGGGGGTGCAGCAAAGGTTCTCCCCAGATGTGTAGGGTCGTCGCCTGCACGTGGGGCGCCATTTCGTCAATGACTTGCTGGAACAGATCATAGTCCAGGAAGCCCTTGGGGCGCGTGAGCATTCCCAGGCCATTGGGGCACATGACGCACTGCAGGTTGCAGGCGTTGGTTGACTCCAGATACATGCGATCGGGATAGGTGCGCGGACGAGTGCTCCCGGTCACGTAGGAGACCCACTTGGCAAACGACTCGGCACGACGCTGATACCTCTTGGCCCGACGCTCGACCTTGGCTAAGACCACACTTTCATCTCCCCCGGCGTCGCGCCTTTCGACCTGGATTCTGCACGCAGGGTGGCGAATTGCCTGAACAACCCCAGGCTCATCATGCGCCGGGCGAGCACGCGCACGGGCTTGAAGCGCGAGACGCGCCACAGCACAGACCCGAGCGCGGCGCCAAACGCCTTCTGATAGATGTGTTGGGTCTTGGCTTGTGCCAGGGCGCGATGCGCCTTCCCAAGCCAGCCGTTGAGCGTGGCGTCGGGGACGTTGGACACGTTAAGGAAGGGAACGATCTCCTCGTCGGTGTTTGTGTAATAGTAGGCCCGGGTAAAGTCCTGGTTATACTCTGTCTCTGGCTTCTTCCTGATCAGCTCGTCCCACAGGCGCGTTCCCGGGAACGGCGTGGTGAGGCTAAACATGGCCTCGTCCACGTCCAACTCAACGGCAAAGTCAACCGTCTGCTGCATGGTCTCTTCGGTGTCACCAGGGAGGCCCAACATAAAGTAGCCCTTGACGTGTATGCCCGCTTCTTTGGTCCAGCGCACCGCCTGGCGCACCTGATCGAGCTGGATGCCTTTGTTGATGCGCTCCAGAACCTGCTGGTTGCCCGATTCGATGCCATAGTGAATGCGGCGGCAACCCGCGGCGTACATCTTGCGCAAGATCTCGGCAGTGACGCGGTCCACCCGCCCCAGGCACTGCCAGCGCACGTCCATCTTTTCTGCGCTGAGTTGATCGGTGATGGCGTTCAGGCGCTTGAGGTCGATGGTGAACAGGTCATCGATAAAGTAAAAGTTGCGCACGCCATACTGCGCGATGAGTTGCCGCATCTCGGCGATGATACTCTCCGGGCTGCGTTGGCGATAAGTGCGGCCCACAATGCCCTTGAAGCAGTAGCTGCAATTGTACGGACAACCGCGGCTGGATAGAATCGTCACCATGGGCTGCCCGTCAGGCATGCACAGTCCATAGCGCTGTAGTTCAAACAGGTGACGGGCCGGGAACGGCAGGGCATCCAGATCCTTGATCAATGCCCGATCCGGGTTGGAAACGATTTCGCCGCGCAAACGGTAGGAGAGGCCCTCAATCGCGCTCAGGTCGCGGCTGCCGGCGTTCAGGGCATGCGCCAGCGCCAGCAGCGTTTCCTCGCCTTCGCCGCGCACCACATAGTCAATCACCGGCGACTCGGCCAGCACGCGCTCGGGGTACATCGTGGCGTGCGGACCCCCGATCACGATCGGTCGCCCCAGCGACGCCTTGAGCATGATAGCCATCTCCAGTGCGCTGTGATAGACGCTCGTCATGGCTGTGATGCCAACCAACTGTGGGGCAAAAGCGCACACGCGTTTGACGTCGTCCTCCAACGGCGCGTCGGGGTCCAGACCAAAGTCAAACACACCCACCTGATGGCCGTCGCGCTCCAGCACTGCCGCCAGGTATGCAATGCCCAACGGTGGATAGTCGTTAGCCTTCTTGTTCCACTTGGGTGATACGAGGGCAATTTTCATTTTCTACTTGCGCTTGCGGTTCCTTTGTAGTTGCAGCGACCATATCTCAGAATCTGGCGCACGCACTCGTGACTGATCCGGTTGACGATGCCGCGCTTTGCCGCCTGCTGAGCCAGCTTGTGCAGAGTCCACCGCGTAAAGTTGAGACCCAAATCCCTCGGTCTGGCCTGGGCCAGTCGGATGATCTCCTGCCTTTGCTGCGAAGAGAAACGCAAACGGGGGCCGCCGGCATGCACCGTCCGTAGCCCCTCACATCCCTGCGCGTTGAAGCGATGAATCCACTTGCGCAGATTGGCCGGGTGGGACTTGACCAGCGGCCCGATCTCCGGCACGCGATAGCCCTGGCTCGAAAGAAGAACGACCCGCGCTCGGTGTTTCATTGCGGGGTCATTGCCTGCCAACCAATGCTGCAGTTGCTTTCCCTCCGCCTCTGTGAGCTCGCGCACGTAGAGCGCCATAGCGATTTCCTCCCTTGCTTCACTTCCTGAAAAAGAGAATGACTCGTGGCTCACAGTGGCGCATCGTCTTGAGCGTAGCGAGAGGCCATACACTCTGTAAGCCATGCGCATTCTATCTTTCAGAGATGAAAAGCCGATGAAAAAGGGAGGGGCGGGAATTACAATCCACTCATATACGCAGCTTTTCAAGCAAATGAGGGTCACATTTCTTCAAATATATTCATTTTCTATCCAAATGCAAGCGGCCAGAGGCTGAGGATGTTGAGAAACCTTCCCGAAAGATGGCGCTGCCTACCTGGTGGCGCTTGCCAAGACACCTTTCGAGAAGGTTATTCCACACGCTCCGGAGGCTGGCATGCCTCTGGCCCCAAGTGCCATGTCACGCTGTGCCGTTGTGCGCGGGGGCTGCTGAGCCCTGATCCTTCTTGGGCAGGATCAGGAAATCGAGCAGCAACTGCTCGTCTTCGGCCGCGATGTGTTTGGGTAGAACGAAGAAGAACGTGCTGCCCTTGCCTTCCTGGCTCTCAACCCAGATTCTCCCGTGATGGTATTCCACGATGTGCTTGCAGATCGTGAGGCCCAGACCAGTGCCCCGATAGTGTCGGGTGGACCCGCTGTCGACCTGATAGAAGCGGTCGAAAACACGCTCCAGCTCACCAGAGGGGATGCCGATGCCAGTGTCCGAAACTGAGACCTGGACCTCTGCGCCCAAGTCCGCGGCCTGGATGGAGACGCTGCCAGCCGCCGGGGTGAACTTGATGGCGTTGTCCACGAGATTAGTTAGAACCTGCTCGATGCGCATGCGGTCCGCCTCAATGCTCGCGATGTCCGCAGGAACGCGGTTTACCAACTGCACCTGGCCCTGATCGGCCACGAGCTTGAGCTTGTCCACCACAGCGGTGGACACCTCGGCCAGCGAGACCTCGGTCAGACGCAGCTTGACCTGGCCAGACTCGAGGCGCGAGAACTCGAGCAGGTCGGAGATCAGGTTCTGCAGGTGTGCGGTCTGATCCCGAACCGTCTTGAGAAAATCGGTCTGGGTCTCGTTGATGGGCCCAGTCTTGCCCATCAGGATGATGTCGACAAAGCCCTTGATGGAGTGCAGGGGGGTCTTCAGTTCGTGCGAGACTACGGACAAGAAGTTGGACTTCATGCGCTCCAGCTCTTTCTGGCTGGTCACGTCACGGAGCACCGTTACCACGCCTCGCGCGTGGCCGTCTGCGCTCAATACAGGCGAGGCCAACGCCTGGTAGATGGTCGCGCCCTTGTCGCCGCTGGATGATAGGGTTACCTCCCTGACGACGGCCTTGTCCTGGCCTTGGAGCGCGTCCTGGAACAGCGCATTCAGTTCAGCGTGCGGGATCACCTGGACCAGGGGCACACTGCTCGGCCGTCTCGCCCCGTCGGGCTCCCGGCCCAAACGGGGGAGTGCAGACTTGACGCGAAAGATACGCGCAGCGACGGGATTCATCAGCAACAGGTTAAGGTCGGGGTCCGTCACGATCACGCCGTCACCAATGCCACGCAGGATGGCTTCCAGTTCGTTCCTTCTTTCCTGGACGTGCGCATACAATTGGGTCGTCTGCCGCTGCTCCTGGGCCAGTTGGCCGTACAGCCTGGCGTTCTTGACCGCCACCGCCGCCTGGTCTGCGAACGCGTTCAGCAGGTTGAGATCCTCGATGCGAAACGCGTCCAGGTCCGGACTGGTGGCAATCAGTGCTCCGATGGCCTTGTTACCCAGAAGCAAAGGGACGCCGACAACAGAGGACACGGACAATTGGAGTGCCCCACGCAGGTCACTGTCCTGAAGCGCATCGCCGCGTAACAAGGGCTTGCCCTGTTGGACCACCGACGCAGCAACCCCCTGGTCGAACCGCAGGCGCTCGTCTGCGAGGCCGTTGGCCTTGCCCTCAGAGGCCGCCATGGAGACCACCCGGTTGTGCTCCTCGTCGAGCAGCGCGACGGAACAGCGCGCTCCTTCGAGCACCTGAGACGCGTTGGCCACAATGAGGCGCAACACGTCCTCCAGGGCCAGCGCAGAGTTGATGGCCTTGATGCCTTCCTGCAGGGTTCGCAACTCCAGAACCCGATTGCCGAGGTTGGTGGCCATCTGCTGCATCGCCCCCGTCTTGCGATCCAGGTCCACGGTGCGCTCGGCCAGGCTGCGGCGCAGGCCGGTCTCACTCAGATGAGCCCGTTCGTTGAGCCAGCCCAGATAGAGCGAGGCCAGCACAGCACCGAGAAGCAGGAGGTAGCGCTCCTGGAAAGGTCTCTCCAACAGGAAGAGCCAACTGCCCAGCGAGAGGTACAGAACGAGCACGTACAGCGGCCCCGTGACAAACGGAACAACCATTATCTCGTGCCACAGCGGGTAATAGATGGAACCCTTCATGGCCAGCAGCGCAAATAGCAGGTAGAAATCGCTGCTGGGGCCGCCACTGTAGTAGACCACCAGACTGGCAAAAACGATGTCGGCTGCGTACGAGAGTAGAAACGCAGTGCGCCCCATCCCCAGCAAACCAGGCGACGCACCACTCGAAGCATCTGCACCAGAGGCCTGGCCCTGGGCGTGGACGAACCCATCGTCTTGAGCGTAGCGAAAGGCCAGGCGGTAGGTGAGCGTCAGAGTCAACAGCGTATAGACCAGGACGCCTCTGGCCAGCCACGGGAAATCACGATAGGCACTAAAGACGCGCGTCCCGAACACACCAACCAGCAGCAGGGCCCATTTGGTCGCGAGCTCTACCCACTTGGCGCCAATGGGTGTGTTGTTTGTGTCTGCCTGAGTCATGGATCGGGCTCCACTCTGTCAGTCTCCCCTCATCTTGGCGACGGTGTCTCAGTCGGAGGGGACAACACAGGCGTCGGAGGCACGGGCGTCGGCGTCGCTGTAGCCGTGGGTTGCGGGGTGGGAACTGGCGTGCGCGTCCGCGTCGGCGCCGGTTTGGTACGGGTGGCCGTGGGGTGTGTCGTCTGCGTCACAGTCGGAGCCGCTGTGGCAGTCGCTGGCGGTGTGCGCGCCGGCGTAGCCGTCCCTTCAGGGGTGGCGGTCGCCGTGAGCCACAGAGTAGCCGAAGCTGTGGTCGTCACCCGATGCACTGCCGCAGTGGGGGATGCCCCTGACGCGGGCATGACAGTCGCCGCCGCCGTGGTCGGCGTGTCTGTCGCGGCGGCGGGCGCAAATCCGTAGCGCCAGACGCCATCGCTGGTGCCCGCCCAAAGCACCCTCGGGTTCCTGGCATCGAGCGTCAGCGAGAACACGCTGATGACGCCCAGGCCTGTGTTCAGCGCCGTCCAGTGCTGGCCGCCATCTGCGCTACGCCAGATTCCACCATACTGCAGGCCGACATACACCATGCTCGCGTCCTGGGGATGCACCACGACCGAGTTCACTCGCCGACCGTCAGTGGGACCCTTCAGTCGGGTCCAGGGCACCCCAGCGCCGACGGACTGGTACACGCCGCGATTCGTGGCAAGGTACAGGCAGTCGGGGTTGGACGGTGCAATCGCGATGTCATTCACATTGAGATCATCCAGCCCTTCATTCAGCTCCACCCAAGAGACGCCACCATCTCGCGTGTTGTAGATCCCTCCACCCTGTGTGCCCACGTAAATCACATCGGAATCGCCCGGGCGGATGGCGAGGGATAGGATGCGGATGTCCACGCCGCGCCAGTCCAGGCGCGCCCAGGATCGGCCACCATCCAGGCTACGAAGAAGCTCCCTCCCCGTGGCCACACAGACGACGCCCGCGTGGGCAACTGGCTCCTGCCCACGCATAGTCTTGAGCGTAGCGAGAGGTGACGTGAGCGGTGGTGACGCGGGCATGACTGCAATGGCCTGCACTTCCTGGCCAGCCATCTCCTTACCCACCCCCAGCCAGGTGGCACCTGCATCATCCGTCAGGTACAGGCCTGTGCTGAGCGCCTTGTCGCTGCGTTCCGAACTGCCCATGCCGGCGTAAACGAGCTGCGACCAATTGGTCGCAGGATCAGAATCGTCCACAGCCAGCACCTGCACTGCCACGCGCCCCCATCCGTCCGTTGGCAAGCCGCTGTTCACCGCCCGCCAACTCATGCCGTCGGACGTGCTGCGGAATACCCCCCGATCGGCCGTCAGAGCGTACTGCGGCGCTGCCGCGCCAGTGGGCACGAACACGCGTTTCACAGTCGTCCTGGTCAACCCCGCACGCACCCAGGAGTCCGCTATGCCTTCGTGGGCTGCGAGCGGCAGCAGCAAGACAGGCAAAGCGAAGCAGCACACGGCCAGAAGGACCTGTGCTGCTTTCCTACCCCGCAGCCTGCGGTTCAAGTCGTATACCCGTCTTTGCGCGTTGCTGATGAGCTTTTCGCTCACTCCCGAATCCGATTCCCCAAGCCCACTAGCGAATTCCGTCGTCCGTCGCCGTCGGCTGCGGCACAGGCTTCGCCGTCGGCGTAGGCACAGGCGTCCAGGTCGGCGTCGGGCGCGGCGTGCGCGTCGGCACAGGCGTCCTGGTGGGCGTGGGGGTGGGAGGGTACAGGATCGTGTACACCTCGCGCTCCTTCAGGGCCGCGTCTACATGGTCGCAACTCTCGATCCCCAGCACGCTCCGGTACTGTTGCAGGGCCTGCTCCAGGTTGCCGGCCGCGTAGTACGCATCCCCCAGTTGCAGATAGGAAGAGCAGAGCATGGACGTCGCTCGGCCACCCAGGTAGTCGGGACGGCTGGTGTAGATTTGCTGCAGAGTGACCACCGCTTGCGGCCAATTCTTCTGGGTCATGAACAGGAGGCTCTGCCGGTAGAGGTTGGCCAGACTCCTCTCGTCCAGAGCGGTCTGGTCGTTTGGGAAGATCTGCAGCGCACGGTCAAAGCTTTGGATGGCCTGGCCGGTCACGTCCAGCGATTCACCGGCGCTGTTCATCAGGTCCACACCCTCACGAAAGTAAGCAAAGAACAGCAGTTGCTGTACGTCGGTGGTCCTGAACGTAAGTGACTGTCCACGCAGTTGCTCCAGAATCTTGATGGCCTCGCTCCAATTGCTCTGCTGGTAGGCGCTCTGGGCTGCGCTATATTGCGTCTCCAGTGCCTCCTGGCTCTTCACGAACGCAATTTTCTTGCCGACATCGCTATACGCAGGGTCAAGCTGCAAGATCTCCTGCAGCTTTTCCAGAGCCGCGGCCCACGCGCCGGCCTGGATGTCCTTGTCCGCCCGTTTGTAGAGCGCCGCCAGTTTCTGATTGCGCAGCGCCTTTTCGTACCAGGTCTTGATGTCGTCGTTGTTGGGTGACAGGGCCAAAGCATCTCCGAAGGCCTTGACCGCACGATCATAATCCCCCACGTTCATGGCGGCGCGGCCCTGGTTGACCAGTGACTGGACTCGCGCCTGGCGTTGGCTGCCGAGGAGCCTGTCAACCACACCCGTCGAGTACAAGAGCAAGAAAAGCCCCATCAGCAACGCCAGCACAAGCACCAGAATCGGCCCAAACAGGTTGCGGCGGCCCTTTCGCTCCGCGCGCGTCGGCCGCGCTGCGACGGCCTCTGTGCCCGGCGCCCTGGAGGCCTGAGCTGCCTCACCACCGGCCCCCTGTGGTTCAGGCTGCATGGCCTGCAACTGGATAAAGATGTCAACTTCGTTCAAAAGCGCATCGACGCCGCGCCGATCAGGCGCGCTGGCCTTGAGCCGTGCAAAGCACGCCTTGGCCTCTTTCCACTCCCGCCGCCGGTAATGGGCCATGCCTTGCGTGTACAAAGCGTCGGCATCCTCCACAGGCCTGTCATTCGCTGCCTCTGGCTCTCCGGAGCCAGTCCCAGACAGGGCCGCACCGCCCCGCGCAGACGGGGCCGCACCGCCCCGCGCAGACACGGCTGGCACCTGCGAACCATCCAGCTTGGGGCTATTGATGTCACCCGGCACGATACTCTCCTTGTCTGTCATCTGTTCCTGCACCGCAGGGCAGTGGGGATGAGTGTCTGTAGCCCAACCTGCCCACGCGCTAACGCTCCGACTCGGGGCTCAAAGGCATCGTCTTGAGCGTAGCGAAGGGCATGCGCTGGGCCTGTTTCTCGGCCGCCGACATGCCAAAAACCGGCGCCGCATTCACGACCACGGGCAGACAGAGCCTGTGCTCCTGGTTGACTACCCGCACGTCGTCCACCAGGGTCCAGGTATTGAGCAACGTATCTTGCCTGGTTACGTTGGCAAGACAGACGTTGAGCCTTTGGCCGGCGTAGGGCCGCAGGTCGACCGCACCCTCGCGCCAGCCCAGGTCCATCAGATTGCCCCATGCCTGGGTCATGTTCCCGTCGGTGAACACGTAGGTCGGCGCGATCTGCCCCGCCGGGCAGAAACCCACGTTGAAAGAGTCATAGAACTTCTGCTTTCTAACGCTCCACACCATGTCATAGGTGTAGATGCGATAGCGGAAGCGCAACGTCGGGGCGGGCATGTCCAGCGCATTGGGCACGCTGATCGTCTGGTAGACCATGGACGCGCCCACCGGTACCCCCCCGGGCACGTTCGGGCAACCCAACACCACAGCGTGGGTGCTGGCGCCGCTGTACGACTGGGTGACAATCAAGGTCGGCTGACACTGCCCGGGCCCCGTGGCGCCCCAGTCTGCCATGCCACGCTCAAAGTCACCGTTGACCAGAGCATCGACTGTCACGTCCACGTCTGCCACAGTGGGATAGTTTTCCTGATTGCCGGCCTTGTCTCGCGCCCGCGCGCGAAAGTAGTACGTTTTCCCCCGTACGCCCACATACAGGCCAGAGGTCTGCAGTGGGCCAGCGCCCGGAATCCAGGGCTGCCACGTGCCATTCGTTCCTTCCTTAGATTGTACATCAAAAGCGGCAATACCGGAGAAGGCGTCGTGCCCTTCCCAGTGCACCGTGAACGAGGTCGATGCGCTGTAGGAGTCAGCAAACGCGCGCGAGGACGGGGGCGAGCGGTCGATCTTGACAGAGTCGGTGCGAGTGATCTCGATGTTGCCCGCCACGTCTGTGGAGTAGAAGTCGAGAGCATTGACTCCTTCCACATCGATCACAAACGGCGCATAGTCCATCCAGGGGCCACTGCCGATGCGATAGCGGCTGCTGCGGCATCCCGAAGTG
>Ga0315274_10009191_pt1 | contig 14308 bp, 20 predicted proteins | sample YL17G02_20_MG_FD_203700 | JGI IMG/M metagenome (GOLD analysis project Ga0315274, IMG submission 203700) | Sediment microbial communities from Yellowstone Lake, YNP, Wyoming, USA - YL17G02_20 | ecosystem: Environmental > Aquatic > Freshwater > Lake > Sediment | place: USA: Wyoming | collected... | reverse complement strand
GGAGTGGTCGTCGACAACGATCAACTCGAACTCGTATTCCGGGGCCGAGTCGAACAGGGCCGTCAGCCGCTCTCGCAGCATCGGGAGGTTCGACTCCTCGTTGTAGGCCGGGATGATGATCGACATGCGTGTCACGACATTCACCGCCTTGCGGCCTTTCGCCGCGCCGGCACGCCGCGCCTCTTGGCGCGCAACGGCCGCGCCGGCACGCCCGCCACGACCTTACCGGGTGCAACATCCCGGACGACCGCAGCACCCATCCCCACCATCACGCCGTCCCCGAGGCATACACGGTCACGCACGGTGGCACCCATCCCCAGGTAGCAGCCACGGCCTATGTTCACGTAGCCCGCTACCATAACCCCGGCGCAGATGCAACACCCTTCGCCCACGACCGAATCATGGTGAATCACCGCTCCGTAGTATGCAAGGGTGTTGGCGCCGATCTTGACGTCGGACGAGACCACCGCGTGGGGGTAGATAATCACGCCCGGGCCCAGCACCGCCGTGTCAAGCACCGTGGCCTGTGGATGCACAAAGGTAGCCCAGCGCTCGTCCGGAAGGTCCATCTGTTCGGCCACCTTGAGCCGGATGGCCCGATCGCGGGCATTTGCGATGCCGCAGATGAACTTGGCCGCCGCGTAGAGGGGAGCGTCAGCCAGCACGCCCAGCACGCGGACGCCAGCCACGACCGAGCCGACCAAGGCTCGATTGTCGTCCAAGATGCCCTCGACGCGCCACGCCACCTTCCCTCCTGAGTAAGACCCGGCGTGGCGCATCAGCGCAATCAGTTCTCTCGTGCCTCCACCAGCGCCGAGAAGGATCACAGGTTCTTCGCGCATGCGTTGTCCGCAGCCTTCTCTGACCGAAAGCGTCCCAAGATCATTAGCGCGCCCGGGGCCGAGAAGACCACCACCCCCAGGCGGACCAGCAAGACGATTATGCTGCCGCTCGTCAAGCCGAACTCTATGAACGCCTGCGAGCCGACGGCCTCGCCGACACCGAGGCCCCCCGGCGAAATGGGCAGGCTGTTGGCCACAATCACCAGCGGCACCACAAGCACCTGCCCGACCGAGGCTGTCATCCCCAGAGCCGCCGCCGCCAAGACGTACGACGCGACCGCCGCGGCGTTACATACGCCGCTGAAAAGCCATATGCCCGCCAACTTCCGCCACGACAACCGGTAAAGACCGAGCGAATCGCCGAGCGCCTCCCGGAACCGCTTCGGCATCAGCCGCAGGACCCTCTCGGAACTCGGTTTCCAGAATACCAGGAACAGCCCGGCGCTGCCAGCGGCTGCCAGCACCAGCACCGACCCGACCAGGGCCGCTTGCCCCGGCGTGCAACCGGATGCCACGACGCCCAGGCCCGCCAGGCTTCCGATCACGAGCATTGAGTGCAGGCCGATAACCCGATCCAGGAGGATCGTTGAGACCGCCCGCGTCTTGGCCGCCGGTTGGTTGCGGCAGGCGGCGTAGGCCTTGGCCAGGTCCCCGCCGGCTGCGCCCGGCAGGAAAAGGCCCGCAAAATATCCGAGCCACGTCATCCGCAGGGCTGCCGGCCAGCCCACCGTCAGTTGCTGCGTCTCCAGCAGCCAGATCCATCGCCAGACGGGCAGCACCATGCTTGCCAGAAGGGCGCCGGCGGCCGCCAGCAGGTAACCCGTGTGCCGAATGCCCCACAGTTGCGAGAAGTCGAGCCTGCCGCTGGCAACCAGCCACGCAAGCAGACCTGCCGCCACGGCCAGTTTCGCGGAGAACACGAGGCGCTTGCGCCATGGGCCGGCCGCCGGGACCGGGCTTTCCGCTGTGGGCATCGAGTTCGTCATGACGACCCCGGCTGGCACCTCCATCGACGGGCCTCCTGCCGCCTCTTGAAATCACAGGGCCGGCCGCAGGGCCTCGACGACATAGTCGATGAGATCGTCCGTCAGTTCGGGGTACATCGGGAGCGAGAGGATTTCGTCGGCCGCCGCCTCCGCGACCGGGAAGTCGCCCCTCTTGTAGCCAAGCGAGGCATACGCGCCGCTCAGATGCAGCGGAATGGGATAATGGATGCCGCAGTCGACCCCTTTCTCCAGCAGGGCCTTCATGACGGCGCCCCGATCCCGGACCCGAACGACAAACAGGTGGTTCACGTGGCGGACGTGCGGCTTCTCGTTTGGCAACCGGACCGGCAGTTCCACCAGAGCCGCCCGGTACTTGGCGGCCGCTTGCCGCCGTGCGTCGGTCCACTTGGCGAGATATTTCAGTTTGACCCCTAGCACGGCGCCCTGAAAACCGTGCATGCGGTAATTGTAGCCGATAAACTCGTGGTGATAGCGCTTGGCGGCCCCATGGTCCCTAAACATGCGGGCGACGCGGGCGATCTCATCGTCATTCGTCAGGATGGCCCCCCCTTCGCCGTAGGCCCCCAGGTTCTTGGCGGGGTAGAAACTGAATGCTGCCGCGCGGCCGAAGGTGCCTACCTTCCGTCCCTTGTACTCGGCATCGTGTGCCTGGGCACAGTCTTCGAGAACCATCAGATTGCGGCTCTTGGCAATGGCGAGGACCGCCTCCATTTCCGCAGGCTGACCGTACAGGTGCACCGGGGTGATGGCCCGAGTCCGGGGGGTGATGGCGGCCTCGATCTTCGCGGGGTCAATGCAGTAATCCTCCTCGGACATGTCCACGAAGACCGGCCGCGCCCCGCAGTGGCTCACCGCCTCGGCCGTGGCGATGAACGTATTGACCGGCACGATGACCTCGTCGCCCGGCCGGATGCCCATGGCCAGCAGCGCGACGTGCAGGGCACTCGTGCCGCACGATGTGGCAACGCATTGCTTCGCCCCGTGGTAGGCCGCAAAGGCCTCCTCGAAGTCCTTGACCGCCGGGCCCTGGATGAACGCCGTGCTCTCCATCACGCGGTCCAGCGCCTCGTGGATCTCCGCACGAATCTGCACATACTGCGCCTTGAGGTCCACTAGGGGAACCTTGACCTTAAAAGGCACGGTCATCGGTCTGGCCTTTCCATCGTTGCTGGTTCAGCGTCCGATAACCACCTGAGCACACGCGCCGGATTGCCGGCCACGATTGCGCGCGCCGGCACGTCCTTGGTGACAACGGCTCCCGCGCCCACGATGGCGCCTTCGCCGATCGTCACCCCGCAGAGGACCGTCGCGTTGGAGCCGACCGAGGCACCGCGCTTGACATAGGTGGGCACGACCTTCCAGTCCTGCTCGGTTTGGGGCGCACCATCGGCCCGCGCGGCGCGGGGATAGAGGTCATTGATGAACATCACGCCGTGGCCGATGAAGCAGTGGTCCTCGATGTGGACCCCCTCGCATATGAAAGTGTGACTCGATATCTTACACGATCGGCCGACGGTCGCGTTCTTCTGCACCTCGACGAACGCGCCCACACGCGTATCATCCCCGATCGTGCACCCGTAGAGGTTCACAAAGCCGTGGATGGCAACGTTCTTCCCGAGTTTCACGTCCGGTGCGATACGGACAGTAGGCCCACCGGGAATGCTGGAGTCTCTCGACATGCAGTAGCCCCTATCGGCCCTCAGAGAAGCGACAAGGCGCCGTCATGGATGGCCACCGGCCGGCCCCCGTGAGCCAGGCTCATGTCGCTGGCCTCCAGTGTGAGCACTACGTCGAGCCCGTCTTCACCCGACGTGATCGGCCGTTTTCCATTGCGGCAGCAGTCCGCAAAATGGCAGGCCACTTTCTGAAGGGCTTCCGTTGGGTCGATCCGCGGCATCCAGACATCGCCCGTCCGATAACCTACCTGGAGTCGGCGCTGGTCTTCAGGCCCTATCGGTTTGGTCTCGATGCCCTTGTCGTACACACGTATCTTTTCGGCTGCTTCAAGGTCGTCCCATAAGACCATTTGTTTCGAACCCGCGATGATCATGCGGCGGACTTTCGTCGGAGACAGCCAGTTAACGTGGAAGGTGGCGTTGATCCGGTCGCCGTAATCCACGTGGAGATAGGCCACATCCGCCTTGCCGCTGTCCGTGTGGCTTTGTCCGACTGCGCGAACCACCCGGGGCCGGCGGTTCAAGACCCGGTTCACGATACTCAGGTCATGCGGCGCGAGGTCCCAGATTACATCCACATCGTGCTGGAACAGGCCCAGATTCACCCGCACGCTGTCAACGTAGAAGAAATCTCCAAAGTCGGGCCGCGAGGTAACCTCGATGATCTTCTCCACCGCCCCCGTGTAGATGAATGTGTGATCCACCATCAGCGTGAGGCTGCGCTGGGCAGCCAACTCGACCAACTCGCGAGCCTCCGCCGATGTGTACGTCATCGGCTTCTCGATAAGGACGTGCTTGCCGGCCGAGAGGGCCGCCTTGGCCAACATATGGTGGGTGCGCACCGGCGTGGCTACTATAACTGCCTCAACCTCCGGCCGTGCTAGAGTGTCTGTCAGGCTCGTACTTGCCTGAAGTCCCGGCAACTGCCGGCAGACGACCGAGAGGCGCTTCGCGTCCATATCGCAAGCGATGACGTGCTCAAAAGCGCCAAGCGACATGAAGTTGCGGGCGAGATTCGGTCCCCAGTATCCCACCCCAACTACCGCGACGCACCCCATAGTTCCGTCCCCCCATTCCAGCAGTGATCCGGGCCCCCGGCACACGCTCTACACAAGCGTAACTATACACAGAAACAGCGCCGAGTCAAACGGCTTTGTGGTGCGTCCGGCGCGGTGGGGTAGGTCGGGCATAGCCGTTGGCCGCCCCTTTCGGTTGGCGGTGCCTCACTGGCCCGGCCGTGCTCCGTTTCCAGACCCCGCTCATCGAACCGGACGGGCGGGTTTCCCGCATCCGGCTCTCGGAGAAGGACTCACGCCGTCGCCCACGGGAAGTTGCGCGGCCGCCCCTGGAGGCAGACCAACCCCAGCACCTCGTGCAGGTACACGTCCGAGTATCTGGCCCGGCCGTATCCTTGGTGCGGGTACTTCGCGCGCAACCACTGACGCAGCCGTCGCCGGGCCTGTTCGTCCATCGCCCGGTACGCCCGGCTGACCGACCCCAGAGAGAAGTAGTTCGCCCAGCCCACGAGCAGGCGGTTGAGTTCGCCTACCTTCTCCGGGACCGTCGGCCGCGAACTTTCTCGCCCGGTCAGGGTCCGCAGGACCGTCACCAGGCGCGCCAGCCGCTTCTTCGACGGCCGCGTCCTGATGTACGCCCGTCCCGTCTTGGGCGACCAGTCTCGGCCAAAGGTGTACCCAGGGAAGTCGAACGGCTCGTCCGGCGCGTGCCGCATGCACCCCTGCGGCTGGGCTACTACGAATTGCCGCTGTGCGAGGCTGCGGCAAGGCCACAGGGAGAAAGGACCCGAGGACCATTGGGAGTGGGAATAAGTACCATCGGCTGAAGGTGGCCCACGATGCCGACCATGCAGACGGGCCACCGGGACTTGGCTCGGGCGCGGAAGTAGGTGCATTCGCACCCGGTGCGAACGGTGCCGGCGGCATTGCTGGGGAAGCGGAACCAGGGAGGCGACAGGGATTCAAGCACCGCGCGGCTGATACGGCAGCAGGCGGCGCCAAAGTCGGCGTCGCCGTAGTGGCCACGAATACCCTCGGCACCGACGAAGCCACAGTAGAGGATATCGCCCGGCTCCGTGAGGATCGCGTCGGTGCCGCGCTGGCCGTCGGGCTGGTCCGCGAGGGGCACCATGTCGGCGTCGATCATCAAGAGGTGGTCGAACTGGCGATCTTCGGCCAGGAAGCGGTTGACGGTCTGGTTGCGGGCCACGTCGGTCGGGAACTCCGGGCTGCCGTAGCGCCAGCATTTATTCTCCAACCACCGGGCCAGCAGGCGGTTGGGTTCCTGGCGAAAGGCCATGACGGCGACGAGGATGCTGCCGACCTTGCTCATGACGGTTCCGGGTGCCCCCACGGCGAGTACCATTCCCAGTACGGCGGATTCGGAATGTCCTTGTACCAGCCCATGATGTGCCCGCGGGCATCAATGTAGGCCGCGCAGAATGCGGACACGTCCACTCTGTAGGCGCACGGCCGCGGGTCGCCGTGGGCCACCTTTCGCTCTTCATCGACAACGATCCAACCTTCCTTGATGGTGGACACTTCGGTGGTGATCTCGCCGCCCTCGATGGTCTCCGGCGTTTCGACCCAGGACCACGCGCACGTGCTGACCGGGATGTACCGCACACGCATGACGGCCCCGGCGGGCGGACAGTCGTTGAGGGTGACCGACCACGCGCCGGTCCGACACTTAACCGTGCCGCTGCCGTCCCCTTCCAGGTCCACCTCGAAGTCGTTCGCGGCGTTGACCGTGCGGGTGCAGTACATCCGCTTGAACTCGCCGGGGCGAACCTCGTACTCCAGCGTGAACGTATATGGCAGCGGCTGGTCAGCCAGCGTGCCGAAGAAGGTCTTGATGTGGCCGTCGGGCGGAATGGGCGTGGCGGCGTCTTCGGTGAGAAACGCCCCCGGCTGGCACCGCACGTGAATCCAGTCCTCGGCCTCGCCCTCCGAGTAGTCCTTCAGGCACGGCACGAGCGTCCCGTCGGCGAACGTCCCGTCAGCGCCAGGTCCTGGGCGTCGGCGCCAAGCCCAAGTACATCATCTGCGGCAAGGGCGCCCAGTTCTGGTGCGACGCCTTCAAACGCTGGTGCAAGCGCCGCGGCATCCGCCCGCGCGTCGGCGCCGTCGGCAAGCACGGCATCATCGCGGTCATCGAACGGGGTCGTCCGATCTCTCAAGGAAGAGGGGCTGCGACGCGGCTTCGTATCCACTTTTCAAGGAACGTTCCAGCAAGAGGTCTCATCCTACGCGACATGGTACAACGAATATCGTCAGCCGAGACCAGGGGCAGCCGATTGGGCGGGTACGGGCCGCGGGGCGAAGTCACCCGGAGGGCGAACCCGCTGAGGCCCAGAGACTGATTGAGTTGGTGCGGACGAGCATGACGACTTGCTTTGCATCCATCACATTGACGGCTGCAAGACGAATTACGCGCTGTCAAATCTCGTTACGCTCTGCGTGCGTTGCCACGTGAAGGAGCACGCAAGGATGACAGCAGAACAGCGGGCAGTGTGCCTGACTTGTGGGGCGGGAGCAATGGGAATTATTGAACTCCCATTGAGAGTTATTGACTCCCATTGAGCGCCGCAGCGGTCGGCCTGACGGCACCGGCCCTGCGGCGCTGTCCTTAGGCGCGGGTGGCAATGCAATATGTTATTGCGCATTATCCATATGATCGTTTTGATGCGTTTTGCGCAAGCGGGCCGCGTTGAAGTGGATGAAATGGGTTTTCGGTCTTGGAGTGTTATTGGAGTGCGGTGCGGGCAATAACGCGATGTTATTGTGCGTTATTTATATCATCGCTTGACGCACTTTGCGCAAGCGGGCTGCGTCGAAGTCGATGAAGTGAGTTTTCAGCCGTGCGCAGTTACTGCGCATCCGGAGGAATCTGAAAATGACCATTGAGGCGCTTTTCAGCGAGTCGGACGTGACCCAGGTTCAGATCGACGAACTGCCGCAAGAAGGGCACGCCGTGGGTGTACTCGGGCGCGTTCCTGAGACGTACATTCCTTGCCCGTCCCTGGCGCCGCCGGCGCCAGAGTGGCCCGCGCATTGCGCAAGGTGAAGTCCTTTCGCCGGCAGGAGCGGGGCCAGCGCTTGCTGACGGAAGCGAACGGTTTCGCTGCCTGCGGCTGTATATTTGAGGGCTGGGAGGTGAGTGATCCATGATGGAAAACCTGAAGTTGGCTGCACGCCGAAACGTGGCAACCGGCTTCCTTCACTCCTGCCCTCCGCTCTTCGTCGCGCAACATGTGGCGGACAAAGGAGTAGGATAATGGCAGAGGCACCATCAGCAAATGGCCACTTGGAAGGCGCCCTCCGGCGGGAGGGCGTGGGCACCACGCCAAGATCCATTAGGGATGGCCGAGGCAGGTTCGTGCCCGGACACGCGGGGCTTTCGCCCGGCAATCCGCACGCTGCCCAGGTCTCTCGCCTCCGCGCGGCTCTCTTGGAGGCTGTGACGCCAGAAGATCTGCGGGCCATCGTACGGGTCCTTATCAGGATGGCCCGCAAGGGCAGCCTGCCGGCCATCAAGGAACTCTTTGAGAGGGTCTTGGGCAAACCGGTCGAATTGGATATCCTCGCCCGCATCGAGGAGATGGAGAACCGTTTGGAGGGAAGGGGGCCGTGAACATCAGACAACGACTGGAGCGTCTGGAGCGGCTGGCAGGCCGCCTGCCCTTGCGAACGGACTGGCGCACAGAGCGCCCCAAGCGTAACATGTGGGAAATACTTAACTTGAGAACCCCCTCAGCGCGTGAGATCTTCCGGCAACTGGTCAGGCAGGCAAGGGACGCATATGGTGGTACCCAAGAGCAAGGCGGCCCAAGGACTAACAGGAGGCGGATTTCCCATGCCGAGAGATTGCGTCTCATTGAGAAAATGGGACCGGCTCAGAGGGAGATTCTGCGGCGTCTGTTCCGCATTCTGGCCGATGCGGCCAACAAGATTGACGCCGAGCAACACCAGTGCTAAACACCCGACTCACGGGAACCGGAGGCCGCGCCTTAGGCTCTATGATAGTATTGTTCAGATACTGCGCTTCCTCCCCCATGAACGGTTACCGGCCTCCATTACCCCTCCTCCCTTCTCTGCCCTATTGGTATGACACAGGATGGTTCACCCGTCGCTGCGCAGTAAGAATCCCGAATCAGCGGGCATGAACGGATCGTTTGGAAGACGCTTGGTGATCCTTCGGATTGTGCACCAAAGTTGCTTGGCAGCCCAGTCTCGTGTCTCTTGAACGGAAGGTCCTTCGGGACGTTCTGCGAGGCGGCGCAGCAGGAGTGTTCCCACCCGCTTAGGCCAGTCGGGATACCCGATTCCTGGTCTGTACCACTTGGAGACGGGCTTCTTGCTCCGGCCCAGTCTGAGCGCTTGGCGGCCCAGTACCTCCACTTTGATCTCCTCCAGGATCAAGTGTCGCCGCCAGAACTTTCGATGATCGAGCCCGAGCAAGTCAGACGGCCCCTTAATCCCTATGCTCCTCACCTGGGCCGAGCCATTCGAGCGCCACTCGATGTGAACGCAGGGGGCTTCCGGGGCGGCTTTTGAGGCTTTTGATGGGCGATCTGCATAGGTGACCAATTGCTGGACCCCCCATCTCCGCCTGCTCGTGTAACGAGTTCCGCGTATGAAGTTGATCCCGTGTTTGCCGTGCCAGAGTTTGACCATGTGGTCGTTGATGTAGTCATCTAGTGCGTTGGCCTCGGACTGGTTGCGCACGATCAGGTCCAGAACGAGGTGCGCCATGTTGATTACAAGCCGTTGCTTCTTGGCGATCTCATCCAAGAGGGTAATGGCCTCAGCGGTCGGTTGGTGGACATGGATTCGACAATTGAGTCCGCGGTCCCACCTAAATGGTGCTGCGACGTGTATACTTCCGCAATGCTTGCGAAGCGCGACCAGATTGCAGTTGGCTGGCTTGCGCTCTAACCACACAGCCACCGTGTCAACATACGGGAGGACCGATAGTGGAATCGGGAAACACGGTGGCTGCATGATACCCCTTCTACCTCAGGCCGTCGGTCCAGTTGCCGACCAGCACCGGCACAGGCGTCTTGGGGTCAACGACCTGGCGGTGAGCATCTGCTGCTCAACAAGGACTGTGGAGTTCTCTCTCTTGCGGACAGATGGTTTGTGCGACTTCGAGGACTTCTTCATGACTTCACTCCTGTCTGATGGTCGGGCCGGTCCTGGCACGACGAGTGGACAGGAGACACCCGCCATGCCAGGGCCCGCAAGCCGTTCGAAGCGGCTTACCCGATCATCACAGCATCATACAATCACTCGTACGAAAAACATCCGAAACCGCGACGTCTATTTTCAGAATCACGATTGTCTCATTGGCAAACTGTTCCGAGCGTCCGCGTACACAGTCAAGGTCCATTTGCGGGGATGTGGCTATGGGTGGGCCGAGGGAGCGGAATTTGCCGTCGAGACACCCCGCAATCATTGAGGTTTTTGAGCGCATTTTGAGGTTAACTGTGTACTCGGACCTACGCTTGCGTGCGGCCTCGCGGTAGGCACGGCTCCGGCGTTTTTTCCCGCAGGGGTCGCAGACCCGTCGGCGCGCCGGTAGGGTCTCACCGCAGTCGGGGCAGGCGCGTGGTTCTGGGGTGGCGTTGAGGTCTGCGAGAGTGTGCGGGGCGATGGCGGCATAGACCTCAGCGGCTTTAGTTGCGCCGGGGTTATGGGTTGGGTGGGTGCGGCCGATAGGCAAGACAGATACCTCAAAGTAGCGGCAGGGTTGTTGGCGTGTGATGATGCGGCAGGGGCCATCGGCGACGAGGCATTGTCCCTGGCGGAAGTCGGAGCATTCGCCCTCGATAAAGGTTCGGAGCCTTGCGATTGCGTGGGCAGAAACGCGGTCACGATTCGGGGCGGGGTTCGGTGCAGCGTCGGTTGCGGCCATAGCCGTCTGGCCTTTTATGTCGTGCATTGGCAGTCCTCCTTGTCGCTGAGCATCGCCACGATGCCCGCCCGCTCGTTGCCCTTGGCTGCCCCCCGCGCAGACGCGCCTCTTCACGCCCCTGCCAGTGGGCACCTGCTTTTTCCTGGCCCACAGACGGCCACAACGGTATGCCACATATCTAGATGCCCGCCCGGGCCAATTCCTTGTCGGCCCGGCGCTTCGCGCGGCTGCGTGCGGCTGGCGAGGAGGGCGGCGTGGTCGGGGCTTGGACGCAGCGCGGGTCGGCGACGGTCAAGGCCGCGAAGAACCGTTTCAGGGCCGCCTCGCTCGTGACCAGCGTGCCCGCGAACCGGATGCACTCCAACCGCACGCCTCGGACGCCTGGGCGGACCCAGCGAAAGACGGTACTGATGTGGAGTTTTCGCCCGCGGCGGCGGCGGGGAATCCAAGGCAATTTCACGACTTGGGACAAGGGGATGGGAGGCTCTAGGGTGAGGTCAAAAGCCATGGCTGGGTCTCCAGATTGTACGGTCGTAGCCTTCTACGTCACACATGTGACTATACAATACTATACAATCTGGAGATTGCAGATCGTTCTAAAGCGACAAGGCTTTTTGGAAGGATTCCTGGAGAGCGGCGGAGTGAACATCCGTGAACGTGGTTCGGTCGGTGGACTTGACGTAAAAGACACCGAGCCTTCGCTTGGGGCAGGGTGACCGCCTGTCGGAAGAAAGAGTGACGCTCAAGGCAAAATCCGCCGCGCCCGCCTGCCGTCGAGCGGGTGGGATCACCATACGTCCGCCCCCGCCTTCGGGTCGGGTACCAGGAGGGTCCCGCCGCCGTCAAGATTCACCAGGCGGAGGCCGCCCAGGGTCATGCCCTCCAGCCCGCCGATGACGGTGGCCCGCCCGCGCTCCACCACGCGCCGGGCGGCCGCCTCGACCTCGCTGGCCAGGCGGTCCGCCCGTCCGTCCTGCGGAATCATGTCGATGCGTTTCGTGGTTCACCCCACTTCCGCCGCCACGCGGGCGGCCACCGCCAGGTCGCGCTCGGCGTAAACCTCGGTGACGCCGACGCTGTGGTGCCCCAGCATGACCCGCGCCACCTCCAGGCCGTACCGGCGGCGGACCTCGGTCGCGTAGGTATGTCGCAACTGGTGCGGGTGCCAATGCGGGACCTCCGCCGCGACCTCAGCGGGGTCCGTGACGCCGCGGGCCGCCAGGTCCGCCGCGATGCGCTCGTTGGCCCGCTCGACGCCGCGCTCGACGGCCCGCCGGTACGATTCCGCCATGTACCGCGAGCCGGCGGGCCTAGCCCGCCTGCGCCGCTCGGCCCGGCGGTATCGTGCCAGGGCGCTGGGGGTGAGCGGTGTCCGCCGCGACGCCCGCCGCGCGCCGTTGCGGGCAGCCTCGCCTTCGCACGGCGAGAACAGGTACGCCTCAAGGTCAGCCTTCAACCAGGGGCGGATTACGGCCTGCGCGCGCGGCCCCAGGTCGATGACCCGCTCGTGGCCGTGGTGGGCGGTCTTGTGCGCGGGGGGCCGATACTGCCACACCGCCCCCGCCATGCTCAGGTCGCAGCCGCGTATGGCGGTCACCTCGCCGCTGCGCATGCCGGTGAGCACCTGTAGTTCGACCATCGCGGCCACGGCGGGGGGCAGGAAGGGCATTGTCCGGTGAACGTGGACCTCGGCCACGGGGCGGACGGGCGGGGCCTCGCGGGCCTCGCACCGGCCCTTCTTGAGGCCATCCACAGCGGCCAGGGCGTGGTGCACGCCGCCCGGCACGAGTTCCTGGGCGGCCGCCCACTTGAACATCCGCTTGATGCGGGCCACGTAGCCGTTGATTGTGCTGCGCGAGAGGCCGCGGGGCTTCTCCGGGCTTGCCACGGCGGCGCCATGGCAAGCCAGGCCGCCCCCGGTATCCCGCCCCCCGTCGACCATCGCCTGGCGGACGGCCTTGAGGGCCAAGGGGCCGAACGCGGCGGCAGGCGTGTCGCCGTACAGGCGCTTCAAGGGGCGCATGGCGGCCCGGATGCAGATCAGTTCGCTGGTGGCCTCGCCGTCCTTCCGGTAGTAATCGGCCGCGTGGCGCCAGTAGGCGGCGATGACCTCAGCCACGGTCAGATCGGACGGACCAACGGGCGGGGGCAGATGTCGGCCCGCGGCCAGATACTCGGCCGTCAGGCGGTCGTAGGCTTGGCGGCTGGCGGCCGTGCCGTGGCGGCCAAGATAGACCTCGCGGCCGCCGAGGGTGACGACGGCCTGGCCGCTGCCTTTGTGGCGGCGGTACTTCGGAAGTCGAACGCTGAGCATGGTACGCGGCTCCTTTCCGGCCCGGAATCCGGTAGTTTACCGGATTCGCCGGGCCTTTCTGGGCCGCGCCCCGCAACGCGCGGGGGTACGCAACTCTAGCGTTCGGCGTGACTTACAACTGGTCGGGGCGACTGGACTCGAACCAGCGACCCCTTGCACCCCATGCAAGTGCTCTAGCCAAGCTGAGCTACGCCCCGACCTTTTCGGGTCCGACTGGAGTTGATTATACCCGCTGCCGCGGCATCGTCAAACTCTTTCGATGGACATACTATGAAGATTTTGGCTGTAGCGCATCACACCCCTCTCCTGCCCGGGATCGGCAGCCACTCCAGCACACGCTGAATCTGGCGGTCCCAGCAGGCCCACTCGTGGCCGCCGGGACCTTCTTCGTATGTAAGTCGCAGCCCGGCTTTGCGGGCGTTGTCGCGGAACCGCAGGTTGTCCTGGTATAGGAAATCCTCCGTCCCGCACCACTGGTAGAGGGCGGGTTTGGGTCCTCTGGACCGCGCGACCTTCCGCGCGAGGTGCAGCAGGTCATTCCCGCTGCCGCGCAGGGCCGTGAGGTCGCCGAAGACGTGCTCCAGTTCGCGGCGGAACTCGGGCTCGGCCTCCACCCGGGCCCGGCAAACCATGTCGAGCGACCCGGAGAGGCTTGCGGCCGCCGCGAACATCTCGGGGCGACGCAGGGCGAGTTTGAAGGCCCCGTATCCGCCCATCGAGAGGCCGGCGACGAAGTTGTCCCGCCGCGATGCCGACAGCGGGAAGAACGACCGGGCCACCGCCGGCAGTTCCTCGCTCACCAGCGTCCAGCAGCGGTGGCCGAAGCGGGTGTCGGCGTAGAAACTCCGCCCAACCGCAGGCATCACAACCGCCAGCCCCAGCGGCGCAGCGTACCGCTCGATGCTGGTGCGCCGCTGCCAGATCGTGTGATCGTCAGACAGGCCGTGCAGCAGGTACAGCGTCGGATGCCTGCGGCCGGGGACGGCCCACGGCACATCGCCCGCATCCTTGGCGGCCTGCGGCAGGATGACATCCATGCTGCACGCCAGGCCGAGCACATCGGAGTGAAAGTTGCAGTGAATCAAGGCCATCGCGTGACTCCTCCTGGGTTCGGCACGCAGGCCGCCGCCGCCAGCGCAACGACAGCCGCAACCGCGATCAATCGCCCGTCATTCATGGCCGATACTTTACCGGCCCGCGCCGGGTGAGTCCAGCGCCGGGACTGCCTGCATCAAAATGAATCGCGGCGGGTCGGGCCTTCGCCCGCCATAGGGCTACGGCCCGCAGGCGGGAGACCCGCCGCGCCATCCTTACACTCCCGCCGCGCTATCCTTGCGTGCCCGCTGCGCTATCAGTTTCTGACCCGCCTCGCCTGCGGAGCGCCGGCCCGTGGGGGCGCGATTACTTCGCCCTCTCTTCCTTCTTCGCCTTGGTGCCCTTCGTGCCGCCCTGCCCCGCGTACGGGTCGTCGGTGTGGGCCTCCTTGAAGAACCGATCGGCCCGTGCGACAACCTCGGGGTTGGCCGCGGCGACATC
>Ga0315274_10009189_pt1 | contig 14309 bp, 9 predicted proteins | sample YL17G02_20_MG_FD_203700 | JGI IMG/M metagenome (GOLD analysis project Ga0315274, IMG submission 203700) | Sediment microbial communities from Yellowstone Lake, YNP, Wyoming, USA - YL17G02_20 | ecosystem: Environmental > Aquatic > Freshwater > Lake > Sediment | place: USA: Wyoming | collected... | reverse complement strand
GCTTGGCGGTGGGCGCATCTCAGTTGTCAGAGCGCCTCCAACCCCGACCGGGAGGGAGTATCGGCCCATCGTTCATCGCCTTTCCAGCTGAAGGTGAGCCTCAAGCACCGATTGGTGAACACAACCCTCATGCCTCCGTTCGCTTGACTGTTCGGGAAATGTATGCTATAATGGGGTTCAAATGCCGAGACGCCTCTGCTTCATGCTACCGCTGGACTAAGCGCGGTCTTTCCGCGGAGGTCGCCCGACAGAGGCCTAACATCATGTAGTGGGACGTATCCCACGGTCAATATCCTGTTCCGTTCTATGCGGCCTTGAACCCTCTTGCGCTGAGTGAGCCGATGTCGCATTACGTCATTCTCGCCGTTCAAGGGGAACGAGCTTCGAGCTGGCTAGCCATCGTGCAGATTGGTCTAGCCAGTTTTGTTTATAGCCCATGAGGAGGTACAGCGTGACAAAAGTCAGGGGGGCAGATGTTTACTGGAACCCGATAACGGAAACACTGCCCAGGGACAAACTGATGGAACTACAGTTCAGGAAGTTCCAGAAGATAGTTGGGTGGGCGTATGAGCACTCCAAGTTCCATCGCCGACTGTACCAAGACGCCGGCTTGGAACCGGGTGACATCAAGACCTGGGATGACATTAGGAAAGTGCCGAAAGTCGAGAAATCGATGATGCGGGACATCCAGAGGAAGGAGCCGTTCCCTTACGGCGACATGCTCTGTGTCCCTCTCGAAAGCGTAACCGAGTTCCACCAAACCAGCGGCACGACAGGACAGCCGGTCTATCAGGCCGATACTTGGCAGGACTGGGAATGGTGGTCGGAGTCCTGGTCATACATCATGTACGCTCAGGGCTTCAGGGATACGGATCGCATCTTCATTCCCTTCGGCTACAACATCTTCGTCGCCTACTGGGCAGGCCACTACGCGGGCGAGAAGATGGGTTGCGAGGTCGTGCCCGGAGGCGTGCTGGACACTGAAGCGCGTATCCTCAAGATGCAGGAACTGAGGACCACAGCGCTCATGGCCACACCCACATATGTTCTGGGCATGGCTGACACGGCACGGAGCATGGGCATCGACCCAGCAAAGGACCTTCAGGTCAAGAGGATCCTCTGTGCTGGGGAGCCCGGAGCCAGTATCCCAGCCACCAAGCAGAGAATGGAAGAAGCGTGGGGGGCCAAAGTACACGACCATGTGGGTGCAACGGAGATTGGCGCCTGGGCTTATGAATGCACTGCCCAGCCGGGCGGATTGCACATCAACGAGGCCCTATTCCTGACAGAGCTGGAGGACCTGGCAACGGGTGAGCCGATCACCGAACCAGGTAGACGGGGCAAGCTTATCATCACGGCGCTGGACAGGATGGCACAGCCGTGCATTCGTTTCGATTCCAAAGACGTGACAGAATGGGCCGACGAGCCGTGCCCTTGCGGACGCACTTTCCGGGTGATCAAGGGCGGTGTTGTGGGACGAGCCGATGACATCACCAAGGTAAAGGGGGTTCTCCTGGCACCGTCGGCCATCGAAGAAGTCGTTAGGAGTTTCCCCGAGCTGGGGGACGAGTTCGAGGTGGAGGTGACCAAGAAGGGCGACATCGATGCTATCACCCTGAAGGTCGAGCTTCGCCCAGAAGCAGAAGACCAACGCGAGTCGGTGGAAGCCAGGCTGGTGGAGCAGCTCAGATTGAAGACCAACCTGCGGTACAACCTCGAATTCCACGACTACGGCACGCTGCCCAGATACGTGCTCAAATCGAAGAGGTTCAAGGATCTGCGGCCTCAGCACTAGGGGGATCAGAATGGCAGACGGGAATGTCGATAAGCGCTTGCTGCAGGAAATGGACGACAGAATCCAGACTATCAAGAAGTCCGCTCTGGAACTGCAAGAGCTCTGCGGCGGCATCCAGGCCGTCTACAGGAACGCGGACCGGATCCTGGCCAGCGTGAAGATGCTGGAGATCAACGTCAGCGATGTATTGGACGTACTGTGAGCGTGGCCCTTCATCAAAGCCCATCGCAGATCGACGAGGGAGCTGTGGCTGCACGCCCTTGTAACAAACCCGGTGCGGAACCGATACTGAATCACGGAAGGAAGGAGGCTGGGAGGAGAACACAGCGAGAGTAGTGCTCCATCGGTCAACGTGATTCTACAAGGTTGAGAAAGGAGGAGACGCGCACAATATCGTGCCACGCAGAAGCGTATCTAGCAGCGGTGTTGGAAACTGGTTAGCACTGAGAAGTCGGGAGGGCTAAACCGATGGCGGACAAGAAACTCATGACACAACCTGTGATCGGCTTGCTGACCGTGATCGTAGTGATGGTCTGCGCGTTCATCGTAGCACTGTTCACGCCTGGAGCCTTGCCCGGACCTGTGAACGCAGTCCTGTTGGTAGGGGCGCCAAGCTTGGTATGGCTACCATATCTGGTGACCAACATGGTATGGTGGCGAGGGTGGCCGGCCGGCAAGATGAAGCAACCGTGGGCGGGCCTGGTGAACTGGATCGTGCAGTTGGTGATGATGCTGATCACGCTCGTCATCTTGATGCCCATCATCACCGGTGGCTTCGATTTCACCCAGATGTTCCCAAAGGTGGCGATCTACACCATCCTATCGTTCTTCGTCATGCTGCACCTGACTTTCATCCTGGGCTTGAAGCCTTTCCACAAGCTGGAGTACCGCCTGGCTGGGGTATGCGCCTTCCTGACCTCCTGGGTCGTGGGGTTCGTCATATACCTCATTTTCTGCAATTGGGGTGCTCCTGGCTTCCCCAGCGGCATGTTCTTTGCCCTGGACTTTGCAGCGGCCATACTGATGATGATCGTCTGGCAGATGATCGTGGCGGTGCTGTGGCAGGGCTGGCCCTTCAGCAGGATCAAGAACGTTTGGGGCAATGGCATCGTGGCCAGCGTGGGGATCATCGTCATGGGCTGGATCACGTGGCTCGTCCTTGAGGCCATACTGAAAGGTATGGGCGTTCCGGGGGGGCCCACCGGTCTCATCGTGCCCATAGTCTTTGCCCTGGGCGCCGGCACCATCTTCGGCACCTTCACCTGGGGCATGGCCTTCGAGACCTGGCCTCTCCAGAAAGCAGGGGCTAACCTGAAGCGCACGCTTTTGCCGATCTTTGCCGTTGCCCAGTCGCTCGTATGGTACTTCATCATGAAGGCCATCTTTGGGGCTTTTGCGCCAGGCGCCCCCATTCCGCCGCAGTTGTGGACGGCGGTGATGAGCTTGAACCTGTTCACGGCGGGCATCATCCTGTACTACGGTGTATGGCACCGGTGGCCCTTTACACCGCCAGGGCCTCCCCCCGGGTAGAACATAAGGCGGACCCTGGCTGAGGGACAACAGAGGAACACTCAGGGGTTGATCGGCAACAAATCCGGTCAACCCCTGGAGCAGGGCCCCGTAAGACGAAAGGAGGTGACGGAGGGCAGAAGACGTGTGCTCGGCGATGAGTGATCAACGATATGTGGTTGGTCGGATAAGGCGTGCCGATCAAGCCCAGTGATGTGTGTGAAAGGAGAGGAAAGTGGCAGAGAAGAGATTTCCAAGCCCCTTTGAAGTAAAGGATATTCCTGGCACCGAGGGCTGGCGGAAGATGTATCCGTATTACTACGTCTTCAGCGAGGATCGCAAGGAGTATGAGGAGAGCCAGTTCTGGTTCTGGGACGCCATGCACCACCCCGACCCGATGCTGCCCTTCGACTGCATCACGGCCGAGAGCTGGTGGGTGGCACTCTCCCAGAATACATCGCGCATCTTCGCCATCCCACCAGCGCTTGGCATCGCCCACCGTATCGTCAACGGCTACACCTACATCAGCGCTCATGCGCCCGCTCCCGAACTGATCCCCGAGAGGGTGAAGTACTTCGAGAAGAGGGTAGGCTTCTACTACGAGAAGTGGGAGAGCCTGTACGCGCAGTGGGAAAAGAAGATGCGGGGGCTGATAGACGACCTCAAGGCGATCGAGATCCCCGAGTTGCCGATGTACGAACCAGACCACGTGGTCTTCAAAGGTCTCGGGTACAGCAGCGCCTACACGCTCTTGGAAGCCTACGACACGTTGATCCTCAATATGTACAAGGCCTGGCAGTACCACTTCGAGTTCCTGAACCTGGTCTACCTGGCGTACCTGACCTTCTTCGGTTTCTGCAAGGAGGCGTTCCCGGATATCGGTGACCAAACCATCGCCAAGATGGTGTCCGGCGCCGACGTGATCATGTTCCGACCCGAGGAGGAGATAGGCAAGTTAGCCCGGCTCGCAGTGGACCTCGGCCTGGCGGGTGTGTTCAAGAAGGGCCTGGACGCCGACAAGACCGTAGAGGGACTCAAGCAGACCAGTGCCGGGAGGGACTGGCTGGACGCCCTGGACAAGGCCAAAGATCCCTGGTTCTACGTGTCCACCGGTACCGGCTTCTACCACACCCACATCGGCTGGATAGACGACCTCAACATCCCCTTCGATCATATCAGGACCTACATTCCCAAGGTGGAAAAGGGAGAGTCCATAACGAGGCCGCTGGCAGAAATCAACGCCGAGAGAGAGCGCATCGTCGCTGAATATGAGGAGTTGTTGCCCACAGAGGAAGACAAGAAGAAGTTCAAAGAACTGCACACCATCGTGCGCAGGACCTATCCCTATGCGGAGAACCACCTCTTTTATGTGGAGCACTGGCACCACACCATCTGGTGGAACAAAATCAGGGAACTGGGCCAACTGCTCGTGAATCACGGCTTCCTGGAGGACAAGGAGGACATCTTCTACTTCCACCGCTTTGACATCCCTCCGATGCTGTACGACCTGGTCACCGCCTGGGCAGTGGGGCCGGGCGTGCCGGCTCGCGGGCCGAAGTACTGGAGCAAAGAGGTCAAGTGGCGGAAGGAGATCTTCAAGAAGTTCCGTGCCTGGGCTCCTCCTCCTGCGCTGGGTCCCACACCTGACGTGGTTACCGAGCCCTTCACCATCATGTTGTGGGGTGTGACCACGGACACAGTCAAACAGTGGCTGGCCCCGGCCGGGCAGCCAGAGAAGCTGAACGAGCTGCGGGGCATGCCGGCGTCCCCAGGCGTGGCCGAGGGTAAGGCCAGGGTCATCCTCGAGATCAGCGAGCTGGGCACCGTCCAGCAGGGCGAGATCCTGGTTTGCCCCATCACCTCACCTAGCTGGGCCCCTCTCTTCACCAAGATCAAGGCTGTGGTGACGGACATTGGAGGCATGACCTGCCATGCCGCCATCGTGTCGCGCGAATACCGCCTGCCCGCCGTGGTGGGGACCGGTTATGCCACTAAGGCGATCAAGACCGGGGACAAGCTAAAGGTGAACGCCGACGAAGGGGTGGTGTACATCGAAAGATAAAGCACCTCCAAGACGTTCGGGGTCTGATTCCATCAGCGGGAGTCAGGCCCCGAACACCGCCTGGCAGTGTTGCCCTGGGCGTGCGGCACGACGGACCTTGCCCCAGGCGCGAGTTGGTTTGTGGCGCAAGGCTTTACAGAACAAACAACTGACCTGAGAGGTAGGAGAGGAATGAGCAAGAAGTCGCCCTATGTCCTTTGGTTCGAGGACTGTGATGAGACTTGCCTACCGCTGGTAGGGGGCAAGAACATGAGTCTTGGCCGCATGACGACTGCTGGGATACCGGTTCCCCCCGGTTTCGCAGTCACCACCACGGCTTATGGAGAGTTCCTGACGAAGGCAGCTATCACCAGGGAGATCCGAGAAACCCTGGCCGAAGTTGACCCTGAGGATGTCGCCACCGTGGAGAAGGCCGGCAAGGCGCTCCGTCAGCTGGTCAGATCGACACCTGTCCCCAGCGATGTGGAGCAAGCCGTCAAGGAGGCGTACATAGCTTTGTGCGACAGATGCAACCTGGCCGCGATGCCAGTGGCCGTCCGATCCAGCGCCACTGCCGAGGACCTTCCAGGAGCGAGCTTCGCTGGTCAGCAAGAGACCTACCTGTGGGTCATGGGACCCGATGAGGTGGTGGAGGCCACCAGGAACTGCTGGGCTAGCCTCTTTACGGATCGTGCCATCACTTACCGTCTCAAGATGGGTTTTCCGCACGAACAGGTGCTGATCAGCGTGGGAGTACAGAAGATGGTCAACGCCAGGTCAGCGGGCGTCATATTCACCCTGAACCCCTTGACGGGCGACCGCTCCAAGATAACCCTTGATGCCAACTGGGGCCTGGGGGAGAGCGTGGTCAAGGGAGAGGTCACGCCGGACAACTACCTGGTCGACAAAGTGACCTTCAATATTGGCAGGAGGACCATCTCGCCCAAGACCGTGGAGTACGTGGTAGACCGACAGACGGGCAAGGTGGTACCATCCGAGATACCACCGGACAGACAAACCCAGCCTTGCCTTGGTGACGAAGAAATTGAGGAACTAACTCGACTTGCCAAGGTCATAGAGAAGTACTATGGCGGCAAACCCCAGGACATCGAATGGGCTGTGGATCAGGACTTGCCCTTCCCAGAAAACGTGATGATACTACAGAGCCGCCCCGAGACCGTGTGGAGTGAAGTAGAGAGGAAACCGATTATCGATCCCCGGAAGAGCGCACTGGACGCTATCCTTGATACGGCTATGAAAGGGAAAAAGGTCCAACTATAGATTGGTTGGCGCAAACGAAATGAGAGAAAGGAGCACGAGAACGTGGCAGACAGGGATCTTCGAGACTTCCTGAAAACTCTCGAGGCCGAAGGAGAGCTGAAGAGGATCAAAGCCGAGGTGGACTGGAACCTTGAGCTTTCCCATGTGGCCAAAGTCAATGAAGAGCGAGCCGGGCCAGCCTTGCTCTTCGAAAGCGTCAAAGGTTATAAGACGCCCGTCTTTGTCAGCGCCCTCTCCAGCACCAAACGACTTGCCCTGGCCCTAGATATGCCCACCAACTGGGGTATCAGCCAGATGGCGAGAGAATGGGTCAATCGAACCAAGGAAGGGCTCCCACCCAAATGGGTAGACACAGGACCATGCAAGGAGAATATCGACACTGGTGATGATATTGACCTGTACAAGTTCCCCGTGCCGTGGTTCTACGAGAAGGACGGCGGGCGTTTCATCGGCACCTTCGTGAGCGTGATCACCAAGGACCCGGACAGCGATTGGATTAACGCTGGCACCTATCGCATGCAACTTCTGGACAAGAAGACCACAGGCATCCAGATCATTAGGGGCAAGGACGCCGACCTGCATCGGCAGAGATACGCGGAGTTGAAGAAGCCGATGCAGATAGCGGCGGTGATAGGCTACGACCCGGTCCTGTTCCTCTGTTCCAGCACGCTCTTCTCCCCCGGTCAGACGGAATACAACTATGTGGGCGCTCTGCGCCGGCTGCCCATGGAGGTGGTCAAGGGAGAATATGTAGACCTGCCCGTGCCAGCGCAGGCCGAGATCGTCCTGGAGGGAGACTTGTGGCCCGAGAAGCTCCGGGACGAGGGGCCTTTTGGGGAATACACCGGCTACTACTCCGGCAAAGGCACCGTCCCCAGACACTATATCGACGTGAAGGCCGTCACCTATCGCAACAACCCCATATTCCATGCCACCACAGTGGGCCGGCCCGTAACCGATACCCATATGATTCAGGCTATGAACCGCACGGCGACCTTGTGGGGCCAGCTGGAAGTGATGGGCATTCGTGGTATCCAATCGGTGTACATCCCTCCTTCCTCCTGCGGGCGCTTCATGGCCATTGTGTCGGTGAAGCAGATGTACCCCGGCCACTCTTCGCATGTGGGTAATGCCGTTATCGGCACCAGCACAGGGGCCTACGGGGTCAAGATCGTTATCGTCGTGGATCACGACATCCCTGCTGATGATCTGGATCGGGTCTTCTGGGCGTTGAGCACCAGATATGCCCCAGAACGTGCCACAGAGATAATCAAGCGGGGCCGGTCTACGCCTCTGGATCCCTCGTTGCCTATACAATCCAGGGACATCACCTCCAGGATCATAATGGACGCCACCATACCCTATGAATGGACAGAGAAGCCGGAGGTCATCGAGCTGTCCACAGACGTGGTCGAGACTGTCAAGAAGAGATGGAAGGAGTACGGCTTCGAGGATTGACCTGTTTCTTCGATTAGCTTGCGGCAGGGAAACCCCCCTGCCGCAGCTACTTATGAGCCTTGAAGGAGGAAACCTTTGGCCAAGAACATAGTCATCGTTGCGACCTTGGATACCAAGGGCGAGGAAGCGAGCTACCTTAAGGAACTGATAGAGAAACGTGGACACAAAGCCATCCTGGTGGACACTAACATGGGCGGAGAGCCCAGCATCAAACCGGACATCAGTGCCGGTGAGGTGGCGAAGGCCGGCGGTGGCAACATACAGGAAATACGTGCTTCCAAGGACAGAGGCAAGCTCACCCCGATAATGATCAAAGGCGCCACAGCCAAGATCAAAGAGCTGCACGCTGCGGGCAGGGCGGACGGAATCGTCTCTTTCGGTGGTGCCAGTAACACCACCATTGGGACGAGTGTTATGAAGGCCTTCCCCTTTGGGCTGCCCAAGTTCATGCTTTCCAGCACCGCATCTATGCCCGCCTATGCCGCTCAGTATATCGGCACCTCTGACATCGCCATGATGCACTCGGTGCTGGATATCGCTGGGCTCAACGACCTAGTCAAAGATGCGCTGAACCGAGCCGCGGGGGCCATCTGCGGCATGGTCGAGTCTGGGCCGCCGATTTCCGCGGACGCACTCAAGGGGCGGGAGAAACCCCTGATCGCGGTGACGGAGTTCGGCTTTGCGGAGGGTGCTGGACGGTATAGCATGCAGTACCTTGAGGAAAAAGGCTACGAGCCGATAGCTATCCATGCTCAGGGCGTAGGGGACAGGGCCATGGAGGAACTCATCAGCCAGGGCATCTTCGACGGGGTCTTGGATCTGGTTCCCGCAGGCGTCAGCGAAGAGTGGATAGGAGGCAACCGCGCTGCAGGACCGACGAGACTGGAAGCCGCTGGCGCGAGGGGAATCCCTAATGTCGTAACTCCCTGCGGCTTTGACATGATAAGCGCTGGACCCCTGGGCAGAAAGGATAAGGGAGACCCTCTGTGGGTCACGAGGAGACTCGCCGAGCGCAAGATGTTTCTGCCTGATGAGTTCCGCCTGCAGATAAGGACGAACGCCGAGGAACTGCGAGAGACTGCCCGGATCGTGGCGCAGAAGTTGAACAAATCGAAGGGGCCTGTGAAGTTCTTGATACCCACCCAAGGTTGGTCCAAGCTCAGCGTGGAAGGTGCTGACCTCCACGAGCCGGATACCGACAAGGTCTTTGTCGAGGAATTGAGGAGGAACCTGAAGCCGGAGATAGAGATCACAGAGCTGGACACCCATCTCAACAGTCCGGAATTTGCGCGAGCTGCGGTGGAGGCTTTGGACGAGATGATGAAAGCCCGATAAGATCGATTAGGGACATCTGCACCCTGGGAAAGAGGGGAATTGATCGCCGCTAGGCGGTCAATTCCTGCTTGTGCGGGCTCGTGCAAGCGGCAGGAGCAACGTTTCTGAGACGGAATACGGGCCGGGATGGGGCGATGTCGGTCAAGACAGGGTGCTTCTTCGAAGCTCGATGTACACAAACAGCTCGCAGAAGTGGAAGGCCGAAGCCTGTTAAGAGGTGATGTGATGCCAAGAGGAACGGAAGTGAAGAAGGCGATGTGCTTTTTTTGTAAGCCTCGCTGTATAGTCAACGTTCATGTCAAGAACGGACGATTGGTGAAGTTGGATCCTCCACCGATCAAGATGTGTACGCGGTGGACGACTGCGGCAGAATGGTTCTACCATCCCGATCGTCTCAAGTTCCCGCTCAAGAGAACTGGCGAAAAGGGCCAGGGCAAGTGGAAGCAGATATCGTGGGACCAGGCGTTAGACGAGATCACTGCCAAACTCCAGAACATCAAGGACAACTACGGCGCCGAGGCCGTTGGGGTCACCGCTGGCACGAGCAGGACCTACGAGGAGCTGAACTCCAGATTCCTCAACCTTTTCGGCAGTCCCAATCAAACCGGTCAGGCGTACATCTGTCACGGCAACTCCGCTGTGGTGGCCACGATGATGTATGGCTGGTGGCCTTACTGGATGTCCACCGAGAAGCTGGAGAAGACCCGTTGCGTTCTCCTGGTGGGTCGCGAGCCCAAACCGAGCCACCAGACCGTATGGCAAGGCATAGTCAAGGCCAAGCAGACCGGCGCCAAGTTGATCGTAGTCGACCCCCGACGTGAGTCCGCGGCCTCGATAGCCGACATCTGGCTCCAGATCAGACCCGGTACCGACGCAGCCCTGCTGTTGTCCATGATGCAGGTGATCGTAGACGAGAAGCTGTATGACAAGGAGTTCGTAGAGAACTGGTGCCATGGCTTCAACGAATTGGCTGAACGTGTCAAGGAGTATCCACCTGAGAAGGTGTCCGAGATCACCTGGATTCCCGCTGATCAGATAAGGGATGCCGCGAGGATGTTCGCCACCAATCGTCCCTCCTGTGCCATCGAGGGTATGGGCGTCGCTCACCAGCCCAACACCCTGCAGGCGCTGCACGCGAAACATGCCCTTTCTGCCATCGTTGGCAACATCGACGTGCCAGGCGGCGAGGAACTCCTCGGCCCGGCGCCGTTCATTACAGAGCACGAGATAGAGCTCCCTGATGCCCTTCCGGTGGAGCAAAGACCTAAGATGTTAGGGGCCGACAGGTACAAGCTGTATACCTGGCCCGGCTATGAGCTTATTCAGACAAATGTGGAGCGGGTTTGGGGGAAGCGGTGTGACATGTACGGCTACACCTGTATGGCCAGCTCTCCGGCGCTGTACCGTGCGATCGCGTATGGCACACCCTATCCGGTCAAGGGCCTCATAACCCTGTCCAGCAACCCTATGATCACCATACCGAACGTTAAGCTCGTATACAAGGCCCTGAAGAACCTGGACCTTTACGTTGTGGTGGACTACTTCCCGACTCCCAGCGCCGAGCTGGCAGACTACGTGCTCCCCGCCGCCTCCTGGCTCGAGAGGGACTTCTTGTTCAACTATCACAACACCACTCCGGTCATGAAGGCGGGTGAGGCCGCTTTGCCCTCGGTCATGCCGGGGCAGTACGATCGCCGCAACGACTTCGAGTTCTGGCGCGGGCTGGGCATCAGGCTGGGACAGGAAGAGTACTGGCCCTGGGAGACCACCGAGGAGTACTACGACTACAGACTGAAGCCAATGGGTCTCACGTTCAAGGAGCTCGTGGACATGGGTGGATGGGCACCTGAGCAGTTCAAGCCCCGAAAGTACCTGGAGACGGGTTTCGGCACCCCTACGGGCAAGATCGAGCTCTACTCCACCGTTCTGGAGAAGCTGGGTTATGACCCGCTGCCCAGGTACATAGAACCCCCGGAGAGTCCTATCAGCACGCCCGAAGTTGCCAAGGAGTACCCACTGATCCTTATCACTGGGGGAAGATTCCTGCCCTTCTTCCACTCGGAGTTGCGCCAGATAGAAACGCTGCGCAAGCGTCACCCCTACCCCATTATGCAGATCCACCCGCATACTGCCCAGAATCTGGGCATCGAAGACGGCGACTGGGTATGGATAGAGTCACCCAGAGGCAGGGTGATGCAGAAGTGCAAGTACTATGAGGGCATCGATCCGCGGGTCGTTCATGCCCAGCATGGTTGGTGGTACCCCGAGATGCCCGGAGAGGAGCCGTGGCTTCACGGTGCGTGGATCTCCAACATCAACGTGCTCACCTACGACGACCTCGGTCTCTGCGATGAGGCCTTGGGCTGCTGGCCTTTGAAAACGCTGCAATGCAAGGTGTATAAGGTCAAGTCATACCAGTTGTCTGTTCCGCCAGTCGTCTGAATCCGCTCGCACCTCCTCGGAGCCTGCGCAAGCCCCTTCGCCCGCCTCTTCGGCGAGGGGGTTTGCTCTCCCAAGGCACATGGAATATGTTACAGGAGCGCTGTGCGCATAACAGGTTGAGGTCTAGAAGGGCTGAAGCACGGCAATGGTTCCCCGGCAAGAATGCCATGCGGAGAAGGTGAAGACCGTGAGGCAGGCTCTGCGCGCTGCCAGGCGCGCTGACAGCGTCTTCATCGAATCCTGCGCCTAGAACCTCAACTCTGGTCGAGGAACCACCCAGGAAGCCTGCCGCGCAGGCCGACACTGAGATTGTGCACATTTACGACGCGCAAATGGCCGCTATCGCGGTGCTGGAAAAGAACGGCCAGCGGGAGATGCCGGACGTAGGCAGGTACGTCGAGGACAAGGACTCCGACATGGCGGAGCTAGCTTTGGTACTAGGCGACGATTGGCGTATAAGGGGCCTGGGCACAATTCTGTAGGAGAGCCTGGAGCAGATAGCCAGGGCTCACAACGTAAAGGGGTTTAAAGCGTGTATCCTGGAGTATAAGAAGCGCGCCATACGCCTGTTCACCAAGATCCAGCGCAACGTCGAGACCAGGTTTGAGAGCGGCGTCTACAAAACATGCGACAGCTTCGAAGACCGATGAGCAAGACGATAGTCATAGTTGCGACCCTGGATACAAAGAGTGAGGAAGCTCGGTACCTCAAGGAGAGGATCGAGGAGGCTGGCCTTGAGACCGTCGTGGTCGACGCCGGCGTCCTGGGTGAGGGGCCCTTTCCTGCCGACATCCCAAGCGAACAGGTTGCCCAGTTTGGCGGCTCGACTCTACCTGAGCTTCGTGCTTTGAGGGACGAGGGCAAGGCCATGGAGGCGATGGCTAGAGGAGCCACTCAGGCCGTGCAGGACCTCTACCGGCAAGGCAGGCTGGACGGCATAATCGGTTTGGGGGGTTCCATGGGCACATCCCTGGGCACCCATGTGATGCGCTCCCTACCCTTCGGCCTACCCAAGGTGATGGTCTCCACTATGGCTTCTCGTGACGTAAGCCCCTGGATAGGCCACAAGGACATCGTGATGCTGCCCTCTGTGGCCGATCTCTCGGGCCTGAACAGGATGACCAAGCGGACGCTCAGCAACGCCGCGGGAGCCATTGCCGGCATGGTCCACGCTGATGCCGAAGTCGGCGACGGCGAAAGACCCATCGTCGGGATTGGAACCCTGGGTGCTACAGAAGCCTGCGCAAGGCATGCGCGCCCCCTTCTCGAGAGCATGGGGTACGAGACCATTGTGTTCCACACGGTAGGCTCTGGTGGCAGGGCTCTCGAAGAACTCATAGAAGAAGGACTCGCCAGCGGGGTCTTGGAGATCTCGATCCAGGAGGTCTTCGGCAATCTTCTTGGGAGTCCCTACGATGCCGGGCCAGACAGATTCGAGAACGCAGGCAGGATGGGCATACCTCAGGTGGTTCTTCCCGGTAATGCCGATTTCATAGCCTGGAGCCCGCCTGGGGCCCTTCCGAGCAGGTACAGGGGCCGGCACCTGCACATGCATAACCCTGCGATCACGCTGGTCCGAAGCAATAGGGAGGAGATGCAGATCATCGCCCGGACCCTGGCGGAGAAGCTGAACAAGGGAAGGGGCCCCACGGCCGTAGTGGTTCCCACAGAGGGCTTCTCCGACTACAGCAGAGAGGGCATGTTCTTCTACGAGCCCGAAACCGACCGAGTCTTCGCTGAGACACTACGCGAGGCGATCGATCCTCGAATCGAGGTGATCGAGGTTCCATCTGACATCAACTCCCCCGCCTGTGCTGAAGCGATGGTGGAGGCCTTTCGGAGTCTGCAGGCGTGACAAAGAAGATTCTGGTTCTGGGCACCCTAGACACAAAGGGTGCGGAGATTGCCTTTCTCAAGCGGTCCATCGAACTCAGCGGCTGTCGCGCCACGGTCATGGACGTCGGCATCCTCGGCCAACCCGCAACGCAAGCCGACATAACCCGCGAGGACGTGGCCCGAGCTGCGGGCCAGACGTTGGAGCAGATCAGGGCACTCCCGAATCGGAAGCGAATCATTGGGGCTATGATCCAGGGAGCCATCGAAAAGGCGAAGCTTCTTCACGGCTCTTCCGGTTTCGATGGAGTAGTCGGCATCGGCGGTGGAACAGGGATGCACATCTGCACAGCCATCATGCGCTCGTTGCCTATAGGGCTCCCCAAGCTAATGGTCTCCAGCATGGCGTCCATGGATGTAGGCGGGTTCGTAGGCGCCAAAGACATCACAATGATGACCTCCGTGGCCGATCTGGCGAGTCTGAACATGGTTACCAGCACCGTCCTGGCCCAGGCCGCGGGAGCCATCTGTGGCATGGCTGGGGCGAGTTTGCCGTCATCGGAGCCGAAAACGGCTATAGCCATGACCTCCTTCGGCATCACTACTCAGTGTGCC
>Ga0315274_10009187_pt1 | contig 14310 bp, 25 predicted proteins | sample YL17G02_20_MG_FD_203700 | JGI IMG/M metagenome (GOLD analysis project Ga0315274, IMG submission 203700) | Sediment microbial communities from Yellowstone Lake, YNP, Wyoming, USA - YL17G02_20 | ecosystem: Environmental > Aquatic > Freshwater > Lake > Sediment | place: USA: Wyoming | collected... | reverse complement strand
TCCCGTTCGACAGCATCCGTTCAAGCACGGTCGTTGGATAGGTTATCGTTTGCGTTGTCGGCGAGAGCGTGAACGTGTAGGCGAGCTTGTTCACCACAACCCAGCCCTGCGTCGAGTTGCTGCCTGCCACGGCCGTGTAGTTCCAGCCGCCTGCGCCAATCGTGGTAGCGGTATTGTTCTCCGCTGCCGTGACGTCCGTGCCGTTCCGCAGCAGCGTACACGCGGCGGTCGGCGCATAACAGTAGGCCGTGAGCGCGACGCCATAAGGGATGTTTGAGAGTCCATCAAGGTAGATAGGTACAGGCCCGGCCGCTGCCGCCTCTTCAGCGCCGAACGTCGCCAGCGTTCCCGCGTACGCGCTGAACGTGGCGTTAATCCAGTCCGCGCTGCGCGTGATATTGAAGGCGGCGACTTCATCCAGATTGCCAGCCATGTATTCGCCAACCCCCCAGCCGCCGAGGGCAGCACCAACGGTCGTGACAGTCTGCGCCGTGCCGGTCGTGCCTGCAAGAGTGCCGTTGCTGTAGACTGCTATCGGGGAACCGCCCGCGAAGACGGCCGTGAAATAGTACCACGACCTGACAGCAATGTTCATCACAACCCCTGCGCTGGCACCGGATTGGTACACTCCGAATTTCGGCGTAGCCTCGGCATATAACTGCGTCCACGGAGACGCCCCGAACGAGAAGATATCTCCTTGCGCTGCTGGGGCTGTATTCATGTAAGCCCAGAACGAGACCGTCATGTTCGTGGACTTGATGCCCGATGTAGTAAAGTCCACCGTCCCGCTGGCGAACTGCTTGCAGTTGCCGAACACGCACTGGGTGCTGTTGGTCGTCACGCCTGCCGTGGGCGTTCCCGTTACGCCCATGCGCGAGCCGTCCAGCACGTTCCCAGACAGTTCCTCCATGCCGTACTGCACCATGTAGAACTGGTCGTACGCGTTGGCACGGTCTGTCGCATTAGCGGCGCCGGCGTTGCCGTAGTACATGAAGATGAAATTCGAAGCCGAACTGTTGACCATGGGAACGCGCACGCTCACAAACGCGGTCGTGGCCGTGTAGTTGTTTATCCAGTAGTTAAGCACCGTGGTGTTGTCCGAGGCCGTGAAGCGTAAATCAAGCCAGTCCGCTCTGTGCTTCCCTGCGCCGACTATGCTCTCGGTAATCTTCAACGGAAGGGTAAAGTTCGACACGTTAGTCGTGGCCCAATTCGATGCGAAGGTTATGGGCTTGCGGTAGCCGTAGCCTGCGTCCCACCAATTGGCCGCGAACGCCGTAGGCGTGAGCAGCGCAGCAGCTACGAACGCCACGGCTACGACTGCCCACGCGCTGCGTCCCTTCATTAGAGCATCAGCCCCGGTATACGTACTGCGGCTGCTGGTCGCTCATGAGCGTCCAGAGCAGCGCCGCGATCGGCACGACGACGAACAGCAGGAAATTCATGAAGGCGTCCGTGCTCGCCGGGATCAGCGCCGCGTACGGCACGAAGATATCGATCGCGAGGAGCGTGGCCTTCATGTACATCACCGCCGGGACGAGTAGGAAGTACACGACGTAGAAGAGGCAGAGGTAGATCAGGTTCGTCATCGCCAGACCGCGAATCTTGCTTACCATAGGTCGAAACCTCCCTTCTTCTTCTTCGAGCCCGTCGAGAACATCGTCCCTCCGAACCCGCCGCCCTTCCCGGAGCCGAACAGATCCGGAAGCGAGCTCTCGCGCTTCGGCGCGGCCCGACGCCCTCCCCTCTGCACGACGATCACGGTGTCGCCGCGGCCGCCGTACCTCCTGCCTCCGATCCTGCGGCGTTCGCCGCGGATCGCATCTCCGCGCTGGAGCGACCGCGCCTCGGTCTGGAGCCATCGAGCTCCGCCCTGCACGCGTCTCGCGTACCCGGGCGCATTGTGCACGACCGCCCCGACCGTATCGGCCAGACGCTCGCGCGCGCTGGCGCGCTCAGGCCTGATCGGATGCTCGCGTTCGTACTGCCTGAACTTCTCCCGCGACCGTGAATCTTCGCGTTCGCGTCGTTCGCTTTTGCTCAGTATTTCATACGCCATTTTTGAACCTCGATAACGGTGAAGCGGGGGATGCCCGGACTCGTCGGGTGACTGCGATGTCGCCCGGATGCAGAGCCCCCGTTGCTGATCACGATCATTTCTTCTTTTTCTTGCTCACGCGGTGCACCTCCATAACTAAAACCACTTCGATCGCTTGAACGCGTCGGCAGTCGGGAACCGAGCGAACGGGCCCTTCGTCGCGACCTCGTGCGCGAACGCCGCTTCCGTGCGCGGCCCGTATGCGAACTGCACGCGCCCCGTCCTGCGGAAGCCGCGCTCGATGCTGAAGAGGTCGGCGGTCGGAAGCCTTCGTACGCGCTCGCGTCCCCGGCCGCCGGACGGCGACTCGACGATATTCCTAAGCTGCACGCGGCCGCCGAACCCGCGGCCGCCGCCAATCGGGATGCTGATAACTGGGATCGCTGCTCCGCTTGTGAGCTGAGGCGTCTGCATTGTCGAGAGCGAGGTCGATAGCTGCGTCTGGAGCTGAGTCTGCTGCTGCGTCTGCTGCTGCGTCTGGAGCGAGGTCGAGAGCTGCGTCTGGAGCTGAGTCTGCTGCTGCGTCTGCTGCTGCGTCTGCTGCTGCGTCTGGAGCGAGGTCGAGAGCTGCGTCTGCGACGTGAGCGCCGTCTGGCTCTTCAGGCTCGAGCCGAGGCTCAGATTTGAAAACTGCTGCTCGAAGCTCTGCGAATAGCTGCGCTGCTGCACGGTGCTCAGGCTGGCGTTCGTCTGCGCGTTCGCGGGCATGGCCTCGGGCCTGATATAAATCGTCTCTTCCGCTATACTCACGGATGCCGGAGCCTGCTCGCTCCAGCCCTCGAAGAGATGCCCCGACAGGAATCCTCGGCCCGCACCGGCTGCCGCGAGCCCGGGCCATAACTGGTCTGCCTCGGAGAGATCGCCGAAGATGCTGGCCCCGCCGAAGTCCAGCCCGGCCGAGCCGCCGCCGATCGTGGGCATAACCACGATCCGGCTGCCGCTCGTGAGCGGCTTCACGATCGAAGCGGACTGCACGCGGCCGATGACCATCGCATCCGTCGCGTCGAACGTCGTGACTCCGCGGAGCGACCGCTGCGCCAGCACGTCGCCCGTGCCGAACAGCTGCGTACCCGTGCCCTTTACGAACGTGCCCTTCTCGTTCGTGATCATCTTCAGGTCTCCGAGGTTGCTGAGATCTACGGGCGTGTTCCCGACGGGTAGCGTAAATTCCCGCGAGCCCACTCGGAGCGAGACGCTCTTGTCGGAGAGATCGCGCACGAGCGCGACGTCCGTGCTGCGGCCAGCGGACGGCGCGACCATGCGGTTCGTGGGGTAATTTTCCCATTGCGCGGCCGACTGCGTGAAGTACCCCTGCGAGCTCATGATCCCGGGCAGCTGCTTCCCGACGCTCTGGCCGATGATATAGTCGCTCTGAAGGCTGCCCTCGGCCGTGCGGCCCAGCAGCCGGGCGCCGAGTTTGTCGAGCGCGGTCGGCTCGAGATAACTGAAGCGCGTCGCCGTGAAATCGGAGACCACTCTGCCCACGGGGCCGACTCCCTTCGCTTCGCCGATGACCACGCTGCCGGATTTGAACTGAGTATACTGCCCGGCCTGCGCGCTCAGCTCGTTCCCGCCGACGGCATAACGGTCGATCGAGGCGACGTTCTCCGTGAACGTGCCGCCAGCACGGCCTTCGATGCTCCTGTATGATTGCCCAGGTTCAAGCTCATGAAGCGCATCGGGCGCGACGCGGACGCCTTCGTTCATGAAGTCCTGCTTCGCCGCGGCCTCGAGGGCTACCCCAGCGGCCGCAGAGAAGGCCATGGAAGAGACCAGCGACGCCCCGGTCTGGATCAGCTTCGCGGTCGGCGCTGCGTCCATGACCTTAACGTCCGCGCTGGGCACGTACACGTCGGCGGTGCGGTCGGAGAGCCGCGTGCCCGCGCTCACCGGATTGACAGGCTGGCCGCGCCCGAAGATGTACGCCACGTTCTGCGCCGTGTCCTTCGCCGCCATCATGGTCGAGCCGACGCCGAACAGGTCGAGCGCGCCGAGGAGGACGGCGCGCTTCGCGTTCTCGACCACGGCCGTCTGATTGGTCGCCGGATGCTGCGCGCTCCATTCCGTGACGGGCATCATGGACGCGGGGCCGCTCGAGGGCTGGATCGTGACGAACGGCTCCGTGCTGCGGCCGCCTGATCCTCCGCTGCCGGGCTGGACGACATAGCTGTACTGCTGCGGCCCGAGGTACTCGCTGATATACGGCGAGCCTGGTGGGTTGCTGATAAAGACGTTCTTCTGCACGCCGCCGAAGGGGAGCGGCTGCGACTGCTGCGATTGCGAAGTCTGCTGCGTGACGAAGCCCGTCGCGATCACCGTGCCCGTCGAAGGATCGTAGTGCGTCGTCACGTCGTGCGCACCCTGCGCCTCGGCCGCGGACTTCGCGGCAGCTGCCGCACTCTGATAGCTCTGCGAGCTCGTGATCGCAGCCGTGCCATATGATGCAGCCGCGGCTTCGCGCGTCTGCTGGCGCATCGCTGCGGCTTCGGGAGAAGTGAGGGCCGCGACGGCCGTGTCGCGCACGGCCTTATTCGCGGCATCCTGCGCCGCCTGAGGCGAGAGATCAGTCATCGCGACGCCTCCCGAAGAGGTACTTCGCAGACGGCAGCTCGAGCTTTAATATTTTCATGAAGTGCCCTTTTAATAGATTTCTGATGCGGAGTTCTTGTACTTCCTGCCTCCCGCCTTATTAACTCCCCCAGCGAACGACTCCTTAACGGAGTGAATCTCACAATGCAAACACGACTTCACGGAGTAGCAATGTTCTCGTTCGTCATCGGTCTAGTCGTGACCATGGTCGGCGTTACGCTCATGTACATTTTGCCGGGCTACGTTATCGGCGTACTGACTGCGACGACCACGTTCAACGCGACCGATCTCGCGACCGCACGCGCGGCCGTCGGGCAGGCTCAGGGCCTCGGGTTCGCCGTAGTGCTCTTCGGCCTGATCTGGACGATGATCAGCGTCATTGCTGGCGGCCAGAAGTAAAGAGGGAGCCAGACATGGAACTGATAACAACTTTCGCGGGGTTTTCATTCTTCACCCTGCTCTACGTCCTCGGGTACACCAAGAACGACTTCGTTCTCGAATTCGCCGGGGATCTCGGCATGATCCTAATGGGTATCATCTGGTTCGGCACGGGCCTCCAGATCTACGCCTTCGCCGAGGGCGTGTTCACGTTCATGACCGTCCCGGCTGGCGAGGCGGTCGGGTTCGCATTTTTCTTATTCTCCGCGCTTCTCGGGCTGTACACATGGCGCACGCTGAGCGAGACGCGCGCGCTGCTGGCGAAGGAGGGCCGATGAGATGTCGGTAGACCTCGACCGCTTCGCGATGCAGCTCCAGAACATCAAGAACGTGAAGGCCGCGCAGCTGATCGGCGAGGACGACCAGAGCAGCCGGATAGACTTCATGCCCCGGGATAACATCCAGCTCAGCCACGACCTTCTCACGCCGGACAACCGCGGCGACATCATGACGCGCAACATGAGAGCGGGCAACCTTCACCCGACGGAGTACGTGGCGATGCGGAAGGCGGCCGGGCTCGTGAATTGGTTCGAGTCCATGAAGTTCGAGGATCCGAAGGAGGCGCATCAGCTCGACGAGCTGATAGCCGAAGTGAAGGCCGACATGAACAGCATCGCAATCATGAGCGTGTCGAAGAAGGGCTGGCTGATAGACGCGATCCTGCACCCGACGCACACGTTCAAAGTCACGACCGACCGGGCGCAGAACCGCATCTTCGGCATGGGGAAAAAGGAGGACTGAGCTGGTGAACGCGACGGATCTCGGGGCGGCGCTCGGCGTGTCGAATCCGCTGAGCTGGATCGGCACCGGGACGGGCGGGTTCGTCGGGCTCCTCATGTCCGAGTGGTGGATCTGGTTCCTCGTGTCCTTCGTGCTTAACGTGATATTCGTTCTGCCGGGAGTGTTCGGCTACCGCGCGCTCTGGACGTGGTTCGATACGCGCTTCCGAAAGCCCGGAAAAGGATACCTGCGCGTGCGGCAGATGCTCCCGAACGACCAGCTGCGCTATTTCTGGCTGCTGCCGACCGGGCAGTACGCGAAGATCACTCTTCTCAGCGGGAAGGTCGTCGAAGTCCCGATCAACACGGCAAAAGATTACGTGAAGTGGGACGGGTCCGTGCCGACGATCGAGCTCGACGAGAACGGCCATCAGGTGAAGCTCTCGGGCACGATGCGCGTCTCGCAGCCGATCGGGCAGGAGTCGTACGCGAAGGGCTACAAGGCCTCGTACGAGACGGGCAAGCTCATCGGCGGCGGCGACATCTTCGAGCAGCTGAAGCCGTTCCTGATCGTGATCGTGGCCGTCGCTCTTATCGGTTCGGCAGTCGCGATCTACATGGCGTACGGCCTGAACCAGAAGCTCGACTCGCTGCCGAAGGTAGACCAGGTGCAGCTCGCGCGCGACGTCGCCAATTACGTCCTCGGCATCACGATCGGAAACAACACGAGCATCCCGACGCCCGCCACGACTACGACGATGCCCGGCATCCCGTTCATAGGAGGTTAGACCATGCCTGAAAACGCAGAACCGCAGCAGCCGCAGAGAAAAGGCGGCCGCACGATCGAACGCCGCCCGACGTGGACGATGGACGTCATGATCCTCTCGAACCTGAACGAGATCGCCAAGTTCATCGATGAGAACGCGACGAAGGCCGAGAGCGGCGATTTCAACGCGATGATCGAGTGGAAGGCTGGCCTCCGGCAGTTCTACCGGAATATGCAGAGCTTCCTCACGGATCAGGGGATGAAGCTCTGCGATGACGCCTTCACGTACCTCGACGGCTCGATCGACTCGATCAACCGCGTGCTGCCCGGCACGAGCTACGATCTCGCGCAGTCCTTCAAATATCTGGACTTTTTGAACCGTCTTCTGTACACGGCGCGGAACGACCTCTTCATGAAGGTCGTGACGATCATGAGCGGCACGGAGAAGAGCGTCCGTTACAATCTCGCGGCGCTGCCCGGAGCCCAGCTCGACGCGAAGGTCGAGGAGACGCTCCAGAAGGAGGACGACGCGAAGGCGCGGCGTGAGGCTGGTGACCGTGGCGTACGAGCTAAAGACTATTAAAGAGTTCGCCATGGACCTCGTGGAGCGCGTGAAGCACGAGCTCGACAGCACGATCATCATCGAGTCCGCTGCGAAGAAGGGGCTCGCGAAGACGTCGTTCACGATCATCCTGAATCAAGCGATCTGCGCGCTCATGGGCTACGAGTACAGTCTGAAGGAGACCATCGTCTTCGATGCGACCTCGGAGAAGATCATCGAGCGCATCCACTCGAAGCCCGTCTGCTGGCCCGTGCATATCGACGAGGCATCGAAGGCCGCGTACAAGCGCAACTTCAACAAGGAAGACCAGAAGGACCTCGTGATTTTCCTGAACGTGTGCAGGACTGAGATGAAGATCATCGAGCTCAACAACCCGACGTTCTGGGGGCTCGACGGCGACGTGCGCGAACTCGCCGACTATCGCGTCACGATGATCGAGCGCGGGCTCTGCGTGGTGCGCGGGAAGATCGCGGACTCTGAGACGAAGGACGTCTGGGTTCGCGACGAGACGGAGAAGATGATCAAGAGCCACGTACCGAACGCGAAGCGCATGGATCCGATGGCACTGCTCGGCGCGCTGCGCCAGACGCCGAACTATCTCTTCGAGATTAAATTCCCGGACGTGGATCCTGCGATCTACGCCGAATATAAACGGATGAAAGGCGACTCCGAACTGGAACGCTTCTTCGCAGCCGGGACGAACAAGTACAAGCTCGGCTTCGAGGCGCTGCTGGCGATCGTGTACATGGAGCGCTCGGCTTTCCCGTTTTCGAAGAAGCAGGTCGTGCGCGGGCTGAACGCATGGCTGCGCGTACGCACGGGCAGCGTGCTCGAGCCGTGGAGTCTGGAGACGCTCGAGAACCTTCTCGAGATAAGCGAGTCGGTCGGCTTCGAGAAGGAGCTCGCCGAGCTGAAGACGCGCTCGGAGGTACGGACTGCCGCGCAGCTGAAGACAAAGCCCGACCTGAAGCCATCGCTGAAGGACTCGCTAAGTGCTCCAGATGCCGCATTTAATGAAGAAGAACCCCTAACTGCTCCAAATGGCGCCCCTTCAGCGTCCGTAGAGTTGTCTAATGAAAGAAAAACACATAAGGAGGTCTGAATGGACTTGGACGGCCCAGATCGCGGCTTATTGAAGCAGTTGAAGAAGGCGTACCAGAAGTACATCATGGGCGACGTGCTGGCGTTCGATATGGAACTCCGCACGATCGCGCTGAGCTTCTCGCAGGATCCCGAACGGTTCGCGAAGAAGATGCTGGAGGCGCTACGTTAAAGTGGAGCTCGAAGGCTGGCGCGTCTGCGTGGTAGTCGTGCTGCTCGGCGTCATGATCTGCGCGCTCATGGTCTGGCGTGAGCAATCGATTTGTGTCGAAGCGGCCGGACTCCGTACACCGCCCTCAGGGCTCGATCGTTTAAACTTATCAACAATGAACGGGACGACATCGTGCAGATGCCCCGAGTCTGGAACTCCCGGCCCATCCTGAACCACGCGCGAGCCGGGATGCCGCGCCGTCCGAGGATCGCGCGGAAGTCCTTCGCTCCGATCCGCGGCTGCTGGCCCATCGCGAGCTTCGTGAGCGCGATCGAGTACACGCACACGATCACGCGGTCCACGCGATCCTTCTTCGCGAGCGCGGCCGCGAAGTCCTTATCGCTGATCGTCATGCCCGGCCCTCCCAGCCTTCAGTTTTTTCAATGCGTCCGCAAAGGCGATCTGCACGGACGGCCAGCGCGAGCGCGCGGAGTACACGGTCGAACGGCTGAACCCGGCGTGCACGAGCTCGGCGGCAGAGTACCCGCGCGCGAACAGCAGCCAGATTTCAGGCCGGGCCATGGAGCGACCGGACGGTTTAGTTCGTGTATGCGGACTTTCTAAATTTTCAGCCCCTTCCATGTGAACATCGAACTCCTTTTGCTTTCTATACACACGCGAGAGCTCTCGAAGGCTTGCTCACGCGGCAGAGACTCTTCGCAGTCCGTATATGCGGATTTTCCTTTGCACCGGACTGTACTGAAACGTAGCCCTGGGCTACGCCGGTTTCTTCGGCGTCGCAAGATTCTTCGCTTTGATGAATTTCCAGAGCGCCTTCATCATGTCGGACGGCGTGAGCGGCTCCCTGCCGAACACGTCCATCAGCGGCACGCCCGCGACCGGGCTGAAGTTGACCTTGTAATTCCCAAACGGCATCTTTTTTCACCTCATGTATTTTATACTGTACACGTCGTCACTCAGGCATCCTAGCCTGGATGTAGTCCTTGACGTCCTCGCAGCACGCGCTGCGCGAGCTCGGCGCCGTGCGGCTGATCCATTCGAAACCGTCCTTCAGGTCGTCGCCTTTCGGCTTGTACACCTTGCAGGTCTTCGAGTTGTACGCGTAGTCGTGATCGCTCGCGTACTGCCTCCAGTTCCTCGAGTCCATGTCTTTCACCTCCAGCTATTTTAAAACTTCATGCTCCGGCGAGATGACGCTCGTGTAGCGCTTCCCCGTGCCGGGAGTGCGGTCATATCCTCGGATGCCGTGCACGAGGCGCAGGTGCGCCCGCACCTTCTGGCGGTTCGCGAACTCCGCACTCCCGGCCTTCTCCGCGCATATCTTACAGATGTACATTTTTTCACCTCAGAGGTTCAGCGCCGCCCACGCCAGCACGAAGCCCAACAGGACGCCGAGCTCCATGAGCCCGGCCTCCATGTAGTTCTGCCGGAAGAAGAACGCCTCGAGCTCGGCGTCCGTCGCGTCCTTCGGGACGTCCACGACGAGCACGGGCTTCTTCGCCGGGTCCTTCATCAGCTCGACGTCCTCCTTCGAGAGCCATCGTATCATGATCCACGGCACGGCCAGCCCCGCGGCCACGAGCAGCCACGCGTACCAAATCATGCCACGACCTCCAGCCCTTTAAGTCCGCGGGCCCGGTACTCCGCGAGCACGGCCGCGACGTTGATCAGGACGACCGTGCCGTCCGAACGGTAGCCATAGATCCTGCGGACGCCGTTCGAGTCCGTCTTCTCCTCGACGACTTCGTACTTCTTCCGCGTCATGAAGCCATGACCTCCCCCGCGTCGTCGGGCTCGTCGCGCTCGACGACGTAGATCTTCGTCGGGTTCTGGCCCTTCACCTTCGGCGGCTCCGTGCCCTGATATGTTATCCGCACGCGCTCGCCGATGGCGACGTCCTCGAGAAGGTTCTGGAGCCATCGGTGCGATGGCGTGGTCGTCGCCTTCTTCGTCTCCTCGTCATCGATGACGAGCTGCTGCCCGAAGTTGCCCTCGATGCGCTCGAGCACTATACCCGTGAGATGCTGGCCCGCCGTGTCCGGCGACCAGAACGCGCTCTTTCTTTCGATCGGTTTAAACGTCATGAATCTCTACCTCCTTTTTTTGGAAACTTCGCAAAAAAATCGGGCAGCTGACGGTTCAGGCGACAATTCGAACGCCGATGGTGGCGTAGCTGCTGCTCGCTCTCGAACTTTTCATCGCAGTCGCAGACGTAGAGCCACCGGTCCTTGTGCACGGCGCCGTCGCGATAGGTCGGCTTCTGATGTATCATGCGGCCACCTCGTCGAAGAACTCCGCGCCGTACGCCACGAGCGCGATGATCGCGTGCCCCGTGACGAACCATCCGATGCCGAGTCCGACGTTCGCGAAGAGCAGCAGCCCGGCAGGGATCCAGACGAGCGCCTCCGCGAGGATCAGCGCGAGCTTCTGCTTCGTTCTTTTTCGCATGGTTTCAACCCGATCAGTTTGTTAAGTCCGTGGATGGCGCGATCGACCCACGTCACGGCTTCGCCTCCGGCTTTTTATCTGTTATCCCGCACGACTCGCGGCACGCCACGCAGACGTGCACCATCTTCCACTTCCAGACCGTCTCATCGGTCGCGAATATGATGCCGATGACGGGCGCGCCACAGCAGGCGCTCAGATGCGAAGAACTGAGATATTGCACGGGCCTCATGCCTTCGCCTCCGGGACGGCCGGGACGAGCGACTTCTGCACGCCGTCGTCGGGCATCACGCCGAGCATCCGGGCCTTCCGCTCGATCTTCGTCCAATCCAGCAGCACGGAGCGGGCCGAGCTCGAGCGCCGCTTCGTACGCACGAGCGCGAGACGCTTAAGGCAGCGCCCGATCCAATCCGGCGTTATGAAGGCGCGATCCTCGGCCATGAGGAACTGCGCTGCCAGCTCGCTCGTCTTCACATACTCGTCCGGCTTCGCGGCGAACGTGCTGCCGACGAGGAACGCGATGAGCAGCGTGTCGCGATTCGCGTCCGAGTCATCCGAGGCGTGCTCGGCCGTCTCCGAGATGGCGAACGCGAGGAGCGCGTCGAAGACGTCCCGGCCGCACTCCCACGCCACGAGCAGAAGCGGCATGAAGAGCTCGAGCTGGCGGCCGTAGATGCCCGAGTCCCAGATCGCGCGGCCGATGTCGCAGAGCTCCTGCGTGAGCTCGGCCGGGTTCGTCTCCATGTCGAGCCAATCCGTGCTTCTTATTAAGTCGTCGAACGTCGTCGGAGTGACGGATATGACACTTATGTCACATGAAAGAACGGCAGGATTTATTATTTGTGCCCAGAATTTAGGGAAGACGCTTATCATTATTTCTGGATAAAATAGTGTCACATCTGTCACGGCATCTTTTTCGATGTCCGAGGGCACGTAGGAGGCCGTGATTTCGGGCAGCTTCCGCTTCAGCTGAACCATGTCGCGGCTCTGGTCCCAGATTTCCAGCAATTTCGTCTTAAAGGGGTTGTCGGACTTCTCGAGGATCACCGTCACGCTGCGATCCTGAAGCACGTCGTCCATGCCCCAGATGTTCGCCATGGCGATTGGGGTGAAGACGTCGAACCGCTCGACTTCATAGTGCTCCCCGGCGTCCGTCGTGACCTTCCGGGCCCGGGGCACGCCCATACCGCGCTTATACGCGGCGTTCAGGAGCAGCCGCAGCGCGCCCTTCTCCCGGGCGCCGAGATCCTCCATCTCGTCGAGGAACAGGCCGCGATGCTCGTGCGCCAGCCTGAAAACGACAGCTTCGGACACGTTCACGGAGACGTCCGAGTCCTTCGCCATGCTCGAGAGCAGCTTCAGCAGCCGAGTCTTCCCGCCGCCGCGCGTGGCGTTGATGTAGAGGTACGGGAAGCTGTTAAAAAGCGGGTGCATCCACGTCGCCAGCGTCCAGCACCCGAGCAGCGGGAGGTACTTCGGATCTATATCCATGTACTTCTCGATCTGCCCGACGATCCCGTCGTAGCACCCGCGCAACCCGGCCATCGGCGAGCGCGGCTTCGGTCGTTCGTCGTCGTCCATGGATTCATTTCTCCTTGAATTTCCTCTCGAACATCGCTTCCAGCTTGCGCCAGAACGCGAGCTTCGCCTCGGTGTCGAAGTTGAAGCGCGAGCAGAGCGTGAACTCTACCTTGACTTTGCCGTACACCCGGGCATCGCCGGACACCAGGGCATTGCCGTACACCCAGGCATTGCCGTACACCCAGGCATCGCCGGACACCAGGGCATTGCCGTACACCCGGGCATCGCCGTACACCAGGGCATCGCCGTACACCAGGGCATTGCCGGACACCCAGGCATCGCCGTCTTGCGCGAGGTTCTTCTCGCTCTCGACGAAGCCGCCGAGTTCGCCTTTCGCCACGGTGCCGAACGCGGCCAGCGCACGGATACGATGCAGCGTCGTGCCGAACCATTCCTTCGTCTCCTTCGTCAGTTCGAATTTATTACCCATCATCGTCACCTCTTCAATTTTCCGTACGCCCAGCGCACTCCGGCCAGGAACGGCCGGACTTCATCGTCGCTCGCGAGTGCCCGGCACGCGGCGGCTATCTCGCACGCGTCCTCGATGCCGATATTGCCGATTGCTATCGCCACGGGCAGCATCTCGTTGTCGCGCTCTGCGTGTTTGTGCTTCGTGTACTTCCGCTTCGGCTTCAGCTCTCCGGGCTCCTTCCAGCCGCCGCCGAGTTTTGATTTTTGCTTCACGTTATCAACCTCCTTCGTCTCGCTGGCGTCGATCAGCTCGTCCTCCTCGAGGTCGCCGACCTCGACATCGCCGTCATTGTCGCTCAAACCGTGCACCTCGTGCAGATCCCGCAATACGGGCAGTACGGCGCGCCATCGGCCAGCTCGCAGCCGCACGCCGGGTTCGGGCAGCTCATCCCGCCACGATCCGGCCGCGCATCGCGACCAGCTTCCCCTCGTCGTCGAAAGCGATATCAGTAATGTCTAGCATCCAAGTCACCTCCTAGAACGGCCCGGTCGGCCAGAAAGGAAAAGAGTTTAACGCCTACGCCCAGATGTTCAGCGCCCTTCCTCGGCGCTGAGTCTAACGCCCAGCGTGCAGCCATGAATCAAACCTTCTTGACTTCGATAAGGTCGGACATCGTGACGGCCCTGCCGTGCTTCTCGGCGTACTTCGCCTTCGCGACCAGCAGCTCCCGGTACTTCTTCATCGAGACCCTGATCGGCCACGTCTCCGAGCTCTCCATGGTGTAGGATTGTAGAAGCCTATTTAAATCCTTTTGTTCAATAGAATGCGTGCTTCGCAGATGTGAAATCACTACGCGGTAGCAACGCAGCAAAAGCTTTAAAGGTGTACGCATGGACGGATTAATCAGGGTACAGGCGAACGATATGGATGTGCCGGACCTCTACGATTCGGAAAAGAGGTTCGACATCGAGCTCGGCCGCCTCTCGGGATGGCCCGTCATCGAATCGGATCGCGAGCGCCTGCGTGCTTTTCTTCGCAGACGCAGACTCGAAGGCATCAGCATACGGCAGCTGCTCCGCTACATCGACGCGCTGAAGCGCTTCGTCGCGATCAAGCCGTCCTTCGACGCGCTGGAGGAGCGCGACCTCGAGAATTTCCTGCTCGCCAGCGCGAAGCTGAAGCCATACACCAGGCAAAAATATTGGTACTGCCTGAAGAAGTTCTTCGAGCACCTCGGGCAGGGCGCTGTCTTCGCGCGCTTCCATGTGAAGTTCGACACTGGGAAGCAGCGTCCGCAGGAGCAGATCTGGACGTCGGACGAGCTCGCGCGCCTCGAGGGCGCCGCTCGTACGCTGCGCGATCGCGCGTTCATTGCGGTCATGGCCGAGGCGGGCTACCGCATCGGCGAGGTGCTCGGCGATGCGGTA
>Ga0315274_10009185_pt1 | contig 14311 bp, 14 predicted proteins | sample YL17G02_20_MG_FD_203700 | JGI IMG/M metagenome (GOLD analysis project Ga0315274, IMG submission 203700) | Sediment microbial communities from Yellowstone Lake, YNP, Wyoming, USA - YL17G02_20 | ecosystem: Environmental > Aquatic > Freshwater > Lake > Sediment | place: USA: Wyoming | collected... | reverse complement strand
TGGATGAAGATTTTTCTGGACCAAGGCCAGCCTATAAGAGGACACCCAACAAGAAGTATCATTCACCTATTTGCGAACTCTGATCCAGCGAGGTATTTGGGACCGGATCTTATATTATATTTAGAAAGGAAATAGATACGAATTAATTATCCAAACCATTAGGTGTTATTTATTGAGTAACCCCTTCTGTTCACGAATAGGATATCACGGAGTGAATCGATGAAAAATGATTGGGATTATTTTTACAGGATATTTTTGGAGAGTATGGTTAAGATTGATCCGACATACTTCGAACTGGAACGATATAAAGATGTACCTGCGATTCGTGAAAGAATTTATTGCTATGAACTTTATCATCAATTGCGTGTTAGCTTAAAGGATGATTCCAAATATAAGCTTCATGGCGAAATAGATAAAAGCGGTCATGACTGGATTACTCAACTGTTTGGCGGTAAATGTCCAAATCCAGACTTTGTTGTACATGTCCCTGGTGACACAGATAATCTTGTTGTCATCGAAGTAAAAAGGTCTAAGAGTCACATCCGAGAAATTAAAGATACAATATCAAAATTATCAACTTTTGTAACGAAGGTAAATTATTATCGTGGAATATTGCTGATTTTTGGACCAGACAAAGTTGAAAATTTGGGAATTCCTAATAAAGAAATAATTCTTCTGTGGCACAAAGAGGTCAAAAAGGCACCATATGTCATGAATCCTGAAACGGGGCTTTGGTGTAATCCTTAAAGTAATTGTGATTTCAGATATTCGGATCCTAAAAGTATAGTCTTCAATCTTGACACACTTTTTTTCATTTGTAGAGTCTGTAAGCAAAGAGAGGGCATGTTATGAGAACTGATTCAATTACAGCTACGATGCTTTACGATTTCGTCAGATGTCCTCATCGCGTGACGATGGATCTTTTTGGAAACCCTGCCGAAAAGGACCCAATAAGTCCGTTTGTAGAACTTCTCTGGGAAAGGGGCCATCTCTTTGAAAAAGAGACAATAGAGCGGCTTCAAATCCCGTTTATTAATTTACGCGACCTCCCTGATCAAGAACGTGAAAGGCTAACCCTTGAGGCAATCGCCACCGGCGAAAGACTTATCTACGGGGCCCGTATCCGAGTAGATGACCTCCTGGGAGAACCAGACCTTCTTCGAAAACAGGGTAGCGGGTATGTAGCTGGTGATATCAAGAGCGGCGCTGGTCTTGAAGGGTCAAGCGAAGATGCTGACGGTAAGCCAAAGCAGCACTATGCGGTTCAATTATCGCTTTACACTGATATCCTAGAACGGCTGGGTTTTTCGGCGGGACGTTTACCCTTTGTCTGGGATATTCACGGCCAGGAGATTCTATACCACCTCGATAGTCCCCGGGGACCGAAGACGCCTATATCGATGTGGGATGACTATCTTTCATCTCTTAGAATTGTATGTTCAATTGTGTCTAGGGAAGCCGCGACCATTGGGTCGCTGGGGGGCGAATGCAAACTCTGCCATTGGCGCACAGCCTGTACCAAGCAATTGGTAGAGTTGAATGATTTAACACTAATCCCTGACCTGGGTCGGTCGCGAAGGGATAACCTTTTGCAACACATTGGGAGTGTCCAAGAGCTAGCCAGTATCAATATTTCGTCATTTATTTGCGGAAGCAAAACGGTGATTCCTGGAATAGGTGTAGAAATGCTAAAGAGGTTTCAAGCCCGAGCCCGGCTTCAAATACAACCGGATTCAAAACCCTACCTGATTGAAGATGTCCAGTTTCCGTCTCCAGAGCTTGAGCTGTTTTTTGATGTCGAAACTGATCCAATGAGAGATATCTGTTACCTACACGGCTTTGTTGAGCGCAAAGGTGGTAACGTGCAGACTGAAAAGTACGTTGCCTTTTTCGCGGAGGAACCTACACACGACGCAGAAAGAGAGGCATTCGCTAAAGCTTGGCAGTATATCCGTGAGAAGAACCCCACTGCCATTTATTTTTACTCGCCTTATGAGCGGACGTTATGGCGCAAATTAGTAGACCGTCACCCTAGCGTGGCCACTGAAGCTGATGTCGAAGGCCTCTTTTCTTCGCAGATCGCTGTAGATCTGTATAACGGTGTCGTCCGATCGAAGATGGAGTGGCCAACTCGGGATCTCTCAATCAAGACCCTTGCTACTTATATGGGCTTTGAATGGCGAGATCCAGACCCATCCGGAGCAGCATCTATAGAATGGTACCATCGATGGATCGATAGTAGGGATATTAGAATTAAGCAACGGATCTTGAACTATAACGAAGACGATTGCCTAGCTATGAGAGTATTGACCGATGCGGTACGCAGTATGATACTGAAGGTGTGATATCGGATTAATCTCCGGGGTCAGGTTTGCAAAAGTGAAAAAATTGAAAAAGGTGTCCTCTTAGCAAACGCTTAAATCGATTTGTACGGCTTGTGTTTAGAAGGAGGTATATGGGAACTAGCAAATATAAGCTTGAACAGTTAGGTTGGTTCAATTTCGAGCAACTGGTAAGAACTTTACTGCGTGAGCTTATTGGTTCCGGACTCTCTACATTCAGTGGATCCATCGATCAGGGCAGAGATGCCACTTTTGAAGGAGGGGCTAATGCCTTCCCAAGCAAAACAGATCCTTGGAAAGGCAATTGGATTTTCCAGGTGAAGCACCGCACCTACAGTTCTCGTGGTGCTGACACCGTCCGATCCGAGCTTAAGGCCTCTTTATCCGATGAATTGGCAAAGATAACCGAAAAGCATGAGTTTGATTGTGATAATTATGTTTTCCTTACAAACTGTCCTTTTACAAGAATCGAAAAGGATGAAATGAAAAGCTTGGCGAGTAATGACTTCCCAATGATCCGGAACTTTGCATTCCTGGGAGAGCGTGACATAGATGAATTGCTCGATTCCTATCCCAGAGTTGTCTACGCGTTCCCACAAATTTTGGGATTGAGTCAGCTGAAGGAATTGGTTCAATGGGGATTGCATCAACGTTCTCTTGAGTTCCTGCTTACAGCACAAAAAGAAATTGCACTTTTTGTTGCAACTTCACCATATCTTCAAGCCGTTGATCTTCTCCACAAACAGCATTTCTGCTTACTTTCCGGCCCTCCAAAAATGGGGAAACGTGCACTGCCTATGCACTTGCAGCATCATTTTCCGCCCAGGGCTTTGAAATATATGATCTTCGCACACAACGTGACTTCTATGACGCTCACAATCCGGAGGTTAAGCAGTTATTCATATGCGATGATGTTTTTGGCGATATATCACTTCACGCAGCCATGCGTGATGATTGGTCACATGGTTTTGTTCGGCTGCTCAGCAGCCTTGGTAGCGGACACAAGCTGATTTGGACTGCCCGAGAATATGTTTTAAAAGAAGCACTCTCCTCATCTAGATTGAAAGAAGAAAGACCAACCTTGGCTACCACTGATAAGATAACCGTAGCTGTGGATCAACTATCCCGTTTGGAAAAAGCTATGATTCTATATAATCACGCCAAGGCTGCAAACTTGCCGGATCATGTAAAAGAGTACCTCAAAAGCAGGGCATGTTTACGGATCATAGACCATGAAAACTACTCCCCGGAAACAATACGACAATTATGTACGGGGCGGTTAGTTGCTTTCTCCGGGGAGGCGGAGGGCGATCATAAAGAGATATCCTCCAAGGTTACACAGTTTCTTTCCCAACCTGGTGAGGCATGGAAATCTGCATATATTTCTGCACCAGGGGGTGAACGTCTGTTGTGCACTGAGATTATGGCAGCTGGCGGGGCAATGCCATTAGACAATCTCAAAACGCGATATGAAAGAGCCGTGATGTCAGCAAGAGATCGTTACCCTTCCTTTGAAGTAAGTTTTACGAATGCTAAAGGGACATTCCTTAGGATAAAGCCTTATCGTTATGGAGGCCAGCTAGTTCAATTTTATCACCCTAGTATGAGAGATCTGCTGACAGAACTAATTCAAGAAGACAAAATTATGAGAACGAGTTATCTCAAACAACTGACTCTCAAAGAGCTTATGTCCATAGCAGGGACTTCGAAAGAATCGGCGGAATCATCACCTCACAGACACTGTGTACAGATTACTGATGCAGATGATATTGCGTTGCTCAGAGATCACATCGGCGACAATCTTCTTCCATCTAGTACCTTGGACGATATGGTGGCTTTATTATCGGATGCGGTCGCAATTCTTGGCACTGGCAGAATCGATAAACTTGGCCGAAAATTACATGATGGAACAGAGTGCACCGAGACGTTGTGGGTGATCCTTGAAACTTGTGTGCAACACGCGTGCTCAAAGGAGTTCTGGCGGGTTAATTTGGACAACAGCTTTATTTATTATTGGCGGAGTCTTTTTGAATTTCTCCGTAAGTTGCTTCCTTTGATATCTACCCCTGCCACCCCGGAATACGTACCTGAGATGCTAAGACGACTCAGGAATGACAAGTCCGTTGACTTCTGGGGGCTTGTCACTGCAACACATTCCATTTTACCAACTGTAGTTGAACAGTGTTTAAATCTTGAGGATCGTGAGATCTGCAGGAAAGATTTGATTAAGAAGGTGGGAGAAGCATTGGCAGATGCTCAAAATATGGATCTCGAAAATGACTTTGACGACTCAGAATACTGGCATGACACATATGGATCGCTGAGTAGAGACTGTGAAGATTACATGGACCTATTTCCTGACGATCTTCCGATTGAGGAAAATGATAAAGTTGGACAGATTCAGGAAGATTTCCCAAGATTAGAGAGGGAACCAGATTATGATCACGATTTTTCTGATTCGAGAAGTTCATCAAGTGGCACTGACTCAGACATCCTCGAAATATTCTCTGATTTATGAATCTTGCTTGTAATCGGATAAGGAACGAACCTGCTGAAAAAGTTGATCGAGAAGGAGGTTAATAACTGGGATAATTGGGGACTAATTAGGGACGGGGTCCTTTTTTCTGCCCGGGAAATTTTTGAAAGTCAGCTAAAAGAAGAGGATAAGGTGCGATGAAAATCAAATCCATTGGTATTAAGAACCTCCGTTCATTTAAAGATGAGGCCATTGAACTAGATGACTACACATGTTTAGTTGGTCCCAATGGTTCTGGGAAATCGACTGTTTTATGTGCCCTAAATATTTTCTTTCGAGAATCTGAAGGATATTCCATAGATCTTAATTGTCTGTGTCAAGAAGACTTCCATTGTAAGGTTACAGAAGATCCAATTATTATTACGGTGACTTTCATTGATCTGAGTGAAGAAGCCCAAAAGGATTTCGCAGATTATTATCGACAAGGGCAGCTTATTGTTTCAGCTATAGCCACTTTTGACCGAGCGACTGGAAAGGCCGAAGTCAAACAATATGGGCAACGACTCGGGTTCGAACCTTTTAAAAGCTTTTTTCAAGCCGTAGGGGATAATAAGAAGGTTGCGGATCTAAAGATAATATATGAAGAAATCAGGAGCACTTACGCGAATCTGCCACAACCTGGATCAAAGGAATCTATGATTCAAGCCCTTCGAGATTATGAAAATAAAAGACCAGGCGACTGCATTCTTATTCCAAGTGAAGATCAATTTTATGGATTTTCAAAAGGGAGTAACCGGTTAGCTAAGTACGTCCAATGGGTATATGTCCCAGCCGTTAAAGATGTCACAGTTGAGCAGATGGAATCGAGGAATACTGCCCTCGGTAAATTGCTAGCTCGGACGGTAAGAGCAAGAATCAATTTCGGTGGCAGAGTGAAGGAACTTCTTGAGCAAGCACAAATACAATATCAAACTATGCTTGATGAAAACCAGCACGCTCTAGATAACATTTCGGGATCTCTTAAGAAGAAACTATTGGATTGGGCCCATCCCGATGCAACATTGAGGCTTCAATGGAGGCAGGATCCGGAGAAATCCGTGAGAATAGACGAGCCTTGGGCCCACATAATCGCAGGTGAAGGAGGCTTCGAAGGTGAATTATCGCGACTTGGACATGGCTTCCAGCGATCATATTTGCTGGCTCTCCTTCAAGAGCTTTCAGGATGTGATGATTTGGGAGGTCCACGGCTTATACTAGGCTGCGAAGAACCAGAACTTTATCAACATCCTCCTCAAGCACGGCACTTACTTGGGGTGTTGCAAAAACTTAGTTCTGGTAATTCACAAATCATTGTTTGCACTCATAGCCCTTACCTTGTTTCGGGAGAAAAATTTGAGCAGATCCGAATTATTCGTAAGGAAGACGCTCGGTCGAGAGTCTTCTCCGTAAAATACCAGGAGATCACTAACCTAATCGCGGAAGCAACTGGAGACCAACCGATAAAGCCTTCTGGGTATCTTGCAAAAATACATCAAGCCTTGCAACCGGGATTGAGCGAAATGTTCTTCACTACGCATTTGATATTGGTTGAGGGGTTAGAAGATCATGCCTACATAACAACCTATCTAAACCTATTGGATTTGTGGGAAGAATACCGCCGTTATGGTTGTCATATCGTCCCGGTGGGTTGCAAAAGTGCAATAATTCAGCCTTTGGCAATCGCGCAGTCCTTGAAAATACCAACTCTTGTGGTTTTCGATGCTGATGGAGATAAGCCTGACAAGAATGGGAGTAGGGCTAAGCATGAAAAGGATAATCGCGCAATATTAAAATTGTGTGGTGTGGCCAACCCAATTCCTTTCCCTGATACAACGTATTGGGGCGATTGCGTAACAATGTGGAACTCGGAAATTGGATCTATCGTGGAAGCCGATATCGGAAAAGAATCATGGACTAAATATTGTGCAGAAGCGGATAAAGTCTATTGTGATGCTGGAAATTTGAAAAAGAATATGTTGCATATCGCAACTTGTTTGACACAGGCGTGGGATGACGGTAAGAAATCGAACAGCCTGGTGAAACTTTGTATGCGTTTGCTGGAATTAGCTAAGCAAAATTAGAGATTAAAAATCAGAATAGGAACGGCGGCGGGGACGAACAGGCGGGACGTTGATGAAAATAATCACTTTGGGAGGAGGGGGGACGTCCATAAGTTCATAAGATTCTGATTTCGCCGCCCAAACTCCTCCAAACCGTTGTCAATTTCTTCACTTCCCTCGACAGCAACCCCATTCACTTTCCATCCCCTCGCGCCTTTGGGGAAGGGAGAAGTCATAATCGCTCGGGGTCAGAATTCCGTAACGGTCATGATAGCCCCAAGGATATTGGAGAACTTGATTCTATCAGCATCATCGAGAAAGATTCTTTTTTTTCATTCCCCCGCTTGGTTATGTGACATAACCCACCCGAATACTCTATTCTGATTGGACTCTGCTGGTTAAGAAAATTGGGGACGGGTTCGGATTAAGTAGAAAAATCTTAGACTATGCTGGCAGCTTGGTGGGACTTGGTGGGGTCGAGCCAAGGCAATTACTTGAGTTTATAATACATTTCCGAAAAAGAGAGGCTCTTTTTGGGCTCAGAATGGCAAATTTGGGGTCGAAATTGCCCTGATAAGTTATTTTAGAGACAGAGTGTCATTTGTAAAGAGAGTGAAAAAGTTCAGTCTGATAGGTTTTCTATTCTTATCCGGCTTCTATAAAGAATCAGGGATGAAAAGAAAAGGTAAGCAAGGAGCACTTCTATACACGCTCCGTGGGTTTAATGCAGTTAGATTCCTTTTGTTTTCCTTCGTACGGCATGAAGTTCCGTATTCTGGCGATGATCATTGAGATCCCGACGGAGTTCAAGGATCTCCTTTTTTACCTCATCAAACTCGTTCCTGTTTTCCTCGGCATGACGATCAACCTTTTCACCCACCATGTTGACCGCCTCGATCACGGTGTCGAACTTCTCCTTTACATCCTCAAGAATGATCCTTAGATCGTCCGACGACATAAGCATACTCCTATCTTAAACAAAAAAGTATTGCTTACTTGCTATCACTTTTGTGGAGGGATGTCAACTTAAAATTGGCAGACCCAGGAATTCCGCATTGGCACGCTGTGGTAAGGTCGGACCAGGACAAGTAGTTGAGCTTAGAAATTTTGGTGCCTTTTGGTGCCAGGCATCGGTAATTCGGTATTTTCTCTTCCTCCCTTTGACCACATTCTCCACCATGAGGCTTAATGTCTTCGCAAACGATTTGTCCCTCCGCTGACTGGTTATGAATTTCAATAATGTCTGGAAACATGTTATAAAAATTCCTTGAATAAAAAGGTTTCTTTCACTATGATAGATAGAAAAATGCATTTGGAGGAATAAAAATGGGAAAAAAGGGATGGCAGAGAGCATTGGGGGCGGGAATTGTTATTGTTTTGTTATTCGTAGGGGTTTATGGATGTAAGAATCTGTTGTCCTACCGAACCGTCGGGGAGCGGGAACCGGAAGTGAAACAACCCATCTCAACCTCTTATCCTTTTGAGGATATACCTCTCCCCCCTGGAATGACCCTCAATCGGAAAGAATCCTTCATCTACGAAACCAGGGCGACTAAGACCGGGCTCCTCATCTATGAAGGAAGAGGGGAGATGGAGAAATTGTCCAACTTCTTCAAACAACAGATGCCAAAATATGAATGGAGATTGGTGAGCAATTTTGAACTCCACAATGTGATGCTCACCTTTATTAAAGAAGGATGGAGCAGTATCATCTACATCCTTCCTCAAGAGGGAGAAATGAGGAGGCTCGAGATCCGGGTGGGACCGATTGAGATCAAGATTCTTCCTCCCTCAAAAGAATAGATGAAAAAATCTTTGGTTCAAGGGTTAGGGTAAGGATGCCTGTTTCTTTAGTCAGTTAGTCTTATAGTCAGATAGTCTCATGGTCAATTAAGTTTAATTGTTCTTCACTATACGACTATACGACCATAAGACTATGAGACCAATCATTGACCAAACGGGCTTCGTAACCCTAACCCCAAAACCATTTCCGTGGTTTGAGATCGATCGAAATGATTGAGGCACTCCATTTAGAATCTCCTGCAAAAGTCAACCTGAGACTGGAGATCCTGAAAAAACGAGAAGACGGATACCATGAGTTGAGGACTGTCCTCCAAAAGATCAACCTTCATGACTTACTTCATTTCTCTTTGAAAAAGGAAAGAGGTATTTCCATAACCACAGACCATCCCAACCTCCCCGTTGGAAAAAGCAATCTGGTTTACCAGGCTGTTCAATCCATCTTGAAGAAATCAGCCTATAAGGGAGGTGTCCTTATCGAAATCAAAAAAAGAATTCCACTCGGAGCAGGACTTGGAGGAGGGAGCAGTAATGCCGCTACCGCATTGAAAGCAATGAGTCAACTTCTAAAGATCGACTTCCCTAAAAAAGAGTTGATGAGGATGGGGTTGGAGATTGGAGCAGATGTTCCTTTCTTCTTTTTGGAAGGTGCAGCCATTGCGTCGGGGATCGGCGAACATCTAAAAAAGATAGAACTTCCAGGCTTATGGTATGTTCTCATTTATCCAAATTTTGAGGTTTCAACGCGTTGGGCTTACCAAAATTTCATATTGACAAAAAGGCAATTTCATTTTAATCTTCGTAAGTTATTGAGAACTCCTAAGGGGATTTTGCGCCTTCTTTGGAATGATTTGGAGGAAGTGGTTTCAAAAGAATATCCCCAGATTGGCGTGATGAAAAAGATGCTCTACTCTGCCGGGGCTTTGGGGGCATCGATGACAGGGAGTGGCCCTACAGTTTTTGGAGTCTTTTCTGAGGAAGGGGGTGCATCGGAGGCTTACAAGAAGGTAAAAAAAATGGTCAGAGGTAAAGGATGGATCGTTCTAAACGCACACAGTATTCCTGCCTGACGCCTGCCGGCAGGCAGGGCAGGCCTGCATGACGAGAGACAGGGTAGACAGACAAGGCCATGCACATTACTAAGTGCATGGCAAGCCCTGTACCATAATAGGTACAGGGCAAGGGGGAGTTATGGAAGTGACAGAAGTGAGGATATTTCCTGTGCAGGAAGATCGGCTCAAGGCCTATGTGACGATCACTTTCGACAATTGTTTCGTGGTTAGAGATTTGAAAGTGATCAGTGGGAATAATGGATTGTTCGTTGCAATGCCGAGCAAAAAAAGGAAAGACGGAACCTATAGGGACACAGCCCACCCCCTCAACAATCAAACCCGGCAGATGATCGAATCCAAAGTTTTAGAAGAGTATGATAAAGAGGTCCAGAAGAATAAGTAGACTGAAACCATAAGCTCTAAATCCGAAGCACGAAATCCTAAACAAGCACTAATGTTCAAATTATAAATGTTCAAAACAGATTTTTTAGAATTTGGATATTTGAATTTTGGATTACGTAGAAAATAACTTTCCAAATCCCCCCAACCCCCCTTTGCTAAAGGGGGGAGAGGGGGGATTAGACATTTTCATGGTTCGTGGGTGATGAATTCATCATGCATAATTTGTTTCGGATTTCGAAATTCGGATTTAATTTTAATGATTGGGGTGTCGTCAAGCGGTAAGACACAGGTCTTTGGAACCTGGATTCGGAGGTTCGAATCCTCCCACCCCAGCCATTGATTTAAAGCATGGCGCATAGGGCAAAGAGCATAGCGTTTTTCTCCGTAAGCTTTGCGCTCTTTGCTTAACGATTACATAGAAGATAAGTCTCAAATCCCCCCATCCCCCCTTTACTAAAGGGGGGTGAGGGGGGATTATGGATTTTCATGGTTCGTGGGTGGCCAATTGGCCATGATAAATTAAACTTGGGGGAAAAGTTTTCACATGACTAAGAAAAGGCTTGGTAGCGAGGCAGAAAAAGATTACAGTTGGCTGAGAATATTCACCGGAAATTCAAATAGCGAATTGGTCCAGAAAATCTGCGGACACCTGGGGACTCCAATTGGAAAATCGGTGGTGAAAAGTTTCAGTGATGGAGAGATCAACGTTGAGATCGATGAAAGCGTGCGAGGGATGGATGTTTTTGTTATTCAGTCGATCTGTGCTCCTACCAACAACAATCTCATGGAGCTTCTGATCCTGATCGATGCACTTAAAAGGGCTTCTGCCGAGAGGATCACTGCCGTTCTGCCATACTATGGGTATGCCAGGCAGGACCGGAAAATTTCTCCTCGGGCACCCATCTCTGCCAAACTGATTGCTGACTTGATTACCACAGCAGGGGCCTATCGAATCCTCACTGTTGACCTCCATGCCGGTCAGATTCAGGGTTTTTTTAATATTCCAGTGGACCACTTATTTGCTGCGCCAGTACTTTTGGAATACCTGAAGGGGTTGAAGGACGATATTGTCATCGTCTCCCCGGATGCAGGGGGGGTCGAGAGGGCTCGAGCCTATGCCAAACGATTGACCGCTTCTTTAGCTTTCATTGATAAGCGAAGAGAATCTCCCAATGTTTCACAGGTAATGAACATTATCGGGGATGTGAGTGGATTGACTGCCATCTTGGTCGATGACATCGTAGATACAGGAGGGACATTAGTCCGGGCGGCCTATGCTCTGTTTGAAAAGGGGGCCAAGACAGTCTATGCTTGTTGTACCCATCCTGTCCTTTCAGGCCAGGCGGTAAAAATACTCATGGAATCCCCCATAGAGGAGATGATTGTTACGGACACGATTCCACTCAGGGAAGAGGCCAAAGCGTGTCCCAAGATCAAAGTCTTCTCTATATCGAGTCTCTTGGCCGAGGCCATCCGAAGAATTTATGAGGATGAGTCGGTGAGTTACTTATTTGTTTAAGAGGCTGCTGAAAAACGCCCATCTGCGGCGTTGCCCTCATCCTTCGTCATTGCGGCGTACGTTCAAGTACGCCTCATTCCTCAGGATTTTGGGCGCCTTGCATCTGGGCATTTTTGAGCAGCCCTACGAAAATAGTTTTTTCAGCAACTGCTAAAATCACGGGAAGGAGTCATATATGGAAAGACCTGTATTGTCGGCAGAGATCCGAGAAGGAGTTGGAAAGGAGAGGGCCAGAAAACTTAGGGCAAAAGGCCTGATCCCAGCCATTTTTTATAGCCCCCGGTCCCAATCGATCCCCTTGGTAATCGATTCCAAAGAGTTTGTAAAAACCCTTCAAACGGAAGCAGGGGAGAATGTCCTGATCGACCTCAACATCCGAAAAGGTGATCAGGCAGAACGAAGGGTTGTAATGGTGAAGGAAATTCAAATCGACCCTCTTCAAGGAACGACCCTTCATACCGATTTTTATGAAGTGGCAATGGATGAGATGGTCACCGTGGAAGTTCCGATTCATCTGGTTGGGAAACCCGAAGGAATTAAGGTGGGGGGCATTCTTGAACAGATCCGAAGAGTGATCCAAATTCAATGCCTTCCTGGAAATATTCCTAAGAGAATCGATGTCGATGTCAGTTCCTTAAAAATTGGTGATTCAATTCATGTCCAAGATATCCAAGTGGAGGAGGCAAAGATTTTATTCGATACCAACTTTACCATCGCCACTGTCGTGCCACCTGTGGTAGAAGAGAAGAAGGTAGTGGAAGAGGTAGTTGCGGAGGCAGTTGAAGGGGAAGAGGTGAAGGAAAAGGAGGAGGAAAAATAATCGAGTGTGAAAGTCATCGTCGGACTGGGGAATCCCGGGGTCCACTATAAGGGGACCCGACATAATATCGGGTTTCAGGTAGTGGATCGGCTCGCCGAAATAAACCACATTCTCATCTCCACTAAACGTTTCAAATCCCTTTATGGAACAGGATGGATCGATTCTGAGAGGGTCATCCTTGTCAAACCGATGACCTTTATGAATCGGAGTGGAGAGGCGGTAAAAAAAGCGATCAATTTTTTTCAGGTTGGGATAGAAGATTTAATCATCATCCATGACGATTTGGACCTTCCGTTTGGAAGGCTTCGCTTTAAACGGAGAGGAAGCGACGGAGGACATCAAGGGGTCCGATCCATTATCGAGTCGATGGGTAAAAGTACTTTTTTGAGGTTGAAGGTTGGCATTGGCAGACCCCCTCAAGGGATCGATCCGGCAGAATATGTCCTGGTCTCCTTCGATGAAATTCAACAATCTCATTTAGAAGGAATCCTCTCCCGAGCAGCAGAATCTCTTAAAGTGGTGCTCCTTGAAGGAGTTGAAACAGCGATGAATCGATATCAAAAAAAGGTTTGAAAAGAGATTTCTGAAAAAGTCCAGAAATCTCTATTAAGAGAGCATATAGTAGTTTTTCAGAGTTCTTGAAAAGGAGAATTGACCATGGGATGGATTGGAATTGCTTCACTCACAGGGATTGCTGCTCTGCTCTTTGTCCTCTATCTTGCTAAGAAGGTGATGAGGCAAGATCCAGGGACACCCCCAGATGGTCAAAATCTCCGATGCGGTCGGGATCATTGCCTCCATTCTCGGCGTCTTTTTTGTCAGGACGGGCGAGAAGGGCGATCCTGGGAAGGCTCTTAACAATGGAACCGTCTCCAGTGCAGTCTTCTATACCATTGGTTCTTTCTTTTTAGTCGTAGTGATGTTCGGATGGGATCTCTCCTATTTCAAAGCTGCAGTCGTGGGTGACACTGTTGGAGATCCTTTTAAGGATACGTCTGCTCCATCGATGAATATCCTTCTGAAATTGATGACAGTCGTCTCATTGGTCTTCGGCCCGATGATCCTCATCATCCATAAGTGGCTCATTTCACTCTTTTGAGCCGATTACAGCTCCTATTCGCTCTTCTTATCTATATGGTGAAACAGGGGACTTTGGTAAGATAAGCACCAAATTCCAAGTACCAATATCCAAATAATATCCAATGACCGAAATTCAAAAATAAGGCTGGTAAGTAAGTGTTTGGGTTATTGAACATTGGATAATTGGAGCTTGTTTGGAATTTGGAATTTGGGATTTGGTGATTGGAGCTTGATGATTACTCTCCTTTTTCAATCTCCATGAAGATCTTTCCATGATGAAAGATGCGCACCCCTCCTGTCCCTTCAGACACGACAATGGCAAGGGCATCAGTCAAGCTGGTAATCCCTGCTGCAGCTCGATGACGACTTCCAAGGCCTAAGGGAATTTCGACATTCTCTCCAGATACATCGAGGTGGCGACCTGCTGCCAAGATGACGCCGTCCTCCCTGAAGATGAAGGCCCCATCGATGGAAGAAAATTCTTTAACGGTTTCCTTCAGCCGAGGGTCAAGGATATTCCGTTCCTCTTCGGGATAACCCTGGAAGGGATTGATGACCATGGGGTGTGAAAATTTAAGAACATCCTCATGCCTACCCAAGACGAAGATAGTGCCAATGGATTTTCTTCCTTCCTTCCCTTCTAAAGATATCTCCAAAGCAAGGTTAAGCAGGGAATCGAAGACTTCTGGCATCACGATCTCTGAAAGGACAGGGAGATCGG
>Ga0315274_10009184_pt1 | contig 14311 bp, 10 predicted proteins | sample YL17G02_20_MG_FD_203700 | JGI IMG/M metagenome (GOLD analysis project Ga0315274, IMG submission 203700) | Sediment microbial communities from Yellowstone Lake, YNP, Wyoming, USA - YL17G02_20 | ecosystem: Environmental > Aquatic > Freshwater > Lake > Sediment | place: USA: Wyoming | collected... | reverse complement strand
CATACAATAAACGAAGAGCACAAAGAATTGACCCATTCGACAGCGCCAAGTTCCCTCTTTGAAGGCAAACGAAAAGAGCGCCGCTCAGAGCTTGCCCTGAGCGAAGTCGAAGGGGTCAACCCTGAGCAAACCCTAGCCTTTAGGCGGGAAGCCGAAGGGTTGACATAAAAAAGATGTTTTGGTATTCTTTGTGAAAAATTTAACTGAATTTGGTGATTCGTGTTGGTAACACGTAATGCGTTAAATATTAAATAGTAAACCCCGTTAGAAATTCCAGCGGGGCATTAAACCCATGTATTAAAATGTAACCCCGCTGCAGAGCAGCGGCACATTATTTCTAACGGGGTAAAGGAGGGTAATCATGGCATTTACAATGTTTGGTCGGACGATTCGAAAGATTGGTGTCATTGGATCGGGCAATATTGGCCCGGATATTGCTCTTCATTTCAGCCAAAACCTCTATTCTTACGGCGTACCCGTTGTCGTAGTTGATATTCTTCAGGCAGCCCTGGATGCAGGCTCAAAAAAAGCCGAATCGAAGATGGCCAAGGCTGTAGAGAAAAAAATCTTTAAAAAGGAGGAGGCGGATGCCATCTTCCGAAATATGCTCTTCACCACAGATTATGGAAAATTGAACGATGCCGATTTGGTGATAGAGGCTGCCTTTGAAAGGCTGGATGTGAAAAATAAGATCTTCGATCAATGTCAGGAGTCATGTCCGAAAACGGCGATTTTAGCCTCCAACTCTTCCCACATGGCCCCTGAAGAGATCTTTCAGAAGATGAAGGATAAGGGCCGATCCCTGGTGATCCATTATTTCTTCCCTGCAGAGAGAAATATTTTAGTTGAAATCGTTCCCGGGAAGGATACTGATCCTGCTTTGGTTGAATATTTGATGAAACTCTACGAATTCATCGGTAAGGCCCCAATCCGGGTGAAGAGTCGCTTCGGCTTTGCTGTGAATCCTTTCTTTGAGGGAATCTTCCTTGCCGCTGCCTTAGCCGTGGAGAAGGGGCTTACCAGCGTCAAGCAGGCAGATGCCGTCGTTCAAAAAACCCTCGGAATGGGTGTAGGTCCTTTCACGGGTCATAATCTTACCGGTGGGAACCCACTCACACAGCATGGTCTCTCAGTATATACTTCAATCATTATGCCTTGGTACCGTTCCCCGAAGATATTGGACGATCAGGTGAAATCCGGCAAACCCTGGGAAACGCCAGAGAGAGGTGAGAAGGTTGAGTATAACCAAGAAGTCTACGAGGCTATTTCAAACAGGGTGATGGGGGCTTATTTTGGGATAGCCTGTGAAATCGTGGAGAGTGGGATTACGAATATCAGTGATCTGGATTTGGGAGTGGATGTTGGGCTGGTCATGACTCCTCCTTTCCAATTAATGAACAAGGTTGGGGTAAAGAAGTCCCTTGAATTGGTAGAAGCCTATGCCAAAGAAAATCCCGGGTTTAAAGTGGCTGAGATCCTCAAGAAGCAGGCGGCATCGGGCAAGCCATGGAAGATCCCCGTGGTGATCAGAGAGGACAGAGGGAATGTGGCTCTTGTGAAAATCCGGAGACCAAATGTGCTCAACGCCCTCAATAAAGAGGTCCTCGATCAATTGTTTGAGATTTTCACCAATATCCAGAAGGACCCAAAAATCCGTGGTGCGGTTTTAACTGGATTCGGGACGAGAGCCTTTGTCTCAGGTGCAGACATTGGAATGTTGGCCGCCCTAAAGACTCCAGAAGAAGCTGAAGCTGGATGCCTCAAAGACCAGGTCCCATTGGCTCTGATCGAGAATCTGGGTAAACCTGTGGTCTGTGCCATGAACGGACTGGCCTTTGGTGGGGGAAATGAGTTGTCAATGGTCTGCACTGCCCGGATTGCAAAAAAGGGGCAGAAGGTTTTCGTCGCTCAACCTGAACCAAGACTTGGTATCATTCCAGGAATCGGTGGAACCCAGAGGCTTCCGAGGCTGGTGGGAATAGAAAGGGCCTGGACGATCCTCCGAAGCGCCAATCCCATTTCTTCAGCCCAAGCCAAAGAGATAGGATTGATTCATGAGGAAGTGGAGGGTGACCTCATCGAGGCTGCCATGGACTGGGTGGATAAGATTCTTTCAGGGAAAGTTCGCATTCCCCCAATCAAAAAGGACCCCATTCCCATCTCTTCGAAGCTTCCGGAGGTGGATATCGGACACCTCAGCCGAAAGATTGACTCCTTGCTTCAGCGGGCCATATTGGAAGGTGCGAAGATGACCCTCGAAGAAGGATTAAAGCTTGAGGCGAAAATATTTAGTGAGTGTCTGTTGACCCAGGACATGAGAATTGGAATGGAGAATTTCATGAAAAACGGACCCAGGGTCAACGCGAACTTTGTGCATGCTTAGTGGCTATTTGTCTCAAAAAAATGATCCCATAAAGGGAGATCTTATGGGTTTTTAAATAGTGGGGAGATATGTTTTTAAAGGCAATAAGAAATCTGAGAGGAATGCTGAAAACTGATCTACGAATGGGGGATTAAACTATGAACACAAGGGACAAGCTTTTGGAGATCGTAGGGGCTGAGAACTTCTTTGACAGCCCTGAAGTTCTAAAGAAATATTCTAAGGACTTTAGCCTCGTACCTTCAGGAACGCCGAATTATGTTGTGAAGCCAAAAGATGCTCTGAAGGTTCAAAAAATTATCCAATATGCGAACGAACACTCCATCCCCGTGGTGCCGGTCAGTTCCGACGTCCATTTCAACGGGGCGACCATTCCAAAGCAAGGAGGGATCGTTCTGGACCTGACCCGGATGAAGAAGGTTCTGGAGATCGATGAAGCAAACCGCAGGGTGAGAATCGAAGCGGGTGTAATGTGGCAGCAGCTCACAGAAGAGCTTGCGAAAAAAGGGATGAGGATGATCATGCCCCTGCTGCCTCACGCTGGCCGTTCCGTACTGACCGACTACCTCGAAAGAGAGGTCCCCACCAATACGGTATACGATTATTGTGAGCCCATGCAGTCCATGGAAGTCGTCTGGCCCAACGGTGAGATCTTCAGAATGGGCTCTGCGAGCGTGAATGGTTATCCCGATTCCATCTCGAAGGGTGCAAATCCCTCCGGTCCTGGCATCGACTTCTATCGGTTCCTTCAGGGGGCTCAGGGAACGATGGGCGTTGTCATGTGGGCCAACCTGAAGATCGAATCGATCCCCAAAATAGATAAAGTCTTTCTTGCCCCTGTCGATGACCTGGCTTATGCCCAGGAGTTCCTCTATCGGATCTTGCCGCGCAGAATCGGCCAGGAGTGTCTCCTTCTGAACAACGTCGATCTCGCTGCCATCGTCGCCGAGAAATGGCCCGGGGATTTCGAAACATTGCGCGCCACCCTCGCGCCGTGGACGCTTATTCTGGTCGTAAGCGGGTTGCTCCGGCGTCCGGAGGAAAAGATCGCCTACGAGGAGAATTTCCTGAACCAGGTCATCAGGAACGAGTTTCGGAAGATGGAGCTTCAGGATAACCTTCCAGGGGTGCCCGGTATCGGCCGAAAACTCTTATCGATGCTTCGCAAGCCCTGGCCTGCGGAGAAGACCTATTGGAAGAACATCTGGAAGGGCGGTTCTCAGAACCTCTTCTTTATTGCCAGGCCGGTTTCATCTACCCTCTATGTGGACATCGTGAAAAAGACGGCTGCCCAGCACGGTTATCCCATGAGCGATATCGGAATCTACATTCAGCCGATAGAACATAACCGTGCCTGCCATATGGAATTCACCTTCTTCTATAACCCGGCCGACCCGTCAGAAAAGGCGCGGATTGCCGATCTTTACCGGAATGCTGCCCTCGCCTTGCTAAATCAGGGGGCCTTCTTCACCAGACCCTATGGGGAATTGGCCTCGATGGTGTACGAGCGTGCCTCGGGTTACACCATGGCCCTGAAGCGGCTGAAGAAGGTTTTCGACCCGAAGAACATCATGAACCCGGGAAATCTCTGTTTCTAAGGAGGATGAGATGCCAAAAAAGCAAGTGAGCTTAGATGTAACGCAGTTAGATAATTTTGTTTATGACATGAGCCGGTGCATCAAATGTAAAGGATGTTACTGGGTGGAGCACACATACATGCCTGGGATCAAGTTCAGTACGAGGTGCCCGAGCAACACCTGGAATGACTTCGACTCTTACGGAGCCTTTGGCAAGATGAGGATCGGTATAGCGGTGGCCGAGGGGAAACTCCAGTGGACTCCGAAACTTCTTGAAATCCTCTATGCAGATCCCCTGTGCGGCGCCTGCGATGTAGGCTGTAAGAGAAATCTCGATCTGGAGATCGAGCTATCCCTGGAGGCTTTGAGAGTCAAAGCCGTGAAAGATGGCGCGGGCCCCATGCCCGCCCACAAGAAGGTGGCCCAGAACATCGCAAAGAACCACAACCAGTTGGGTGCACCCCACGAGAACAGGAAAAAATGGTTGACCGGTGACATTCAGGTGGCCCCCAAGTCGGATATCCTTTATTTTGTGGGCTGCTCGGCCTCCTACGTGAATCCTGAGATCGCCCAGGCCACGGCGAGGATCCTAAATGCTTCCGGCACGCCTTTCATGTTGATGCCGGATGAATGGTGTTGCGGGAATACGCTCTTTTCCGTCGGCATGATCGATGAAGCAAGGGAACTCGCCCGCCGTAATGTCGATGCAGTGAAGGCAGCCGGGGCTAAAACGGTGATCACCAGTTGTGCCGAGGGCTATCGGATGTGGAAGGTCGATTACCCGAAGATGCTCAATATGGCCACGCAGGACATGGGTTTCAAGGTAATGCATCTCCTTGAGTTTGCTGATGCTATAGTCCAGAAAGGGGCCCTGAAGCTGATCAAGCCGGTGGAGGCACGGTTGACCTATCACGATTCGTGTAGCGTCAGCAGACTTGCGGACCCCTGGACGCCCTGGAAAGGCGAACGGGGATGGATGGGCACTGTCAGTCCACGCCTTAAGAGGCGTCGGGGTACAGAGGGACTGTATGCGCAGCCAAGAAATATCCTGAAAGCCATCCCGGGTGTCAAATTCGTGGAGATGCCCAGAACAAGGGAGAATGCCTTCTGTTGTGGAGCAGGCCGCGGAACAAAAGAGGCCTTCCCGCAGCTGGCCTCCTTCTCGGCAAAGCACCGATTGGAAGAAGTGAGGGACGTGGGCGCCGAAGTGTTGGTCTCCGCCTGCCCCTGGTGCAAGAACAATTTTGCCCAGGCCGCGAAGGAAACCGGAAACCCTGTTAAAGTGATGGACATCTCCGAGCTCATTATGGCCTCGGTAAGAGGATAAGGAGGGAAGCATGGCTATCGTCAAAGAAGCGTATAAAGCATTCGAAGCAATTGTAGGCCCTGAATATATATCCGACGATCCCGTGGTCTGCGAAGGTTATCGGTCCGGACCGGGAGGATACGAAGCCGGCCTTGGATATGAGAGGGTCATGACGAAGATCCCTGGAACGGTCATCTTGCCACGGACAACCGAAGACGTCCAGAAGATCGTCAAAGTGTGTAACCGCTACAAGGTCCCTTATGTCCCGTATAGCACGGGCTTTTACGGCCCCCGTTCCCATTGCCACGTGGACTACGAACTGCTCGTCGACCTGAAGCGCCTGAAGGACTTCGAGATTGATGAGAAGCATTTCTATGCCGTGGTCGGATCGGGTGTCATCTACTCTCCTCTCCAGGAAGAAGCCATGAAGCGTGGTGCCTACGTCGTTATTGGAGGTGGTGGAGCTCAGGCGTCAGTGATCGCTAATCTGATCGGTGATGGTTGGTCACCACTGAGTCACCGGATTGGTCTCCCTCACCGACGGATACTTGGTACTGAGCTTGTATTGCCTGACGGTGAATTGGTCAAAATGGGTTCCCTCGCCTATGGAGACGATCCTTTCTGGGGAGATGGGCTTGGGCCGGACTTAAGGGGCCTGTTGAGAGGTTATACGGGATTAAGAGGGTGCCTCGGAATCGTAACGAAGATGGCCGTGAAGCTGCTTCCTTTCCAGCCGGAACGACTCATACCGACAGGTATCTCGCCGCATACAGCTCTCCAGCTTCCTGAGAAGAGGCTAAAATGGATTAATTATCAGATGCCCGGCAAGGAAGCCCAAATCAAGGCTATGTTTGAGATCGGCAAAGCCGAAATTGGAGGGGCGGTAACGAAGGTTCCTCTCTTCTGGCGGGCGATTGCCAAGGCAGAATGTAAGGAGGAATTCTGGGACCTCTGGGGAAAAGAGAACGAAGATACGATTAAGAACTTCTTTATAGTCCGCGTATTGCTAATAGGATTTACCTCTGAGGAGCAGATGCAGTATGATGAAAACGTATTGAATGATATCATGAAGGAGCTTGGAGGGATACAAAGACCTACCAAGCCAACGGATGAATCCTGGATCAAGAATGCCGATTCGGCTGGCATGTGGTTGATGTGCGGATCGTATGTTTCTGTCGATTACGTTATTGAGACACTTTCCCAAGCAACCGTGCATGGAGAATATTATGCAGAACTGAAGAAAAAATATACACCGCCGCTGATGCCAGACTATGGCGACCCGGGCTGGTTCCAGAGCTTCGAGCTGGGTCACCAGGGATACTCTGAGTTCCTCGTATACTGGGATCAGGATGAGGATACTACAGGTGTTGACCATTTCTACGTCGAAACATCAAAGATGAATATTAAGAATCGTTTTTATCCCTCGCTTCTCGGACCCCATCAACCCCTCTATTTGACCGGGCCGAAATACGGGCCGAATTATCATGAGTGGCTCTTAAAAATAAAAAATGAATTTGATCCTCTGTGGGTTTGTCACCCCCCCGTGCCACTGGCCCATGATGTATTCATGGAAAAAGCGGAGTGGATGAAACCGATAAAGGATTGGGAAAGCCCAAAAATCACACCCAAACCGTAATCGTGCTAACGTCAAGAGGTAAGGTTAGCCCTATCAGAAGGTTTGGATGACCGCTACGAAGAGGTGATTACAGAGAAGGGCCAGGTTCTAAACCCCTCCTTCTTAGATTATGGCATTCCAACTGTCATGGAAACCCCATCAATTAATTCCGTGGATGTTGAGACGAACGACCCCGAAGGCCCCTTTGGTGCAAAAGAGTCGGGTGAAGGAACCCAATTGTCTCCTGCCCCTGTCATCATCAATGCCATTTATGACCCCATTGGAGTGAGGTTTAAGAACCTTCCGGTCACTCCGGAAAAGGTCCTTGAAGCCCTTCATGGGAAGGAGAGATAGTCTCGATATTTCGTAATAGAAAGGGAGGTTAAAGTGAACGGAGAAGATCTCACCTCCCTTTAAAGGAAGGGGATCAGGGATCATTCGGGAAATTGAGACCATCCGACCGGTTTCGACTCGGATAACCATAGTGGACAAGGAGGAAAAACGAATGAATTTCCCGAAGCTATTTTCATCCATCACCCTGCGGAGGGTTACATTCCCCAACAGAATACAGCGGACTTCGATGGTATCCGGGCTCTCAACCGAGGATGGCTTTGTCACAGATGAGCTGAAAAAGAGATACCAAAGGGAAGCGAAAGGAGGAGCGGGCACGATTGTGGTTGAAGCGGCTGTGATCATTCCATCAAAGAGCCCGTACAATCTTCGGATTAGCGACGATCGTTTTCTTCCTGGCCTGACAGAGTTGGTGAAGGCGATGCGCGAAGTGAACCCGGAGGTTAAGATCGGTATCCAGATCATGCAACACCTGAAGCTGGCCAAAAGCGGCTGGAGACAAAAGGTGGAGGATTTTAAAAGTGAAGATTTGCCCCAGATCGTCAAGGACCACGCAGAGGCTGCCAGGCGTGCCTTATCTGCTGGATTTGACTTCATTGAAATCCACATGGCCCACGCTTATGTCCTTTCCTCGTTCCTTTCCCGCGTTAACAAAAGGAAGGATGGATATGGGGGCACGCTTGCAAACCGGATGAAGTTGCCGATAGAAGTGTATCAAGGAGTGCGCAACCTTGTGGGAGAAAACTTTCCCCTCGGGATCAGAATCAATGGTGAGGACTTTATTGTGGAAGGAAACACCCTGTCCCAGAGCGCAGTCATCGCCAGGAAATTTGCTCAACTCGGAGCAGACTACATCAGTGTCTCTGCGGGCAGTCGATTTGAAGATGCGGCGACCCCACCGGAGGGAAGCCCCCCGGATCCCATGTCTGGTTACAGCGGCCATCGGATGAGTCCATGGTTTTGGTGGCCTGACGGGACGCATGTTTATTTAGCCGAAGGCATAAGAAACGCCCTCAGAGAGGCTGGCTTTGATACGCCTGTGGTGACCGCCGGAAAGATCAGGGAACCCAAACACGCTGAACAGATACTGGAGCAAAACAAAGCGGACATCATTGGGCTATGCCGAGCTCTTCTGGCAGACCCTGATTGGCCGGCGAAAGCACAGGAGGGAAGAGAAAAGGAGATCGTGAGGTGTGTCGCATGTAATTGGTGCCTCGAGGCAGACTCAAGATATGAACAAGTGAAATGTTCCCGGTATCCAGAAGGCTATCTGCATGCCCCTGAACCTTTCATGCCAAAGATGGCCCGGGCCGGTACATTTAAGGAAGAAGAGTGATGACAGAATTGGTAACACTTCAGCTCTTTGAAATGGAATAGTGCCGGTCCACCTGTCAGAAATGCTTCCAAAGCTTTAGAATGCGGACTTTTATATTTTATGCCACTGAAATGGATCGATTTAAATATTCGCTGTGATATCTTTGAAGGCATCTGAATGACCAATTAAAAGGTTTCCGCTCTAAAGCTTTTCCAGCATCCCTGACAGGTAGACCATCGGGGATGCTTTTTCAAAGAACTAAAGTGTTACCAAAATTGTTTTGAGAGACGAGCTCCCAATCACCTGTACGTGATGGCAAAGGGGTGTGGGAGGATGAGTATCGTTGAATTTCCAAGACATAGAACAGAGGATGTTCAGAAGTATAGTAAACAGAGATGGTGGCTCGGGCTCACCATGGGTGACGTTCTCGACCGCACAGCGGATGTCTTCCCGAATAAAGAAGGTCTCGTTGATGACAGGGTCCGGCTGACTTATTCCGAGCTCCGCTCGAAGGTGGATAGGTTAGCCGTTGGTTTGATCACCCTTGGGATCGAAAAAGGTGAATGTGTGTTATTGCAACTTCCGAACTGGCATGAATTTATTTGCTCATATTTTGCTTTGCAGAGAATTGGTTGTATACCCATTCTCTTGATTTCCGGCTATAGGCAATTGGAGGTCAATCATCTTGCTCGTCTCACTGAGGCAAAGGCTTGGATCGTGCCCGGTCAGTATCGAAAGATTGATTATGCATCGTTCATTGGGGAAGTGAGGGAGAAAAACCCCCAGCTCAAACAGGTCATCTCGGTGCGAACGGGGAAAGAACATGGGGAGTTTACAGCGAGTCTGGAAAACCTTATGGAAAAAGAGATAAGTGCTGCTGAACGTCACCAGTTGACGATGAGGAAGCCTGAACCGACGGACGTTGCTCACATAGTTCCTTCCGGGGGCACGACAGGGTTACCAAAGGGAATTCCGCGCACTCACAATGATTATATTTGCAATGTAGAATATCAACATAAAGCATGGGAAATGAATTGTAATGATATCTGTCTCGTTATCGTCCCAATAGGCCACAATCTTGCTCTGCTCAATGTGGTGGGTGCTTTATTGTTTGGCTACAAATTGGTATTATCGAATTCTACCAGACCTCTGGATATTTGCAGTATCATCCAAGGCGAGAAAGTAACGTATATACCGACCGTTCCCAGCATGGTGAGGAGAGTGCTTGAGCTTGAGCAACTTCAGGACTATGACTTAACCTCCTTAAAGAAAATATCTGCCGGAGGAGAACCCAGTCCACCTGAACTGATCAGGGAAGTTGATAAGAAACTTACCTGCACCTACATCAATGAATTTGGGATGAGCGAGGGGTTGCTTTGCCGGACGAGGATCACCGATGACATTGAAACGATCTGTCATACGGTTGGGAAACCGTGCTGCCCCTATGAACAGATAAAAATTGTTGATGAAGAGGGGAGAGAGTTGCCCCCAAATCAAGATGGAGAACTGGTAACCAAAGGACCTGGGATATTTGCTGGGTACTTGAAAAATCCAGAGGAGAACAAGAAAAGCTTTACACAGGAAGGGTTCTTCAGAACAGGTGACCGGGCAAGAATAGATGATTCGGGCAACTTAAAGATAACCGGTAGAATTAAGGATATCATCATCAGGGGAGGCGAAAACATCAGTCCATCTCAAGTAGAGGATCTCTTGTGTACTCACCCAGGTATCGCAGATGCCGCGGTCATCGGAATGCCAGATAAGGAATTGGGCGAAAAAGTCTGTGCCTATATTCAACCTGCCGCCGGAGTGAAAATAGGCCCTGAAGAAATTAAGGCGTTTATGGAAAGTAAAGGGGCTTCAAAACTGCTGATCCCGGAAAGATTTGAGTTTATTGATGCCCTGCCGATGACAGAAGCGGGAAAGCATAACAAAAAGGTCTTGCGAGAGGATATTAAACGGAAAATAGGACAATCTTAGTAATTTTTCATGGCGAGTACGTCATCCTCGAAGAATGAAAATCAGTAATCCCCCCTCCCCCTTTTAGCAAAGGGGGAGTTACACCTCCCTTTTGTAAAGGGAGACGGGGAGGGATTTTAATGTAATGAAAATAATAATGATAAAATGATAAAAGGAGGTCCTTCTTACCCATGGCTAAAGATGTGAAGGTAATATTTACTGATTGTACCCTCTGTTACCACAGTTGTGGGACTAAAGTGACTGTAGAGGATGGGAAGGCAGTCAAGGTCGAGGGGCTGGAATCTCATCCTTTGAACAAGGGGGAGCTTTGTCCAAAAGGGGAGGCTGCACTTGATAACATTTATGATCCTAAACGACTCAAATATCCGATGAAAAGAGTGAACGGAGGTTGGAAGAGAATCACATGGGATCAGGCCCTTGCGGAGATCGCAAGCAAACTCTTAAAGCTCAAGGGAGAATTTGGACCTGCGGTGCTCGGTGTCTTTAGCGGATCAATAGGGGTAGAAAATTTAGAGATGGCAGGCTTGACCCAGAGATTTAAAGCGGCTTTTGGCTCCCCTAACTTTTTCTCAGTAGAGAGCATCTGTTATAGGATGAGAATTCGAACCCGACAGATGACCTTCGGGAAATATCCTACAGAGGAGCTCGATTCTAACCTCTATATTCTTTGGGGCCATAACCCCGAGGAATCGGATTTTCCTTTACAGCGCGCTATCGAAGAGAATTTGAAGAAAGGGGCCAAACTTGTTGTCATCGATCCTAAAAGGATTCCTCTTGCTGACCGAGCTCTGATGTATCTCAGGATAAGACCAGGTACAGACGGAGCGTTGGCCCTTGCGATGATGAAGGTCATTATCCATGAGAAGCTTTACGACAGTGATTTTATTAATAAGTATACGGTGGGTTTTGATAAACTGGTCCCCCACATACAAAAATATACTCCAGAGTGGGCAGAGAAGATCACATGGGTCCCTGCTGAAGAGATCCGCAAGCTTGCCCGCCTTTTTGCAAAGACAAGGGGAGCGTCCATCTATCAGGGGACGAATACCCAGGATCAAACAGCGAATGGCACTCAGAACAGTCGTGCTTTCTCGGTTCTCCAGATCATCACCGGGAATATCAATACTCCAGGGGGTTGGGTGATCAGTCCCAGGCTGCCTTTGGGCAGCGTGGGGATGAATGTTGAGGGAGAACCTTTAGGGGCTGATCAATATCCGCTTTTCTACGAAGTGTGGGGAAGAAAGAGCCCTTATGGCGTGGTGACGTGCGTTCCTGAGAGTGTCCCTGATAAAATAAAGGCCTTCTTAGTGATTGGGGGTAATCCGATCATCTCCATGCCAGACTCCAATGCGTTCAAAGAGGCCTTTAAGAAACTGGAGATACTTGTCGTTCATGATCTCTTTATGACAGAGACTGGAGAGCTTGCCCATTATGTACTTCCTGCCTGTTCACATCTTGAAAAATGGGGAGTAGCCTATACGTATAATGTTTGCCACTGCCTGCCCTATCTCATGCTGAGAAAAAAAGCCATAGAGCCGTTTTACGAAAGTTGGTCAGAGTGGAAGTTTTTTACAGAACTTGCAAAAAAGATGGATATGGGAGATCAATTTCCATGGAAATCGGAAGAGGAACTTGTCGCATTCGAGCTGGGGCCAACAGGATTAACCTTTAAACAACTCTTAGAGGAGAAACCAGGGGGGGCTTATTATCAGCAGAAAGAATACGGAATGAAAGAGGGAAGGTTCTCGACTCCGACGAAAAAGATCGAGATATACAGTGAAGCATTACAACATGTTGGATTCGACCCTCTCCCCACCTATCTGGAACCCCAGAAAAGTCCTTTGAGTACACCTAAATTATTTGAAAAGTACCCTCTGATCCTTTCCACAGGGAATAGAAACCTCTATTATACCCACGGACAATTCAGGGAGGTAAAATCCCTGAAAGAAAAGAATCCTGGACCCAGGGCAGAGATAGGACCAAAAACCGCTCTCCAATATGGAATAAAAGAAGCAGACGATATCACTATTGAAACAGACAGGGGGGTTGTTCGAATGAAAGCCCATGTGGATGAGAGGGTTGCGGAAGGCGTTGTCCTCGTTCCCCATGGGTGGCCTGGAGAGGCCAATGCAAACCTGCTGACGGACACCCTGTGTCGAGAACCCATTATGGGTTACCCTGATATGAAATCGCTTTTGTGTGCGATTAGGAAAGCATAAACCCTGATGTTGCAAAAAACTCACACAATCTCCAGCAGACAGGGATGCTGAAAAAGCTTTCCAGCGGCCACCTTGAGACGTTGAAGATGGGAATTCCCAGCATATTACAAAGGCCACTTTTTGTAAAAGCGCTTTTTACCCATAAAATTCTAAACAAAGCCGCATTGGAAAGGTTTGGAAGCATTCCTGTCTGATAGGATTTATGCAACACAGGGTAAAGGGAACAAAAGCTTGAGAGGAGGAACGCAATGGAAATCAAGAAGCTTGGTGTTTTAGGATGCGGCCAGATGGGATCAGGCATTGTGCAGGTATTCGCCCAATCAGGATATGAGGTCATCGTTGTGGATTCAAGCGAACAGATGATCGCAAAGGGGTTGAAGGGGATTGACAAAAGACTGGCAAGCCGTGTTGAGAAGGGTAAATTATCACCGTCCGAAAAGGATAACATCATGGGCAGGATTAAAAGTAGCACAAGATTGGAAGATCTGAAGGATTGTGACCTGATTGAAGAAGCTGTCCCTGAAGATTTAGAATTGAAAAAGAAGGTATTTGCTCAGCTGGACAAGGTTTGTAAGGGAGAGACGATATTTGGATCGAATACCTCCGGTTTATCCGTAACCGATATGGCTGTGGCGACGAACAGACGAGACAGGGTATTAGGTATCCATTTCCACAACCCTGCTCCGGTCATGCAACTTTTAGAAATGGTACGAACGATCATGACGAGCCAAGAGACCATCGAGACCGTGAAAAAGTGGGGGGCGACTTTGGGCAAAACAGTTGTCGTCGCCCCAGATGTTGGAGGCTTCATCGTCACCAGGCTCTTCACACCTTTCTTGTTAGGAGCAGTTCGTATGTTAGAAGCGGGGATCGCCACCAGGGATGAGATCGATACCTCCATGAAATTAGCAGTCAACCATCCCATGGGCCCTCTGGAAGTCATCGATTTTATCGGCCTGGATACTGAGCTCTCAATTGCAGAGACTCTGTATGAAGAAACAAAAGACCTCAAATATGCTCCTCCCCTTCTGCTCAGAAAGATGGTGACGGCTGGCTGGCTTGGGAGAAAAACGGGTAAAGGGTTTTATGAATACAAGTGAAGAATCCCGCCCCATAGGGTGGAGCTTCCAAATTAACTTACCAGTTGCATAAAAAACTTTCCAAAAGGTAGTTGGGTGTGCTGGGAAACCTTTACAGCGGAACCTTTGAACGTTTCGCTGCTTCGTTTCCAGACACATTCCAAAGGTAACCTTGGGTGACATCGCATGTTACCCATAAAACATTGTAAAGAACCGCTTGGTAAAGGTTGGGAAGTATACCCAACTACCTATTCAATGCAACATCTGGGTTAAGGTAATCTCATTTAATAATATTGTCGGCTTTGACTCCAATTCCGGAGTCCGTTACCGCCATCCCCGCTTATGAGGCAGACTATTTAGCCGATTTTAGTGACGTGATTAAGGTCTATCGATTTCGTAAGAGAAGGGAAGACCACCTCTGGAGATCTCGAATCTCTTCAAGCTTTCTCACCTGATCCACAATTTTCAAACGCCGCTCCTTCGTTAAAG
>Ga0315274_10009183_pt1 | contig 14311 bp, 10 predicted proteins | sample YL17G02_20_MG_FD_203700 | JGI IMG/M metagenome (GOLD analysis project Ga0315274, IMG submission 203700) | Sediment microbial communities from Yellowstone Lake, YNP, Wyoming, USA - YL17G02_20 | ecosystem: Environmental > Aquatic > Freshwater > Lake > Sediment | place: USA: Wyoming | collected... | reverse complement strand
AACGGACCCCCGGTTCCCGGAGACCGACATCCGCCTCCGCTTCCAGGTCCACGAGCACGCCTGAAGCACCAAAACATCTCACTAAGCGGCGGGGGCCATGTCGGGAGTTCTGAACTGGGGGCCATGCTCAGGCCCCTCGCTCTCGTCCTTGACGGCGACGGGGCAGGGACGTATGCTGGCACGCACCAGAGAGGAGGTGTCGGGATGGAATCAGAGGCAGGCGCACGAACGGCGCTTTGGGATCTCACAGAGTTGAGCCAGCCACCGAGCGCGCAGTGGGCTCAGAAGGAAGGCTCCCTCCGCTCGCTCTACTATGCCAACGAGCCCCTTGGCGGGAAGCCGACGCGAGTCTTCGCTTACTATGCCGTGCCGCCGAAGCGCCAGGGGAAGGTGCCCGCGATGGTGCTCGTCCACGGCGGGGGCGGGAAGGCGTTCCCGCAGTGGGCCGAGACGTGGGCCAAGCGCGGCTACGCGGCGCTGGCGATGGACCTCGCCGGCCGCGGGCCTGATGGCCAGCGCCTCCCCGACGGCGGCCCCGACCAGGAGCACGCGGACAAGTTCAACGCCATCGCCAAGGGCGTCCGCGAGACGTGGCCGTACCACATGGTCGCCGCGGTCCTTCGCGGCGTCTCGCTCGTCGCGGCGCAGCCCGAAGTCGACCCTGTCCGCATCGGCATCACCGGCATCTCGTGGGGCGCCTATCTCACGTGTATCACCGCGGGCCTCGACACCCGCCTCAAGCTCGCCATCCACGTCTACGGCTGCGGGTTCCTCCACCACAACAGTTGCTGGCTCCCCATCCTGCGGGAGATGCCCGAGAACGACCGACGGCTCTGGATCGAGACCTTCGAGCCCTCCCTGTACCTCGGCCAGGCGCGGATGCCGATGCTCTGGGTGACGGGCACGAACGACTTCGCCTATCCGCTCGACAGCTTCCAGAAGAGCTCGCGGCTGCCGAAGGGGCCGCGAATGCTGGGCGTGACCGTGGGCATGGGCCACAGCCACGAGGCGGGGTGCGCGCCCGCGGAGATCGGCCTCTTCGCCGACCAGCACCTTCGCGGCGGGATTCCGCTGCCCGATATCGGCCCGATGCGGATCAAGGGCAGCCATGTCGACGCCAGTTTCCTCTCCAGGTCCCGCGTCCTCCGAGGCGCCCTCCACTACACCCGCGACACGGCCGCGTGGGACCAGCGGAAATGGCAGTCGCAGCCTGCGGAGATCGACGAGAGGCGTGTCCGAGCCATCCTCCCCGAGGGGCGTCCCCTTGCCTTCTTCTTGACCATCTCCGACATCCGCAGGGCCACCGTCTCCACCGAGCACCGCGAACTCAAGTGAGGGAGTCCAGAAGATGCTCCGTCCGACAGTGGCAATGCCCGCCTTCACATGCCCAATAGCCAACCAGGTGGTCTCATGTGGGGGCGAATCTCGTATTCGCCCCTCCTCGTTGGGCGAACACAAGGTTCGCCCCTGCCAACGGAGGTGCCACGAGTCGCGCAGGGGCGAACCTCGTGTTCGCCCCTGCCAACGAGCGCTGACGTTACTGGTGCAGGTCTCGGTGGGAACGATCGTGCTCTCAGTCCTCTGCCTTGCCGCAGGAGCCGCTATGGCCGCCGAGGCACAGCCCGAAGTGGGCTGGGACATGGAGTCGTTCGCCCGATGCGGCATGGCATGGAGGGGCGCCTGCCGCTCATCCTGTGGAACTTCCCGATCCCGCGCGGCGACAAGCTGGCAAGGCTCCGCGAGGATGGCACCCTCCGCAAGCACATTGACCTGATGGCCGAGCGCGGCATCATCCCTACCGTCGAGATGGGCTGGGAATGGAACATGGCCGGCGCCCTGGCGATGGCCAAGACCCTCCAGGAGGCCGGCCGCCCCGTCCACGTGCTCCTGCCCCAGTAGGGCGTGCATACCTGCACGCGGAACCCCCATACCGGCGCCGGAAGATTCCGCGTGCAAGTATGCACGCCCTACCACTGCCCCGACAATCCCGCCCCGCGATTCCTCTTCGGGATGTCGCAGCGCCGCTTCCGCGAGCTGGTCCGCCACGTCTGGCTCCGCGGCGCCGACAGCATCTACATCTTCAACCTCGGCTATCCCACAACGCCGCAGCTCGTCACCCCCGCGTTCTCCTTCGAGTCGGTGGAGGACGTGCGGAGCGTCCTCGACGAGCTTCTCGCCCACCGCGAGTTCCTCGACAAGGGCGAGCCGATGAATTTCGCCGTCCCGAAGCTCGGCAGCCCCGACCCCATCTGGTCGGGCCTGCGGCTGGGCGACAAGTGCCTGGTCCGAACCTTCACCCTCGGCCCGACCGCCGTGAGACTGGAAGTGCCTGCCTTTGCCGGCGTCGCGGTGACCCTCGACGCTCCGCCGGCAGGGGCAAGCTACCTCATCCACCGCGATGGCCGCGTGGAGGCGGTCGGGGAGTGACCGACGGCCCGCACGAAAGCAATGGCCGAAGCTGTCGCAGGCCGGCGTCTTTCCGCCACCCACAGGACCCGCTGACTGACGCAAAGCCTATACTAGCTTGTACTTGAATGTGTTCGGCCCTCGCGCGGCATGAACTCCCCAAGCGGTGCTTCTTGACAATTCGGGCGTGGATAGTTTATAATACTCCGCGTAATGTTGTCAATGCGTGCTTCGATCCTTTACAATAAGGCCGCGAGAGTGGAACGCCGGAAAACACGCGAAATCCAGTCGTTCATCACGAGCCAAGTCGAGGAGCACCCGCGCGACATCACTAAGATCGCCGCGGAGCACTTCGGGGTCAGCAGGCAGGCGATCGCCCGTCACATTCGCGAGTTGGTCAGAATGGGGATACTGGATGCTACGGGCCGCACCCGCGACAGGGTCTACGCGCTCAAGGACATCGCACGTGGGCAGCAGGCCTTCCCGATCATCCCCAACACCACCGAGGACAGGGCATGGCGCGAGTTTGTCGCCCCCGTCTTGGCTTCGGCCCCGGAGAATGTGGTACGAATGCCAAGGAACGTCCTAGATATATGCCAGTACGGGTTTTCGGAGATCTTCAACAACGCGCTTGAGCACTCCGAGGGAACGGTCGTGGTCGTGGAAGTGGAAGTGACCGCCCGTTGGGTGCGTATGTCCGTCTTTGACAACGGGGTCGGCATCTTCGCCAAGATCAAGAGCAAGCTGGGGCTCGAGGATCACCGCCACGCCATCCTGGAGTTGGCCAAGGGCAAGCTCACGACGGACCCCGAGGGCCACACGGGCGAGGGGATCTTCTTCACGAGCCGCATGTTCGACAAGTTCTCAATCCTCTCCGCGGAGCTGTGCTTCTTGCATACGGAGCCCGCAGACGACTGGCTCATCGAGGGCCGCAGTCCCAGCAAGGGCACCCTGGTGGCGATGCAGATCTCCGTGCAGGCCACGCGAACATCGAAGCAGGTCTTTGACACCTACGCCGCGGCGGGGAGCGGCTATACCTTTTCCAGGACGCATGTTCCGGTGGACCTTCTGCGCTACGGCCAGGAGAACCTGGTTTCCCGCTCACAAGCGCGGAGGCTCCTGGCGAGATTCGAGAAGTTCGAGGAGGTGATGCTCAACTTCGCAGGCGTCCCCATGATCGGACAGGCATTTGCCGACGAGATCTTTCGCGTGTTCCGCCTTCAGAACCCCCAGGTCAAGCTGGTTTGGTTCAACGCCACGCCTGACGTCGAGAGGATGATCGTCCGGGCGGTGAGCGCGTACGAGCAAGACCGTGCTTGTGGACGGCCATCGCCCGGCCATGCGAATGGTGGACCGCATCGCCCTTGAGGGCAAGGACACGCGGCTGCGAGGTGCCGAACCGAGGTCATTGGGTCCCGGGCGCGGCAGCAGTGGATGGGGCTGCTCTGATGGTTGAGAGCCGTTCCTCCCGCAGGTGAGGGGAGGCCTTCGCTTCACTCGGCCCAGGCTCTGGGGGATGAGCAGGGACACGAAGCGCCCGACGAAGCGTCCGGTTCCCGGCGTTTCAGCCGAGGTTCTCCGACTTGATGGGGGTCCTCTTGAGGGCGTAGCCGAGCTCGCGGAGGTAGTCGCCGTAGCCGGTCATCCAGTGGAAGCCGGGCATGCGCTCGGCCACGAGCTGGGCGTCGGGCTTGAACTGCACGTCAATCTGGCAGCGGCAGATCGGGAGGAACGGGGCGTCCACGATCTCCGACCCGAGGCCGTCCCTGCCATGGTCGCCGAATGGGAACGCTTCCAGGGCGAGGACCCCGAGGGCCTCGTCGGGTTTCTGGCGGCGTGTGGGAAGCGGGAAGCGATCGCCGCCCTGGGGAAGGGGTTGCGCAGCCGGCCGCTCGCCGTTCGCTTGGCTGTGGTCTCCGCCTTTGGCCCCGGGGGGAACTGGAGCATCTCCTCGACCGGGCCTGGAGGCTCCATCGGCCCGGGGGAGCCTGGCCCGCTGCCCGCCGCGGTTGCCGAGGAGGTCGAGAAGCTCCTGGTCGAGTCGCTCGACGATACCGAGGAGCGCGAGGGGCTGTCCGGCTCGTGGGAAGGGAAGTCGTTCAGCGACCCGCGCGTCTGCGACATCGCGGGACACGTCCTCTCGCAGCGCTGGAAAGGGAAGTACGAGTCCGACCTCTCTGCCCCGCTGAAGGCCCGCGACCGCCAACGCTTCCAGGACATGAACGTCTGGCGCAAGGAACAGAAGCTGCCCCTGCTGTCGCTGCCGCAGCCGCGGGCAATCCCCCCAGTTCCGAAGGAGAAGATCGAGCCGCTCCTGGACGCGCTCCGCCAGGCCCGACCGAAGGCGAAGATCGAGGAAACCCTGAATGCGATTGCGGAGCTCGGCCTGCCGGCGCTCGCCCCGACCCATCAACTCCTCACGGAGCTTCCCAAGGACCACCCCGCACGCGCCGAGGTCGAAGGCTTGGCCAAGTGGCTCTCCCGCATTGTCGCCGAAGTGACCGTGGCCGAAGGCCCCGTGAAGCCCGATGCCGAACTGGCGAATCTCCTCAAGGACGCCAAGGGGAAGCCCTTGACCTCTCAGATGCTCGTCGAAATCCTTCACCGGGTTGCCTGGCAGAGACCCAGCGGCTCCACGGGCATTCGGCTCCGGGCCATTCGGGACGACGACCTCACGGGCGTCACACTCTCCGTCGAGCTTCTGACGACACGCAGCAGCCGCGACGGCACCCAGCCGGGATGGGGCCAGCCCGAGCGAGTCGAGGTGGCCGGGAAGCATGTGCTTACAGGGGGCTCTGGCTTCTGGAGCAACGACTACGCGCGCGAGCCCAATGCCTATCAGGGGTTCACCAAGGCGGCCGACGAGGCCCTCGCCGCGCCCCCGGATCACCCCTTCCTCATCAGCCACACGCTCGTCGTGAAGGAGTGAGCGCCTGCTGCAATCCCAGGCCGGGTCGAGGACCTCCTTGGGAGCCTGCCGAGGGTCTCCATGTAAGTGATGCGCCCGGGTCTCAGAGATCGTCGGTTGCCACTAAGACGATGTCGCGGAGGTTCATCACGGCCCCCGCGCTTTTCTTCAGGGGCTTGAGCTGGAGTGCGAGGCCCTCGGCCTTCGCGATTCGGATCGCGCCGAGGCCCTGGAGAGCGAAGCTCTCCCAGCCGCCCGTCTCGGGGACGGTGGCCTGAAGGGCCTGGTCGCCGACTCGGACCTCGAAGATCGAGCCGGCTGCGCCACTCGGGCAGGCCAGATTCACCCACACCTCGTACTGCCCAGCGGGGAGAGCCGGCAGCTTCCACTCCAGCGAGACCCGCTCGTTGGTCCACGAGCCGAGGAATCGCTTCCCCGCGTCGTAGGTGGGTCGGGGGCCGTCGCCGACCATTGCCGCGTTCCCGGCGTCGAAGGCGAGTGACCGGATGCCCTCGAGCGCGAGAACCAGATACTTCTGGCCGCGGAAGACGCTCAGTTGGGCCTTCTGGCCGGCCTTCATGGCGGCGCACAGCGCGAGAAGGTCGTGAACCGAGTCCGTGTTCTTCCCCTCGAGCTTGAGGATCGCGTCGCCCTCCCGCAGGCCGGCCTTCGCGGCCTTGCTCTTGGCCGGGGCGCTGACGATGAGCACGCCGGCCTCGCCCGGCAGCCCGTAGGCGGAGACCTCGCCCAGCCCGACGACGTTCTTGGCCTTCGCCCCGAGCCAGATGTGAACGCGGCCGTCGCGTCTCGGCTTCTGGGCCTCGGGCTGAGGCGGCCTGGTGCCAGGCAGGACGGGCGTGCGGGCGATGGCCTTGAGCTCGGGCTTCTGGACGCCGAACTGGTCCATCGGGAAGTTCCTGAATCCGAGCTTGAGCGCGGGGGAGCCTTCGGCCACGCGATAGTCGCCCTTGGCGGGGTCGAGGAACAGGGCGTCGGCCTCAATCGAGTGCTCGTCGAGGGCGCTCTGCTTCTGGAGCTGCGCGGCGGGCACTGGCTCCTTCTGGCCGGGCTTGTGAAGCAGGTTGCCGTCGCACTCCTTGCCCCAGGGCTGCGGGACGCGGATGGGGCGATAGGGGGTGAAGACGATGTTGCGGCGGAAGATGTCCTGGCTGTTGCGGAACCAGACGTGGGGGTGGAAGGAGTTGTTGACCATGATGTTGTTCTCGCAGATGCGGTAGAAGCCCTCGCGGAGCTTGATGCCGCCGTTGAGGCAGAGGTTGTTGACGATGTGGTAGTTGGTCGAGCCGTCGTCGAGGTCAATGTCCCAGCCGTGGTCGCAGCGCCAGCGGTTGTTGCGCAGGATGACGGTCTTGACCGCATCGAGGGTCGGCAGGCCCCTCTGCTCGCCGAGGGTGACGCTGTTGAGGTCGAGGCCGCCGAGGCCCCAGTAGCGGTCGCGGCCCCAGGAGTTGAAGGAGCCGTGGTCGCCGGTCTCCTTGACGGTGTCGAAGATGTCGCAGAGCTCGACGACGTGGCCGCCCCAGCAGCCGTCGCCGATGTTGATGCCGGCCCGCGGCACGTCGTAGAGGCTACAGTGGCGGACGGTGATGCCCTGCGACATCGCGATCTGGACGGGCGAGGTCTGCTTCTCCACGCGGCCCGTGAGGTAGATGAGGCAGTCCTCGACGAGGCAGTCGGCGGGGTAGTTGTTGGACTTCGGCCCCGGAGCCTTGTCAATGTCCTTATAGCTCTGGTGTTGCCCGGCCTCGAAGAGGGGGCTGCGAACGGCCTGGGGATCGCCGACGAACGCCACGCCGTTGGCGCCGGCCTGCGCGATGTGGCAGCCGCGCACCGCCACGCGGCGGTTGTAGTTGCTTAGGAAGACGGCGTTGCCGCCGAGCTGGTCGAGGAAGCAATCCTCAATGGAGCAATCCTCGGCGCCCGTGAGGAAAACCGCGCCGCCGCGATAGATCGTCCAGTCGCTCCGCAGGAGCGGCTCCTTGTTGTCCATGAACGTCCGCGCCGCATGGCGAAAGGTCAGCCCCTTCAGCGTGAGGAACTTGACGGGCTGCTGCTCCGTGCCGCGGAGCTCGACGAGATGGCGGAGGCGGACGCCCTCGACCGTCGCCTTGCTCAGGTCCACGTCGCTCGGCGGGTAGAAGTAGAGGCTGTGGCTCTTCTCGTCGAGGAACCATTCGCCGGGGGCGTCGAGCTCCTCGAGGATGTTCTCGACGAAGCGGAACTTGTCGTGCATGCCGAGGCGGCGGTTGTTCTGCCAGCCGCCTTCATGCTTGACGTTGCCCTGGTCGTCCTTGCCGGTGATGGCGTAGTGGAAGTCGCCCCACATGTGGCGGTGCATGGCGTGGATGAAGCCGCCGCGGGGGTCGGCCCATCGCTTCGCCCGCTCGGGGCTGAAGCAGTCGGCGGCGTAGCCGTTGAAGATCCGCTCGTTCGGGTTGAAGTTCGGGTAGCGGGCCATGTGCTGCCGCTGGCCGTTGACGAAGAGCTGATCGGTCTTCGTCCCCTCGGGCACCTTGGCCTGCATGATCCCGTCCCTGAACGGCTTCCAGTCCAGCTCCAGCTTCATCCCGCCGCTGACGGCGGCCTGCTCGCCCTCGCACGCCGTGTAGACGATCGGCGCTTCTTGCGTGCCCGAGTCCTCTGCGGTGAAGACCAGCGTGTCCGGCAGGTAGTGCGTCCCCGCGCGAAGGTAGACCGTGATCTGCCCCTTCGCCGCCTTCTTCGCCTCGCGCACCGTTTCGCTGGCGCGCGCAAGGGTGGAGAATGGGCTGCTTCTTGTCCCCGGGTTGGTGTCACGACCATCCGGCGAGACGTAGAACTCCGCGCCAATGGCCGCACTGATCAGGAGCGCCGTTGCGGTCGCGGCCAGCCAGGTGTTCACGCCGACCTCCTTGTTTCTCCATCGCGTGCCCGATGAGGCTTGCAGCGCGCTCATCGCTGCTGCAAATCGCCGCCGAAGCGATATTTTCCCCCTGCCTTGGTGTCCACAGCGGTCGGGCGACTGCCGTAGCGGAGCTTGCAGGGGTGGCCGAGCTTCGAGCGCAGGAGGGCCTCGGCGAGGAGGCCGTCCTTCCAGGAGATGTCCACCTCGAAGCCGCCGCGGGCGCAGAGGCCCTGGACGCTGCCCGTCGGCCAGGCATTGGGCAACGCGGGGAGGAGGTGAATCTCGAAGGCTTGCCCCTGGCCCGCCGAGGGGATGTGGGACTGGAGGAGCATCTCGGCGATGCCGGAGGTGCCGCCGAAGTTGCCGTCGATCTGGAACGGCGGATGGGCGTCGAAGAGGTTGGGGAAGGTGTTGCCGGCGAGGGCCTCGACGAGGAGCTTGTGGGCGTGGTTGCCGTCGAGGAGGCGAGCCCAGAGGTCGATCTTCCAGGCCTTGCTCCAGCCGGTGCCGCCGTCGCCGCGGAAGAGGAGCGACTGCCTCGCCGCCGCGAAGAGCTTCGGGTCGGCGGGAGTGATCTCGCTTCCAGGGTACAGCCCCCAAAGGTGCGAGACGTGGCGGTGGGTCTCCTTGGGATTGTCCCTGTCCTCGAGCCACTCCTGGAGCTGGCCGTGCTTGCCGGTCTGGTTCGGGGCGATCTGCGGGCGCATCTCGGTGAGCTTGGCGGCGAAATCCTGGTCGATGCCCAGGACCTTCGCGGCCTCGATCGTGTTGGCGAAGAGGTCGCGGATGATCTGGTGGTCCATGGCCGGCCCCGCGACGAGTCCGCCGATCTCGGGGGAGTTCGAGGGCGTGCTGATGAGCCAGCCAGTCTTCGGGTCCTTCACGAGGAAGTCCACGAAGAAGAGGGCGGCCTCCTTCATCGCCGGATAGGCCCGCTTCACGAGGAAGTCCTTGTCGCCGGTGAAGAGGTAGTGCTCCCAGAGGTGGTGGCAGAGCCAGGCGCCGCCTGTGACCCAGATGCCGTGGTTGGAGTGGTTGATGGGGGCGGTGCCGCGCCAGAGGTCGGTGTTGTGGTGGAGCACCCAGCCGCGGGCGGCGTAGTGGGCCTGGGCGGTCTTGCGGCCGGTGAGGGCGCAGTCGGCGATGAGGTCGAAGAGCGGCTCGTGGCATTCCGATAGGTTCGTCACTTCCGCCGGCCAGTAGTTCATCTCGGTGTTGATGTTCGTCGTCCACTTGCTGTCCCACGGGGGATTGAGCTTGTCGTTCCAGATGCCCTGGAGGTTGGCGGGCTGGGTGCCTGGGCGGCTGGAGGCGATGAGGAGGTAGCGGCCGAACTGGAAGTAGAGGGCGGCGAGTTGCGGGTCGGGCTGGGTCTTGGCGGCCTTGAGGCGCTGGTCGGTCGGGAGTGCGGCGGCGTCGGTGGTGCCGAGGTCGAGGGCGACCCGGCGGAAGAGGCGCTGGTGCTCTTCGACGTGTGCCTTGCGGAGTGCGTCGAACGCCTTGCCCTCGACGGCCTTCATCGCCGCCTCGCAGCGCTCGGCGGGGTCGGCGCTGATGTCCTGGAAGCTCTTGAAGCTCGTCGCGACCACCAGGAGGAGCAGCGCCGAGTCGGCGTTCTCGACCGTTACCGCACCGTCCGTGACGGCGACGCGGCCGCCTTCGGCGAGGACGCGGAGCCGCGCCTCGAACCTCAGGCCATCGGGCTGCACCTGGCCCGCCAGGGCCAATTGCCCGCCGATGGCCCGCGTCCGCGCGGACTTGTGCGGGCTGTCCAGCTTCGCCGTGAAGCTCACGCGGCCCGGCTTGTCCGCCGCGACCCGCACGACGATGGCCTGGTCGGGATGGCTCGAGAATGCCTGTCGTTCGTACGTCGCATCGTCGAGCCGGTAGCGAACGGTGGCGACCGCCGAGTCCAGGTCCAGCTCCCTGCGATAGTCGGCGGCCGTCTGGTGGCCGGGGAAGGCGAGGCGGAGGTCGCCGAAGGGCTGATACGCCTTCTGGCGGAGCGGGACGCTCATGAACTCCTTCATGGCGAGGGCCTCGGCTTCGCGCGGCTTGCCTTCGGCCAGGAGCCTGCGGATGGTCGGCAGGTGCTGGGCCGCGCCCTCGTGGTGGTACTCGTGGGGCTTGCCGGTCCAGAGCGTGTCGTCATTGAACTGGAGCCGCTCCTCGGCAGTGCCGCCAAAGACCATCGCGCCGAGCCGCCCGTTGCCGATGGGCAGGGCCTCCTCCCACTTGCCTGCCGGCTTGTCGTACCAGAGTCTCATCGTCGGCTGCTCCGTTGCCGCGCCGTCTGCGGCCGAGGCCGCCACCGCCAGCGCGACCGCGCCACACCATCCCGCGACCTGTCGGGTGTGCATCGCTGCCTCCGGATCACTGCTTCAGGGCGTAGAGGTGCGTGTAGGTGACGAGGTAGAGGGTGCCGTTGGCCGCGGTGGGGGTGCTGCTGGAGGGGGCCTTCAGCTCGATGGTGCTGAGGACCCGTTTCTCCTTGTCCGCGGCGAGAGCGAGGAACTCCCCCCGCCGCGAGAGCGCGTAGACCTTCCCGTCGGCCACCAGGGTCGAGCCCCAGAACTCCCCCTTCGCCTCGTGGGTCCAGTAGGGCTTGCCCGTCTCCGCGTCCACGCAGTGAATCGTCCGCCCGCAGTCGGTCACGAAGACCAGCCCGTTCCAGACGCTCGGGGTCGAGGAGCAGTGCTTCCTGAGGGGGTACGACCAGAGCTCGCCCGTCGGCGTGATGTCGCCCGTCTTCGAGGCGTCGAGGCACTTCAGCCAGGCCTGCTCCTTGCCCCACCAGACGTCGCCGCCGACGGTGACGTAGACGCGCCCCTTGTGGAAGACGACCATGCTCTTGACGTTGCTGGGACTTTCGCGGCGGTTGCCCATGAAGCGGTGGATGTCCTCCTTGGGCGCCGTCGGGTCGCAGTCGAACCGCCAGACCCGCTTCAGGGGCTCCACCCGCCCCGCCGGCGGCACGGCCCGCAACGGCTCAAAGGCGTAGACCACGCCGTCCGGGCCGCCGAGGAAGATGAGCCGCCGCCCGCCGACCTCGCCGAGCGCCGGCGACGACCAGGTGCAGTGGAGGGTGAGCGGCCCCATGTGCTCCGCGTCCCTGGCGGCGAGCCGGCCCGTCGCCTTCTCCAGCACCACCAGGGCGGGGGCGTCGGGCGCGCGGATCTTGCGGTGCGTGTTGTCCACCCCGTTGCCCGTGTTGATGTAGAGGAACTCGCCGTCAACGAGGATCGAGCTGTGCGACGCGTCGTGGGGATAGACCCCCGCGCCCTTCTTGAGGTCGAAGAGCCAGAGGACGTCCGCGTCAATCGGCGTCACCGCCATCGGCGCGGCGCCGTCGGGCGCCATCAGCTTTCCTTCGTCCTTGTACGGCCCGTCGTTCCCGTTCGCCTGCCCGTTGAGGTCGAGGCAGAGCACCTCGCCGCGATTGCTCAGGACGTAGACGCGGTCGCCCTCGACCGTCGGCGGCGAGCAGATGCCGCCGCTCGGCCAATCGAGATACGGGTCAGGCCCCAGCTTCGGCACGACCAGTTGCCAACAGAAGGAGCCATCCTTCTCGTCGAAGCACATCAGCACCCCGCGGTCGCCCTGGTGTCGCGGGTCGCGCGGCTTCCCGTTGTTCGTGCCGATCAGCACCTTCCCATTGGCGACGACGGGCGAGCCGTGCGTCTCGTTCCCCAGCCGCACCGACCACTTGACGTTCTTCCCCGTCGCGGGGTCGAAGCTCTCCGGCAGCCCCTTCTCGTCCGACACCATGTTCCGCGAGAACCGCTCCCCCCATTGCGGCTGGTCCCCGGCCGCGGCCGTCGCGGCGAGCGCGACGACGCAGAACAACGCCGGCACCGGGCATGGGCTGCTGTGGGGGCGAACACAAATAGTGGGGCAGGCGTCCCGCCTGCCTGGCAGGCAAGATGCCTGCCCCACAAGGTTCGCCCCTACAGGTTCGGCTTGCCGTTCCGCCCCTATGTTGCGGGTTCTCGCCATTCCGTCGGGCCTTCCTGCTTCCCAGGGTGTGCGGAGCAAAGTATGCTCGGAAACCCGGTTTTCGAGCATACTTTGGGGCGATCCTCCCTCAGTGCCATCATAGGTCAGAAGCCCCGCCGACGCAAGGTCATCGCCAGGCCCTTCCGGGTGCCGGGTTCCGGGTTCCGGGTTAGAGCGGGAACTCGCGAGGCGGAACCTGTAACGCGGAACCTGTAACCTGTAACCCGGAACCCGGAACCCCTTCATGTGACGCTTCGGACGCCAGAGGAAGAAGCTCACCCTGAAGGGCCGTCCCATACATGGTTGTCTTCCTCTACTGGCTCTTCCCCAGGCAATACAGGAAGTGCAGCGTCCGCAGGTAGATGCGCCCGCCGCTGATGGCGGGCGTGGCGAAGCCCCCATCGCCCAGGTCGTTCTCCCCCACCAGCTCAAACGTCCGCCCCGCCTTGAAGACGTACATCACCCCCGCCTCGCTCACGACGTAGATGTGGCCGCCCGCGAGCACGGGCGACGAGCTGAACGCCCCCCGCAGCCGCGTCTCCCAGACGACCTTCCCCGTCTTCGCCTCGAAGCACGTCACGTGCCCCTCGTCCTCGACCATGTACAGCAACCCGTCGGCCAGGAGCAGCGACGGCACGTACGCCGTATTGCCTTCCTTCTTCCACACGACGTGGCTCTTCGTCACGTCGCCGCTCCCATTCGCGCGGACGCAGATCAGGTTCCGCTTCGGGAAGCCGGCGGAGGCCCAGACCCACTCGGGGTCGAAGTTCACGGTCGAGGCCGTCGAGTCGTGCGGCCCGTCGCAGCTCCACAGCAGCTTCCCCGTGGCGGGATCGTAGCTGAAGAGCTTATAGGGGCCTTGGATGAGGAGCTGGTCGCGCCCCGCGATCCGGCCGACCGTCGGGCTGGCGTACGTGCCCAGATTGTAGTTGCCCCGGCTGATCCGCCAGGCCGTCTCCCCCGTCCCGCGATGCACCGCGATGATGAAGCTGTCCTTCACCGCGTCCGCCACCACGATGACGAGCGACTTGTAGAACACCGGCGACGCCGCGAACCCGTGCATCGAGTGGAAATCCCCCAGCCGCTTCTGCCAGGCGATCTTCCCATCGAGGTCGAGCGCCGTCAGCCAGACGCCGCCCTGGACGATGAACGGCATGAAGACGTGGCGGCCGTCGCAGGCGGGCGTGGCAGAGGCGTAGGAATTCTTCGTGTGCTTTTGCATGAACCCCCCGCGGTGCACCTCCGTCTGCCAGAGCTTCTGCCCCGTGCGGCGGTCATAGCACAGCACGTACTGGGCTTGAGCCTTCTCATCGGCCGTTGGCAGGAAGATCCGCTCGCCCCACAGGATGGGCGACCCGTGCCCGCGCCCCGGCACCTCCGCCTTCCACACCATATTCTCCGTCGCGCTCCACCGCACGGGCGGAGTCCCAGCGTCGGCCGCGATATTGTCCCGCTTCGGCCCCATCCACCACGGCCAGTCCCCCGCTGCCACCCGCACCGGCGGCAGATCGTCCCACGCCGGCGACTTCTCCTCCGCGGCGCTCTGTGCCGCCGACACTGCAAGACTCGCGCCCAACGTAATGAGCGCCTCAGCAATCCGCAGCCACCGGACCATCGCTTCGTCGGCCTCCGTCCCCGCCCGTTGCTCCCGGTAAAGTGCCACGCCTGGCTCGCCCAGCCGTGGCCACGGTTGGCGAGCCAACCGTGGCGCTCTGTGGTCTCGCCTTGGGGCTCCCCCATTGTGGCAGCGGCGGGGAGCATGTCAAGTCGCGCACGCGACAACGAGGGGAACGGAGAGGAGGATCGCCTGAAGGCGGGACTACGAACGAAGAGACGTGGCTCGAGCAAAACCGGTTGTGGCCGCGCAACGGCCATGCTATAATCGCGGCATCCACTTCGATGCCAACGTCCCAGACAGAAAGGAACGTATCCATGGCAGAAGGCGTGCTCGCTGTGACGGATGCCACGTTCGAGGCCGAGGTCGTGAAGGCCACCCTCCCGGCGGTGGTGGACTTCTGGGCCGAATGGTGCGGCCCCTGCCGCAAGGTCGGGCCGATCATCGAGGAACTCGCCAACGACTACGCCGGGAAGGTGAA
>Ga0315274_10009182_pt1 | contig 14311 bp, 17 predicted proteins | sample YL17G02_20_MG_FD_203700 | JGI IMG/M metagenome (GOLD analysis project Ga0315274, IMG submission 203700) | Sediment microbial communities from Yellowstone Lake, YNP, Wyoming, USA - YL17G02_20 | ecosystem: Environmental > Aquatic > Freshwater > Lake > Sediment | place: USA: Wyoming | collected... | reverse complement strand
CAGAAAGAGGCATTAAAAGTCTATTGGAGGGGTAGTGAACTAAGTCAGATATGTTAAGATTGTTTGCCGAGGGTGAAGAGAAAATCTTCAACAACAAATACTGCGTTTTTCAGAGGTCTCTATTGATGATTGTTTTTGTGTTAACTTTGATCTGTGGCACCGCCCAAGCGGTTCTTATCACTGGGGTTGTTCGGGCGAATGGTCAATCGGGCACCAGAACCGACGGATCACCGATCAATGGGGCGTTTACCGGCAATACGGCGCCGGTGCCCATGCCGGCCGGCGGTCTAAAGGACGGGAACTTCGTCTTCTCGGATCGCAACTATCCGTGGTCCCTTACACCTGCGGAGCTGATCGGCGCGGAGTACGTCCTCATGTTCAACACCGATAAGGCTACCAGTGAGACAGATGTCACCTACACGGTAACACTTGGCAAGCCCGCGATGGTGGCGATCACTGCTGACGACCGCATACCAGCCTCATGGAACAATGGTGGCGCCTTCCTGACACAGCAGGATGCGGTGGACGCAGTAGTAGCCGCCTTCGCTGCGAAGGGAACGTTCCAGGACACCGGCTTAAATGTGTCCATTCACGAGAGCGCTACCATGGACCGTCCGATGAGTGTGTACTCGGCACAACTGCCTGCGGGGACCTATGTCTTCGGTGCACAGCCAGCGAGCCTAAACTTTTACACCATCGGGGCCATCCCTGAGCCGACGACAATTGCCTTGCTTGGTCTTGGCGGATTGACTCTTCTGAGGAGTCGTAAGAGAAGCTAAGACTTTGCTTAGCAGTTGAGAAGTTGAGTTTAGGATAATTCAGGGTCTATGCTGATCGAATCGGCATAGGCCCTGATTGTTTTTAGGAGATTTCTTAGTTGGGAGGTTTCGTGGATTGAATGAGACACACTTCTGTTTGGTGGGTATTTCAGTTTGAGGGAGTATCGCGCGTATGCTGAGTTTGTTTGGGATAGTAATGCGATATATTCCCAATTATGTGTGTGGAATAGTGTTCGAGAAAAAAGGCTACCAAAAAAATATGTTGAGTTCAGCATATAATAGCAGTCGTAGAAGTAATACGCTCATAATTATCTCTGTAACAAGGGGTTATGTAATTTTGAAGGTTTGCTTGTGGTTTTGATGGTATTTTGGGATATTTTTCTTGACGCTGCAATGGTTAATTTGGTATATTTGATAATTAGACCTGTGATTCATGCCCATGACCGGCATAGTAGTGCCGGGCAGTCTGTGCATCCCTTTACATTTTTTGAATAAGTTTGTTGAAGTACGTAGAGTTAAGAATAGAGCCGGAGGATAAGTTGTTTGTCCTTGGAGCATGGTTTTTTAATTCACCTTGCTGGCTCAAACAAGGTTTACCTAAGGACGAGGGTAAAACCGATTTCAGAAATCAAGTTGTCCCCAAAACAGGCATCGGGTTTGTGGGTGAAGATCAGTTAAGTGCTTGTTAATGGTTGTTCGGGACGGGAGAAAATTTTTTAGGTTCGCCCGTCGCGAGCAAGCAGTGTTTTGGTTTGTTGCCAAGATGCTGTTGAGACTCTTGAAGAAAGATGAGGAGGAGTATAATGTCTAAGAAATTGTTTTTAGTTCCGTTTGTACTGCTATTTGTGGGTGCGCCGTGTTTTGCCGCTGTCGGGCCATTTGACAACAACTTGGATATCGGAAGTCCAAGGGGCATTGGCACCGTCGTGGACCAGGGATTCGTCTGGAAAACCGACCACCTGGCTCAGCAGTACCTTTTCACGGCCGGCGGCGCCGACATCTGGGGTACCGCAGACCAGTTTCATTATGCCTACAAGACCATAACAGGTGACATCCGCGTCACTGCCAGTTATGACTGGGTAGCCGCGTCCAATGACTGGGCGAAGGTGGAAGTGATGCTCAGAGAGAGCACCGCAGCAGGCTCCATATTCTACGCGGAAGCCGGGCGCAAGGGTGCCAGCTACGCTAATGATTACGGTGGATTTCAGTACCGAACCGCCACAAACGCAGGCGCTGGTGGTGTAGATGCCTGGAAACCCACCGGTTCAGCAGGGCCCAAGGCTATTGCTATCCAGAGAGTTACTATTATGCCGGGTGTAATCGGCTTAGAATCTCTGGTCGACTGGGGTTTGGGCGCCGGCTGGCAGATAATCAATTTCACTGTTAACCCAAATCTGCCTAATCAGGTCCTGGCTGGTGTAGCAGTTACTTCGCACGACAATAACAACTTGGGTCAAGCTAAGGTGTATGATGTGAAGTATGACACGAAGCCGACGCTTCTCACTCAGTTTGCGACGGTTACCGCAGACAAGGCCATAACTGCTTGTCCAACCCAAATTCCGGGCTTTAAAATCCGGGCAATTAAGGCCGTTTTTACCACGGGTTGGGGTGCTGCTGAGATGACCAAGCTGCTTGACTGGGGCTGCACTGGTCCGGTATGCACCGGTACAGGTATGCCTATTCCCGGTGCTCAAGCTGGTCAGCGCGTTTCGCAGTTCGTGAACCTGCATGACACCGGCGGCCGCGGTTCGTTCAGTGCCGACAATGGTTATCCTGATGAAAGCTTCCCCGGCGTTGACCCATTCCAGTCACCTACGACCGATCCGGCTGCGGGTGATGATGATGACAGCTTCGCGGCCGAGGTAACGGCTTGCATTAAGCTGACTGCGGGTACGCACATTTTCGGCGTGTCACATGATGATGATGCCTTTATCGAGATCGGCGGTGTTTTGGTCGGCAATATGACCGGTTGGGATGGCGGCAGCACGCAGAACTTCATCTTTAATGTCGCGAAGGAAGGTTTCTATCCTTTGAGGGTTCGCTATTTGGAAGGCGGCGGTGGAGCTCAGCTTGAGCTATCGGAAATTGTGGCAGGCGGCACACGCGTCCTGTTAGGTGATGTAGCTCATGGTGGCTCACCTGTTTTCGTGCCTGAGCCGGCAACAATTGCTCTGCTCGGTCTTGGCGGTCTTGCTCTTGTTCGTAGTCGCAGGAAAAGCTAAGATTCCCCTTTGGGGTTGACTTTTTTGAGTAATTCAGGGCCTATGTTGATTTCTTCAGCATGGGCCCTGATTGTTTTTGGAGCCTCTACTTTGGGCAAGCTTTGTCTGTGTGGATTTTGTGTTTGTTGATGTTGCTTCTCCAAGGGATTATAATAATAGATCATGCGGTTATATGCAGATAGAGGTTTGTCATTATTGGGAGGTCGTAATTATGTTGCGATGGATATTCAGATTCATATTTATAGTTATGGTGGCTGGTATTTTGGTAGTGAATATAAGCTCGCCCGGGATTACAGATGCAAGGCAGGGGACCAGTTTCTGGTCGGTTGTGTGGGGCGGCGTGGGTATGGTTGTGTTTGTTTTGCTGTTGGACGTGCTGACGCCGAAACGGAAGCTTACTGCACTGGCTGGAGTGTTTTTTGGTTTGCTTGTGGGCATGCTCATCAGCGGGGCCTTGGCACCGGCGATAGATATGATTTCCGATTCATACAGAATCAACCTTATTCCAGAGGCAACCGCCGCCATCAAATGGATTATGGGCGTGTGTATATGCTATCTTACGATAAGCGTTGTAGTGCGGACGAAGGACGATGTGCGGTTTGTGGTGCCTTACGTGGAATTTGCCAAGCAGACCAAGGGTGCAAGGCCTCTGATCTTGGACACGTCAGCAATAGTTGACGGACGGGTGGCCGACCTTTGTGAAAGCAAACTCTTTGATGCGCCGGTGGTCGTTCCGCGTTTCGTGCTTAACGAGCTTCAACTCATAGCGGATTCAGCCGACAAGTTGAAACGTAACCGAGGTCGGCGCGGTCTGGATGTTTTGAAAAAGATGCAATCGAGTCCTGCTATTGAGGTGGAGATTGACGACAATCCGGTGCCTGAGGTGGAAGAAGCTAAGGGTGTGGATCAGAAGCTGATGATATTTACAAAGATATTCAATGGGCGGCTGGCAACCACCGATTACAATCTTACCAAGGTTGCTCAGGTGCGGGGGGTTGATGTTGTGAACATAAACGACATAGCCAATTCTCTGAAGGTAGTTGTTTTGCCGGGTGAGACCATGCAGGTCAAGATCATAAAGCCCGGTGAAGAGGCTGAGCAGGGGATCGGCTATCTGGATGATGGGACGATGGTGGTTGTTGAAGGTGCTCGCAATAAGATAAGTAAGGAGGTTATCCTGAGCGTCACGAGTTCGATTCAGACTTCGGCAGGGAAGATGATTTTCGGCAAATTTGAGTCGTTTGCTTCGGAAGGAGAGCAAGAGAACAATAAACGCACATTTGGCAGGAGGTCACCGGGGGCAGGTACATAGCGGTTTTGTGAATGGATGTATGACGCCTTAATCCGCTAAGGGATGCCTTACGGCAGGTATGGGTACGCGGTTCGGCGTGGAGTCACTTGTTTGCATGGGGAGGTGTAGTTTTGACGAGGTGCCAGTGAAACGAGGATCACGATAGCACCCCGATCTGGCAGACTTTCACCTTATATCCACCCCTTTGGTCTTGGCCGCAACAAACATTTAACGAGGACCGCGACAGCGAGTATGTAACCGGCTGCGAACAAAGGCCAGTAAAAGTAGGACTGGTAGTCTGGTTGAGTGATATGTATTCCGCCCATGCAAAAAGACACGGTAACTGTGACAGCGGCTGCTACCAGGGCTACCCAGTCGGTGACAGTCAACTTAATTGGTCGAGCAAGTGAATTGAAGTAGAGGACTATTACGCCGAATGCGAACAAATCGGCTGAGACAAGAACCGGATAAAGCACAGGTGAGGCCCAAGCGACTGGTATGAGAAAGAGAATATCCCAGTCCATGATTGAAGCGGGCCAATTGATGAGGACTTTCAGCCAGACGTAGTAGAAAATGTCCCAGATCGCGAAGATGGCAAGAAAGTAGGCGGATTTTTCCTGGCAGTTCCGGCCGAACAGTGCTGCAGCAGTTGCGATGACGACTACTGTGGCGGCCTCTCTGCCGATTTCGGTCAGCAGCAGTTGTTTCCAAAGGGCTGTCTGGCCGAAGGTTTTAAGGGGAAAGCTGAATCCTTCAGGGTAGAATATCGTCCTCAGGTAAACAACCACGGCGGATTCAATATATGCAAAGGCGACACCAAATACAATGACGATACATAGCTTCTTCAGCATTGACTTCACGGATTCAGGCGACGTCCCTATATACTTTTGGCTCACCAGAAGTTTTCATAACCGCACTGTCATAATTGTAGTGATGGAATACAAGACTGTCAAAAGATTGATGTGATAGGTAGGCGGGCAGACTTTGACACCGGCCAATGTTGAGCGGGGCGGCTGAGCCTGTCATAGAGTCTCGAGCTCTTTAACGAGCCTTGAGATGATCTGTGGTTCAGGAACAATGGCAATTCTTTGGCCATTTCGGTAAAAGTATGCCTTGTTTTTGGCTGCACAGATAGCGAAGTCGGCATCGGCGGCCTCGCCGGGGCCGTTGACGATGCACCCCATTACCGCTATGCGCAGGGGTTTCCGGATTTTGCGGATGTTTTCTTCGACGAGGCGTGCGAGTCTTACCACATCGATTTGTGCTCTTGCACAAGTGGGGCAGACTATCAGCTCAGGCCGGGTGCGTTTGCGAAGGCCGAGGGAAATCAAAATTTGTTCGGCCATTCCTACTTCGGTGACGGGATCGCTAGCAACACTAACTCTAATTGTGTCGCCGATACCTTCGGCTAAGAGTGTCCCGATGGCGATGGCGGATGGTATTTGGGCGTCTTCGGGCAGGCCCGCGTGTGTCAGGCCGACGTGGATGGGGTAGTTAAAAGCCTTTGCGATGCTGCGGTTAATCTCGATGGTTCTGAGAGTGTCGCTGCTTTTTGCGCTGAGGACTAACTGAGTGAATTTGCGTTTTTCGAATAGCCGAACGTATTTTTTCATTTCTCGGAGCATTAGAGATGTTCGTTTTTCGCAGGGGATCGGTTCGTCGGACAGGTCCCGTATACTTGCCTCGTTGACGCCGATACGGATAGCTGTTTTGTGCATTTTAGCGGAGTCGATTATACGGTAGATGTCCTTCAGGTTCTTTATGTTGCCGGGATTGAGCCTGATTTTAGCGGCCCCGGCTTCAATTGCCTCGATTGCTCGGTCGGGGCTGAAATGGACATCTGCGATTAAAGGAATTTTGACCTGTTGGACGATTTTTACAAGGGCGGCTGTGTCGGCGATTGTTGGGACTGCTACCCTGACCAATTCGCAGCCTGCACCCGCGAGTTGGTTTATTTGGTTGACACAGCGCTCTATGTCAACCGTAGGGACCTTGGTCATCGATTGGATGACGATCGGGGCGGACGAGCCTATCCTTACGGAGCCTATGGTGACTGTTATTGTTTTTCTTCTCTTGACCATTATGGGAATTGTAGCTTGAGTTATTATGGGCAACAAACTAAAATGTTGCGAACTTTTTCGGCTTAGCAGTCACTTATGACGTAACTGATTTATTTGGTGAAGGAATGATTGGTTTGGTAATGGCGTATGTAGTTGGGGCGTTGGTTGTCGTGTATGCGGGATGGGGTCTATTTTTATTGTTCATGCAGTCGAGACTTTTATATAGTCCCATAAGTGAGGTGAGTTTCACGCCTGCCGATGTGGGTTTGGATTTTGAAGAGGTTGTCTTTGAGAGCGAGGATGGTTTGCAATTGAGTGGATGGTACTTGCCGGCGGAACAGGACGCACCGACGGTTCTATATTGCCACGGTAACGGCGGCAATATTATGCACTGTCTGGACGGCATCAAAATGTTTCATGACTTGGGTTTGAATTGCTTTATTTTTGACTATCGAGGATATGGCCGAAGTAAGGGTAGGCCGAGTGAGGAAGGTACATATCGGGATGTCAGGGCGGCGTACAACTGGCTCACAGGTAACAAGCAACTGACGGCGGACGAGATTATTGTATTTGGAAGGTCTTTAGGTGGGACTATCGCAGCTTACCTGGCTTCGCAAGTGCCGGTGGGGGGGTTGGTTATCGAAAGTGCCTTTACGTCATACCCTGACATCGGTCAGAAGTTGTACCCATATTTTCCCGTGCGTCTTTTTGCCCGGTTTAAGTACAGCACTATTGAGTACCTCAGTCACGTTTCCTGTCCGCTGATGTTAATCTACAGCAAGGATGATGAGATTGTGCCGTTTGAGTTTGGCTTGAGGCTTTACGAATCAGCTAAGGAGCCGAAGGAGTTCATCGAGATTTCCGGCGGCCACAATGATTGTTTTCTTGCCTCTGCGGACATCTACAAAAACGCTTGGGTACGCTGGCTCGATTCCCTCGGCGGCAACAGGACTGAATCTCGGCACCGTGTAGCTTCTTAGTGTTTATTGCGGCTGTCCATTATAGGGGCATGGCTGGTCACAACAGTTAATTGTCAATAAACAAAATTGCGGGGGCGATTCTTTACTGAATCGCCCCCGCATCGTTTATGGGCTGGTGTGGCCAAAATGGTCAATATTCTCAGCTTGGTGTGGTGGGCTGTTGGTTGGTTTGCAGCGGTGTGGGTGAGTTGTAAGCGTTGGGGCCAGTGTTTTTCAGACCGCCATTTTGTAATCCGCTCTGATTCTGCCCGGCGTACTTCCTGCAGAGGACGCCGCGAACTATCCCGCCTACACCTACACCGCACAGAATGAACCCTACGAGAGTCCATTCACTGTGTGAGACCAAAAACCCCAGCGCGATGAAGAGCGCCATGATCCCGAAAGCGATGTGTCTGACCCAGATAGGACCAGTATGTCTAAATCTGAGTGGTCTCAGTTCAGATAGAGGCGTGCCCTTTTCAATGGCAGTCATAATCTGTTTGTGTTCGAGCCGCTTTGCGAAGTAAACAAACAGGAAGATGACAACCACCGGTATCATGCACGCAGCCAGCATGAGCGTTATACCGAGTGCTTCTGGAAGACTCATAATATTCTCCTTTCAAAATAGGTTGGTTTGGTATAGGTTACTTTATATTTATTGAGCCGCTACTGGTTTCCAAATGGATTCTGCCGCTACCTTCGCGGATCTTTCCGGTGATTTTCTTTTTGCTGAGCACCCCTGTTATTGTTACCGGCAGCTCACTTTTGACTGAGCCGAAGCTGGTGGCTAATTCCACCTGGCCGGCGAAATTCGGCGGGGTTACAAACTCTATGCTCCCGAAGCTGGTGTCTACATCAGCGGTAAGGTCAGTCGGGGTTGATACCGAGCAGGCGATGTCGATACTGCCGCTGTTGCTTTTGGCTGTAAGGGCTGAGGCTGTGATTTCCCGGCCTTTTATGCGTCCGAAAGATGTGGACATGCGGGTTGTTTTTGCTGAGATTTGAGTGGTGTTTATCGTTCCGCTGTCGGAGTACAGCTCGATGGAGTCGCCTTGAAGGTCGTCGCACGTAACGCTGCCGAACGATGTTCGGAGGTTGCAGATTCCAAAGCGGGCTTTCGAGAGCGTGACACTGCCGCTGCTGGTCTTTAAGCGAAGCTCGTCGTTGGATGTAATATCCTTGCAAGTAATGGAGCCAAATGATGTCTCCAATTGAGTGGAGCCTTTAATGTTCTCGGCGGTGATTGCGCCGCTGCTGCTTTTTAGTCTGATGGTCTCGCCCGAAGCGTTTACACAGGTTATCGCACCGAAGGAAGTGTTCAGTTGCACTGAGCCATCGATGTCCTGGCCGGTAATTGAGCCGCTGCTTGTCTCGCCTTTTACTTGTCCTGCTATGTTGGAGACTTTGATCGAGCCAAATGAGCTGGTGCACTCAATATTGACCTGTTTGGGCGTGGTTATGTTGTAGCTGATGGCGATAGATCGTCTGTGAGTCAGAGTGGGGGTATGCGCCTTGACGATAAGGCGGTCGCCGGCGGGTACAAGCTCTATCTTAACCTGCTCTGCAATCTGCTGGGCCTCTTCCTCCGTAGGGGCGTGGGCGGTTATTGTGGCGGTGACGTTGCACTCGTTGACTTCGGCACCGGCGATGATGATGGAGCCGATTTTGGTTTCCGCCACGATGGTTGAGCCGGGAGCAAGTGAGCCGCTGCACTGTACTGTTCTTTCGTGCTTGGCCTGATAAAGGTCGCCTATATGGATGCCGCAGCCTGCTGATGTCAGCAGTGAACACAAATAGAAAGTCAGCAGGAAGGTTGATTTATTATTCTTTTTTGTTTTCATTTTTTGATACTCCCAGGTTTACATACTGATTACCTTATTGTTACTGAGCCGTTATAGGTTTCGAGGTAGAGTTTCCCATCGCCTGCGCCAATCGTTCCCTCGATTTTGTGTTTGCTCAGTTCGCCGGTGACTTTTATAGGCAGGTCGGTTTTTATTGAGCCGTTATGCGTAGAAACTTTAACGGCGGCGGAAAGGTTCCGCGGAGCAACGAGTTCTATCCCACCGTTATGGCTGATTATTGATATTTCACATACGCTTGGTGCGCTTTGAGAATACCGCGTGTGCACCTCGCCGTTATGCGTTTTAAGTTTGATATTACCCGAAATGTCGTGACATTCGATTGACCCATTGTGTGTTTCCAGCTTGGCACCGCCTGAGACTTCTCTCGTGACGATTTGGCCGTTGTGTGTTGTGGCGTTGATGTCACCGGAGATGTTCGAGATTTCAACCTCGCCGTTATGAGTAACAAGTTCCATGTTCGTGGGCTTCGGCAACGTTATATCCAGACTGACAGTGATAGAGGCATTAACCAGCGGAGAGGGTTTTTCGATTATCGTGACAAGTTTGTCGCCTTGGCGTTCGAGTCTGACTTGCGTTCTTTCGGCTAATTCTCTGGCCTTTTCCTCTGTCGTGGCGTGGCCGACGATGGTTGCAATGACATTGCAGTCTTTGACGTCCCTGCCTTTAATCGTTATTGAGCCGTTATGTGTCTGGGCGTAAAAGTCCGAGCCCGACTGCATAGGTTCCGACAAAGCCGCCTTGCGCTCGTATTTTGCCTGCATCGCGCAACTTCCTATTTCGATGCAGCAGCCGGCTGATATTAGTAAAAGACCCAGAAAACAATATAGTGGTAGTTTTTGTTGAAGTCCGTTTTTCATTTTTTGTCCTTTCGATCGGTCGGTTACATTATCCGTACAAGACCTTCGCGGGTTCTGATGAAGACTTTGCCCACGCAGCATAATTGCCCGGGAACGACCGCTGCTTCAAGTTTCTTGCGTCTTATCTTGGAAAAAACCGTCAGAGGCAGGTCTGTTTTGATCGAGCAATTGTGTGTCGGGGCCGGTTTAAGATAACAATTGGTTTGCATTTTTTATGCTCCTTCTTAGTTCCCATAAGTTCCTTTGTGTCTTTTTTTTGGTGTCTGCTCATTAGTCGCGGCATTACAGGAACTGGTTTCAAAAATTTATCGGTTTTTGCATTGTTATTGGTATTTGTGAAATGGATTGAAATTTATAGAATATTCTTTAAAAAGTCTGAAACCTGTCGGGGCTTGGCTGCGACTAATATTGGGCGAAGGAGTGCTCTTTGGAAGACAAGATATGGCAAAGGCAAAAAGAGGATAGTTGGTTACTGCTGCTACGCGGTGGCGACCATAGAGCATTTGCCCAGTTCATTGACAAGTATAAAGAGACGGTTTTCTTGTGCTGCCGAAGGCTTGGACTGAGAGAAGATGAAGTTGAAGACGTCGCCAGCGAGACATTCATGGCAGCGTACTATAGCTTGAGGCGATATGGCGGCAAGGCTGAGCTAAGCACCTGGGTCTGGAGCATTGCGTATCGCCAGACGGTAAGCTACCTGCGAAAGAACAGAAAGCAATTACAATTGCAGGATGAATCGGAGGATGCGATTGCAGGCGGCAGAGAGCCTTCGCCGGACTTAGCTGCGCAGGATAAAGAGACTGAGCAGGTGGTCTGGCAGGCGGTCGACCGGCTGCCAAGGCTATGGGCCCTGACGGTGATACTTTTCTACCGGGAAGAAAAGAGTGTCGGCGATATTGCAGTAATAATGCAGATAAACGAGAATACCGTTAAGACGTATTTATTTAGGGCACGCGAGAGGCTCAAGACCACACTGGCGGGGGTTTTTGGAGAAGGTAACGATGTCGAACAAATTTGACACAGGTCAATTTGATAAGATGCTGAGACAGGCTTTGAAGAAGCGTTTAGAGCCGGTCCCGGCTGATTTTACAACCCGTATGATGTCGAATGTTGAGGAAACCAGTCGACAGAAAATGTTGGCTGCAGTGATTTTACGAGAAAGACTTGCCATCGCTGCCTGCATTACGGTCGCGGTTTTAACGGCTGTGGTGGCCATCGGATTTCCCGGTGTTGCAGCAGGTATTTTTGATCGCGTTGCAGCAGGTTTAGTTGACCGGAGCCGAGCTTTTATTGAGGGACTGCCTACAACCGCCAAAGCCGTCAGCGGTGCTTGGCGATTTGTTGCCGCCATCGCGGCTGTAGTTGGTTTTTGCATCTATGGCCTTATTGATTCACTCTTCGGAGATCGCTTAAGATTGCTATAGAAAGCATCCTGTCTGCCACTTATGGGTGTTATATCCTCTGCACAGTCGGATTGGACCTGACAGAAGAAGATGTGGCAGGTGTATCATTTGGGATGTATTCATCGCAACTCTGAAGCGAGAGTATTCCCCAACCTTGGATTCCCATCGATATGCCATAGCGAATCTTTTCATTAAAGTAGGCTTCATTATGGCATATCGGATGACAAACCTAACCGCCTCGACAATTCTCGGCTGCCCGTGAATAGGGTGCGCCGGTTCTAAGCAGATCCCACTGTGATATTTGCATTAACTTCAGCGGGCAAATCCTTTGGCTTACAGATGGTTAAAATCTATCGAGCCAAAAAGTCAAATTCCTTGTATTGTATAGGTATGGATAGCTGCGTTGTAAGCTCAACTGCAGCAAGTAGTTGCGATATTTTTCTTGTTGCATTCCAAAAACGGCGTACTTTCGTTACTTCTTTGCAAGATTTTCCCTTGACAACAAGCATGGCATTACGGTAGAATAGGTAACTTGGGTGGTATCATATTGGAGGATGTATCCACCCCCAGCTTTCTATTTTGTGCATTTCCTCATGGATGAAGGTTATATCCTAGCCGCGCGCAGGGGCAGTTGTTGCTTTTGTATTGAAGCAGGATTTGCACTCTGGTTGGGATATAAAGGAGGAGAAGTGTTGAGAGTCAGTAGGAGAAAGTTGTTAATATTGCTGCCGTTTGTCTTGACAGCAACCGCGGCGGCCTCGCCGACTATAAATAGTTGCACGGTTACTTGGTGCAACCGGGCCGAGACTGTCTCGCCGAATGCGATTGCTTTTGCAAACATCAGCAATTTGCCCGAGTCCCTTAATCTTTATGGTACTTCAGGGACGAATGGGTTTTTCTCCTCTCTTGATAGTGCACAAGAGACGCCATCTGCTTCGTCAGAATTGATGGCTGTGGCAGGATACTTGTATGTTTCGCTTATTAAGGGATGCGAGACCCGGCTGGTACTGGCGGTATTTGTAATCTGGCTTGGTGTCGCAGGAATCGCTAAACTACCGCTCCTTGTTTCATGCGCAATTATAACTATAGATTCCAGTTTGTGTTTGTTGACCCGCTTGACTTCGGCAGTCAGGCGGTTTGTTTGTTTCTCACCGGCATTCATTTTGGACTGTGCGGCTCGCGGGCCTCCGCATCTGCTCCAGGAAAATTTGTAACCTTCTCTCGGCTTGAAGGGTCAGTGCGCGCAAGACCCTTTATGATGAGTAAGGCTGAATGTCGTCTTAAGGAACAAACTTCTTCTGCGTTTCATGGATGAAAAGCAACAGTAATGATGATACGGAAAACAAGTGGAACTTTAGTAGTGCAAATGGAGGACAGAAATTTCAACAAGGAAGCACAAACAGTGCAATCAGATGCTCGAATTGGGATAAATCTTTAACTTGTCCAGCGGATTAAGACTGAGAGCTGAAAAAAGAGAGTTTGAGTGAGTTGGATGGAGATGAAAAGATGATGAAAATACGAATAGTTTGTGTGCTGTTTAGCATAATCATGATTGTTGGAGGCGTTGCAAATGCAAATACAACGTCGAACACACGTGACTACGATCATCCAGGGCCAGGAACAACATATTTCCTGCCCGATGGCGCCTTGCCTAACATTGATCCTTGGTATCGCTGGAACGATGGTGATTGGGGTTGGGCACACACCGTCAGCCTGCCCGGTTCGATTATTATCAATTCGGCAACGTTGTCGATCGAGGCCTGGGATGTCGATAACCCCGACCTAACAGTACCGCCAAACCCTGAGATGGATCAGATTGAGGCTGATGGACATGTGCTCGGGTACCTTAGTGGTGTCAGCGGAGACTGGCGTGTTACGCTTTTAAATATCGTCGACACTTCTAAAGTAGCGGATGGCACGTTAGATGTATGGATGGACATTGATTCGACACTCGTCCGTACTTGGGCAGTGACACTGAGGTCTTCTACACTCACGGTCGATTATAATGTCATCCCGGTACCAGGCGCCGTTTTACTGAGCGGCATAGGTGCAGGTCTTGTTGGCTGGCTCCGGAGGAGGAGAACACTGTAAGTAATTTCTTGAATCGCCCTGGGTAGGGCGCTCGCCCTCTCCCAGGCAAAGAGTTATGGTATTGAACCGAGTTTTTTGAAAGAAGGAGATGGAAGATGAAAAGGTTAATAACAATTTGTGCAGCAATAGGCATGATTCTGTGCATCAGCGGGAATGTTATGGCAGCCGTTGCCGTAGCCTACGACCCTGGCACCACAAACATAACTACTGACCTGACTGGCTACAGCACATACGGCGATATGATGGTTGGAATGGATGTTACTGCATTCAAGGCAGATGGAAGCTTAGAGACTGTGAAGTGGGCTGCGACCGGACCAGGTGCAGGAGCTTCCCTTGGTACAGGCTGGTCCTTGTCTGAATCAGGTGATACCTTTGGCGGTTATTGGACATTAACCAACACGATAGGTCAGTCAATTAGCCGAGTGCTGATTGATGCTGGCCCTGGAGATACGATCTACGATATTAGTTGGCCGCCGGGAGCCCCTAATCCCGGTCCTGACTACGGAACTAACCTATCAGCAAGAGGATGGACCTTCGCTGTGGTCAGCGGTCTTGGCAATCTTGACATTCTGGCGACTTACCGTGATTATGTTGCAATTGGGGCAAATCCTCCTGTAGGTGACCTCTTCCGTCGTCTGGATATTCAGTTCACTAATGTGGGCGGATTTAGCAGCGCCAGCACACTTGTGTACATTTCAGACACCGACAATATTAAGTTTGGAGGTGACATTGTTCCTATTATTCCCGCGCCAGGTGCTATTTTGCTCGGCAGCATTGGCGTAAGCCT
>Ga0315274_10009180_pt1 | contig 14315 bp, 10 predicted proteins | sample YL17G02_20_MG_FD_203700 | JGI IMG/M metagenome (GOLD analysis project Ga0315274, IMG submission 203700) | Sediment microbial communities from Yellowstone Lake, YNP, Wyoming, USA - YL17G02_20 | ecosystem: Environmental > Aquatic > Freshwater > Lake > Sediment | place: USA: Wyoming | collected... | reverse complement strand
CCGCGTGCGCATCGCGGCCGTTGAGGCCCTCCAGCGGTTGGGCGACGCGGCCGACATCGTCGTGTTGGGGAACTTCGCCGCTCAGGCCAGCGGACCGGAACGTGATGCGGCTCGGCACACCCTGGCTCAGCTCTCCCGCCAGGGGCTGGACGCCAGAATCCTCTCGCACTTAAAGGATGCCGCGCCGCCATTGCGGGCCGAGCTGATCCGTGCCCTGAGCGCACGCCGCTACCGGCTAGCCCTGCCGACCTTCTTCCAGGAGGCCGCTCAGCCCGACGAAACGGTCCGGGTCGCGGCACTGAATGCCCTCGGCGACCTGGGTTCGCCGGACGATGCCCCGGCGCTCATCGGCTTGCTGCTCAAAGCAGACGGCGACCCGGTGCGCAGCGCGGCCGAGGACGCAGTCGTGGCTGTGTGCAACCGCAGCGAGGCGCCCGAGCAGCGTGCCGCACCGGTCCTCGCCCGGTGGCCGGACGCCCCCGCCCAAGCCCGGCCTGCGCTCGTCGCGGTGCTGGGCCGCGTCGGTGGGGTCGCCGCGCTGGAGAAAATCCGTGCCGCACGCGCTTCCGGCGATGCCGATCTGGTCGATGCGGCGGTCCGGGCCCTGGCCCAGTGGGGCACTGCGGATGTCCTCGACGATCTCCTGGATATCACCCGCCACAGCGAGAGCAAGACGCACCGCGTGCTCGCACTGGAGGGCTATATTCGTCTGCTCGGGCTGCCCAGCGACCGCGAGCCGCAAGCGACCGTGACGCTCTACCAGACCGCGCTGTTGCTGGCCGAGCGCCCGGAAGAGAAGAAGCAAATCCTGAGCGGACTTTCCAACGTGCCACACCTGGACGCGCTGCGGCTGGCGCAGCAGTGTCTCGGCGACGAGGCCCTGCGCAGCGAAGCCGAGAGCGCGGTGATTTCCACGGCGCGGCTCATCGCGCCCTGGCATTTCGACGAAGCGCAGACTGCCGTCCGGGACATCATGGCCCAGACTACGAGCGATGCGACGCGGGAGCGCGGCGAGCAGACCCTCGACGCGATCCGGAAGTCCCAGGGGTGTATTGTGACGTGGTCGGTGACGGGCCCGTATTTCGCGGAGGGCCAGAAGTGGGCCGACATCTTCGATACCGCTTTCGCGCCCGAGCAGCCTGGCGCGCCGGGCGTCGAGTGGCGGCCGCTCAAGACGACCAACATGTATCAACCCTGGGTCTTTGACCTGACCCAGCTCGATAGCGGCGGCGAGCGTTGCGTGTACGTGCGTTCGGCCGCCTGGTCCGAGAAGCCCCAGGAGGCGCGGCTGGAGGTCGGCAGCGACGATGCCGTCAAGGTGTGGCTCGATGGCCGGCTCGTGCACGAGTTCCGAGGCATCCGCGCCCACGAGGCGTTGCAGGACAAGGCCGCCGTCACGCTGGCGGCCGGCTGGAACACGTTGCTGCTCAAGGTGGTCCAGGCAGGCGGCGGCTGGGGCTTCTCGTGCGCCCTGCGCACGCCGGAGGGCGAACCGCTGGCCGGTCTGAAGGTCCAGGCCGCGGTGCCTGCTGGCCCATGAGCCGCACGGGCGGTGCCCGCTACTTGCGGGACTCTTGGGACAGAGGGTACGGTTTGCATAATGTCGTAGACCCGCGGGCATTGCTGGAGGTCTCATCGTGAGAGGGATGTGCTGCGCTCGTGTCGGGCTGCTCGTGGCCGGCTGCTTAGGGTTTGTCTCTTGCACGGGCCCCCCGCTGGTGATCCTGCCCACGGCGCTACCGAACGCGGTCGAGGGCCGCCGGTACGCGGAGAACCTGAATACCAGCGAGAACCGCTCGGTCGAATGGGATGTTGTTGGAGGGGCGCTGCCGCAGGGGCTCACGCTGGACAGCCAGTCCGGCGCGATCTCCGGGACGCCCAGGCTGCCGGGCACCTACGACTTCACCGTGTCCGTTTCTGAAACGCTCCCGCGGCGCAGCGGCACGCGCGACTATTCGATCGCCGTGCTGCCGCAACTGCTCGTCGAATTCGCGCCGACGCCGGCCCGCGTCGGCGAGCCGTACGAATACACGCCGCTGATCGAGGGCGGCGTGCCGCCGTACGAGGTCACGGTCACCAACCTGCCGGGCGGTATGGACTACGATCCCACGACCGGCACGATCTCCGGCACCCCACACAGCGAGGATACCGGCCGGCGGCTGGAAGTGGATGTCGTCGATGCCGGCGATCCGCAGCAGGCCGACTCGGCGCGGGGCACATTCGTAGTCCACCCGGTCGGCGTTTCGATCACCACTACGGAGCTGGCCGACGCCGCGGTGAGCCAGGCGTACGCGGCGCAACTCGAGGCCGAACACGGCCTCGCACCCTACAAGTGGGCGTTCCAGACCGGCCACCTGCCGGACGGCCTGCGACTGAACGACCTTTCCGGCGAGATCACCGGTACGCCGAAGACCAGCGCTACGACGGGGACCTTTACCGTGCTGGTGACCGACTCCGACCATCCGGCTTCGTCGGATTCCCGCGAGCTGAAGCTGGTCGTCCCCGTGATCATCACCACGACCAGGTTGCGGAACGCGCCGGTGGGGGCGGACTACGAGACGTCCGTTGGGGCGGCCGCCGGGCTGGCGCCGTACACCTGGGAGCTCAAAGCTGGCGATGATCTCCCCGCCGGACTCGCGCTGGACCCGGCCACCGGCGTCATTTCGGGCAAGCCGAGTGCCTTTGCCGCGGGGCAGACGTTCCCATTCACGATTCGTGTGACCGATAGCGATACGCCGGCGACTTTTGCGGAGCAGGAGTTGAGCATTCTGGTTCCGTAGCCGGCCAGAAACCGGAGGTGTCACCATGTGGAAGCAGATGACCTTAGTGGGCTTGGCGGCCACGCTGTGCCTGGGGGCGAGCTGCACGGTCCGTATCAGCCCGGACGGCAACGGGAATGGAGACGGCGGTGGACTTGACGGCCAGCCGTATCTCGATCAGGCCGATGCGAGCATCATCATCGGGCAACGGATTGGTGAGGCCACGGCGGATGTGACCGCCACGATCACCGACAGCCTCGGCCAGCCCGTCACGCTGACCAGCGACCGGGCGGTCAAGGTCAACGACGTGAGCCTGAGCGGCCCCGACGCCGATGACGAATTCACGGCCAGCGTGGACGCGGCGGACCAGTACAAGATCAAGGTGGTGGAGCCGACCCGCGGCATCGAGGAAACCGTGATCGACACGCCGACGGATTTCGAGATCACATCGCCGGCCGACCACGGTGCCGTGTCGCTTTCGGGCTTCAAGTTGAAGTGGTCCAGGGCGAACAGCCGCTTGCAGGTGCGGATCAAGCTCTCGCAGACGTTCGACGGAACGCAGACCCGCAATTTCGGGCCGTACACCGACACCGGCAGCCGCGAGTTCACGCAGGAGGATCTCACTCCTTTCGGCCACGGCGGGGACCTGACGCTGAGCATCACGGTGACGAAAATCAACACGACTAACGACGTCAACGGCTTCAATTCCGGGACGGCGTCGGTCCGCTTGTCGACGACGCGCGTGGCCCGGCCGGGGCCGTAGGGCTTTCATTCCCCCCTCCCAGGCAGCGAGGAACCCAAGCCGAGCCCGAACGGGAGGGCGGGGCCCATCCGAGCCGGGTAGGGTGGGCGTCCCTGGCACGGCCACGGGCCGTCCCGTGGCAGGCTCGCCCGCCGGACAGGGTGGGGTGGGCGTCTCGCCCGCCGTGAACCGGCGACCGGAACCCGCCTGACACCTCCGCCCAACACTCCTCCCCCTGATAGGGGGAGGGCAGGGTGGCGGTCATGCCTTTGTCCCTGCGTACCTCCGTGCCTTCTTTACCCGCTGCCCGGACGTCAATCCTCCCAAGCTCGCCACCGCAGCACCGCAAACGGGCGCTCGCGGTCCCGTGGAATCCGGCGCACGCACGCGTCGCGTGCGCAGGCCGGAAGCCACGGCCAGGAAAAGACTCCCGACCCTTTTTTCCAGCAGGTTGCGCCCGATCGTCAAGGTGCCCGCGGCGAATGCCCGCATGGGCCCGTCCGCGCCGAAGTCGCCGCTGATGTGAATCGTGTCGATCGTGTTCGTCTCGGCGCCGTGGGCGATCAGATCAAGCGACTTCAGGTCGGCAGCGCCGTACACGTGCGGCGGCACATGGCCCAGGTCGCCGATCACGCTCAGGTGGATGTCGTCGACCACCACGCCGTCGGCGATGCGGATGTAGTTAATGTACCCGGGCGGTTGATTGGGGTCGCTGTCATCGTAGGCCTCGAACTTCCAGGCCTTGTCTGGCTCGCTATTGGCCGTGATGAGAATGTAGAGGTCATCGTACGGCGGCACGAGCTGCGAGACAACCTGGTAGTCGTGGACACTGTGCCCACCCCATTCTACGATCACGTTCCTGGCCGCTGCCGTGCTGACAATAGTCGCAAGCAGCGCCGTTGCTGCGATTCTCGATTTCATGTCATGTCCTCTCTTCAGAAGTCGATAAATCAATGCGCCGCCGAACGTCTCAGCAGCCCAAGAATACAGAAGCCAGCCAGCATGCACGACAAGGCACCTGGCTCCGGAACAATCCCGCATTCCACAAAGTCCCACTCGGACAGGCCCTTGTGCGACGTGATATGGCCCCACCCAATGCCGGGGCCGTAGGCGAAGCTCTCGAAGAAATCCCCTTCAAGGGCAGGTGACCCGTCAATGGACAGTGTGTAGGTCCGCATGTCGGACGACTCAAAGTAGAATTCGTGGAAAACCCCTGGCTCGAACGCGGCCCAGTTGCCGGGCTCGTAGCCGCTGATGATCTTGTCCACGCCCAGGATGAAGCTCACCTCCCACTGGTCATCGGAGGCGACACCCAGTCCCGGGACCTGGCTCCCCGCCGGGATTATGTCGTCAACTTTGATTCTCCAGTGGCCGACGACCTTCTCCTGAGGTCCCAACGTCATCTCCCCCGGCCGGTACTGGCTGTATATGTCGTAAATGTACCAGTCCGCGCGTGAGTCGATGAAGAGCTTGCCGTCCTCAAGCCACCGCTGCGCCGGGGGATCGGTGGCGTAATGGAGCCAGCCCTCGCTTTCGGGGTAGGAATCTCCGCTCCAGCTCACCCACCAGGGACTGGCCCGGGCGGTGGCGGCCCCCAGTAACATCGCCAACATGATGTTCAGCACTCGATACATCGCGTTCCTCCTTTCACTTCTCGAACCTCTCAGCCCGGCTCACACGGCGGGGCACTATCTCTCTTTACCGAGCCGCAAGGGCCTCAGGCGCCCGTCGCTACAGGCGCGGGCGCCAGTCCCGGCGCGCCGAGACTGACGGCTAAAAGCTGAGGGCTGATCCCTGCCGCCCACCGGTGAGCCGCCCTACAAATGGCCTTGCGTCCCCAAAGCCCACACTCCCGCCACGTTTACCCAAAACCCAGCACTCCCGCCGCGACAAATCGCCACATGCGCCCGCCTCCTCAGTCACCCAGCGAGCAATGGGTACTCCCGTACAGTCCTGTAATTGCTGGTAGTATACCTGCGCTTCCGGCGTGAGGCAAGGGAAGTTCAATGGATTTTTGTTTTTTTGTTTCGTGAGTCGCCTGTTTATGGGTCGCAGCCTCGTGCCAAGAGCGGTTTTCTCGTCACTGTGCCCGCCAGCGGGCCATGGTGGAGTCGGCGGGCCCCTAACGCCCGGTCCGCCGCGGCGGACTGTCCCGGCCGACGTGATTGTCACGGTGTGCAGGGTCGGGTTAACCTCGTAGGTACCCGTTGCATACCAGACCGTAATCTCGTTGTCCGCCAGCGCAGACAAGCACAACGGCGCGAGCGAGAGTACCGCAACCAGCGTTTTTCGTTTCATCACCAGTTCCTCCATTAATGGGCACTCAGACCAAAGGCCCGCCTGCGTCCGTAGCAGGCGCCTGAAAAGACGAGCACAAGGGCTGACGATGGCTCGGGTGTGACACCGAACCGGAAGTAGTCCCAGCTATGGAGGCTAGCAGCTCCCTGTACGCCGTCGCCCCAGCCGATCTCGGACGGGACAACCAAGTTAACGAAGGCACCTTGCCGCACCAGTTGGTAGTCGATATACAGCTCGTAGGTCTGCATGTTCGGCGACACCACGCGATAGGAGTGGAAGACCCCCGCCTCGAACGGGATCACGAGGTAGTCCTCGAAGACGCTGTAAAGGCGGTCGTACCCGAACTCAAGACCGAGCGCCCAGGCGCCGTCGCTGAAAATGCCCACAGTCGGATCCGCTCGCCCGACGACCTGAGACACCTTCAAGCGCCATTCGGCTACGAACATTTCTTCCGGACCAGAGGGGTCCATTTGCCCCGGGCGGTACATTCGCGAGAAGTCGTACACACCGGGGTCGTACAGCGAGTCGTACGTGAGAATCCCGTCCTCAAGCGTGCGATTTGCGCCTGGGCCGTGATACTGCCCGTCCCAGTTGCCCCAGACCCGTGTCCAGCCCTGGTTCTCCGGCCAGTCGTCGCCCTCCCAGTCGATCCAGTACGGGCTCGCCCGGGCGGTGGCTGCCCCTATTAGCATCGCCAGCATAATGTTCAGCACTCGAACCATCGCGTTCCTCCTTTCACTCCCCAAACCTCTTCGCCCCGGCCCACGCAGCCGGACGCTGTCGAAGGCCCATGGATTCCCGTGCACGCACCGGTCGGGTGCGCAGGCCGGAAGCCACGGTCAGCAAGAGACTCCCGACCCCTTTTCTTGCGCGCTAAACGGCTCAGCGACCGCCCGCAGCACAACGGAATCAAAAGGCCAAGTAACGCCGCCGGCTCGGGCACGACGGCCCCAAAGCGAAAATAATCCCACTCGTGCAGGCTCGCCGCACCTTGCCATGCGTCGCCCCACGCAATCTCCGATGGAGCAACCAAGTGCACGAACGCGCCATGCCGCACTAACTGGCCGTCGACAAGCAAGTCATATGCGCGCATGTCCGCCGACTCCAAGCGGTACGCGTGAAAAACGCCCGGGCTGAACTCGATCGGGACCCAGCCTTCATAGTGGCTGTACATACGGTCATAGGCATAACTCAGGCCGAATGCCCACGCCTCGTCGCTGCACACGCCTACGCCGGGATCCGCGAAGGCGACCACTTCGTCAACTTTAAGTCGCCACTCCATGACGAACAGCTCGCCCGGCCCCGGATCCATCTGCCCGGGCCTCTCCATCTGCGAGAAGTCGCACACGCCCAGGTCGTAAAGCGAGTCGTACGTGAGAATGCCGTCCTCGAGGGTGCGGTTCGCCCCGTCGCCTTGGTACTGCCCGTCCCAGTTACCCCAGACCCGTGTCCAGCCCTGGTTCTCCGGCCAGTCGTCACCTTCCCAGTCGATCCAGTATGGACTCGCCCGGGCGGCGGCGGCCGTCAACAGCATTCCCAACGCAACGTTCAGCACGGGGTACATCGCTTTCCTCCCTACTGTCACGACGTTCCAGCCCAGCCAAGGCAGCCGGGCATTGTCTCGGTTTGGCGAGCCCGTAAGAGCACCCGACAATGCTTTCTGCCGCAGGCGCCCCGCCTGTGTCTCTCACCGGCGAGACGCCGGTGCCACAGGAATTGTGTTAGGCGCTGTAAGGCCATCCAGGCCCGCCGGCGGCGGGCGGAGCCCGACCTGCCCGCCCCGGTCCGCGGCCTCAAACAGGTAAATGTGCCCGTTCGTTTCTTTTCTGTCCTCCTGTGATTTTACCGTGTTGTTCTCTCTCTATATCAAATAACGACGAAAACCGCCGGCGCGCTCGGGAATCTGGGATTGTTTCAAGAAAAAGTCGCGCAACCGCTTCCGGACGAGTGGCGCGGGCCATGCTCGCCGTTCGCATTGGGCCCCGCGCTGGCGCTTGGGGCTCGGATAAGACGCAAACAGCGCGCCAACCGGGTGCGCAGAACCACAATTCTCCGTGGGCAGCCCCCTCCCCGCGTGAACGCCATGTCCGGCCCCAAACGTCCAAGCGGCGCGAAACTGCACACGCCCGACGACGGTCCCGTAATTTCGCGTGATCGAATTGTATTTTACACGCGCTTCCCGCGCCAAGCAAAGGAAGTTCCGTGGATTTGTAACTTTGTTTTTCGTAAGCCACCTGTTTATGGGCCGCAGGCTCGTGCGAATAGCGGTTTTCTCGCCAGTGTGTCCGCCAGAGGACCATGACGGAGTCAACGGGCCCGTAGAGCGGCCGGTTCGCCGCGGCGGACTGTCCCGGCCGCACACGGGCGCTGGCCTTCCACGGCCGGGACAGAGCCCGGCCGCTACAGGGCCGGTTGGAAACCGGTCCCACACGCACGGCCGCCTACGCCCTCCGCGCAAGCGATGCCCGCGGACTTCGTCAGGCACCCGCCGGCGGGCCGACTTGACGGCCTTGTCAACTTGAGTTACTGCGTATAATAAAGTGTGGCTCTCGATGGCGAGAACCCGACCCTCGTGGCGGCTTAGGAGGTAGTAGCGTTCGACGAGCAACGTGGACAGGACGTAGGGCTCCTGTATAGCACAGAAATGTCGTGCGGCCGGCGATTACGGCCCGTGCAGGCTTGGCCTCATACATAGATATCATCCCCACAAGGCCGTCGTGATAATCTCCCGGCGGCGGCCGGCGGACAGCAGACCGCAGGCGTTCCTTCCAAGTTTCGTGACTGTGGATTCCGCGCCGCAGCGGCGGCGCTGATCTTTGCGTATTTCGGCGACAGGCCCCTGCGCCGCTACGTAGCGTGCGCGAGCGACCGACGCCCAAGGAGTACGTGCAATGGCTTCTGGAAACGCGGTGTGGGGCATCGACATCGGGCAGTGCGCGTTGAAGGCCATCAAGCTGCGGCCGGCCGAGGGCGGCAAGGTCGAGGCCGTGGCCTTCGATGTCATCGAACACGCCAAGATCCTCTCGCAGCCGGACGCGGACCGGGACGAGCTGATCTCCTCGGCCCTGGAGAAATTCGCGTCCCGCAACGAGTGGCAGGGGGATCGGTTCATCGTCGGCGTGCCCGGGCAGCAGACCTTCGCCCGATTCTGCAAGATGCCGCCCATCGACCTGAAGAAGGACGCCAAGAAGATCCATGACCTGGTCCGCTACGAGGCGAGCCAGCAAATCCCGTTCGACATCGAGGACGTGGTCTGGGACTATCAACTCTTCACCAGCGCGGGCTCGCCGGATATCGAAGTAGGTATCTTCGCGATCCGTAAGGACCTCATCCGCAAGCACCTGGGCTTTTTCGCCGCGGTGAACATCGCCCCCATGGGGGTCCAGACCATCCCCGCCGCGCTGTACAACTTCTGCCAGTTCGACGGGCAGGCGGGCGGGGCCGGCGGCGCGACCATCATGATCGACGTGGGCGCGCAGAACACCGACCTCATCATTGTCGAAGCCAATGCGGCCTGGACGCGGAACATCCCGCTGGGCGGCAACAGCTTCACCGAGGCGCTGGTCCGTGCGTTCAAGCTCTCGTTCGCCAAGGCCGAGAGCCTCAAGCGCTCGGCGGCCACGAGCAAGTATGCGCGGCAAATCTTCCAGGCCATGCGGCCGATCTTCGCCGACCTGGTGGCCGAGATTCAGCGCTCGGTCGGCTTTTACAGCTCGACGCACCGCGACGTGGAGCTCAAGAAGGTGCTCGCGCTGGGCAACGCGTTCCGGCTGCCGGGCCTCCAGAAGTACCTGGAAAACAACCTGACCATCCCCGGCGGCGTCGCCAAGCTCGAGAAATTCAACCAGCTCGTGCCGACGGCGACGATCAACGCGCCCCAATTCACGGAAAACATCCTGAGCTTCGCGGCGGCGTACGGCCTGGCCTTGCAGGGCCTGGGACTGGCCCCGATTCGGGCTTCGCTGCTGCCGGCTGAGCTCGCCCGCATCGCGGTCTGGCAGAAGAAGCGGCCCTTCTTCATCGCGACGGCCGCGTCCCTGCTGATTGCGGCGGGCATTCCGTGGATCGCCAACGGCCTGGACAGCCAGGCGCTGGCCAGCGATCAGGCATCGCAAGGCAGCGCCAAGGTCGACCAGATCGTCAACGAGGCCAAGCGGTTCCAGGATGAATTCCGGAAGGCGCAGACGGACACGGCGCAGCGCGACACCGATGTCAAGAGTCTCCTCAAGCTCCAGGAGCACAAGCTGGTACTGCCGCGGATCGCGGCGCTCGTGAACGAAGCGCTGCCGCCGATCAATCCCCCGGAGCTGGCCCAGGTGGCTTCGGGCGCGGAACTGAAAAAGCTGATTGAGTCCGACCCGAGCAAGACCAAATACGCGCGCTGGGAGCGCGGGCAGTTCATCGTCGAGTCCCTGAAGGTCGAGTATGTCAGCAACTTGGAGACGGCCGACGTGAACGCCGCAACGGGCGCGCGACCGGAAGCGGGGCCGGGCGGGCGGGGCAGCCCCATGGGCGAGCCGGCAGGCGGTGCTTTTGGGGGCGGAGGTGGCAAGGGTGGTGGTAAGGGCGGCGGCGGGCGATTCGGCGGCCCGACTGGCCCGGCAGCACCATCCACGCCCAGCGCTGGCAGTAAAGGAGGCGGCGCACCGACGACGGGCGCGGGCTTCATCGTTCGCGCGGAAGGGCGCCTGCTGTATGGACGAAACCAGGCGGAGGTTATTGGTGAATGGTTCAACTCCTTTCGCGAAAACCTCCTCATGCGCGGCCGGGAGGCCGGTCTCGGGTTCCACATCCCCGACGACGACCCCAAGGATGCCGCCAAGACGGCGATCGCTATCCAGACGCCCGTCAAATACTACCAGGGAGGAACTGCGCTGGGTCTGCAGCCGGTGGAATTCCAGCAGCCCGGCGGTCCGGGCGCGGGCCTCGTGCTGTTTCCAGACCCGGTGACCGGGGAGGACATGTCCACCGACTGGAAGGTGAAGCTCGCGTTCAAGGTGAAGTTGGGTGAAAAGGGCGCCGTCGCGGCCGAGCCCGAGGCGGGAAACAAACCCGGCCCGGGCGGACCACCCGGGCGCGGGGGGGCCAAACCGGCCGGCGGAGGCAAGACGCCGTGAGGACGACTGCGGACGACCGTTCTGCGGAGTTGGACCCCGGCATTCGCACAGGAGAATGACCATGCAATTCGTCAAGACCCACTGGATCTTGCTGGCCAGCGGCGTGGCAGCCCTGGTGGGGATTGTGCTGGCCGTGATCGGCATGACGCGGGACAACGTCGTCGCGGAGATGAAGAAGCGTATGCAGCTCGCAGCGCAAATCGGCGCCCTGGCGAAGGACGCGCAGAATCAGGCGACCATCGACGCCGAGGTGGAGCGCGGGCGGAAGTTTGGGCAGGAATACGAGAACGTCGTCCAAGCGGCGGAAAGCATCAACGAGCGGCAGCCGCTCATGGAGGGCGTGTTTCCCGAGCCGGCCCAGCTCGACACTCCGTATCGCTTCCGCGAGACCTACAAGCGGCGCATGTGGGAACTGCCGCACGCGTTGAAGGCTGGCTCCTTGCCCAACGAGGATGAAATCCGCGACGAAGCGGAGATTATGGCAGACTTGGAGCGGCGCAAACAAGAGCAGGGAGGAGACACCACGGAGGGGGCCGAGGCGCCAGGCCAACCGACCGGCGGCCCTCCGCTGGGCGGGGGCAAGGGTGGTGGTTTTCCTCCAGTTGGCGGCGGGGGCAAGGGTGGCGCGACTCCTCCGGTCGGCGGCGGGGGCAAGGGCGGCGCTCTTCCTCCAGTCGGCGGCGGAGGCAAGGGCGGCGGGCCCGCTCTGGGTGGCGGAGGTAAAGGCGGTGCAGCTCCCGCCGGCGGCGGACGCGCGCGCGCTGGGCCCAGCGCGGGCCAGACCCCGCGCGCCGTGGCCGCACAGGGCAGGCCCGCTACGCCGCTGCCGACCGGCGTGCAAGCCGATGAGGCCCGACGCCGCGCGGCGGTCAAGAAGGCCCGCAGCATCCGCATCTATGCGTCGGCGGACACTTCGTTCCACGTCAGCCCGATTGCGTACAGCGAAGATGCACCGCGACCGGCGGACATGTGGTTTGCCCAGGTCAGCTTGTGGATTCAAGAAGATCTGGCGAGCGCGATCGCGCGGCTCAACGACGAGGCGGCGCAACAGATGGCCGGCAAGGAGATCAACGTCGCCAGCATGCCCGTGAAGAACATCGAGAGCATCCGGGTGCACGGCTACATGAGCGGAACCGGCGCCCTGCTTTCGTTTTCGGCGCTGAGCCAGTCGCCGACGGGCCGTCCGGGAGCAGCGGGCCCGGCCGGGCCGGTCCTGACCTCGTTCACCGGCCGCAAGCCGAACGACCAGTTCGACGTGGTGCGCCTGACGCTCACCGCCGTCGTCGACGAGCGGTACTTACTGCAACTGATCGACAGTATCACGCGGGCCAACTTCTACCAATTGGTCGGCTTGGAGTACGCGACCGTCGAGCCCGCGGAGCGCGAGGGGTACTTTTACGGCGACGCACCGGCGGTGCGCGCCGTGTTGGACTTCGAAGGTTACATGGCACGGAAAATCTACAAGGCGCTGATGCCCGAGGACGTCTTGAGGGCCCTGGGGATCACCGGGCCGGGAGCCGGGAAGGAAGCGCCGAAGAAGAAGTAGGGACCTGAACCGCGCGGCGGTGCTACCGCGGCTGGCGGAGGACCAACGATGGCACGACAAGGACCCGTGAGTTTCATCGAGTTGCATGTGGAAAAGGGGGTGCTGGGACTGGCCATCTTGTTCATGGCCTTCATGGCCGCCCGCTACCTCGTGTTGGAGCCGAACAAAGTGGAGTTCGGGGGGGAGAAGCTCGGCCCGCGCGAGTTGGACGAAGCGCTGGTGCGGCAGGCCGATGGGCTGAGCAAGGCCGTGCAGCAGGCTGCGCCCAAGAAGCCGGACGTGCCCGAGTTCGCCAAGCAGCTCGAGGACGGGCTCAAGAACGGGCTGTTCGGCGTGACCGACAGCAATGCCCCGCCTCTTCCGCAGACCTTGCAGGTCGCGGCCCAGTTCGGCCGCCCGTTGCCGCCGGTCGAGGAAGGCCTGGAGATCGACGATGTCACGCTGGTCACGCCGCTGAAGCCGATTTCGGTCGTCGCGCGCACCGGCATCAGTCTGGCGTACCGCCGGCCGCCCGCCCTGCCGACGGGGGCTTCTGACGCGGGCAGCGCCGCGGCTTCCGAGGAGGAGGACGAGCCGGTGGAGCTGTCGTGGGTGACGGTGGCCGGCTATTTCCCGCTGGAGGAGCAGCAACTGGAGATGGCCAACGCCGGCTACGCGGGCTATCGCGCCAAACCGTATGTGGTCAGCGTCGATGTCCAGCGGCAGGAGATGACGGCGAGCGGGGAATTCTCCGACTGGACCGACGTCACGCCGGGAAAGGCCATCCCTAAGATCGAGATGCCCAAGCCGGAGTACAACGAGAAGGGTGAGCTGCGGAATCAGGCGGAGCTCGACGAGAAGCTCGACACCGTGAAGCGGCTGCAACCGAACATCTTGCAGCCGACGTTCTACGCGGTCGAGGCAGGCGACGAATGGGAAGTGCCGCCGCTGCCGGGGCACGAATCCAAGCAGGACGGGGAACAGACTGAGGAGGTGGCCAAGCCGGAGACCAAGAAGCCGGAAAAGGAGAAGAAACCGGCCCGCCAACCCGCTGGTTTTGGGCGCGGGCAAGCCCCGCCCTCCGGTGGCGGGGGCGGCGGCGGCAAAGGCGGGGGCGGCGGTGGACGGGGGCAGCCCCCGCCCGTCAGTGGCGGCGGCGGCGGCGGCAAGGGCGGCGGGGGTGGCGGGGGTGCCGCGAATCCCTTTGCCCCGCAGCAGCCTGACAAGCCGAGTGCCAAAAAGGCCATCCTGGAAGACCTGAAGAACGCGCGCAAAGCCGTACGGGACAAGGAGTGGGATCACGCCCAGCAGTTGGCCAACTCCGTGATCAACAACAGCGCCGCGAGCAACAATGACAAGGCTGCGGCGCGGCGGATTGTCCGCGAGGTGGAAAAAGCCCGCACCCAGCAGGAGAGGACGGCCGGACGCGGCCCGACGCGGGCCGGCATCCCAACCCCAGTCCAGGTCCCGTTCGTCACCAACCCCGAAACGGAGGGGGAGCCCGCCGTGTGGTTCCACGACGACGCGGTCGAGGCGGGCAAGACCTACCGCTATCGGCTGCGGGCCAACCTTTGGAACCGCTACGTCGGTCGCCGGGCGTCGCTTCGCGATCCGACTCAGGCGGACCAGACGGTCCTGGCCGGGGAGTGGTCCACGCCGACCGCCCCGCTCACCGTGGCCCCGCGCCGGCATTTCTTTGTCCGCGGGCAGGCCTTCGGCGAGCCGGCCGCGACCGTCGACGTCTTCGCCTGGTACAAAGGCAACTGGCTCAAGGAGGATTTTAAGGTCCGGGTCGGCGACGTGATCGGCGCCGCGGTGGAGGTCAAGACGCCTGAGCTCGACGACGATGGCAAACCCATTAAGGAGAAGGTCGA
>Ga0315274_10009178_pt1 | contig 14315 bp, 16 predicted proteins | sample YL17G02_20_MG_FD_203700 | JGI IMG/M metagenome (GOLD analysis project Ga0315274, IMG submission 203700) | Sediment microbial communities from Yellowstone Lake, YNP, Wyoming, USA - YL17G02_20 | ecosystem: Environmental > Aquatic > Freshwater > Lake > Sediment | place: USA: Wyoming | collected... | reverse complement strand
ATTCTAGATACTCAGCTGTTGGTCCTTTGGTCTTCATTCTATTCTGGCGCACAAGAGAATTGCATAGGAATATTGGACACCTGATTATCCGATTAGGCTAATCAGGTATCCATGAGATAGTAGAGTACTATTGGGATATGACTCTATAGAGGAGAAAATATCCCTGCAAATACAATCCAAGCTAGTAGGGTCTTTGCAACAAGACTCAGCACTATATACATCCGTTCTCCATAGAGATAGTCTTTCCACTTGCTAACTTTCTTGTACTGAAGTACCATGTTCAGTGCGAAGATATTGAAGAGGAAGAAGTACATGAAGATTATAATGTACACGAATGTTGGGGGTCCAGTTTCTGCAACACTTATCGCTGCAGCAAAGTATCCAGACAGCACAACCCAAGGTGTGAATCCAGCAACACATCCTAAGATGAAAGGACTCCATACAGTCTTCTTAGTGTATTGATTGAGTACCTCCATAATGTAACCAAACATTATCATCATGGCATTCAGAACTACAATCATCACCAATGACCATAGATCCCAAATCCCCAGTAGAAAAGTGATAAGAAAGATCATCACTGAACTTGACACTGAGTATTCATACCATCGATACGGATTCATTCCCTTCTGAAGGTTCGTGACATATTTGTCATTCAACGGATATGCAATCAGAAAGTGTGCTAATGCAGACATCAATGGAAATGATGCCAGAATCACACCGATGTTCGTCAATGTGAACAAGACCGCAGGCGTTGGTTGAACAAGAAACTCGAAGGGGTCTAGGCTAACAATCTCAAAATCCAGATAGATTGTATAGATATCCTGCTCCCATGCAAGGGTCAAGCCCAAGAAGAGCATCAGTACTCCAGTTATTAGATGAAGCACTCCGGCATAGAGATTGAACTTCTTCAGATATGAAAAAGAAATCGGTGAGCCAGGAGACTTCTCCATCATCTCATCCACAGTCATAATAATCGCAAACCTAGCGCAGAGGTAAAATATCAACCCACTGGTATGTTGAAATTCTGCAAAGATAATCTCGACTTAGTCACTGAAAAGAGAAGCCCAGATCTCACTCGGTTACAGACATCTTGCCAATAGAATTCCTCGTTCTTTCTTTTCTAGGATTTGAAGACTGCAGTCTATACTTTGGGAGGCCCGGGAGAAGAAGACGACCGTCAGATGCTCCGTCGCCTCTGTGGGGGAAAACGGTGTGCACGAATGTCCAGATCATGCGCGCGCTGTCAGTCGGAGCCATTGCGCTGACGAAAAGAGGATTTGCATCCGCAGGGTTCACGCTTAAGAATTGGCGTTATGACCTCAGCATCGCAGTAATTTGTGTAATATCTGCAGCAGCCTTCATCCCCCCGCTTGTCTTCCCATCTCTGGCCGACAATGAACCTCTAAACTCAGTCTTCTCAATCGCGGCAACACTGGTGGCCCTGCTGGTCGTCTCAAAAGAGAGGACTGCAAACGAGAAGGCCTCATCATCAAAGGGAGGGATGCAATTGCTAGCCCTTGTGCCTGCCTTCTCGGTAGCTGCCATGATGGCCAGCATTGATTACGGACTCATTCTGTCAACTGCGATTTTCCAGTTCTTTTTCGTGGGCTTTGGCGAAGAAATCATATTCAGAGGCTACATGCAGTCTAGATTGAACGAGGGTTTCGGTTATCCTTGGAAGTTTGCTGGCGTGAAGTTCGGTCCTGGTCTCCTGATAACCTCCATACTCTTCGGAGTGCTACATCTTCTGAACCCCTTTAACCCTCTACAAGGGCAATACACGTTGGCAATCTGGAGCGGCATAAACTCGACGTTCGGAGGCTTTCTATTCGGCTTCGTCAGGGAAAAGACGGGAGACGTGCTTGCCCCTAGCATAGCCCATGGACTAGTTGATCTCGGACAGATAGTGCCGTTGTTGTTATGATGAAAGTCAAGCAGATCATCGGCGCGCCCACGCCCGGACTCATCTAGAGTAGTTCCTAACCCCGCCTTTCGGCCGAGTGCCAGCTTCTAGCGACTCAACTGTCCCATCAAGAGATGTATAGGACCAGCCAGTGGGCAATACCCGCCGTGCCTTGTCGGTCAGGCTAGTCACCACTTCGTCGGGCATATCCATCATTTCGCGCTTGCGTCCCGCCATGAACAGTCACAACGAGGACCTCCGCTTTGGAACGAAGGAATGGCTCCGGGTCATTGGACCCACTTTGCAGGCATGAATGGGAACACAGGGAAGCCGGTTCCCTTTTCAGGCCGCGTACTTGTTCTCCAAAACGATAAATGGTGCGTATACATAAAGAGAGCATTCCGCGGCCTGAGGAGTCTCCGACGGAAATATGACGTTACTCGACAAGTGGCGCAAAGGGCGAGAGGAGCGATCCGGGCGAAAGAAGAAGCCCGAAGAATCACCTGACTGCGAACAGCTTCCCCTCAGTGAGTTTCCAGCCGAAAAAGGCGAGTCTCCAGCTGAGAAGGAACCTCGAAAAGCGCCTCACAAAGAACAGCTCTCTCTCAGTGATTTTTCAGCCGAAGACAAGCCTGCGAGAGATTGAGCATTATGAAGTTGGATCTCGTCAACCGGTTTCTTCTCGCCAAACAACATCTCAGCAGAGATTTCAGAAACAGCGATGTTCTCCAGACTGTCAGAGACATATGCGCTCTACACGCGACAGGAATTGCTACGCCGTACTTGTCCCTTTTCGCGAGAATCGAGAATTTCAAGAGAGAGCATCTGGACGAGGAACTCTACGTGAAGAGGCGACTTGGAAAGATACGCTGCATGCGCCGCACGATTCACATCCTGCCAGAAGAAACGATTCCCTTAGCCTATGTCGCGACAAAACGAAAACTTCTGAAAGACACAGCTGCCTTCCTTGAGTTCCGCGGTGTCTCAACCGATGAATACGAGGCGACTTCAAAGAGGATTCTGGAAATCCTGAAGGGCAAGGAGATGACAACCTCCGAGATCAAGGGGATTCTAGGACCAGAACCGAACATCTCCGCGATTGTGGAACAGATGTGCGATCAAGGACTACTCATAAGGGGTAGACCAACAAGAGGTTGGAGAGGCAAGGTGCAGAACTACTCACGCTTCGACGAATATTTCCCGAACTTGGACTTGGGCAGAATCGAAGAGGTGGAAGCAATACCTCTGTTGGTACATCAGTACCTTCGCTCCTTTGGTCCGGCCACCGAAAATGACATCGCTTGGTGGATGGGGATAGGAAAAGGCCAAGCGCGGGCAGCGCTACACAGCATTCAAGGTCAGACAGAGCAAATCACTATCTCTGACCTAGACGGGACCTTTATTCTGCTGAAGTCGGACGAGAAGCGCTTGAACAACACGAAGACACAAGACATGCAGACGGTGAATCTGTTGCCAATCCTTGATCCTTACCTTATGGGGTACAAAATCCGCGATAGATATCTTTCACCAGAACACAGGGAGTACGTGTTTGATCGCGGAGGCAACGCTACAACAACAATCTTGCTTGACGGAAAAGTCGTCGGAGTGTGGGACTTCCAGGAAGATGAGAAACCCGTGGTCAAGTTGCACTTCTTTGAGAAGGTCGAACGAAGTGCAGTGAGCGCAATTCGCATAGAAGCGAGGAAGATCGGAGAATTCATCGCCGAGAAGCCCATTCAAATCAAGGAGTGCGACGTCATGGTTCCTCTAACGCGCAAAAATGCCGGAGGCTTCTTGGCGCCCTTGAAAGACTCATAGACGCTCAAGGAACCAGATCCATTTCTTTTGGCAACAGATCGAGGATGCCAAACTTCTGAGAGTCCTCTTTCTTGGCCGAGGCCCTCACCACCGAATCGACAGCCAACACCAATGGAAGAGTCATCGTTGCCTACCCAAAGAGCCAAACAACATCCACCGACGAAACCAGTTGCAGAGTGTGTGCAGAGGCAATGACTCCTCTTACGACAACTATCGAATGCAATGTCGCAGGACCCGCCCACACGAACACGAGTCCGCCTGTCCCGTCACTGACTGTGATTAATGTGCCTGCTATTGATGTATTGTTGCGAACACTACAATGACAGCTGCGATTATCAGAAGGACAGGGACGATGACCATTGGCTTAGGTTTTCCTATCTTCGGCATGCGAATCCACCAAAAGCCATTCACGTGCGGCAATATAAGACATGCCAAGCGCGCAGTTCCCACTTTCTGACCAAAGAGTATGCATCATCAGTAACTAGGAGGAGACAAGGCTCTGTACTCCTCTATGTACTGGGTTTACTATGGTTCGCGTGGACACAGATAGTTTGCCATCCGGAAGTCGTAAGGTGGGTTGGTGTATTGTTGGCCCTTGCAGCCATACCCATGTTGGCTCGGATTCACCGTGCATTGGGATGACAATACTCAGCTCGTTTGGAGATAAAGGACAGCCACTCATCGATCACAGACGGGACTATCCCTGTGCCGAGGTCGAAAGGTTCCTGTCAACCGAACAAGCGGCAAAGGAGAACCTCGAGAGAATCAGGGCAGCATTGTAGGACGGAGCCAGAGGGTGTGGAGCATGATGCCCAAGTCCCGAGTCCCCAGGCGCAACAACCCGGCCGCCCCACTAGGACCCGACCGACCTAGGGCTGCATTATGCAGATTCTGAAAGATTCTTGCTCTTAACAAACCAACGCATGTCGCAGACCATATCCCCGTCAGATAGCGCGTGTACCCTTTCACATTTCCCCCCGTCGACTAACATCTCGGCTGTAGCAAAGTCGCTCGTGCACCAAGTCCTCCGGAAGAATCGGAGTTCTTCCTTGCCAAACTGCTTGTAGAAATCATGTACCAGACAAGAAGAATAATCCAAATGAAAGACGCCGTTTACTTTGTGAACATTCACCTGATACCCCGGGGGACCGACGCGAGTCTTCATTACCCAGTTGAGGATCTTCTCAAGATAATCGGTCGAGGTCTTTGACGATAGTCGCATGAAGAATCTTCCCATCCCAAGTAATGCGGAACTCTTCAGGTGCAAGGCGGCCAGCCAGAGCGAATCCGCCACCAACGAAGTGGCATAATCTTTCTCGACGCGTTCGGTGATTAATGACCGGTAAATGGCCAGATCGATGAGTCCCAGGTATTCATTGCGATAATTGCCAAGATGGTTGATATCGATGAAGAAGGACATCAACTGCTTGGTATTTGCTTCCGCTTGAGCCAGAATCCGCTCGATATCCTTCGGCTGGAAATACCCATATTCCGGCAGGTGCTCTCTCCGGCAGCGGGTTGTCAAGAGCTGAAACAGAAGCCTCTTCTTCAACTTCCACGCACTTCTGCGTTGTAGGTATTTACGGAATCTCTTGGACAAGACCGGCCCCTAGCTCCCTTGTACTTCGATTACATGTTTGCCGGCGAGAGAGGGATATAAGATTTACCTCCCACACGAGGAATTGGGTTGACCTACTAGACTCACTTCTTTCTCTGTCGCAGTATCGCAAAGGCGATGACTGCCATGACCCCAGCCGCGGCCAGCACCAGAATGTAACCTGACAAGTCCATTACTCCAGACAGGATATCGAGCCTAAGTATCTCTAGGCCATCGTCCCCATCTCCCACAAAGATCACGTCACCCACTACTTCAAGATTTGTGGCACTCCCGCCGTCAAAATAGGAATGAAGTTCAGTTGGATGAGCCGGATCGGCGATGTCTAGGACTTCCACTCCATGTTCCCCATCTGCAATGATCAGGTATCCCTCAAGAAACGCAGAATCAACAGCATGTCCTCCATCGTTGTAGCTACCCACCTGTACAAGAGAAGGAGGGTCACTGATATTGAATACTTTCACACCGCCGTATGAACACATCGCGTAGGCCAAGTCACCGACAAAACCAATTGAGAAGACTTCGCCATCAATAGTGTAGTTGGCAATCTCCTCGATATTCGTCAGGTTCGAGATGTCAAGGACTCTCACAAGTTTTTCAGATGCCGAAACATAGTCTGAAACATATGCCAGGTCATTGTGTATTTCGATGCTAAACATGAAGCTGATTCCTGTGTCATACTGGAATGCTTCCGTCGGATGTGCTGGGTCAGAGATGTTCACAATCTCCAATCCATCTTCAAAATCAGATAAGAATGCCAGGTCCCCGACGATGCGGAAAGTACCAACTTCTCCTCCATCATTGAATTGACCTAGCAGTACTGGGTTCTCAGGGTCTGTGACATTCAGTATTTTGAACCCCTCTGTATAGTCTGCCAGATAGACCAAGTTGTCGTCAACGTGTATCTGATGCACATGGTCGTCTACGCTGTACTGGTTGAGGAGTGTCGGATTTGCAGGGTCCGATATATTGAGAATGCACAGGCCAGCTTCTGATGCCGCTACAAATGCGACATCATCCTGCACATGGACATCGGCAGTGTATCCACCGGTCTCGAAACTCCCAATCTCCGTCACCTCTAGCTCTGCAGAGGGTTGAGCGTTCACGTAGACTCCTGCATTGACAGTCAAAAGAATGGCAATGAAAACACTGATGATAGACACGGTTCTCTTCATTTCCACGCAAATCACCACTCACTGTGCGCATCTGCCCTACTATGTTGTATCCAATGAGAAGGATAGACTTGGTCCCGAATCGCTGGATACTAATAGGCTGTGGGAACGACGCAAGTCAAGAGAGGACTGCAGTCCTCTCTCCTCCGACGTTCGAATATTCAGTCAGAGGACACAGGCATCAGCCCGGGAATGCAGACTATTCCTAAGGCCCTGCTGTTTCTCTTGAGACGGGCTACGCTTGATTGCATGCTCCACCGAGCTGACATCCCAAGATCTTCCGAATCGCTTGTATAGCAGCCGAGTTATCGCTCCATATGAGAGCCCGCGGTCTCGAAACTCCTGTGATTTGTATACGAACATATCCATCTACAGAAGCATCATTGGTTGACCAAATGGATAGAAGCAAATTACCATCCACGCGAAAAGGATGCAGTAGAAGACAGTCGATCCAAGAATATTCCGACCTGAATTCATGTAGACCCATGTAGTTAGTACCTGTTGAAAGATTATGAACAGAGTCACAGCTGTCAGAGCCAGAGCAATGAAGGAGAGAGATACTGATTGCCAACCAATCATCATGACAGGAATGAATATCAGGGTATCAATAAACACTGCAATGACAAGCATTGTGAAGTACTCTCTGATTCTACTGGAATATTCTAGGCGTTCTTGAATGAAACCACGTAGATAGAACTCCCTCAGGAAGAAAAATGGAAACAGCAGAAATACGAGTGAGAAGATGACTCCGACTTCTCTTGAAGCCGTCGCACGTACGCGCCACCTTCTAAGTGGGGGTTTGACCTGGAAATCAGAGCGAAACTCTCTCCTATCACTCCCTCTTATCATCTCCGTCTTCACATTTGGTCCTGAGGTAGGTATCTTCTCTCTGATTCCTCATATGACTCATGCCAATCAACGATGGTTGGACCTTGCTCAATCTGAACAGCTCTGCAATCTGCTGCTGTCAAGCTGCACCCGCAACGTATGAATATCTCCTAATGACAGATATTCCAGAATACAGTCCAGACTAAGCATGCTCCCGCTTGGTTCCGGATGCATTGTTCGGAAACTTGAGAGCAGTCCGCGCTTTCGGAATCTCAAAGGGCGTTCGACTGCGAGTTGCAGAAGTGCTATCTGAGCCCTCATACTCAGGACATCCTTGGACCCCCACCATTATGACCCCACGTGCCCATGGGGCATATCATCCGAAACCTCATCCCCGGAGATGCAGACTGGGTGGAGTTTCTACAGTTTCTGAATACATTCCTGCATTCAGTGACAGCACACTCTTAAGCGAGCGACCGTTCAGTCTGAAACTGTCGTGTAAGATATCGGAGGAGACTTCAGTTGACCGAGGGAAGATACTGGAACTTTGTAGCATTACTCTTGGTTCTAACCATGCCGCTGGTGAGCGTCGGTTTCCACGGCTTCACGCCCGGTTTCGTCGTCTGGGTCGTGAATGCGGACGTTGACGATGTGGATACAGGCTTGGCAGTGCGAACACTCCGCGTGGAAACTGCTCAAGCCGGGTTTGACGTCAAAGAAACCACGTTGGCCAGGCTCGGATCAGTTCCGCTACGAGCGGACGTCTTGGTGGTTGTTGGTCACGGCGAGCCAGATGGACTTGCAGTTTCAGAGTCGCTCAGGCCGTGGTCTGAGCTGTACAGAGCCATCGCAGAACGCCAGCCGCGGAAGACCATAGTCATCGCATGCTACTCGCCGTCCGACCCGTCTTCGGAGGTGTTCGGGTTTGCAGGTCGAGTTGATGCAGAGGCCGGTGCACTAGTGGTCGGCTGGTACCTCAGACAGCTCACGCTGCCAGGCAAGGAGGTGGCCTTTCCCCTCGACCGAGTGGCTTGTGCTCAGAAAGGCATGCTTCATCCATTGGGCCGGTACCTGTACTTCATCCACGGTTACTGGGGGCTCGATGCCCAGTTCACCAATATGTGGAGCGATTTTAGTGGACACGGGCTTTTCAAGACCGACTACGAGAGTCCAAGGTTCTTCGACTACTTCGAGGCCTACGGTGCGACCACACAGTCCGAGAAGGACGCCATTCATTGGGGATGTTCCATCTCGAGCTTCGCCTACAACCTCTACGACGAGCTGCGCAATCTTCCCTCAGGTAGTCAGGTGAACATCATAGGGCATAGCATGGGAGGACTTATCGCTCGCGAGATGCTGAGGCTGTATCGGACCCAGCTTGACAGTGCCGGGGTCAGCATCGGGAAGGTCGTCACTCTCGGAACGCCCAACTATGGCACGTATCTTGCAAGTCCATCCAACAACTGGGCATTCATACTCTCTCTGATCGGTGGACTGCTGTACAGCGGAACGCTCTGGCCGAGTCCTGTGTTCTGGTCGATGGCTCCTGCGAGTTGCCTCTTCTGGGCTCTCAACTCAGACCCACTCAACTACTCGTCTGGAATCGAATGGTGCACGGTGAGCGGCTATGACGTCATTGGGAGTGTTCTGACGCTGTTCATCCATGGTGACGTGAGTGATCCGATAGTCGCCAGAGGGAGGGCGCACCTCTCGTTCGCGACACAGGCCTTTTTCGATGTCAGCCACTACCTCCTGATTGACGACCCGAGTGAAACGACGTACGACTACATCGCGGACTGGATCACTGCTGGTCCAGACTCTGACTCCGACAACCTGACCGACGATGCCGAAACGTATTATCACCAGACAGACCCGCACGACAGTGACACCGACAACGACGGTCTGAGCGACTACGTTGAGGTCGTGACATGGCACACAGACCCAAGGGATGATAACACAGACGGGGATGGGCTTACTGACGGGTACGAGGTCGAACACGAGTATGATGCTCTTGACATCAACGATCCAGTTCCTGCGACTCTGCTGATATCGTCCGTCACACTGCTCGAATCTAAGGGTGTGGTCTATGTCTATGTGAACCACTACACAATCATGGACTACGTGGACTTCTACGTGAGGTACAAGACCGCGTACGGCTCCTGGACCACTTATAGCAGCAAGGGCAGGGACTACACGCCAGACACAGGTGGCAAGTACTATGCCCTATGGACGTACCCGTCGGGATACAGTCGAATGGAGGTCAAGGTGATGGCCTACGACTCGAGCGGTCTGTGGCTGGGGACTGACTACCACACGTGTGAGATAGGGGGTGGAGGTCCACCGCCAGAATGAAGGAACACCCATCTCTGAAGAAGAGTGTGAACTTGAGGTCGACTGTGAACGAGAGATGATAGGGATGAGTCTTCTCTGCTCTGGTCTAGGACTGGGAATGCGCAGGGCGCGCCTGTTCCTGATGCTGCTCTGCGTGGTGGGCGCTGCGGCTCATTCTGGCATGTCATCAGGTGCATCAGGCGTGCCACTGCAGGCATCTGGGACCACTTGGGAACTGCTCGAGTCCGACTATCCGGAGGCAGTATTTTCAGATGTGGCATTCCTCAACTCCACGCATGGCTGGATCGTTGGAGAGGAGAACGAAATCTTGGCGTCCGACCTTCTCGTCCTGCACACAAGTAATGGCGGCGACTCATGGCAGCTGCAGTACAGCCATACCCGCAATTTTCCCAGCGCTATTGATGTGGTCGACGAACGCACAGTGTGGGTCAGCGGGTCCGACGGCCACCTGTACTACACACTCGACGGGGGCGAAACTTGGAGTGAGAGCGCAGTTTCAGGAGCCATTGGAGGTTTGTCCACTGTTGAGTTCATCAACCATACCCACGGTTGGACTGCGAACAACGACGTCCTCTACAGGACGATTGACGGCGGACAGTCGTGGCAGTCCGTGTCAGGCTGGAGTCCAGACTATGACGATCTCCCCAGAATGATGGTGGTGCTTTCGCCGCTTGACATCTGGGCATGTGGCTACTCTGGCACCTATCACAGCACTGACGGTGGCCAAACGTGGGCAAAGATGTTCAATCTGGGTGGTTGGGCCATGTCCTTCGTGAGCAGTACTGAGGCTTGGCTAGTGGATGACGACTGGCTTGCTCACATGACGAATGGAGAGAACTGGACCGAACTGACAGTGCCCGGGGGCATTCCATGGTTCCGTCTGATGGGCCCCTACCTGACAGACATCCAGTTTGTCGACGAGGACCACGGTTGGATCGTAGGTATTGAAACACCAGTCATGTATACTCCTGATGGAGGAGCGAACTGGTACAGGCAGAGCGTGCCCTCGATAGTGGATGACACAGACCCACGGATTATGGCAATAGACTGCATCAACGTGACCCATGGCTGGGCAGTCGGATCGAATGGCGTCATAATGAGGACTACTAGTGCGGACAGCCTTGGAGTGCGTCTCTGGGGAGGGTCTGCAGACCCCCTGTTCCTGTCAGCAATCGCGGCTGTGGTCGTGGTCATAACAGGAGGAGTCTTCGTGTTTTGTCGTCGGAAACGAAGGTCTGTCGGTTCGCCACCTACCGCGAAGCCGAGCTCACCAGAACTGGCATAGTCTTGGCTGAATGGGCACGGTTCCAGACTTGGTGTTTTTCAGAAGAACCAGGAGTCCGTGGTCTCCGTATAATCCGGGTAAGAATCATAGGGGTAGCAGTTCATCGTAACCCCCTCCAAGCAGACAAAGAAGGCCTGCATAAAGTGCCTGCATAACCATTGCTTGAAAACCTAGGGGATCTGTATTCTACAACTTTATGCATCACCGGACGCCTCCGGTGCCTACACCCTATTGAGGCAACTGACAAGCAGTGCCTTTGCTTTTCTACTGGACCTAATGAGCTGTAGCGCATTCATAGTTCAACCCAATGATAGAACATTGATTCTGTTCCTTATTCTTCTTCTGAGAATCATTTTGGATTGACCTTGAGAGCACAGCCCTTCTTGCTCTCTCTTTGCTCCGCCAGAGAGAGAAACAAGAGTGAAGTTGGAGCCTGTCTAGAATCGAGTCCAGTCGATCCGTGCTACGAGATAAAGAGAAAGCACGACCAACGCCATTGTCGCCACCTCTGTTATCGTTCCCAGTATGCCTGCAGACTCGGTTGCCCCCAACCAGCCCGCTATCCAGTCGAGACTCAATCGGCCCGCCCAAGAAATTGCAGTCAACTCCAGACTCTTGCCTACAAGTAAGAGTGGCACAACCTTCCACCATGGATACTTGACCGCCCCGAGTGGTATTATTACCGCGTCATCCGGAAGAGGTGTCGCGGCCACGATGAGGACCGCTAGGGGAGTGGCAATGGAATGACGTTTCACAAAGGCTGAGAAACCACTTGTCTGGTTCTCATCGACCAGTTTCCCACCAAGCCGCCCTGCGAGATAGCATACCATCTCCCCAATCATCGCACCCAACCCGGCAATCAGACCTACGAGTGTCGGGTCGAAGACGAAGTCGAATGTGACTGGGTTTCTTACGCCACTCAATATGAATGGAACACCCATGTAAGGAAAGGGTACAATGATGATGGCATTTCCCACCAGTGGTACAAGGAAGTCGCCGGGATATCCCAAGGCGATGGATATCTGCAGCAGCCAGTCGTAGACCAGGAGCAAGAATCCGGTGGACTCAGGAAGCAATATCGCGAGCATTCCATAGACTGTGAGCAATGCCACACTGAGCAGCAGTAGCGCATCGGCTGTTCTCACTGAGTGCAGTTCTCCAGCTCGACCGCAGAGGTGAGTCAAAAGAAGGTTGTCATTTGGATGCTTGCTTCCAGTTCCAATGGCTCGACATGATTTCCACTGCTTTGATGCTTGGCTGCATGTTTTATCAGCATGTAGGCAGTGGTAAAGACTATGGCTGATGAGGCGTTCTACAGAGTCCTCTTTGTTTCACTGTATGCACTATTCTTCATTGTGAGAGGCTACTACCGATTCGTAAAGCCCAAACTTGCTGAACCAGAAAAGGCTGAGAAGGAACGAAAGCCCTTCGGAAAGGCAGAAGCAGCAATTAGCTGTGTCATTCTTGGTTCCTTTGGCTCAATAATCCTATACCTGCTAGACCTGCCATGGTTCGCATGGACACAGATACCCGGCTATCCAGAAACCGTACGGTGGGTTGGTGTCCTAGTGGTACTAGCCGACATACCTCTGTTGGCTTGGATTCATCGAACACTAGGCAAGCAATACTCACCCTGTTTGCGGATAAAGGAGAGTCACTCATTGATCACAGTTGGACCATATGCAAGAGTTCGCCATCCAATGTATACCGTGTTGAACGGTTTCTCATTAGGTATATCTCTGGTCACTGCCAACCTCCTCATTATCTGTTTCGCGATACTGCTCATCATTCTGTTTCCATTCATTGTGAGAAAAGAAGAACAGATGATGCTACAGGAATTTGGTGACGAATACCGGGAGTATATGAAACGGAGCGGTCGATTCTTCCCAAAGATATCCAGAAACGGAAAAGACGAAGATGCGTCTCGGAGAATGCCGTTGTCATAGGCTACAGGAGTACTGGGCTACAGAGGTCCGACCTCAAAGCGTTTCACTTACCTCGTGTGCCAGCAAGTGCCGGGCAAGCGGAAAAATCACACCTATGTCCTGAGGCAGCCTTGACCATTGGGTGTTCTTGACTGCGAAGCCCATTTAACCACGTACGGTCGTTTTCACTTCGGCGGTTTAAGCGGACTGTTTCCAACATAAGTGGGTGAACCCACTAGATGAAAGGAGCGTGTTGAGGTGACCACCGACAAACGGGCGTTTGATGAACTGCAGGACAAGTTTCGCGGACGGTTCTTGTGCTATCTCCGACGGGCATTTCAGCAAATCCCGCCCTTGCCTAGGCCAAGGATACTGGATATCGGCTGCGGATCGGGGGTGCCCACTCTTGAGTTGGCCCGCCTCAGTGGTGGTGACGTGACCGGGATTGATATCGATGTGGATGCGCTACAGCGGTTGAAGGAGAAAGTCAAAGCGGCGGACCTGACGGACACGGTGCACATTGTCGAGGGGTCTTTGAAAAACATGGACTTCCCGAAGGCGAGTTTTGATATTCTGTGGGCAGAGGGCTCGGCGAACGTCATCGGCTTTGAACAGGCACTGAAGGACTGGAAGCGGTTTCTCAAACCGAACGGGTACTTTGTAGTTCATGACGAGGTTGGGGACTTGGAACAGAAGAAGCGACAGGTCGCAGCCCAAGGTTACAAGTTGATTGACAGCTTCGTCCTAGACTCAGATATATGGTGGACTAACTACTTTGAGCCCCTCAGACGGGCAGTGCAAAAGATCCGACGCCAGAATCCATCTGATCCGCAGCTGTTGGCGGCGTTGGAGCAAGTGGATATGGAGATTCAGGGCTACTGCGATCATCCAGAGGACTGCCGGTCTGCCTATCTCATAATGGCGTTAGATTCGGAACCCTCATGAACTTGTCACGCCTCGGACGCGTACATCAGATGGCTACGATGCGTTTTCCATTGGGCATGTAGTTGCTCCCACCTCCGCAGACTTCTCCGTTCGGCGGGTGGCTCTTGCTCGCCATCGTCCTTGTGGTCGAACTGGTTCTGGTGCTCTCCTTCCATGAAGAACGAAGGGACCGACTACCCGAGTATGACCATTCCAACTGGAATAGAAAACATCTGCAGCGCTACGGTGACAGCTGCCATGACTATCCAGAACGGGTTTCACGATATCTCATTTTCAAGACAAGGACCACAGGCGAGGACACGGAAACCAACCAGCCTAGTTGGCTCACGGACAGGCATGAGTGGTTGCCGTCCGAGGGCCTAGGTCTGGGATGATTTGTTGAGTTCCAAGCATTCGCACATGACAACTTCAACATGTGGAGCTGCTCACCAGTCTGGAACTTCCGCTCGACTGCATATGGCAATTTACTGTT
>Ga0315274_10009177_pt1 | contig 14317 bp, 17 predicted proteins | sample YL17G02_20_MG_FD_203700 | JGI IMG/M metagenome (GOLD analysis project Ga0315274, IMG submission 203700) | Sediment microbial communities from Yellowstone Lake, YNP, Wyoming, USA - YL17G02_20 | ecosystem: Environmental > Aquatic > Freshwater > Lake > Sediment | place: USA: Wyoming | collected... | reverse complement strand
CGGGGATGTCGACCATTTCCTTGAACTTCTGCTCGTTGCGGAGGCCGCCGGCGGCGCCCTTGGCCCGGTCGAGCCAGAGGTCGCCGGTGGCGATGACCTTGACGCCGGCCTTGAGGTTGGTGGCGGCCTGGAGGAAGTCGCGGATGGCGCCGTTGCCGCGCCCGCCGCACCCGATGAGGCCGACCTTGATGACGTCCGACCCCGCCGCGTAGGCCGAGTAGGTGCCGAGGCCGGCCGCCAGGGCCGCGGCCCCTGCCGCCGCCGAGGTCTTGAGGAAGTCTCTGCGCGTCACGTCGCCTGAACGCCTGCCCTTCTCCGACTTTTCCATCGCTGGTCCTTCCTATGTTAAGGTGTCCATGGTCATGCGGATGCGTGCCGTGCGGCGGCCGCCGGTCAGACGGTGGCCTCCTCCCACTGCTGCTTCAGGAACGCGAACGACTTGGGGATCTCGACTGTCGGGTCGCCCTGGCAGCCGCACTCGAGGCTGCAATAGTCCTGGTAGCCGATGCGTTTCAGGCCGCGGAACCCGTCGACGAAACTGCGCTCCGGCTTGTCGGGCTCCTTCAGGCGGTCCTGGCCGGGAAGGTTGCGGATGCGGCTGGCGAGGTGGACGTGGTGGAGGTACTTGCCGGCCGACAAGAACGCGCCCTGGTCGCTGGTCTCCTCGATGCACATGTGGTAGAAGTCGCCCATCATGCAGATGCCCTCGCTCTTGGAGTCGCGGCAGACCTGGGCGGCCAGGGCGAGTTGGTTGAAGAACCGGGCCTCGCCGCGGTTGAGGGGCTCAAACAGGACCCGCGAGCCGACCTTGACGGCGTGCTCGCCGATCTCGGGCAGAAGGCCCAGGAGGGTCTTCTTGGCCTCGTAGAACTCCAGTTGCGGGTCGCCGTTGAACGCCGGGACGCAGATGACGCCGGTCGAGCCGGCCTCGGCGGCCACCTCGAGGGCGTTCTTGAGGTTGTCGACGGCCTTTTTGCGCGTCGCCTCCTCGGGGGCGATCAGGAGGAAGGTGCCCCAGCACAGGGCGGCCACGCCGACGCCGGCGTCGGCGCACTTCTTCTTGATGTCCTTGGCGCGGTTGAGGTCCATGCCGCCGAACTCCATGCCAACGCCCCCGTACTTCTTGAGGTTCTCGAGTTTCTCCTCGAGGCTCTTGCCGGGGATCCGCCCCTCCTGGCTGCACAGTTTCAGCACGGCTTCCTGCTTGGGCTGATCGGCCTCTTCGGCGCGCGCGGCCGCGGGGCCCGCGGCGGCCAGCCCGGCGACCGCCACCGAAGCCTTCAGGAAATCACGTCGGTCCATGGCTCCTGGTTCCTTATCCTGGGTTCCCGCTCGGGGAACCGACCCTTTGCCCTTCCAGACTGCCCCCGTCGGCTAGTCATTCAAACACGGTCCGTGCCGCGGGCGTATCGCCCATTCCCGGCACGCTTGCGCCGCCGGCGTCGGGCGGCGCGCCGGCGCTACGCAAACATCTCCGGCAGCAGTCGCCGCGCGAGTTCCGCCAGGTAGGCGTCGACCTCGCGGTCGCTGTCGAAACGGAAGACCTTCTCGGTCACCTCGCGGGCCTGCGCCAGCGTGATGCTCCGCACGACCTTCTTGACCTCCGGCAGGGTGGCGGCGGAGACGCTCAGCGCGTCCACGCCCATGCCGACCAGCAGGAGCGTGTACAGGGGCTCGCCTGCCATCTCGCCGCACACCGCGACCTCGACGCCGACCTCGTGGGCGGCCGAGAGGATCTCTCGCATCAGCCGCAGCACCGCCGGATGGCCCGGCGTGTAGAGCGGCGCGACCCGATCGTTCGACCGGTCCACTGCCAGGGTGTACTGGATGAGGTCGTTGGTGCCGATGCTGAAGAAGTCGCACTCCCGCGCGAACTGGCGGGCCATGATGGCAGCGCTCGGCACCTCGATCATCACGCCGACCTTCATGTCGCGGTCGAACGCGACGCCTTCCTCCTCGAGGTCCTCGCGGACGTCGCCCAGGATCATCTTGGCCTGGCGGAGTTCCCTGAGGTTCGTCACGAGGGGGAACATCAGGCGCGTGGGCCCCAGGGCGCTGGCGCGGAGGACGGCGCGCAGTTGCGTCTTGAACAGCGCGATGTGCTGGAGGCTGAAGCGGATGCTGCGGAAGCCCAGGAAGGGGTTCCGCTCGTCGTAGTCGCCCGAGATGTGGGTGAACTTGTCGGCCCCCAGGTCGCAGGTGCGGATGGTGAGGGGGCGGCCCTGGAGGGCGCCGATCGCCTCGGCGTAGGCCTGGAAGTGGTCCTCCTCCGAGGGGTCCTCGTCGCGGTCCAGGTAGAGGAACTCCGTCCGGTAGAGGCCGATGCCGGTGGCCCCGCGCGCCAGGCACCCCTCGACCTCGTGGGGGAACTCGATATTGCCCCACAGGTGGATCTCGCGGCCGTCCTGGGTGACGGCGGGGAGGTCGCGGAGGTCGCCCAGTTCCTCCTCCATGCGGCGGAAGCGGCGCTCGGCCTCGCGGAACCGGTGGATGCTGGGCTCGTCGGGGTTGATGATGATCTGCCCGCGGTTGCCGTCGACGATGACCGTGTCGCCCCCGGAGACGTCGGCGGTGATGGTCTTGAGGCCGACGACGGCGGGGATGCCCATGGCGCGGGCGACGATGGTGGTGTGGCTGGTGCGGCCGCCGACGTCCGTGGCGAACGCCATGATCTTCGAGCGGTCCAGGGCGGCCGTCTGGCTGGGCGTCAGGTCGTGGGCGATGATGACCACGGGTTCCGTGAGGCGGCCCAGGGTCTCGCGTTTGGCCCCGATGAGGTTCCTCAGCAGGCGCTTCTCCACGTCGTAGACGTCCACGACGCGCTCGGCCATGTAGCGGTTCGGCAGGCCGAGGAACTTCTTCGCGTAGCCGCGAAGCACCGTCGCGACGGCGAACTCGATCGAGTAATGGTCGCGCTCGACGAGTTCGCGGACCTCCTCGTGCAGGTGCGCGTCGCCCAGGAGGGCGTCCTGGACGTCGAAGATGGCGCCGAGTTTCTCGCCGATGTCACGGGCCACGCGGGCCCGCAGGTCCTGGACCTCGTCCTTGGCGCGCTGGACCGCCCCCTGGAACCGCTCGAGTTCCTGGGGCACCTCCTCCGGCGCGACGCTCCGGCGCGGAATGCGGAACTGCTCGCTGTCCAGCACGATCGCCGGCGCGATCGCCAGGCCCGGAGAGACCGGAATGCCTTTGCGGATCTCCATCCGATCCTCGTGGCGCGGGGAACCTTCCCCCGCCGTTGCCGCTCTTTTACCGCCGGGAATGCCGCGAACGCAAACGAAATGAGGCAGCGCCGGGGCCCGCCGCCACCGGGGGCCCCCCGGCAGGAAGGTCGAGCGGCCGCGCCCCCGGCGTCCGGGCGCCCCGCGAGGGACCGTCACTCCTCACTGAACTTCGAGTCCACCAGGGCCGTCAGCGCCTCCAGGCACTCCTCGGCGTCCGCGCCCTCGACCTCCAGGCGCAGGACCGTCCCGTAGGGGGCGTAGAGGCCGAGCAACTCGTAGATGCTCTTGCCGTCCACGCGCTCATCTGCCTTGCGGACGGCCACGCTGCTGCGGAACCGGCTGGCCGTCTCGACAAACTGCATCGCCGGCCGCATGTGAATGCCCAGCCGATTGCTGATTTCGACGTCGCGTGTGGGCACCTCTAGCGTCTCTCTGACAGGGTGCGGCGCCGCGCCGGGTCCGGGAGGCCCGGCCTTCTGCATCCCCCGAGGTGTGATGTTACCGGATCTCCTCGTCCGCCTCGCCCAGGAGGTCGAGGATCTCCTCCTGCGTGGATGCCTGGCTCATGAACCGGCGGAAGTTCTCCTCCTTGATGCACCGGAAGACGTGCTCCATCGCCTTGAGGTGCTCCTCCGGCAGGTCGGGGCTGGAGACGAGCAGGAAGAACAGCCGCACCGGCTGCCCGTCGAGTGCCGCGAAGTCGACGCCGGCGGTGCTGCGGGCCACGGCGCCGACGACGCGGCTGACGCCCTCGTGCTTGGCGTGGGGGATGGCGACGCCGTTGCCGAAGCCGGTCGTCCCCTTCTTCTCCCGGCGCATGATCGCGTCGACCACCTTGCGATGGTGCGCGGCCGGGATCGCCTTGCTCTTGACGAGGGCGTGGACCATCTCGTCCACCGCGCCGCGGGCCGTCGTGTTCTCCAGGTCCAGCAGGACGGTGTCCTTGCGGATGAAGTCCAATAGGCGCATGCACGACCCCCTGCTTGCTCCGGCCGTCCCTCTCGGCCGGGATCCTACGTGCGCGACGGCTGGTGCGGGTTCGGCCCGCGGCCCTTCCGACTCCGGACGCGGTCCTTGTGGGCCGCCAACTGCCGCTCCATCCGGTCCACCGACTGGTCGATGGCCGCCCGCATGTCCGGGTCCTTCGACGTCCCCACCAAGTCGTGCATGTGTTCCAGCACGACGATAATCTCGCACGTGGACGCCGGCCCTTCGACGCCCAGGAGGACCCGGATTGACTGGATGCGATCGTAATACTTCAGCAGCCGCTCCGCCTTCTTCGTCGCGTAGTCTTTCAGGTCGCCCGTGATGGACGCGCTGCGTGCCGTGACCTCAATCTGCAACTGCCACCTCCATCCGGTGCCGCGCGCCGGTCGGCCGCGTGAGCCATCCCCCACGACGGGGGCGAGTGTAGCAGGCGCCCCGGCCAAAGTCAACCATTTCAGGCGGCCCGCGTGCGGCGGCCGGCGGGCCGGACGGCTGTAGGACCCTGTTGGCACACCACTTACGGCCGCCGCCCCTGCGGCTGGACGGGGTGGACTTGCATCGCGGCGGCCGGATCGGTTGACGCACCCCGCCCGCGCGGGTATGCTGTTCCTGGAGCCGGGGACCCGGCAGCCGGGGGCCCCGGGCACACGCCTCGCCTGGAGGAGCCGCCATGAAGACCAAGGTCCAGAAGGCCCGCCTGGTTCTCAAGGACCTGATGCGGGAGTTCGAGCCGGCCAAGGAGCACGCCGTCGGGGCGGGACGGGAGTTTCTCCTCGCCCTGCGCAGCGTGATCGACGCCGAGATCGCCCTGCTCGAGCGGGCCGCCGGCAAGCGGACGTCCGGCAAGGGCACGGGCAAGGCCTAGCCCCGGGGCGCCGCGTAAGCCTCGCCGCGGCCAGTCTCCCGACCTGCCGCGCCGAGGAGTCTTGCCGCGCCGGCGCCGGCCAGCGGATCAGGCGGCGCCGATGGCGGCCAGGATGCGGTCGGCCAGTTCTTCCTTGGTGGCCTGCGCAATCGCCTCGGGCGGCCCGGACCGGCGCACCAGGAGGGCGTCGACGCGCTCGGCGCCGACCGCCTCGGGCCCGTTGGCGACGACGAGGTCGAGGTTCTTGCCCTGGAGTTTCTCCCGCGCGCGGCGTTCGAGGTTCTCGGTCTCCAGGCAGAAGCCGACGAGGACCTGTCGGCGCGACCGGCGCGACATCTCGCCCAGGACGTCGCGCGTCCGCTCCAGTTCGACGACGTAGCGGTCATGGTGCTTGTGGATCTTCTGCGTCCGGCGCTCGACGGGGCGATAGTCGCTCACGGCGGCGGCGGCGATCAGCGCGTCGCAGCCGTCGAACCGCGCCAGGACCGCCTCGAACATGTCGGCGGCGCTCGTCACGCTGACGAGTTCGTCCACCTCGGGCGGCACGACCTCGCACGGGCCGAGGATGAGCGTGACGTGGTGGCCGCGCGCCCTGGCGCGCGCCGCCAGGGCCGCGCCCATCCTGCCGGTCGACGCGTTCGAGATGAATCGAACGGGGTCGATGTATTCCCGGGTGGGACCTGCGGTGATCAGAATGCGCATGGGGGCCTCTGGTCTCTCTTGCGGCGCTGCCGGCGGTACCCAAGGCCGTCAGGCCTTCGCGCGGCCGCCCATGATTTCGATGAGAACAGCGAGAATCTCCTCCGGTTCTGCCATGCGTCCGGGCCCGGTCGTGCCGCAGGCCAGGCGTCCCTCGGCCGGTCCGACCAGCCGCACCCCGCGCGACCGCAGCGTCTCGACGTTGGCCCGGACGGCCGGGTGGGCCCACATGCGGGCGTTCATCGCCGGGGCGAGGATCACGGGTGCGTCGACGGCCAGCAGGACCGTCGACAGGAGGTCGTCGGCCAGGCCGTGGGCCAATTTCGCCAGGCAGTTGGCCGTCGCCGGCGCCACGACGGCCGCCTCCGCGCGGTCGGCCAGTGCAATGTGCTCGGCCCGGTACACCTCGGCCGACGCGAAGAGGTTCGTGTGCACCGGGCGGCCGGTCAGCGTCTGGAACACCAGCGGCGCGACGAACCGCGTCGCGTTTTCGGTCATGACGACCGAGACGCCGGCCCCGGCCTGAACGAGGGCCGACACCAGGGCGGCGGTCTTGTAGGCGGCGATGCCGCCGGTCACGCCGACGAGGACCTCGCGGCCCTTAAGGACGGTCGGATCGGGTTTGGGTCGCGCCATGCGAAGCGCCTCCCTGCGCGCGGGGGCCGGCCCCGCGTCGCTCAGGCCTCGTCCTCGTCGGCCTCGGCGGGCCCGGCGGCGGCCCGGGCCTCGGCGGCCTCGGCGCGGGCGGCGGCCTGGGCGGAGCGGTCGGGCGGTTCGAGGGTGATCTTCCCCTCGAGCACCTCCTGGACGACCGCCTCCATGAGGGTCTTGTCCCCGCGCTCCACCAGCAGCGGCGCCCCGAACGTCACGTCCACGAGCCGCTTCTGGACGAGGACGGCCAGTTTGAACCGGCCGCCCACCTTGTTGACGACGTCGTCGCTCTTGAGTGCTTCGATCACGCCTGGCTCCTTCGCCTCTCTAGGATCCGCACCACGTCCCGGACGGCGCGCCGGAGGTCGTCGTTGACGACCTCGGCGTCATAGCATCCCGACGCCCGCGCGGTCCGGACCTCTTCCTGGGCCTTCGCGAAGCGCCGCTCGAGTTCCTCGGGCGTCTCGGTCCCGCGTTTCGACAGCCGCTCGCGCTGCGTGGCGGCGTCGGGCGGCATCAGGAGGATCGCCAGCGCCTCCGGGTACTTCCGCTTGACCTGGATGCCCCCCTGAACGTCGATCTCCAGGAGGAGCGTCTTCCCCTCCTTCGCGGCCCGCTCGAGTTCCCGGACGGGGGTCCCGTAGAGGCGGCCGAAGACCTCGGCCCACTCGACGAAGCCGCCCGCCGCGACGCGCTTCCGGAACGCCTCCTCGGTCAGAAAGTAGTAGTCCTTGCCGTCCACCTCGCCCGGCCGGGGCGGACGGGTCGTCGCGCTCGTGCTCAGGGCCAGGTCTGTCTGTTCCCGCAGGGCCCGGGCCACGGTGGTCTTGCCGGCGCCGCTGGGCCCGCTGAGGACCACCAGGTTCCGCCCCGCCGGGTTCGGCGTCCCGCCGCCTTTGCCCATGCACCGCCCCTCGTACCCGCCCGGCCTGCCTGCCCGTCACGGCCACGGCCGTGCCGCGGTCGGACGGGCAGGCGGGTCACTCGACGTTCTGCGACTGCTCGCGCAGCCGGTCGACGTCAACCTTGATCTCGACGACCTCGCGCGCGAGGTCCGCGTCGTTCGACTTCGAGCCGAGGGTGTTGACCTCGCGGTGCATCTCCTGGGCGAGGAACTCGAGTTTCCGCCCGCCCGGCCCCGACTCGCCCAGGAGGGCCCGGAACTGCTCGGCGTGGCTTGCCAGCCGCGCCGCCTCCTCGTTGATGTCCGACCGTTCGGCGTAGAACGCCACCTCGCGCGCGAGCGACGCGTCGTCCACGGGCAACTCCGTCCCGTCCAGCAGGGCCTGGACGCGCTCGCGCAAGCGGTCGCGATACTCGGCGACGACCTGGGGCCCGCGGGCCGCGATCGTCTTCAGGCGCCGGGCGATGTCGGCCAGGCTCGCCTCCATGTCGGCGGCCGTCGCGGCTCCCTCGGCCGACCGCATGGCGTCGAGCCGCTCGAGCGCCTCGGCCACCACCTGCCGGATCCGGTCCGCGAGGCCCTCGATGCCCGTCAGCAGGACCTTCGCGTCGCCGACGACGCCGGGCAGTGCCAGGAGGGCCCCGAGGTCGGCGGCCGTGCCCATCCGCTGGTCCGCCGCCGCCAGGTCGTCCCGGTAAGCCATGAGGACGTCCGTGTTAATCGGGGCCCGCGCGGCCGCGCCGCGCGGCGACACCGCCAGCGTCAGGTTGACGGTCCCGCGGGTGATGTGCTGGCGGACCAGGCGGTCGATGTCCACCTCGATGGCGCCCAGGCCCTCGGGCGTCCGCAGGTTCAACTTCACGAACCGGTTGTTGACGGCCTTGACCTCGACCGCCACGCGGACGCGGTCGTCCAGGTACTCGGCCGCCCCGAATCCCGTCATGCTCCGGATCATCCAAGTGCTCCCGTACGAATACGCAAATGATCAATGACCAATGTCAAATGCCAAACGGGGCACGGGGCTGCGCTGTTTGGCATTTGACATTTGACATTGGGCATGGGTCATTTCTCCTTACCCGGCGTTTGGCGGCTGCCGGGTTTCACCAGGGGCAGCCCCTGGCGACACAGCGGGCACTCCGACGGCGCGTAGGTCGGCACCTCGACCGCGACCAGGGCCTCCAGGGGCGCCCCGAACGCCGGGTCGCGCCCGCTCGTCCGGTCCACCAGCGCCCCGACGCCCACGACCTGGGCCCCGGCGGCGCGGACGAGGTCGGCCACCTCGCGCAGGCTGCCGCCCGTCGTGACCACGTCCTCGACGAGGACGACGCAGTCCTCGGGGCCGACGGCGAAGCCGCGCCGCAACGTCATCGCCCCCTCCTGCCGCTCGGCGAAGAGGCACTTCGTGCCGAGCGCCCGCGCGACCTCGTGGGCGACGAGGATGCCGCCGATGGCCGGCCCGACGACGCACGTCACCCCGCGCCCGCGGAACCGCGCCGCCAGTTGCCCGCACAGCCGCTCCGCCTGGGCCGGCCGCTGGAGCACCAGGGCGCACTGGAGGTACTTCGGGCTGTGAAAGCCGCTCGTCAGGAGGAAGTGGCCCTCCAGGAGGGCCCCCGCCTCGCGAAACGTCTTCAGGATGGCGTCGCTCGCGTCGGCCATCGCGCGCTCCCGAGTCACTTCTCGGCCGGCGCCGCGGCGCCCGAGTCGGCCGGGGCCGTCGGGGCGGCGCCGCCGGCGTCGCTGGCATCGGGCGTCTTGGCGGCGTCGGGCGCGGCGCCCGTGTCGGGCGTGCCCGGCGTCTCGCCCGCGCCCTCGGCGGGGGCCTTGGCGGGCGGCGGCGGCTCGCTCTCGCCGAACACGTCGCCCGAGTAGTGCCGCAGGTACCAGGCCGTCACGATCGCCAGCAGGAAGAAGATTGCACCAAGGACGGCGGTGGCCTTGACGAAGATGTCGGTCGTCTTGGTGCCGAACGCGCTGGAGCCGCCCGCGCCGCCGAACGCGCCGGCCAGGCCGCCGCCCCGGGCGCGCTGGATCAACACGAGCAGCATCAGGACTACCGCCACCAGCAGGAACAGGATCAGCAGGATCGTCGTCACGCTCGTTTCCTCGCTTATCTCTCGGACCGGGCGGGCGCCTCGGCCGCGCGCCGCCTCAGGTGCCCTTCGCCTTGGCGCTTTCCGTGATGATGGCGGCAAACCCATCCGCCTTCAGGCTGGCCCCGCCCACCAGGGCGCCGTCGATGTCCGGCCGGGCCAGCAGGTCCTTCGTGTTCTCCGGCTTCACGCTGCCGCCGTACTGGATGCGGACCGCCTGGGCCAGGTCGGCGTCGTAGAGGTTCGTCAGGAGCCCGCGGATGAAGGCGTGGACCTCCTGGGCCTGGTCGGGCGTGGCCGTCAGGCCGGTGCCGATGGCCCAGACGGGCTCGTAGGCGATGACGACGCCGTGGGCCTGGGCCTTCGCGACGCCCGCGAGGCCCGTCTCGACGTGGCGGCGGACGACGGCCTCGGTCCGGCCGGCCTGGCGTTCCTCGAGGAGTTCACCGACGCAGAGGATCGGCCGCAGGCCCGCCGCCAAAGCCGCGTGGACCTTCTTCGAGACCATCGCGTCCGGCTCGCCGAAGACGTGCCGCCGCTCGCTGTGGCCGATAATGACATAGGTGCATCCGAGGTCCTTGAGCATCGGGCCCGAGACCTCGCCCGTGAAGGCCCCGCTCGCCTCGAAGTAGAGGTTCTGCCCGCCGACCACGAGGGGCGTCCCCCGCGCGGCGGCCAGGACGGCCTCGAGGTAGCAGGCGGGCGGGCAGACGCCGACCTCGACGCCCTTGACCTTCGCGGCGGCCTCGGCCGTCGCCTTCGCCAGGGCGACGGCGCTCGCCCGGTCCGTGTTCATCTTCCAGTTGCCGCAGATGAACGGCTTTCGCATCCGCACGTCCTCCCGCTACGTGTTCGGCTTGACCTGGGTCTGGAGTTTGCGGCCGACGACCTGGGCGATGGGCGCCAGTTCCGCCATCAGGTGCTGGAAGGCCTTGGGCGTCAGTTGCTGGGGCCCGTCGCTGAGGGCCCGCTCGGGATCGGGATGGACCTCGATCATGACGGCGTGGGCGCCGGCGGCGACGGCGGCCAGGGCCATGGGCGTCACGAGGTCGCGCCGGCCGGTGGCGTGGCTCGGGTCGACGCCGACGGGCAGGTGCGTCGCGGCCTGGAGGTTCGGGACGGCCGAGAGGTCCAGCGTGTACCGCGTCGACTTCTCGAACCCGCACACGCCGCGCTCGCACAGCAGGACGCGGTGGTTCCCCTCGGAGAGGATGTACTCGGCCGACATGAGGAGTTCGTCGATGGTGGCGGCCGGGCCGCGCTTCAGAAGGATGGGCTTGTCGATCCGTCCGAGGTCCGCCAGCAGGCGGAAGTTCTGCATGTTGCGGGCGCCGACCTGGAGGATGTCGGCGTAGCGGATCACCAGGTCCAGGTCGCGCGGGTCGAGGACCTCGGTGACGGTGGGCATGCCGAACTCGCCGCCGATGTCCCGGAGGAGCCGCAGGCCCTCCTCGCCGAGCCCCTGGAAACTGTAGGGGCTGGTGCGCGGCTTGAAGGCGCCGCCGCGAAGGAGGGCCGCGCCGGCGTCGCGCGTCGCGCGGGCGACGTCGCGCAGTTGCCGCTCGCTCTCGACCGAGCAGGGGCCCGCGACCACCGCCAGGCAGTCGCCGCCGATCCGGACCGGGCCGACCTCCAGGACCGTGTCGGCGGCGTTGAAGTCGCGGCTGGCGAGTTTGTAGGACTTCATGATGGGCATCACCTTCTCGACGCCCGCCATGCCGGCGAACGACTCGGGCCTCAGGAGCGACTCGTCGCCGATGGCCCCGATGATGGTCCGGAACTCGCCGTGCGAGACGTGCGGCTTCAGGCCGAGGTCCTTGATGCGGCCGACGACCTCGTCGACCTGGGCCTTGGCCGCCTTCGATTGCATGACGATGATCACGCCCGAACTCCGCCTCGCCCTGCTACACCGCGCTCACGGCCGCCGGAAACGACCCCAGCACCTCCAGGTGCCGCGTGTGTTTCCGCGCCTCCTCCAGCGCCGCCCGGACGTTCTCGTCCTGGACGTGGCCCTCGATGTCCACGAAGAAGTAGTACTCCCACGTCTTGGTCGGCGACGGGTGCGACTCGATCTTGGTCATGTTGACCTCGTGCCGCCGGAACGTCTGGAGCACCTCCACGAGGGCGCCCGCCTCGTGGGAGACGCTGAAGAGGAGGCACGTCTTGTCCCGCCCGGTGGGCTGGGCACTCTCGCGGCCCAAGACGAGGAACCGCGTCTGGTTCTGGGGGTTGTCCTCGATGGCCGCCGACAGGACGTTCAACTGGTAGAGTTCGGCCGCCATCGACGAGGCGATCGCCGCCGTCCCCTCGACCCGCGAGGCAAAGAGCGCCGCCTCGGTCGTCGAGCCCACCGCCACCAGGTCGGCCCGCGGCAGGTTCTGCGAGAGCCAGTTGCGGCACTGGTCGAAGACCTGCGGCTTGGAGTAGACCTTGTTGACCTTGTCGACCGTCGTCTTCGACAGGAGGTTGTGGTGGATGGGCAGGGCCATCTCGGCGCAGACCTTGACGGGCGCGTGGACCCAGAGGAACGACTCCATCGTGTCGCGGATCGCGCCGCCCGTGGTGTTCTCGACCGGGACGATGCCGTAGTCCGCGCTGTCGCGCGCCACCTGGTCGAACACGCTCGCGATGTCGCGCACGGGCGCCAGTTCGACGCTCCGCCCGAACTTCTCCAGGGCCGCCAGGTGGCTGAAACTGCCCTCCGGCCCCAGGTAGGCCACCCGCAGCGCCTTCTCGAGCGACAGGCTGCCGCTCATCAACTCCGTCCAGATGGCCTGGAGGGCGGCGTCGGAGAGGGGGCCCGTGTTCTCGGCGAGGACGCGGCTGAGGATCTCGCGTTCCCGTTCGGGCGAGTAGAACGCCGCGTTGCCGGCTTCGCGCTTGAGGCGGCCGATCTCGACGGCGCACCGGGCCCGCTCGTTCATCAGCGCGACCAGTTGCGCGTCGATCTCGTCGATCTTCTGCCGCAGGTCATCGAGCGTCATCGCTGGCCCCTGGCCGGGCACGTCCCGGCACGTCCGCCGTACCTGCTCCGCCGAAGCAGCTGCTTCGGCTGCGAAGGCCGGACCTGGCGGGCGGGGGACCGCTAGTGCGGCCGCGTGGCGCCCCCCCGGCGCACACTCTCCCCGCCCCACAAAGCGGTGCAATCTACTCGCCGGCGGCCCCGCCGTCAACCCCAAAAGCCCTGTGCCGGGGCCCGCGCGGGTGCCCGTCAGGGAAAGCGGACGCGGTTGCCCTCGCGCAGGGCCGCCGTCGGATAGAGCGTTCCCCGCCACAGGACGCCGCCCCGCCGCCGGCCCACGATCCCCGCCCGGATGAACGCCACGGCGTTGACGACCGCCGCTGCGGGGCCCAGCAGGCCGGGCAGGACCCGTGCGCCCGCCCATCGGGCCAGGCCCGTCGTCGAGACGACCAGCGCCAGGGCCACGGCGATGCCCGCGCACCCGGCCCACCGCGTCCCGGGCCAGAGGAGGAAGAGGGGGCAGACCGCCGGCGACGTCTCGAGGATGAGCATGGCCACGCCCAGCACGACCGCCCGCAGGGCGCTGAACTGGCACACGGCCGAGAAGCCTTTCTCGGCCCCCCGCATCGCCTCGCCGAGCGAGTGGTACCAGGCGAGACCGAGGCTGTCGAAGGCCGCCACGACGCCCTGCCGCGCGCCCGACCGCATCAGGAGCAGGCCCAGCCCCATGTCGTCGGCGACCTCCATCCGCAGCCACGCGAAGCCCCCGGCGGCCTCCAGCGCCGACCGCCGGACCAGGTTGAACGCCCCCACGCCCAGGTAGGCCCCGGACCTCCGGCGCCCCGCCGCCCACGCCCGCGTTCCGATGAGGAACTGGCGGATGAAGGACGCCACGACCGCGCTCAGGGCGAGCGCCGTCGGCCGGAGGCGCGGAAGGGCGGTCAGGTGGTCGAGCCGCTCGGCCTCGCACCAGGCGACCGCCCGGCGGAGCGCCCCGGGCTCGAAGTGGATGTCGGCATCCGTGAAGAGCACGAGTGCGCCCGTCGACGTGCGGAATCCGCGCTCCAGCGCGTGGACCTTCCCGAGCCAGCCCTCGGGCAGGTCGGCCACGTGGAGCGCCCGGACGCGCGGGTCCTCGGCCGCCAGCCGATCGACGATCGCCCCCGTCGCGTCCGCCGACCGGTCGTCCACCAGGACGATCTCCAGGTCGGGGTAGTCCTGGGCGAGCAGGGTCCGCGCGGCCGCCTCGAGGTGGGCCGCCTCGTCGCGCGCGGCGACGACGACGCTCAGGCGCGGCCACGGGTGCGGCTCCGGCGGCGCGAGCCGCTCCAAGTGCGGGATGCCCCGCCGCAGTCGGACGACGCCCCAGGCCGTCCGCAGCCAGTAGAGCAGGCTCACGGCGACGTAGGTGATGAGCGCGGCGGTCAGCATCGGCCCATCATGGCGTCCTCTCGGCCCGCCGTCAAGGAAGCCTCCGCGCGGGCGATGCGGCATGGCGGCCGCCGGTTTGCCCTTCCGAAAACCGGGCAGGCAGGGCATACTGGGAGGGCACGCGGGAGGAGCCGACCATGGCAGCGAAGCGGGCATGGGATGCGGCGGCCAAGGACGTCTGGGTCCTCGACGGGGCCTGCGGCACCGAACTGGCGAAGCGCGGCCTGCCCGCCGGCGCGGCCCCCGAACTCTGGAACGCCGACCGGCCGGAGGCCGTCGAGCAGGTCGCGCGCGGCTACGTCGAGGCGGGGGCCGACATCCTCCTGACGAACACGCTCGGCGGGACGCGCGTGGCGCTCGCCCGCCACGGCCTGGCGGACCGGACGGAGGAACTCAACCGCCTCGGGGCCGAGATCTCCTGCCGCGCCGCCGCCTGCCGCGCCTTCGTCTTCGCCTCCGTAGGGCCGACGGGCGAGATGCTCGAGCCCCTGGGCGCAGCGA
>Ga0315274_10009176_pt1 | contig 14318 bp, 18 predicted proteins | sample YL17G02_20_MG_FD_203700 | JGI IMG/M metagenome (GOLD analysis project Ga0315274, IMG submission 203700) | Sediment microbial communities from Yellowstone Lake, YNP, Wyoming, USA - YL17G02_20 | ecosystem: Environmental > Aquatic > Freshwater > Lake > Sediment | place: USA: Wyoming | collected... | reverse complement strand
TATCATTAATCTGGCTAAATAATGTCTTTCTGTCCTCTTCTGACAGGTCGGGTTTGACGATAAACATCGCTTCGTATTTTTTCATCCTTCGGCTCCTTCCCGTCGCTTTAGGATTGACCCTTAAGTTTTGTCGAGGGGGTCATTTTTCTTTTACTGCGTCGGTTAAAATTATTCATACAAACAGACGCGCCTTTAGCTACCCATATCCTACAACAATTTTCTGCTCTTTCGATTATCTCTTTAAGTTTCGCCTTTTCTTTTTTATTAAAAGCCGATAACACGTATTCAGCTGCATCCGTATCTGCCGCAGGCCTGCCTACGCCAATGCGCAGCCGACAGAAAGTATTCCCTTTTAACGCATCTATTATAGACTGTAATCCCCGATGCCCGCCTGAAGAACCGGAAGCCTTTATTTTAAACTTGCCGAATTCCAAATCTAAATCGTCAGAAACAACCAGCAGATTGTTTAAATCTATCTTATATTTTTTAATTAACGCACTTACTGCGTTTCCTGAAAGATTCATAAAAGTAAGGGGCATGGCCAGGATTAAATTCTCGCCTTCGGCCTTACCTTTAGCGCTTAAGGAGAAACTCTGCGTGTCTTTCCTAAGCTGAACTCGAAAAGTTCTGGCTAATGCCTTTACTAATAAAAATCCAATATTATGTCTTGAATCCGCGTATAGCCTACCGGGGTTACCCAAGCCCACGATTAACTTCATGCTATTTCTTTTCTTTTCCTTCTTCTTTCTTCTCCTCTTCCTCTGGAGGTATTTCTTTCTTCTCTTTGATTACTTCGGGCTCTTGTTTTTCTTCGCCTTCAACCGGAGCAACGACTACCTCTTCCTTCATCGGCGCAGTTACGGATAAAACAATTGTCTCCGGGTCATTTAGAACTTTAATCTTAGGAGGAAAAGTTATATCTTTGATATCTATGGAATCGCCAATTTTTAATTGGCTGACATCTATTTCGATTTCCTTCGGTATATCCGTGGGTAAACACTCCACTTCAATCTCCCAAAGGATGTGCTCAAGAGAACCTCCTTCTTGTTTTACTCCCATCGGCTCACCTTTAGCGACTATGGGTACATTGACCTTAACTGTCTTGGTCAAAGAGATCTCATTAAAATCTATATGCATAATATCATCGTTTACCGGATCATATTGAATCTCTTTAATCAGGCAGGGACTAATCTTATCTTTCTTATCGCTTTTTCCAGCGGCAGAAAACTTAAGGTTCACCACCACGCTCTCAATACGGTGCTGATGAATCAATTTTAATAAATCACTGTGGGATATCTGGATGGCTTGCGATTCCTTACCTTGGGCGTAAAACACACCCGGGATAAATCCCTCCCCGCGTAAATCCTTAACCTTGCTCTTGCCTAAGCCTTCTCTTGGTTGCACTTCTAAGATTATGTCTTCCATCTATCCCCGCTTTGCTCGTTGTTGGTTAATTAACCAGATAATCATTTTTTATTAGTCAAACAGCGAACTTACTGATTCTTCGCGATGAATCCTTTTGATGGTCTCCCCTAATAGACCGGCTACGGATAATACTTTAATGCGCGGATGTTTTTTATGGTCATCCAAAGGGATAGTGTCGGTAATGACCAGCTCTTTTAAGTCTTTACATTTATCCACGCGCGCTAAAGCCGGGCCGGATAATACACCGTGCGAAATCGCGGCGTAAATAGTTTTAGAGCCGGCCCTCTTTAATGCTTCGACACCTTCGATTAAAGAACTCCCCGTGGCAATTAAATCATCCACGATGATGGCATTTTTACCCTTCACTTCACCTAAAATATGCATCACTTCAGTTTTATCCGGAGAGTCGCGTCTCTTATCTATGATTGCCAAGCCAGCAGCAAATTTCTTCGCATAGGCCCTGGCCATTTTTATTCCACCTACATCAGGAGAGACCACTACCACATTCTTAATTTTTAGTTTGGAAAAATAATCTATAAAAACACCGACGGCTAAAAGATGGTCTAAGGGTACATCGAAAAACCCTTGGATTTGACCGGCATGTAAATCCATGGTTAAAACTCTGTTGGCACCCGCCACAGTTAAAAGATTAGCCACTAACTTTGCCGTAATAGGCACGCGCGGCTGATCTTTTCTGTCCTGCCGGGCATAACCAAAATAGGGAATTACTGCGGTTATCCGCTGTGCCGAAGCTCTTTTTAAGGCATCAATCATAATCAGGAGTTCGATCAGATTGTCATTGGGCGGCGGACAGGTAGGCTGAATCACGAATACATCTTTACCCCGCACATTCTCGTTGATTTTAACGCGGATCTCTCCTTCGCTAAATCTTTCTACCAGAGCTTCGGATAACTTTGTTTTGAGGTATTTGCAAATACTCTTGGCTAAATCCGGATGCGCATTGCCGCTAAAAATCGCTAATTTATCCATCTTTCCTCGCTTTGCTCGGTATTGGTTAAATGGTTAATTTGTTCACTCACCAATTAACAATTATTTCAATGGTCTTGCCGGTATGCCAACCACAATTTGACCTTCGCCAACATTTTTGTTTTTAGTCACGACTGTTCCGGCCCCGGTTTTTGCAGCTTTGCCGATTCTGACCGGCGCCACTAATATCGTATCCGCACCAATAAAGGCATTATCTTTTATTACTGTGATATTCTTTTTCTTACCGTCAAAATTTGCGGTTACCGTTCCTGCGCCAATGTTGACTGAACGGCCGATACGGCTATCACCTAGATATCCAAAATGTCTGGCTTTTGTTTTGGGAGAAAGCCTGGAACGCACAATCTCTATAAAATTACCCACCATTACTTGGTCTTCTAGGCAAGTACCTTCGCGTAAACGCGTAAATGGTCCTACCGAACAATGTTTTCCAATTTTAACATTTCTTTCGACAACTGTAAAGGGATAAATCACGGTATCCCGGCCTATCTTCGTTCCATAGCTGATAAAAGTGGTTCCGGGGTCAATAATCGTGACGCCTTTTTGCATTAATTCTTCGTTAATCCGTTTTTGCATAATCCTATAAGCCCTGGCTAAATCCGCACGCGAATTTATGCCTAAAGCCTCATCGACATCCGCAATTTTAACTGCGTCTATTAAACCGTCTTTTTGATAAAGAATTTTGATCACATCGGTAAGGTAGTACTCCTTCTTGCGATTATCGGGCCTTACTTCTTTTAAAGCCCGGGTTAATTTATCCTTATTAAAACAGATAATCCCGGTATTAATTTCTTTTATCCTTTTTTGAAAATCATCGGCATCCTTTTCTTCAATAATCCCGCAAATGCTGCCGTATTTATCTCTTAAGATCCTGCCATAACCTAAAGGACTATCCGTTTGCGCGGTTAAAAGCGTGGCATCTAAATTATTTTTTGTATGGTGCCAAAGTAATCCCCTTATGGTCTCTTTCTTTAAGAGAGGATTATCCGCGTAAAGCACCAAAACTGTGCCTTTAAAATTCTTCAATAATGGTAGTGCTTCTTTTACGGCATCTGCAGTCCCTAAAAGCCTTTTTTGAATTACGGTTTTTATACCGGCGGGCAGATATTCCTTTACCTGCTTATGCCCAAATCCCAATACCGCAATACAATGCTTAAACTTTAACGTACCGGCCAAATCCAGAACATAATCCAACATCGGTCTTCCGCAAATAGTGTGTAATATTTTAGGGACAGAAGATTTCATCCGCGTGCTTTTACCCGCGGCTAAAATTATACAGGCAACATTTTTCATCTACAGACTATCCTCTTTTTTGGTTCTCATCCACACGAATATCAGTAAAAAACTGGGACGCATGGATTCGAACCATGATAGCGAGACCCAAATTCTCGTGTCCTACCATTGGACGACATCCCAAAAAATTATTTTCTAATTTGGCAAAAACTAAAAAGCCGGACTGCTTAACCCGCCTTTGGTTTTTTCCTGCTGGTATGCCTCTAAAACTCTCTTTTGTAGATATTCCCTGAAGGACTGTGTGATAGGATGGGCAATATCTCTGTGCTCTGATTGGGCATTACTTTCAGCTTCTTGACCGACAGGCCGAGGTAACACAGGTAGCTGCGCTCCGCATTGGCTACAATATTTACCACGTGATTCGTTCTTGAAGTTACACTTAGGACAAGACTGCTTTTTTATTTTTCTTGAAGGCATAGCGATAAATAAACCGCTGGTACCTTCGATTACTTTTATATTTCTCACCACGAAGGCATTGTCAAAAGTGACAGTGGCATATGCCTTTAATTTCTTATCCGGAGAATCTTTTAAAAACACTCTTACCTCGGTTATTTCCATGAGTTACCTCCTTGTTGCCTAAAACTTAACGCGTGCAAGTTACAAAAACCTCCCAGGAACTACCTTCTCTCTTCAGTTTCTCTTCGACCCCAGCTGCCTCCTTTCTTGAAGAAACAAGACCGAACACTGCCGGACCGCTACCGGACATCAAGATTGATTTTACGCCTAAGCAGTTAAGTTTCTTCTTAATCAGCTCTATCTCTGGATATAACCTGCTGGTAACTTCCTGTAGGCTATTGAATAAGACCTTCCCGATAAGAGCAAGGTTTCTTTTTTTTAATGCTAAGCGTAATATTTTAACATTAGATTTTGGTCTTGTCAACCTTGTCTTTAGCTTATCCCAGGCCTGATAAATGGGTGCGGTGAGGACCCTTTTTCTAGGCACCACTAAAATATGCCAGAGCTTGACATTATTCAGGGATTTCAGGGGTTTTATTTGGTCTCCGCAGGCTGAACCTTGTGCAAATTTACTATTAAAAATAAAAAAGGGCACATCGCTACCTATTTTTTGGGCGTAACCAATTAGTTTTTCCGGAGTAAGATTCAGTTTCCAAAGTTTATTTAACCCCGTAAGTACGGCTGCGGCATTACTTGAGCCACCCCCCAGGCCCGCTGCCACCGGAATATGTTTAATCATCACGATATCTACGCCTTTATCGATTTTTAAGCTATCCTGTAATAATTTGGCGCTTAAGAAGGCGAGGTTTTGAGTGTTGTCTCTGGGAAGATCCGCAGATTTACAGATAATCTTAATTTTTTTGTCGCGGCGGGTTTTTAAGACAATCCTGTCGCAGAGATCTATTCTTTCAAAAATAGTATTTAGATTATGGTATCCGTCCCTGCGTTTGTTGAGGACTTCTAAATAAAGATTTAATTTGGCGTAGGAGTTAAGAACCAACTTGTCTTTTTGCTTTTTAAGAGACAACTGACAAAGCTGCCTTTTCTATATCTAGAGTTGAAAGATTATACTCTTTTAAAAGATCTGCGGCCTCTCCGGATTGGCCAAATCTATTTTTTATGCCCAGACGCACTACTTTGCAGTGATTATTCTCTGCTACCACTTCATCGATGCTAGAAACCAAGCCTCCTATCACGGTATGCTCTTCGCAGACAATAATTCCTTTGGTTAAAGCAGCAAACTTTAGAATCGTCTGCGTATCTAAGGGTCTGATGGTGTGCATATTAATCACCGTTGCTTTTATCCCTTTAGCCAAAAGACTCTTGGCTGCCTCTTGTGCCATCGCGACCATTATTCCGCAGGCAATAATCGTTAAATCCCTGCCTTCGCTCAAAACCTGTGCTTTTCCTAACTGAAACTCTCCTTTATTTTCTATAGTGGGGACTTTTGGCCTTCCCAGGCGAATATAAAACGGGCCTGCGGTATTTGCCGCAGCTATTACTGCATCGCGCGTTTGCGGACCGTCGCAGGGAACGATGATTTTGATATTGGGGATAATGCGCATCAGCGCAATATCTTCTAAGGCCTGGTGACTGGAACCATCCGGACCTACGGTAATCCCAGCATGCGAGGCGACTATCTTAATATTAAAGTTATTATAAGCAATACTATTTCTGACTTGATCCCAGGCTCTACCCGTGGCAAACATAGCAAAGGTTGAGGCAAAGACAATCTTGCCGCAACTGGCTAACCCTGCGGCAGTGGCCATCATGTTCTGCTCTGCCACACCAAAGTTAAAAAATCTTTCCGGAAAGGCCTTAGCGAATACGCCCGTGCGCGTTGAGCTAGATAAATCCGCATCCAAAACAACTATATTTTTATTTTGCCGACCTAATTCTATAAGGGTCTGACCGTAAATGTCCCGTTGATATAACTGTTCTGCCATACACCTATCCTTATTCTAATTCCTTAAGGGCCTTTTCTGCCTCTTCTTTTGTCGGCGCCCGACCATGGAAATCTACTACATTCTCCATAAAAGAAACACCCTTGCCTTTTATGGTGTGGGCTACGATGATACTGGGTTTACCCTTTATATTTTTTACTTCTGCGTAAGCAGATAAAATCTGCTGCATATTGTGTCCATCTATCTCTATTACGTGCCAACCAAAGGCCTGCCATTTAGCTGCCACCGGCTCTAACCCCATCACCTCTTGGATTCTTCCATCGATTTGAAAACCGTTATAATCCAATATGGCGCACAAATTATCGCATTTATAATGACTTGCCGCCATAGCTGCTTCCCAGATATTGCCTTCCTGGATTTCTCCGTCACCTAAAAGTACATATACCCGATAATCTTCTTTATCAATTTTTCCGGCTAAACACATTCCCAAGGCCACGGATAAACCTTGCCCCAAAGAACCCGAGGCGACATCTACGCCGGGAGTGCGTCTGTCCGGATGACCCTGGAGAATCGAACCTAACTGTCTTAAAGTCAGGAGCTCCTCTTTGGAAAAATATCCTGCCTCTGCTAAAACTGCATACCAAAGGGGACAACAGTGGCCTTTGGACATATGGAATCTGTCCCGTTGTGGCCAATCCGGTCTCTTGGGATCATAACGCAAAACCGCAAAATACAAAGCCGTAATTAAATCAGCAGCAGACAGACTCCCGCCCGGATGACCCGATCCGGCTTGAGCCAGCATCTGAATAATCAGCCGTCGTACCTGTTTTGCTTTTTCTTCTAATTCTTTGATTTTTTTATCAACGCCTAGCATGGCTATGTATTAATTATTCAAATTTTTAATTTTTGATTTCAGCTGATCTTGTTCTGGATCTAACTTCAGGGATTGTTGCCAGTTTAGTTTTGCTTTCTCGGTATCGCCTATCTTAAGATAGGCATCGCCTAAATGGTCAAAGATTACCGGGTCAGCTAATAAAGTAGCTGCGCGCTCTAATTCTTTTATCGCCTCTTTAAGTCGGCCCTGTTTAAAATAAAGCCAGCCCAAACTGTCGACGTATGCGCCGTTATCCGGATCGATTTCCAGGGCTTTTTTAATCATCACTTCGGCTTGTACTAAATTTTTCTCTCCTTCTACATAAAGATATCCCAGATAATTCAGCGCTTCGTGGTAATCGGGCTTTAATACCAGGGCCTGCTTTAACTCCTCTTCTGCCCTGTGTCTGTCCTTCAATTCTTCATAAATACTGCCCAGATAAAAATGCGCTTCGGCATCTTCAGGCGATAATTTTAAGATAAGCCGGAAGACATCCTCTGCTTCCTTCATTTTCTTTTGTTGCAGATAGATACTGCCTAGGCTTTTATAAATTTCTACCTTTTCCGGCTGCAGCTTTGAGGCATTGGTCAGAGCGATTTCGTATTCGCGACTGGCTTCGGCAATTTTGTTCTGCGAGGAATAAAGAAGCGCAAGTATTGCATGCGGCTCTATAGCTTCGGGATTAAATGTCGTCGCCAGATTCAGTTCCTGGATTGCTTTCTCCAGCTGGCTATTCTTAATATAGCTGGAGGCCAAGTTCAAATGAATTACCGAATTTTTATAATCCGCTTTTAAGGCCTTATTATATTCCTGAACAGCCTTATCGATGTCTCCCAGCTCTTCATACATCACCGCCATAATGTAATGGCTTAAGGCAAAAGAGGCTTTTTTATCTAAAGCAAGAGCGTGACTGTTAAAGAACAAAAATATTACGAGGCAAAAAAAGAGCCCCTTTATCTTTTTTAAACTATAAAACATTATCAATTAAATTTGTGCTTTGGTAGGAGAATTAACCCCAATCCCTCTTTTTCAGATGGCGGAAGCGACGGCGCATCTTTTTTCTTTTGTGGGTCTTTATTTTCTGTTTTTTTCTCTTTCTGCCGCAAGGCATTCACTCTCTCCTTCCAGTCTAGAAAATTTACAGCGGCATGCTGTAAACTGTAAAATATTTAATAAATAACTTTATTTAACGGATACTCAATTATTCCTTGTGCGCCTGCTTTTTTTAATTCCGGAATTAATGTCCGCACGATCTTCTCATCAATTATTGTTTCCACTGCCACCCAGCCTGCTTTAGATAGTCCGGAGATAGTGGGTCTTTTTAACGCCGGTAAAAGCGCGATTACTTTCTTTAGATCCGCTTCTTTTACATTCATTTTTAGGCCCACTTTCTCTTCAGCAGCGATTGCGCCTTTTAATAACATTGCTATCTGTTCCATTTTACTTCTCTTCCATTTATCTTTCCAACTCTTGCGATTGGCAATGAATTTTGTGGTGGATATGCAGATAGTGGCTATTTCTCTTAATTTATTCGCCTTAAGGCTTCTGCCCGTCTCAGTCAGCTCAACAATTGCTTCTACCAAGCCTTGAGCAACTTTTACTTCCGTAGCTCCCCAACTAAACTCGACCTCTGCCTTTATTTTATTTTCTTTTAAGAAGCTCTTCGTTACATTAACGAGTTCTGTGGCAATTCGCTTGCTCTTTAAGTCCTTAATTTTTTTTATTGGCGAGTCTTGCGGTACCGCAACTACCCAACGCACCGGCCTTAAAGACTGCTTAGCGTAAACTAGTTCGGCAACTTCAACGATGTTAGAACCGTTTTCTAAAATCCAGTCCTCGCCGGTAATACCGCAGTCCAGGTCTGTTTCCACGTAACGGGACATTTCCTGCGCGCGTAACAGTATCGGCTCTATTTCAGGATCATCGATAGACGGAAAATAAGAACGTTCGGAAACTTCTAAGCGAAAGCCCGCCTTCCCGAACATCTTAAAAGTTGCCTCTTGAAGGCTCCCTTTGGGTAAACCTAATTTAAGTATCTTACTCATTTTTAATTATCCTTCGGGTTTCCTGTTTTAGCTTTTTGCGCGAATATATTTTCTTACTCTTTTTTACCCGTGTGCGTGGATTGATCACCCAAACTTTTCTTATCTTAGGCAGTGCGCTTTGCACGGGCATCTATTATATAAAGTTTATGCTATTTTGTAAAGAAGAATTATGCTATTTATAATTGCAATATTTGGATTTTAAACTATAATAAAGCATTAAATAGTTTACGGTTAACACTAAATCTGCACTACTGGGGGGAAGATAATGCTTAAGAAATTACGCAATAAGAAGACGGCAAAAAAGGTTTGGATTGTTCTAGCCATATTGATTGTCCCGGCATTTGTGCTCTGGGGTTCGGGTAGCCTGATTCGTAGCAGAGGAGAAATTACGTATGCCGGTAAAATTTTCGGCAGGGAAATTTCTTTTTTGGAATTTAATGATGCTTTGTCAGCCGTAAGAATCCAGATGATTATGCAGTTTGGAGATAAATTCGGCGAAATACAGAAATACCTCAATTTAGAATCCCAGGCCTGGGAAAGATTAATTTTGCTGGCGGAGGCAAAAAAGCGTAAAATCAAAGCAACCGACCGCGAGGTTACGGAATTAATTGAAAAATACCCTTTTTTTCAAAGAAAAGGGAATTTTAATAATACCATTTACTTAGAAATGCTGCAATATGTCTTTCGTACTCAAGCTCGCCTATTTGAAGAACAGACCAGGCAAAACTTAATCCTCTCAAAACTTTATAAAGAAGTTACCAAAGGCGTAACTTTAAATGATCCCGAAATTAAAGAGGCGTATCGAAAAAACAATGAGCAGGTAAGCGTCGATTATATAGCGGCTATTTATGCTGATTTGGCTAAAGGAATTACTCCTCTGGAAGAAGAAAATAAAGATTTTTTCGCCAAAAATTCCCTTCAATTTAAACAACCCCTATCTTTTAACATAGAATATATCACTGTACCTTTAGAAAATAAAAATGAAAAAATAATTGAAGATACCATAAAAAATTTAATTTCACAATTAAAGAAAAAACAGGATTTAAATAAAGTCGCTAAGGACGCTAATCTAAGCGCCAAAGAAACGGGATTATTTGGGCAAACCGACCCTATTGCGGGTATTGGTTGGGCGCCGGACGTCTTAAATTTAATTTCTAAGGCAAGGGTCGGGCAAATCCTGCCACCTCTGCGAATGGATAAAAATTATTATATTATCAGATTGAAAGAAAAAAAGGAAGCGTATATACCGGACTTTGAAATGGTAAAGGATAAGGTTAAAGAAGCTGTAATTAAAGATAAGTCCCAAAAATTAGCTAAACAAAAATTGGGGGATTGTTTGGAAAAATTAAAAGAAGCATACCAGACCAATCCTAAATCAGTAGATTTTGAAAGGATGGCCAAAGATTTCGGCTTAAAATCTGCGGCCACAGATTTACTTAAATATGACGGCTATATCGACGGCGTCGGCGCAACAGAAAATTTCTGGACTGCCGCAGGGAACTTAGAAGAAGGAAAATTCAGCACAATAATTGAAATGCCTTCGGGACTTTATATTATCAAACTGAAATCTAAGGTCCTGGTGGATGAAAAGAAATTTGAAAGCGAAAAAAAGGAATTCAGTGAAAAAGTCTTAGAGCAGAAAAAGAACGAATATTTTAATAAATTCTTAGAGGAATTAAAGAAAAGGGTGCCATTCTTTTAAATTAACTCACTTTAATCGCTGTAACCGGGCACTGTTCGGCTACTTCTGCGAGATTATGCATTGAGCAACTCTTGTCCCTCACATGAGCAATACCATCCCCTTCGATCTGGAACACCTCAGGGCAAGACTGCTCGCATAGCCCGCATCCTACGCAAGTTGCAGTATCGACGCTTACTTTTGCCATGATTCTTCCTCCATTATTCGGCGCTAAATTATCTTTCCAGGAGATTTTCAAACATCTCTTCATGGTCTACTTCTTCGGATAAAATATGCGTTACCAACTGGTAGGTAACATGATCTTTGCCTAATGTTTTTTTGGCAATTTTATTATATACCTCAATTGCGGTTGCTTCTGCTTCCGTAACGATACGAATAATCCGATTAATGTCGGCGGTATTTTTTGGCGGCATCATATAAGGCGCATTGGCATTCTTTTCTAATTCCATAGGATTAGCAACAGGCGCGTCTCCCAATTTGATGATTAAATCTGCTATTTCTTGCGCGTGTTCTAATTCGTCTTTCGCAAGTTTATTTAACATCTCCTGAACATCTTCGTAGGCTTTACCTGAAACTATCTGCGCCATATACCAATAAAGATAAAATGCTAGCCACTCATCCGCATATGCCTTATTTAACTCCTTTACCAGATCTTTTAGGCTTAAATCTACGATTGCCCGGGCTTGTTTACCCATAATTACACCCCCTTTTTTAGCTTTGTGTTCTTAAATTATATTTATCTATATTAGCGTCAGCTATCGCCTGAATCTTTTTAATTTCCTCTGGGCTATTTAATAGATGCTTAAACCGAGCTTGGACTTTTAGATATTCTTCCACGGGCTTAGGCTGAATCTGACGCACGGAAAGTTTTCCATTTTCGTATTCAATCAGCGGAAATAATCCTGTTTCTACTGCCAGTTTTGCGACTTGGAAACTAATATTTGGTTGGTGTCCCCAGCCCAAAGGGCAGGGAACGTGAATTTGAAGATATTTTGGCCCTTTAATAGTAAAAGCCTTTTTGACCTTTTTTTGTAAGTCCTGAGTGAAACCTACAGAAGCAGTAGCCACATAAGGTATCCCGTGCGCATAGGCAATTTCGGGCATAGGTTTTTTAGGATGGATATTGCCTGTTGAGCGGCTACCTATCGGGCTAGTAGTGGTATTAGCATCAAAAGGGGTTAAGCCGCTACGCTGAATTCCGGTATTCATGTAGGCCTCATTATCGTAGCAGACGTAAAGGATATCGTGGCCGCGCTCAAGCATCCCGGATAAGGCCTGAAGCCCGATATCCGCTGTTCCGCCATCCCCTCCCTGCGCAATCACATTAATATTATCCTTCTTACCCAGATATTTTAGTGCTGCCTCGATACCCGAAGCCACGGCTGCGGAATTTTCAAATAAAGAGTGTATCCAGGGAACTTCCCAGGCAGATTCCGGATATTTGGTGGAAAAAACTTCCAGGCACCCGGTATTATTAGCCACAATAGTATTTGGGCCGCTGGCATCAATTACGATACGGGCAGCCAGTGCCTGGCCACAACCAGCGCAGGCAGTGTGTCCGGGAGCAAATAATATCTTACTCATATCTTTCCTTTAAAAGTTCGGGTTTCAAATCGATAAACTCACCGGCCTTTTCTTTAGTGTTCAATAAACGGAAAATTTCTTTTATGGAATCCTTAGTGATATCTCGACCACCCAAGCCCACGATAAAACTGCTGATTACCTGGGGTTTCTTCTTCTTATTGAAAAAAGTGGCTTTTATCTCGGCTGCTAAAGGCGCAAAGGAACCCAGGGATAAAGCCCTATCTAGCACCGCCACCTTAGGGCTACTCTTTAAGGCCTCGTAAATTTCCTGCTGCGGAAATGGACGGTAAGTGATAATTTTCAGCAGACCCACTTTTTTACCTTTGGTGCGTAATTCATCGACCACATCCTTTATCGTGCCGCAGACCGAACCCATCGCGACAATAACCCGCCCTGCATCCTTGGTGCGATACTCTTCAATCAGTCCTTGATATTGGCGCCCAAAAACCTTAGAAAATTCGGCATTAATCTGCGGGATTAATTCCAAGGCTTCTTTATGGGTTTCCTGAATTGCGTAACGAGTCTCCATATAATATTCAGGGTCAACTATGGGACCGAGCGTAAGAGGATTATCAGGATCAAGTTTATACAGGGGCGTATAAGCGGGTAAGAATTTATCCACCTCTTCTTGAGTGGGAATATCTACGGTTTCTATCCCATGAGTAAGAATAAAACCATCCATACAGACCATTACCGGAAGCATCACGGACTTATCTTCTCCGAGTCTATAGGCAATAAAATGCAAGTCCACTACTTCCTGGGCATTTTCAGCGTAAAGCTGAATCCATCCGGTATCGCGCATAGATACAGAATCCTGTTGGTCATTCCAAATATTAATCGGCGCCGAAAGAGCCCGATTGGCGCAGGTCAGAACAACGGGCAGGCGCATGCCGGCAATATTGAAGAGTACCTCTGCCATATAAATTAATCCTTGCGAACTGGAAGCAGTATAGGCCCGTACGCCTGTAGCTACTGCTCCCAAGACTACCGAGGCTGCAGAATGCTCTGATTCTACGTTCACAAATTGGGAGTTCAATTCTCCGTCGGCAACCATCTGAGCCAGTTCTTCCACAATATGTGTCTGAGGAGTGATGGGATAGGCAGAGATAACTCCCGGCTTACATAATTTTACTGCCTCGGCTACGGCTTGAGAACCCTCTAAAAACTCTCTCATTCTTATTCCTTTGACTCTTCTTTAACCATAATGACATCGGCTTTGGGGCAAATCACTGCACAACCGCCGCAACCTTTGCAGAACTCGTAGTCACAGCTATAGGTATTCTTTTCATCGCCGCTAATACAGCCCTCAGGACAGATCAAAAGGCACATCTTGCAGCCAATGCAGTTTTTCTGCAGGAACTTTGGCCTGGTTTCAATACGCCAGGAGCCTGTTTTGTTGTTTCTGCTTGTGCCGGCTTTTACTACCAATGGACCAAACATATTCTTCCTTTTAAGATTTGCCTTTAAGAAATGCGTATCCGAGTTTAGCTGCTTCTATATTTGCGTTTTGTAATTTCTCGGAAAATCTATTCTTTATTGCCTGAATTAAGGCCTCCAGTTCAATTTCGCCGGTAGCTGCAGCATAAGCACCCAATAAAGCCGTATTGCCTAAGGGCCGGCCGATGGTCTTTAAAGCAATTTCATTAGCCGGAATTATAAAAACCTTCTGGCTGGCCTTTACTTTCGGTACAGCCACCCCTTCCCTTTCATTAATGATAGCGACGCCGTTTTCCTTTAATCCCGAAAAACAGTTAAAGCCGCGCATCAGCGTGGCATCTACTACAATGATAGAATCCGGCTCGTAAATCTGGCTCCTTAACCTTATTGGTTTGGAATCTACCCGGACAAAGGCATTCATGGGCGCGCCCATCCTGGCTGCTCCAAAATGCGGGAAAGCATAAGGATACATTCCTTTCAAGAAATAGGCATAACCCAATAAAGCCGCAGTGGTAATCGCGCCTTGACCAGCACGGGCATGTATGCGTATTTCTTTCATCGGATTAAACTCCTTAAAAAAAGATACATTATATTAT
>Ga0315274_10009175_pt1 | contig 14318 bp, 10 predicted proteins | sample YL17G02_20_MG_FD_203700 | JGI IMG/M metagenome (GOLD analysis project Ga0315274, IMG submission 203700) | Sediment microbial communities from Yellowstone Lake, YNP, Wyoming, USA - YL17G02_20 | ecosystem: Environmental > Aquatic > Freshwater > Lake > Sediment | place: USA: Wyoming | collected... | reverse complement strand
AAATCCCCATCTCTCGGCTAGGTGTGAGCCTGGATTTCCCTACCCGCGAGCTTCAAGACAGTTTCCGGGGTGCCTCTGGGGCATTCGATGCCGCACTTTCCGGGATAAAGTGTGCCATCGATTCTGGCATTGAAGTACAAATAAATAGCACTATTACTAAGCTCAATGCTCATTATATTGAGGATCTCGTCAAACTGGCCTTGGACATCGGAGCAGTAGCCTTTCATCCCTTTCTCCTTGTGCCGACTGGCCGCGGCAAGGACCTTTGTGAGCATGAGCTTGCTGCCGAAGATTATGAGCGTCTTCTCGTCTGGATATATGAGAAACAGCAAAAGCTGGGTGAACGCTTATTTTTTAAGCCTACTGATGCACCCCACTATATGCGAGTCGTGCGTCAACAAATGAAACTCAATCCTAGCACCAGTCCAATTCCTTCGCCGCACGGTTCCGGACGGCATCCAGCTAGTCACAGCTCTATGAGCTCAATGAGCCGGGGGTGTCTCGCCGGCGTTGGCTTCTGCTTTATATCACACAGAGGAAGAGTGCAAGGCTGTGGCTATCTAGATGTGGAGGCAGGAAACATCAGGAACCTCTCTTTTCAGGAGATTTGGCACAAATCAAAGCTGTTCACCCAGTTGAGAGATTACTCCCTGCTCAAAGGTAAGTGCGGACAATGCGAATACAAAATGGTATGCGGCGGTTGTCGGGCCCGAGCCTATGAGAAAACTGGAGATTACCTGGCGGCCGAGCCATATTGCCTCTATCAGCCCCAAGAAGGCATACATGTCATTAGAAGTCATTGATAGAAAGCTGCTTAATCTAGCGCAGCTAGAGTTTCCCATTCTGCAGGAGCCCTTCGCAGCCTTGGGTAGTAGGTTAGGATTGAATGAGGACGAGGTGCTCAAACGTCTGCACTACTTGAAGGAGCTGAGGATCATACGCTCCATCGGTCCCACCTTTGACGCGACTCGGCTGGGCTACCATAGCACGCTGGTGGCCATGCATCTGGAAGAAAAGCTCGTAGAGGATGCGGCAGACCTCATCAACCACAATGCCGGGGTGAGCCACAACTATCTTCGGGACAATTATTTCAACCTTTGGTTCACTCTGAGTGCAACAAAGGATACTAATTTAGATGCTATCACTGCAAAACTGGGAGAGGATGCTGGCGCCGAAATCACAATATCGCTGCCATCTCTCCGGGTGTTCAAGATCATGGTGTACTTCGATATGCTCAATGAGGTTGATGTACCCCAGACAAGTGAGTCGACGTATACACCCGTAAAGGAAGCTGGTGATCTCGCGGATACAGATAAGGAGCTGGTACGTGAACTTCAACAGGGTCTCCCTTTGGAAAAGCGGCCATTTGATAGGGTAGCGGCTACTCTCGGTTTGGAAGTCAACCACTTGCTGGAGAGAATAGCTTCGCTCAAAAAGAGCGGGATAATAAGACGCTATGGGGCTCGTCTTGATCACAGACGAGCTGGTTTTGTAGCCAATGCCATGTCTTGCTGGTTAGTAGCTCCTGCTAAAGTTGATCGAGTAGGGCAGACTATAGCAAGACATCGCCAGGTGAGCCACTGCTATGAAAGAAAAACTGCTCCTCAATGGCCTTACAATCTATATGCGATGATACATGGACACTCCGAGGAAGAGTGCAGCACTATAGCTTCCAAATTATCGCAAGACACTGGAATCGAAGGATATGTTTTGCTTTACAGTATCAAGGAATACATGAAACGTAGCCCAAGATACTTCGCAGAATAGAGAATTATGTCAAGCTATTATCCAGTTTTCCTGGATTTAAAGGGCAGGAGATGCCTGGTAGTTGGTGGAGGCTCGGTTGCAGAGCGAAAGACTAGAATGCTGCTTGAGCATAATGCATTGGTGACAGTAATAAGCCCAGCACTCAACCAAGGATTACAGCAACTTGCAGAGCAAGGTGCAATTCAAGTAGTCCCGAGGAACTTCAAGAGTAACGATCTCAGAGGGGCCTTCCTGGCTATCGCTGCTACCGATGACCCTATAACCAATGCGGCTGTATCTGACAAAGGGAGAAAACAGCGGATACTGATAAACGTGGTAGATGACCCCAAGGTCTCTGACTTTATTGTTCCTTCAATCGTTAGGCGGGGCGATATTACCATAGCAATTTCTACTGCTGGCAAGAGCCCGGCGTTAGCACGCAAGATTCGCACTGAGTTGGATGCCATTTTGCCGGCACAGTATGCCCGGCTATTGTCGTTAGTATCTGATGTACGCGAAGAGTTGGCTCAGCGCCAGATATCGGTGGATAGTGAAAAATGGCAGAGAAGCCTTAAAATAGATGTCCTTCTGGAAATGATAGGGAAAGGTCAGATTGACCAGGCGCGTAAAAAGCTCATTGAAGATTTAATAGCTAAAGACAATTGAATTGAAACATAAGATGAGAGAGATTTTCCAACTAGAAGAGGTCTAACGATTTGGCGAAACTGAAGCGACTAGTTGTTGGTTCCAGGGGCAGCAAGCTTGCGGTGATACAGGCTGAGGAACTCATGAGGCAACTGAGTGTTGCAGCGCCCCAACTGGAACTTAGCCTAGTTAAGATAAGGACGCAAGGTGATCGAGATCGCAGGTCTTCTCTTATCCAAATTGGAGGGCGTGGGGTTTTCGTGAAAGAGCTTGAGGAAGCGCTATTCAGAAAAGAGATCGATGTGGCAGTACACAGCCTTAAGGACATGCCCAGTCAGCTTGACTCGAGGCTGCAACTAGCAGCAGTGCCAGTGCGCCGAGACCCGCGGGATGCCCTGGTCGCACGCTCAAGCAAGACCCTGTCACAGCTGCCTGCGGGGGCTCGAATTGGTACAGGAAGCCAGCGTCGCGCTATAGAGTTAATGGCTTTTCGCCCCGACCTAAACGCATGCCCTCTGAGAGGTAATATAGATACTCGCGTGAACAAGGTTCGCTCTGGTGAGTTAGATGGGGTTATCCTATCAGCAGCCGCCATGGAACGCATGGGGTGGCAGAACAAAGTAACCGAATATCTACCGGTCGAAATCTTTCTTCCAGCGGCATGCCAGGGAGCACTGGGCATAGAAGTGAGAGTCAGTGATGAAGCTGCCAAATTGGCTGCTTTAATAAATGATGAGGAAAGCTGGCTAACCACAACAGCAGAACGAGCATTTCTGCGCACTCTTGGAGGGGGATGTCGCTCTGCAATAGCCGCCATGGCTCAGGTAGAAGGCAATATCCTGTGCATGGAAGGAATGGTAGCAGGGTTGTCATCCGGCAAAATCATCAAAGCGGGTTTAAAGGGCTCGTGCCAGGCTGCTGAGGAGCTTGGGAAGACGCTCGCTCTAAATATGTTGGACATGGGTGCCGAAAAGCTTATTGAGGAGGCACAAGTATTTACAGCGCAGTGAGAGGCAAAGTATATTTGGTGGGTGCCGGCCCGGGTGACCCTGAACTCCTCACCCTCAAGGGGGCTAGATGCCTGGCTGAGGCTGATGTCATTGTCTATGATCGATTGATAGATGACCGACTGATTGAGAAGGCGTCATCGCAGGGGGAACTCATATATGTCGGTAAGAAAGCAGGACAACACACCCTTCACCAGTCAAAAATAAATGAACTCCTGGTAATTAAGGCTAGGGAAGGCAAGACAGTGGTGAGGCTCAAAGGTGGTGACCCCTTCCTCCTGGGCCGGGGTGGTGAGGAGGCCGAAGCTCTTGTTAATGCCGACATCCCCTTTGAGGTAGTTCCAGGCGTAAGTTCTGCAATTGCCGTGCCTGCCTACGCTGGCATACCCGTCACTCACCGAAATATGGCCTCATCAGTGGCGATAGTCACTGGCCACGAAGATCCGACCAAAGCAGATTCCAGCATTGCCTGGGACAAACTAAGCACTGGCGTTGATACTTTAGTCTTCCTTATGGGGATGGGTAATCTGGAGCAAATAGTCAAGCAGTTGGTCAAGAATGGCAGGCCGCCGTCGACCCCCGTAGCCATAATTCGAGAGGGCACCAGCCCTCGCCAACAAACACTGGTAGGTACCTTGGCCGATATCGCTGCCAAAGCCTCGAGGTGCGGTTTTGAAGCACCTGCATTGATTGTTGTCGGGGAGGTTGTAAGCCTTCGGAAACAGCTTCGGTGGTTTGATAACCAGCCTATTTTCGGCAAGCGGGTGCTGGTGACCAGGTCCAGGAAGCAAGCTAGCTCATTAAGTCAGCTTCTCGCCCGTCACGGAGCCTTGCCCATAGAACTGCCCACTATAGAGGTTCAGGCTATATCTGATAATGTGGAGCTCGACCGGGCTATAACCAGCCTGCGAGATTACTCCTGGCTCATCTTCACTAGCGCCAATGGTGTTGAAATCTTTTTCAGCCGGCTCCTTGAGTTAGGAAGAGATTCGAGAGATTTGTGTGAAGTTAAGCTATGCGTTATCGGCCCTGCTACAGCCGCTGCATTGGGGCGTTACGGCCTGGTTGCTGATTGCATCCCGCCAGAATATCTGGCAGAGGCTATAGCAGATTGCCTTCGTGAAGAAAACATCGCCGGGCGGCGAATTCTCATGGCTCGTGCCGAATCAGTCCCCCCTGAACTCGTTAACAAGCTTACTCAACTCGGAGCCATAGTTGATGAGCTGGCCCTTTACCGGACGGTACCTGCCGGTATTTCCGCGACTGATGCCAGCCAAATGCTGCTTGCAGGCCAGATTGATATCACGACGTTCACCAGTTCCTCTACAGTTAAGAACTTGGTTTCTATGCTTGGCAAGAATGGGGAGGTAGTGAACAGAACCAGGGTTGCCTGCATCGGCCAAGTCACTGCTGCTACTGCCGCTAGGCTGGGTATGCGTGTGGACGTAGTGGCTAAGGAGCATACCATCCCTGGCCTGGTTCAAGCTATAATCGAGGATTACCAAAAGAACAAGGAGACCCCCTGACGGCTATGTTTCCTCAAACTCGACTTCGTCGTCTGCGCCATACCAAGGGTCTCCGGGAGATGCTCCAGGAGACCAGGATTCATAGTGCTGACCTGGTATATCCCCTCTTTGCCGTTTCCGGGGTCGGCGTGAAAAGGGAGATCCCGTCAATGCCGGGAAACTTCCACCTATCTGCCGACCTTTTAGGCAAAGAGGCAGAGAGTGTGGCTGCTTTGGGGCTACCAGCGGTGTTGCTCTTCGGGCTACCGCAGGTCAAGGATGCAATAGGCTCCGGAGCCTATGATCAACGAGGAGTAGTCCAGAGTGCGATTAGAGAGATAAAGCGAGCGGTTCCCGAGTTAATTGTGATTACCGATGTCTGTCTCTGCCAGTATACAGATCACGGGCAATGTGGGGTGGTTGTGAATGACTACGTTGACAACGATAAGACGCTGGAATTGCTATCCCGAACTGCCTTATCCCACGCTGAAGCTGGAGCCGACATAGTGGCGCCCTCAGACATGATGGATGGCCGAGTAGCTGCCATTCGGAGAGAGTTGGATGCTAATAGCTTCCAGAAGACCTTGATCCTGTCTTATGCAGCTAAGTATGCTTCATCGTTCTACGGGCCTTTTCGTGAAGCGGCTGAGTCAACTCCCCGTTTTGGCGATCGTCGTTCATATCAACTCGACCCACCAAACGCGCGTCAAGCGCTGCGCGAGGTAGAAATGGATGTTCAGGAGGGGGCAGATATGGTTATGGTGAAACCGGCCCTTCCCTATCTCGATGTCATCGCCGCGGTGCGCCAGAATTTCAATCTGCCAGTGGCTGCCTACAACGTCAGTGGCGAGTTTGCCATGGTGAAGGCAGCAGCTCAGAGAGGTTGGCTTGATGAGAAGGCATGTATCTTAGAGATAGTCACCGCAATAAAGAGAGCAGGGGCGGACTTCATCGTTACTTATCACGCCAAGGAGGTAGCAAGTTGGCTCAAGTAGTACGCGCTGATGAAGTTACTATGGTTAGCAGGAAGAACTCTGAGAAACTATTTGCAGAGGCCAAGCGCTATCTCGCAGGTGGGGTCAACAGCCCGGTGAGAGCATTCAATGCTGTGGGGGGCAAGCCGCTCTTTATCCGTAAAGGCCAGGGATCGCGTGTTTACGATGTCGATGACAACATCTTAATAGACTATGTCTGCTCGTGGGGAGCGCTCATCCTGGGTCATGCTCACCCTCGAGTAGTGTCTGCCCTTAAAAGCGCCATAGAGGATGGTACCAGCTTCGGAGCTCCGACTGAAAGAGAGACTATACTCGCCCGTATGATAACTGAGGCGTTGCCTTCTATGCAGCTAGTTCGTTTTGTTAACTCCGGTACCGAGGCCACCATGAGCGCCTTACGCATGGCCCGTGCCTTCACCAAAACGGACAAGATCTTGAAATTCGCCGGCTGCTACCATGGTCACTCCGATGGTCTTCTGGCCCGAGCAGGGTCGGGCATCGCAACCTTCGGGCTTCCTGATAGCGCTGGCGTGCCCAAAGCTTACACCCACAATACCATAGTTGCAGCCTATAATGACCTCGAAGGGGTAGAGCAGGCATTCAGGAACTTTAGCGGGCAGATAGCATGCATTATCGTTGAGCCGGTAGCAGCTAACATGGGTGTAGTACAACCCAAGGATGGTTTCCTTCAGGGGTTGCGCCGTATCGCTGATGCCAATGGTTCCTTGCTTATCTTCGATGAAGTGATCACCGGCTTCCGGTTGGCCTACGGAGGAGCCCAAAGTGTATACGGAGTCACTCCGGATCTTACTTGTTTAGGGAAGATTATCGGCTGTGGTCTGCCTGTGGGGGCCTATGGTGGCAGAAAGGATATCATGGCGATAGTGGCTCCCCTGGGACCAGTGTATCAAGCGGGCACTCTCTCCGGCAATCCTCTGGCTATGGCCGCCGGAATTGAGACGCTGAAAGTCCTGCGCGAACCAGGCGTCTACGAGCGGTTAAATGCCCTGGCTACTCATCTGGCCCAGGGATTGAGAAGCCTGGCAGCAAAGTCTGAGTATAAATTGTTCATCTCACATGTAGGTTCAATTCTTACCCCATTCTTCGGCACTAGCAACGTGACCGACTACAAGTCAGCATTATCCTCAGACGCAGGGCGCTACGCCCGCTTCTTCAATCTAATGCTGGAGCACGGTATCTATCTCCCGCCGTCTCAATTTGAGGCTGTTTTTCTATCTCTGGCACACACTAAGGAGGATATCGAGATAACACTTGCTGCTGCTGCTCAGGCCCTGGGAGTCGATCATCCATAGGGGATTCAGGGACAGCATGGAAAAAACACCTAAAATTGAAATACGATAGGTGATTGATTTCCCCCGCGGTGTATTATGGCCAGAATTTAATCGAAGCTGATATAATGAGAATCTATTTCGAAACAAAATTTTAAAACCTGTTGCATAAAATAGGCCCCTGAGTTACACTGCTATAATTGTGTTTTGGCCGAATTTTTGTGCAGCAGGTTTTCTTGAGTAGAGCTAAATGTTAGTAGTCACATGCATTAAACAGGTTCCAGATACCACACAGGTCAAGGTTGACCCGAACACCGGCACTCTGATTAGAGAGGGTGTTCCTTTCATTATAAATCCGTTTGATACCCATGCCTTAGAGGAAAGCCTCAGGCTCAAAGATAAATACGGGTTCCGCATAGCGGTGATTTCAATGGGGCCTCCCAATACTGAGGTTACTCTTAAAAAAGCTCTAGCCCTGGGAGCGGACGAGGCTATACTTTTGAGCGACCGTGCCTTCGGAGGAGCTGATACCCTGGCTACCAGTCTGGTTCTGGCTGAAGCTATCAAAAGGCTCGGTCAGAAGGAAGAAGTGGCTATGGTGATTTGTGGCAGACAGACCATCGACGGTGATACTGCCCAGGTCGGGCCGGGCATTGCCACACGTTTGGGATATCCACAACTGACCCTGGTAGACCGCATAGAAAATGTAGATTTGCAAGCTAAAAAGGTGAAGGTCAGCCGTAGGTTAGAAGGTCGGCACGAAATAGTGGAGTCGCCCCTGCCGGCCATGATTGCTGTGCTGCGAGAGATAAACCGTCCACGCTATCCCACTGTGCCCATGCGACTGATGGCGGAGGAGTCCCCAGTGACTTTGTGGAATAACAAGGTTATGGGTTTAAGAGATGACTCTATTGGGCTTAAGGGTTCCGCTACGCAGGTACGTAGAATTTTTTCACCGCAGAGAGCCAAGGGAGAGATATTGGGTAATGGGGACAATAATCCCCGGGAAGCGGCAAATTTATTGGTGGACAAGCTTATAGAAAAGGGCATCCTTTGTCTATAAACATGTGAACTCGGTTAACCACTGAATCAGTAAAGAGCATATATACATGGAAGAAGAGAAAAGAACAAAAAAACCGCGGGGTGTGGCTCGTCTCATCCCGGGAAAGTGTATTGCCTGTGGGGCTCGTTGTCAGGCCGTTTGCCCTAAAGATGCCATAGAGATGAATGAAAAAGGCGAGCCAATCATCAATGTAGAGAAGTGCATCGGATGCCGTAAATGCGTCAAAATTTGTCCTGCTGATGCGCTGGAGATGTATTACACCCCAGAGGAACGGAAGATTCTGGCTGAAATAGCGGCGCGTGAAAAGGGGACGGCAGCTAAAGAAATAAGTATTGACGAAGCCGCGACGCTGGCCGAGATCAAAGAATACCGAGGTGTCTGGGTTTTCGTGGAGCATAGCGAGGGCGAACCCGCTGTCGTTTCGTGGGAATTGCTGGGTGCTGGCGCTCAGTTGGCGAAGACCTTGGGCGTGGAGCTTTGCTCTGTGATTTTAGGTGATAAAGTAGAGCATCTTTGCCAGGAGTCATTTGCCTACGGGGCTTCAAAGGTCTATTTGATAGATGACCCTGTGTTTCACTACTATCGCACTGAGCCTTACTATAAAGCTACTTGCTATCTGGTGGACAAATACAAGCCAGAGATTATGTTGATAGGTGCCTCCGGTTTGGGAAGGGATCTGGCTGGCGCTGTGGCTACGAAACTAGGTACCGGCTTGACTGCAGATTGCACCGGCCTCGCTATTGATGATAAAGGCTTCTTGCTGCAGACCCGTCCGGCCTTCGGCGGAAATATCATGGCCACCATTCTAACCGAACGCACCAGGCCCCAGATGGCCACAGTGCGGCCACACGTAATGCCACTGCCTAATAGGGATACCTCATGCAATGGTGAGATTATCCGCGAGTCTATATCAATCAAAGAGGAAGATATTGCAGTAAAAGTGCTGCAAGTAATTGAGGACATAAGAGAAGGGGCTGAGTGCATCGATTTGGCAGAGGCGGAGGTGATTGTTTCTGGAGGACGAGGTCTGCGCTCAAAAGAGAACTTTAACCTTTTACAACAGTTATCAGATGAATTAGGTGGTGTAGTAGGTTGTTCCCGCGCCGCTGTGGAGGCAGGCTGGATGCCTGTGGAACGCCAGGTTGGCCAGACAGGTAAGACAGTCAGACCCAAGATATATATCGCCTGCGGCATCAGTGGTGCCATTCAGCACCTGGTAGGCATGCAGAGTTCGGATATTATTATCGCCGTCAACCAAGATAAACAAGCTCCCATCTTCGAGGTGGCCACCTATGGGATTGTGGGCGATGTCTTTCAGGTGGTTCCGGCCATTATCAATCGTATTAAGGAATTACGTGCAAAGAGTCAGGTTGTAGTGCATAAAGAGGTTTAGAATTAAACAGGGGGCAAGTTTTGTCGCTTAACGTCACGATATTTATTACCGTTTTTATGGTAGCTGCGGCACTCTTCGGCTGGAGTTGTTTCAGGCGTTTTCGCTTAGTAATGTTTGGCAAGGCCGAAAACCGCTTCAAGGATATCCGCAAGCGAATCATGGGTGTGGTGTTTTATGCTTTCGGGCAGCGGTGTACAGTCTCCCATGGATACCGTTTCGGTTTCAACCATCTCGTCCTTTTCTGGTGCTTCACCATTCTATTGATTGCAAATACCGAATTCCTGCTGAACGGTCTGTCACCCGATTACATCAGCTTCTCTCGACTGCCTCACGGAGCATACTATACCCTATCCTTTATTTTCGACGTTGTCTCAATTCTTGCTCTAATAGCGGTGGGCACTGCTATTATTCGCCGTCTGGCTTTTGCACCCTCTTACATTGAGGCGCGCAGCAGGGATGCCTTCACCATCCTTGGATTGATTGCCCTGCTGATGATAGCCTTTTTCGGCCTGCACGGTAGCAAGATAGCTCAGGGAAACGAAATAGCTGCCAAATACATGCCTATATCTAACTTTGTAGCTACTAATATCCTATCGGGCGTTTCGGTAGGTAGCCTAGGAGGCTATATCAATGCCTTCTGGTGGCTCCACGCTGCAGCGTTGCTGGTATTCCTGAATTATCTTCCGTACAGCAAGCACATGCATATTCTCACATCTATCCCCAACCTCTTTTTCAGAAGTATGACTAAAGTCAACACCCAGCCTCGGGAAGAATTCAAGAAGGATCATACTTTCGGTGTAGGGCAAATAGACCAATTTACCTGGAAAGGCTTGTTTGACTCTTATTCCTGCACGGAGTGCGGACGTTGTTCGAATATGTGTCCAGCTACATCCACCGGTAAGCCACTGAACCCGCGGCTGGTCATACATGCTATTAAAGTTAACCTGTTGAAGAATGGTCCTCTTGTGGTTGCAAAGAAGGAACCACGGTTACCCTTGATTGGTGGTGACCGGGAGGGGAGTGTAAAGGAGGAGGTCATCTGGGAATGCACCACTTGCAGTGCTTGTATGGAAGTATGCCCGGTATTTATAGAGCATGTGCCCAGGATTGTCGATATGCGTCGAAATCTGGTGGAGATGAGGGCAAAATTTCCCGAGGAATTAATTGCATTCTTCGAGAACATAGAGCAGCGCAGCAATCCCTGGGGCATTGTGCCGGCAGACCGAATCAAGTGGGCTGCGGATATTAATGTCAAACCTTTTGAGGCGGGCCAGACCGAATATTTGTTTTATGTGGGCTGCTTCGGGGCTTTCGATGCCCGCAGCCGACGTGTAACTCTGGCTATTTCCAAAATTCTGAACGCAGGTGGTATTTCCTGGGGTATCCTGGGGAAAGACGAATTGTGTTGTGGCGATAGCCTCCGCCGCTTGGGCAATGAGTTCGTTTTCGACCGCATGGCCAGAGATAATATAAAAATGTTCAAGGAGAAAGGCATCAGGAAGATTATCACCCAATGCCCGCACTGCTACAATACCCTGAAGAACGATTATCGACAGTATGGTGCAGAATTGGAAGTCATACATCATACTGAATTGATCAACAATTTAATCCAGGATAACAGGTTGAGATTGGGAAAGACGGGAGAATTAGGGAACACGGTTTTTCATGATTCCTGCTATCTGGGACGACTCAATTCGCTCTACGAAGCCCCACGTAAAGTAATCGCCTCTGTTACCGGCCAGATGCCAATTGAGATGGAACGTCATCATGATAAATCGTTCTGCTGTGGCGCCGGAGGCGGGCGAATGTGGATGGAAGAAAGAATCGGTAAACGAATCAATGTGGTACGTGTAGAGGAAGCCTTAAAGAAAGATCCCAAGACTATTTGTGTATGCTGCCCTTATTGCATGACAATGTTTCAAGATGGGCTGAAAGATAGCAAAGCCGATGATAGAGTGAAGGTTTTGGATCTGGCAGAGATTGTGGCCGAAACATTGGATTAATGCATAACCGCATTACTTTTTTTGGTAGACACAATGGCCATATAGGACTTGCGCAGTTGAACTCCCGGAGCCGTTCCCGTTTTTATTAATGTTTAATTCATAAACATAAAAGGGCTGTATTTCCAATTTGTATTTGCCGGAATGGCCATTTTCCCCATTCCCATTGCTGCTTGCCCAGACGCCCGTACCTGCTTCCAGGTCTCCTACGGAATAGAGTGCCCCTTTCATCGCCGCATCCCCTTCCTCGGTTGATTGGAGGTACATACTTTCACTTGGCCAGCTCTCAAAAAAGAAGCCCTTTTGCCTAAGTACAGTACAACCTCTACCAATTACGACTATATCACCTGTTTGATTCCTATGATAAAGAGTTGTGGCAAATTCGGTAGCGGTATAACACATGATTTTATCGGGAATAATGACTGGTTTTTAGCGAAATTATAGTGTGCTGGGCCAATGGAATTAGAGAGAAATGGGTGTCATGCCAGGAGGAAAGTGGGGTGTACAGTGGAACAAGTTTTCTTCGTTATCAGACAGACTGAGGTATTGCAGGTGTGCTATGGGGCGCGAGTGAGCAAACGCGTGAAGATACCACAGAAACAGCCCAAACAGTGTCGTTTATAGCTGTCGGCATCCTATCCTCACCCATACCTATTTTTTCGGTTCATGGAGTCTAACAAATATTGCTACAGGTACTGCCAGAACGCCAACTAATGGCATCAACAAGATGAAAGCTAACCCCTTAAATGGTGCAGTTAGGAGTTGAGCTACCATTTTACTCCCTCCAGTGGCAGTGTTTTGCAATGCTTCTCGTACACCGGGCAAACGCTGCATACGGATTGGTCTGTCCCAGACGGCAGTTTGCAATAAGTGCCGGATACTTCCCAGCAGCACATAAACAACGCTGCCGCCGAGTTGTTCACCAGGGCGGGGCACACTGCTCTTATTGGAGGAGGGCATCTACATATCTTCCAGCATGTTTCCTCTGTTACATTGAACTTCCTTCCCAGCAGCTCTTCGGTCTGGTTCATGTTCTCCAACCTCCGCCTTTTCTTTAGTCACATAGATGGAAACGTCTATGCCCTTTTTATCTGCCTACGCTCCTTTTAAGGAATATTGTTAAGACAATTAAGGGGATTACGACCATTTGAGCAACTAAAGCACCACTACTCCCCCACCTCCCTTCCTGATATCAGACTACTCCAATTACAACTTGATTGGCTTCCGCTGTAGTACCTATTTTTGTTTACCGAAAACACGTGTTTAGTCAGCGCACGGCGAGTATAAATGCGTATCTAGGAAACTGCCGGGGAGAAGCTAAAGCAAGAGTTGGCAAAGGATGGGAAACAATGCGACAGAAGGAATTCGCACCCATGCTAGCTAAGGATCAGTCAAATGCAAAACCCCAACGCCCGTTGGGGTTTTGCTACTTCTCAGCTTCGAGGAAGTCCCCCGCTTGTTTTTAATCATGTGCCTTCCGGGATGCCGGGCTCGTTATCTGAATAGCCAGCAATTTGAGAACCTTGTCGTGGACAAGGTAAAGGAACATATTCTGACCAGAGAGAACATAACCGAGCTTGTCCTTCTGGTTAATGAAGAGATGCATGACGCTTAGACTTGGCTGATACCGCGACTGTAACGCATTACGTGGAGGACTTGCGCAATATTCTAAGCGAAAGCTCATTGGGCTTGCGTATCTTGACCTTGAGGATTTGGCCTATCGACTCAAAGAATAGCCTCAAAGCATGTTAATAAAGCAGGCAAGAGCGGGGCTTGTAGCCTAGTTCTCTGAGATAGGCAATGAACTCTTTGGCTGAGGCTATATCTGGTTCTCTGCCATCAAGCCGCATGCGGCAGCTGTTGACACATTCCCCGTATATTTCTTTGGTCTTCGGGTCCAGGTCTTATTGTCCGAGCTCGCTCCGGTATCTGTGAAAGGGGTCTGCCATATTGTCTTCATTATATGGCAGACCCCTTTGCACAGTTCCGGGCCAAGTAAACCTGTAAGCCGGGTTCTGTACTTGCTAGAAATCAGTTTACGACCGCAGCCTTCTTCCTGATTCCTACCAAGCGGTGACCATCTATCTAGGGTGACAGTTGCCCGCCACCTCAAGCGACCAACCCGAGGACAGACCGGGCATCCTTCTCGTCCTCCTATTCGGTCTTGCTCCGGATGGGGTTTACCCAGCCGACCGGTCGCCCGGCCGCTGGTGAGCTCTTACCTCACCATTTCACCCTTACCCGCCTTGCGGCGGGCGGTATGTTTCTGTGGCACTTTCCGTAGGGTTGCCCCTTCTGGGTGTTACCCAGCATCCCTGCCCGGCGGAGCCCGGACTTTCCTCCCCTTCCCGCTTGACGCGAGAAGGGGCAGCCACCCGGTTTACTTGGCAATACTCAATTATACTTTACTACAAATACAAAAGGGGAACAAATAAAAACCCGATCAGCTAACTCAGGTACAAGATGCGGCCACAGTTGCTGCAGTGTGCTAATTCCTGCCCCATCCTGGCTCTCTGCTGGTCAGACACGGGGAGGCTGATGCGGCACCCCTGACATCTCCCTTGCATCACCTTAGCCACAGCCTGCCCCTGTTTTACGCGGCGCACCTCTTCATAAAAATCAAGGCTGGCAGAATCTATTTCATCCGCAAGCAGTTGCCTCTTTTGCTCCAGCCT
>Ga0315274_10009174_pt1 | contig 14320 bp, 10 predicted proteins | sample YL17G02_20_MG_FD_203700 | JGI IMG/M metagenome (GOLD analysis project Ga0315274, IMG submission 203700) | Sediment microbial communities from Yellowstone Lake, YNP, Wyoming, USA - YL17G02_20 | ecosystem: Environmental > Aquatic > Freshwater > Lake > Sediment | place: USA: Wyoming | collected... | reverse complement strand
GTTTGTCCAAGAACTCCTCTGCCATCTCTCTGTCATCAAAATGTATGACCCTGTCGCCGAGGATCTGATAGTCTTCGTGTCCTTTGCCGGCGATGAGAACGCTGTCGCCTTCTCTTGCGCGGGCAATGGCGCGCCCTATTGCTTCCCGACGATCAGAGACTATTTCGTAGTGTCCCCCCGCTTCAAGCATTCCCTCTTCTATCTCGGCGATTATGGAAAGCGGCTCCTCGCTACGCGGGTTGTCCGAGGTGATGACTGTGAAGTCCGCGAGTGCACCGGACACGCGCCCCATCTCGCTTCTTTTGCCTCTGTCTCTGTCTCCTCCACAGCCAAACAGACAGATGAGACTTCCCTTCGTAATCTCGCGCACGGTCCTGAGCACGTTGCCCAAAGCATCCGGCGTGTGGGCGTAGTCTATGAAGACAGAGAACGCCTGACCCCTGTCCACGACCTCGAGCCTCCCCTTGACTCCCTTCACTGCCTCCAGACCACTGACTATTTTGCGTTCGTCGATCCCGAAGGACGCTCCCACCCCAAATGCTGCGAGTGCGTTCATGACGTTGAACAAGCCCGGAAGAGATAGTCTGATCCCCCACTCTCGTCCCTTCCATGTTACGGAGAACGCGCTGCCGCCGGAGAAAAGCTCTACGTCTCTGGCCATCAAATCAGCATCCTTGCTGACTGAGTATGCGACGATCCTTTCTCCCGCTGCCTCGGCCAGCGCGCCAAAAAACGGATCGTCAAGATTGAGTATTGCCGTGGGTTGACCATTTCCGGCAGCTCCCCTCTCTGCGCCGGCAAAGAGTCTGAGCTTGGCTTTCTTGTATTCTTCGAACGTGCCGTGAAAATCCAGGTGATCACGCGTGAGATTAGTGAACACGACCACGTCAAATTCTGTCCCATAGGAACGCCTAAGCGCCAGCGCGTGGGAGGAGACTTCGACGGCCGCATGCGTGATGCCGTGTGCCACCATCCTGCTCAAGAGTTGCTGAAATTCCGGCGCCTCGGGTGTCGTGTGTGAACCTTTGAGTTTCGCGTCACCAACGTCGTAGCCGATGGTGCCGATGACGCCTGCCCTGATCGCGGCCTGAGAACATATCGACTGTGCGAGATAGGACACCGTGGTCTTTCCATTCGTTCCGGTTATTCCGGCAATCTTGAGTCTGCGTGACGGATGTCCATAGAAACTGCATGCGATCAAGGCCAGAGCCTTTCTGGAATCCGGAACTTGTATTCTTGCCGCTCCTTCGACCTGAACGCTCCTATCGACAACGACGGCCACGGCGCCTGACGAGATCGCCTCTCGGACAAACTTGTGTCCATCGCTGTGCAATCCGCTTACGCAAACAAACATCCCCCCGGGCCCCACCTTGCGGGAATCATAGGCGATGTGGGTGACGTCAACGTCGTCGGGACCCGAGACTGTTTTTGTCCCGATGTCGTGCAATAGATCCTTAAGTTTCATCGAGTACGTCCTGCGGCATCGTTCTGAGCGAAGGTCCAGACTGAGCGTCATCCCGACCGGGCCTCACGCGATGAAATTTCATTCTGATTGAGCCTCATTTTAACCAAACCTTATTGGACGCTATCGAACACTGCAAGTATAGACATCAACAGTGGGCTTACACGTCAGAAGACACCGGTCGCCTTGACGAACGCTGGCTCCTGCCGGCGGATACTGAGCGACCACAACACCGCTCCCTTTGACCTTCGCACCCATGGCGATGAGGGAAAGCTTTCTGAGTGCTTCTCTCACGCTAAGACCTGCCAGGTCCGGAACGACTGCCGTACCTTCCGGCAACTTATCGTTTTCCCTTAGCTCGAGCTGCACCTCGGCCCCTGCCTTGGACAACGTCCCGGGAGCTGGGTTCTGCGAAACCACTCTACTGCCAATCCCCTTTACCTGTGCCCGAAAACCGGCCTTGCGCAAGCTCTCCCCGGCCTCCTCTTCGCTGAGAAGCCTAACATCTGGAACTCGCAAGGACGTCTCGTTCTTGACTAGAAAAGGAATCGTGTCAAAGCCTGGGGCCAAGGGTGACCTCGAACACTTACTGACGGTTTCGACCACCTCCTTGAAGACTGGGGCTGCCACAAGCGCGCCTAAGTGTGCTAGAGCGGGCTGATCAAGCACCACAAGGCAGACAATCTTTGTATCCTCGGCAGGAACGAGTCCTGCGAAAGAGCTAATCCAATGGGCATAGTTGCGGGTGACGGGGTCATACTTCTGCGCGGTTCCCGTCTTCCCGCCTAGCCTACACCAGTCAACGCCGGCGTTCTTGCCTGTTCCTATCTCAACAACCGTTGCCAGAAACTCGCGAACTGTTCTGGCGGTTGAGGCCGCGATGACCTGCCTTGTTCTCCGCGGCTGCCATGTCCTTAATGGTTTTCTTTCGTCGTCCAGCACCTGTTTTATGACGACGGGCCGCATGAGAACACCGTCATTTGCGACTGCGGCGTAGGACATTGCCAGCTGGAGAGGCGTGACCGAGATCTCCTGACCAAACGCCATGGTGGGAAGAGATCTCTCGGACCAGGCAGAGGGGTTTCGGAGCTTTCCCGAAGCTTCTCCGGGAAGGTCGATGCCGGTGGTTGCCCCGAAGCCAAAAGCTCGGCAGTACCTGTAGAACTTCTCTTCCCCAAGGAGAACGCCCAGCTTTGCGGCGACTATGTTGCTCGATACTTTGAAGAACTCTTTGAGGGTTAGCCACCCGTACTCATGCGTATCTGTGATCCTGGCCTTCTTGATGTAGGCAACGCCGTTCTCGGCGTAAAACATACTTGTTGAATCGGCGAGCCTTTCCTCAAGGACTGCCGACACCGTGATCAGCTTGAAGGTAGACCCAGGCTCGAACTGATCGGTCACTGCCCTATTCCTCAGCGTACCCTTTCTCCATGTATGATTGTCAGCCGGGTCGAAGCTCGGCTCGTTTGCCATTGCCAATATCTCACCCGTGGCAGGATTGAGGATTATGATCGTCCCGCCAATCGCGCCGTTCGCTGCAACCGCTCGCTTCAGATTGGAGGCCGCGATCGTCTGATAGCGGGAGTCGATTGTCAGCACCACGTTGGCCCCTACCCTCGGCTCTTTCATTACACTCCTCGCCGTAACCAGGTCTTTTCCCTTGGCATCGTGAGCCAGAATAAACCAGCCGGGAGTGCCCATCAGAACGGAACTCATTTGAGCCTCGACGCCTTCTGTGCCCTCGCCGTCAGGGTTCACGAGTCCGACCACGTGACAGGCAGCGGCCCCGAGAGGATAGATGCGTCGTGTGTCGTCAATCAAGTCCACGCCGCCGAGCTTCGCCTGACGCAGTCTGGCTTCGGCCTCTGGAGGTATCTTGGAGGCTATGGAAACGTAACCCGTCTTTCTCTTGAGCTGCTTGAGTATCTTTCCGTAAGGAACGCCGAGCACAGAACTCAGCTCTCTGGCGGTGGAAGTCTTGTCCTTTATCTGAAAGGGGTAGGCGCAGACCGAAGAAGTCTTGATGTCCTGAGCCAGGATCTCGCCATTCCTGTCATAGATGGTACCCCTCACTCCGCTCAACGGAACGCGTCTGTTTTGCTGGACGATTGCTTTTTTCTCGTACGAGGGATGACTGAAGATCTGAACCTGAAGCAGTCTGATCATGAAGATGAGCCATACGACCAGGCAAGCGAGAGCAATGTGCTTGATTCTTTGCCTGGGATCATACGTTCTCATGTCTGATGTTCCGGTGTTCTATGGCTGCTCTGATCTCTGCGCGCGCGCCATGGCCGTCGTCACGAAAAAGTCGAATACCTGCCTCTGAATCTGTTCGAGCGAGGAGAGCCGCGCAGGAGCGTACGGCTGTTCGGAAAAGAGGCCCGAGCTTTCCGATAGCAAAACGACTTGGTCAATGTCGGCCGCTCTGAGCCCAATGCTAGAGGCATCGGTGTCCGAGAGCGCCAGCATCATTTTCTCACGAATGACGGCCCGGGTTTCAGTTACCTGCGCGCGGAGATTCTCCACCGCGTCCCTCTTCTTCTGCAAGTCCGAGAGAAGCTGATCCATGTATATGTTCTCCCAGGCAAAGAGGAAGGCCAGAGAAAAGGCTGTCGTGAACCAGAGCACCCTCCTGAGGGCATCTCTGCGCTGCGGCGGAAACGTGCTCCATCCCGATCGTTGGGGCGGTGATCTCCTCAAGAACCTGGTCATCCTACGACCTCCTGGCTGCTCTCAGCAGAGCGCTCCTGGACCTCGGGTTTTCCGTGACTTCATCTATTCCCGGCCTCAAGGGTTTACGCGTGAGAATCTCAAGCCGGTCTTCTGCACCGTCAGCAAAGGGCACCGTTTCGCGCATGAACTGCTTCACGATCCTGTCTTCACCTGAGTGATACGAGATCACGCATAGCCTGCCCTGGGGGCAGAGGAGAGAAGAGCAGAGCCTTAGCCCTTCGCGCAAGGTGTCAAGCTCGTCGTTGACGACTATCCTGAGTGACTGGAACAATCTTGCAAGCGATCCCTGCGGGTTTCGGGGAGAGATGGCCTTTCGCACGGCCGAAACGAGATGGGAAGTCGTCAGAATGGGTTGCCTTCTTCTGAACTCTACTATCGACCGTGCAAGTCTCTTGGCGTTCCGTACATCACCGTACACCCTGAAAATCTCCACCAACCGCTTCTCCTCTATTGTGTTCAAGAGTTGAGCGGCGGTCGTTCCCCTCGCGGGGTCGAATCGCATGTCAAGCGGTGACTCCTTCTGAAAGCTGAACCCCCTCTCGGAGCCGAGCTGGAAGGAGGAAATCCCTAAGTCGAACAGTATGCCGCTGACAGAACTGAGAGACAATTCTGCCAGCGTGTCTGGCAACTCTCGGAAGTCTCGATTGAAAAGCAAAGCTCGTTCACCAAACGCTTTGAGATTCTCGGTGGCGACAAGGAAGGAAACTTCGTCCTTGTCCAAGCCCACGAGCCTGCCCTGGTGAGAGAGCTTCCCCAGAATCGCGGCGGCGTGCCCTCCGCAACCCAGAGTGCAGTCTACATAGATGCCTTCCGGGTCGTGAACGAGCAGCGACAAAACCTCACGCACCATGACAGGTGCGTGGAGCTGCCGCTTTCCAGGTTGGCTTTGGGGCATTTTGTCATATGGTTGCAGGTATAGTTCGTGATCGAGACGACCGAGAAGCGCCGGACCCGGCTAGGTAGAAGTCCAGCGCCCTTACAGCCTCGTGTTTGCTCTCATAGATGTCCAGCCCGTCATCACAGCCCACGGCCTTGAAGATGTTGAAGACATAGTCACTCATACCGCAAAGGGTCACATGACAACCACACAGTGACAACCTTCTGAGTGCAGAGGCAAAGGAGGGAAGGCATCTGTAGTCGGCGTGCTTGAGCCTTGAGAAGTCAATTACGATAGCGGACTTCCCTGATGTGAAGAGCCTTGCGAGACGGCCTGTCAGAACTTCGACGTTCCTAACAGAAAGCCTTCCCTCCAAAACTATGGCTGCTAGAGCCCCGGCCTCTTGCACTCGTGTCCTCGAAGTGGATTTGTTGTGTCCCGGATTCTTCTCAGTCACTCGCGTCTTCTCTCGGAACTAAGACCTTCTCGGCGGCTTCCTCGAAGGTCACGTTGCCGTCGGTCATATACTTCTTGTAGACTTTAGGATTCCAGATTTCTATTCTCTCCCCCACACCCAAGAACCACACTTCCTTGTCGAACTTGGTTTCATCAAGCAATTCCTGCGGGATCGTGATACGCCCCTGCTTGTCAGGTTTCACGTTGTACGCCCTCTGGAAGAACAGCCTGGCGAACCTTCTCGTGTCCGCCTTCCAAAAAGGCAGCCTCTTTATTTTCCTTTGCACCCTCTCCCACTCTCTCCTCGGATAGAGAAAAAGGCAGCCGTCTAATCCCCTCATGACCGTGAACTCTTTCTGCTGACTCTTTGGGAGCATCTCCCTCAGCGTCGCGGGTATGCTCAGTCTGCCCTTTTGGTCTATCGTGTGCGCGAACGTTCCCTGAAACGCAATTTCCATAAGACACCACAATTAGGGTTATATCACCTCAGATCACCACTCTTCACCACTGCCGCATCATAGCCAGACGCGCTCTTACTGTCAACAAAAAAAATCAGCAGATAGGAAATTTCTTTTCCCCGGGACTTAACGCCCCTTTAACGTGGTTTTGCAAGGGGTTAGGAGAGGCAGGAGCATGTCTGGAGGCTCCGGCGGAGCCGGCTCTTTTAGATTCGCTTGCTACCCCCAGCGCGTCAAGCAACTGAGCAAGCGTTTTCGCTAACTCACGTCTCTCGTACGGTACGAGTAATCTCTTGTCAACTATGCCATTGAGGGGCAGTCTAGATTCGTGAGCTACAAAGAATGAGGATATCGCATTTGATATTTGCAGTGGGTCTGAAGGCGAGCAGACGGTCCCTGCCTCGAGCTCTCTGACGAATCTGGAAGCTGCGCCTTCGGGCACGAGAGCGAGGACGGGGCGCCCCGACGCACCATACTCGAAAACCTTGGCAGGGTAGATCAGCGCCCCGCGCGGGCTCTCGTCTTCTATGAGCAGGAGCACGTGGGAGCTGCGCTGCAGGCGCACACATTCTCGGTGAGGCAACGCGTCCTGAAACGTGACCACGTCGAAGAGGTTCAACTTCCTGACCTTGAGCTCGTTTTCCCTGTCGCGGGGGCCGACGAAGAGCACTTTCATCTTGGACTTCGCGTCCGGCCTCCTCTCGAGAAAAAGCCTCAAACCTTCAAGAAAACCGAATACGTTTCGTCTGCCCGTGAGGATGCCGGTGTGACTGATGGTGAATTCATCTCTCAAAGCGACTCTTCCTGTGAAATCATCGGGGTCGAAGCCGTTTGTGATGACGAAGAATTTCTGGGGCTCAAGGCGTGGATACTTGTTCAGGAAGTCTCGCACCATCTCCTCGCTTGTACACACCACACGGTCTGCGTTCTTGAGCACCGCGGCCTCGAGGAAGCGATGAAGTCTGAGATGAAGGCGCGTGGGCGGAGAAAAGGTCAGCCTCTCGGTCCAGGGATCGCGAAAATCTGCAACCCACGGTTTCCCGCACAAACGTTTTGTTAAGAGCGCGGCGACGTGAGAACTGTCAGGAGAAGAGGTGGAGTAGACGACCGAAACGGGGCGCTTTCTCATGTATCGCAGAGCACCGTTTATGGCAAAAGGCACCCAGCCGGCGTACTGATCCGGAACCAGAAAGAAGCTCGACAGCTTCCGCAGAAACGAGAACAGGGCGCCGGACCTCTGTCCTCCCCCACCCCGGCTTCCGCCCCCAGGAAGAAACCCGAGGAGATAGAACATGGACATGGAGGAAGTTCTTAAGACGTCAACGTCCGACGGAACATCTTCCTCCAAGGTGGCGTCTCTCACCCAGTAGGCGCCTTCGTTCACCGTCACAACGACCGGGGTCCAGCCAAAAGACGGAAGATACTTGACGAACTTGGACGTTCTTTGTACGCCTCCTCCGCCAAGAGGCGGAAAAAAGTAAGCGAACATGAGTACCCTATTTCTTGCCTTGGGCTTGCCGTGTTCTTCAGCTTTGTTGACGGTGTTCATCTCGCTCTTCTCTCTCATGTGCTAAGAACGATTCCCACGGGTTATTAGATTAACATACGCTTTCAGGTCGCTGACTTTGGGGATAAGCACATCAGCAGGCTTCATGCGCGTTATGCGCAGGAACTCAACGAGCATGACCACAGTGCCCGCGCAATAGGCGAACGTCGAGGCTGCCGAGGCGCCAGAGATACCCCAGACCGGTATCAAGAGGAAGTTCAACGGCACGTTTATCAAGAGCGTCATCATGGCCGCGAATGAGTTCGTGAGTTGCTTTCCTCTGCCAACAAAGTCATTTGCGAGCACTCCTCCCAGACTCAGAAAAGCAGTTCCCGGAAGCAAGACGATCAGAGGCGTCACAGACGTTAGATACTCGCTGCCAAACGCGAGTCTCACGATTGATCTACCGAGGAGGGCCACGCAACCCGCCGCGATAACGCATATCAGCAGCGTGTGCCGGCACGCAGACGCCGTGAGGAGATCCCTCGCCCGTGAGTCCTCGGACGCGCTCTTGAACATCACTGCCGGCGCGAGCGAACTGGGGACGTTCCAGAGCAACTCGGCGATCAGAACTGCTATCGCGTATTGTCCCACCGCTGCGGCTCCCATGAAGTAGCTCAGAATAAACATATCAATACGGTAATACAGAAAAGACGCTATGCGCGAAAGATATCCCTTGATTCCAAACGACACCGAAGCCCTGAGGACTCCGGGCTCGAGAGCGAACCTGGCAGGCGCGATCCTGGTCACGATAAAATACGATACCGCTGCCGTCCCTGCAAAACTGCCGACCCACGACAGTATGGCACCGTTCAACCTGAGACCAACAACCAGAATCAAGAGAACGGCCAGCAGCAACTGAAGCGCGTTCCTTCCAGCAGACAGTATGTTGAAGTGTTTTATCCGATCAGAGCCTATCAAGAAGTAGAAATAGTAGTCGGACAGATTGTAAAGAGGTATCGAGACGAAAGCCATCATCAGCGCACCGACTGGCACGTGTGTGAGTCCAGGTACTTTGAAGAGGTTGACGATTAGACACGCAACGACGAACCCCGCAGACCCCATCACGGCGGCAAAACCGAGTGAGACAGAGGCAATCTGACTGGGAGAAAATATCTTCTTTCCAAGAAAATAGACGGCGGAAAGTCCGAGCCCGCAGTTCACCAGGAGAGCGGCGACGAGCGAGGCGGCCATGCAAAGGCTGTACAGACCCTGCCCTTCGGGTCCCAGCCATCTTGCTATGACCACGCTGAAAACCGCCCCGGCCGCAAGTGAGAAAATCCTCGAGACAAAGGTTCTTACGCTATCCCTCGCGGCTTCCAGGAGCGGACTCCTTCCGATGATACTGCTTCGAGCCGACTACTATTCGTACCCCGTCGCAGCACTTCTCAGCTTCCTAGCAAACTTGAAAACGCCGGACTCACTGACAAACAGGGAATAGAAATATTCCCTGCCCCCAAACGATTCTTTGAAGTACCGGATGCCTTGCAGATTCCCGCTTCCGCCGAAATTGAAGACAGTGTAACCCTTGTCGCAAGCGTCTTTCAGAATCTCGGAATACAACAGATGGCTTGCTCGCACATTCCTTCCTTCGGCATTCTGACCACTCAGCCATGCCATCAGGGTGTCCTTGAAATAGAAAACCAGTACCGCACATACCGGCACCCCCTTCAAAGTCCCGACCCAGATCTGTGCCCGCTCACGCATCAGATCTGCTATCTGGCAAACGAGGCGCTCCGGATAGACCTTCCTTGTGCCCCATTCTGCCGCTTGCCTCTTGTACAGGGAGTGAAGTATGGCGGCACCTTCTTCGCCTTGCCTCTTCACAATTTCCACACCGTTGCGGAGTGCTTTTCGCGCGCAGGTTCTCGTTTCCTTGTCGAACGACGAATCCCACAGTCTTCTGAATCCCTCGCCGAGGTCAACCAGGTGAGTGGAAACCCTCGTGCGTCGTCCGTGGTGAGGAAAGGCGCTCTGAACGGTTCTTTCAAGAGGCACCGGCGTGTTGTAAAGCACACAGCAAAAAGAGAAAGGGAAAACGTCTCTCGTAACTCCCTGTAGAGCGGCGCCGACAAAAGGGGCCACCTCTTCTTCGAGGCCGTCGATTACTATGGGGCCGCCGTAGGTGCCGAAGGGCATGGAGAGATACGTGGAAAAGAGAAGATTTCTGCTGTGCGCAAACGGCATGCCTGCGACGTATCTACCGTCTTGGTCTTCGATCACTATGTACTTGACGCCCAGATCCCTGTAGGTCTCTCTGAGAACCAGCGCCCACTCTCTGGTGTGAAAAACGGTGGCGCCCGAGGAGGTTGAGAGGAGCCGTTCCCACTTCTCCTTTGAGACTTCGTTTCTGAGGGAGGGCGTGAGCTCTATCACGTCTGGCACTACCTGATGACGGCGACCTTCTTGATGGAACTGGTGTTGTTTGCCTCAAGTCGCAACAAATACAAACCCGTGGGGACGGCACGGCCGCTTGCGTCCGTTCCGTCCCAGGCCTTTTCTCCATTCCTAACAGTACCCAGACTCCTGAGCAGACGACCGGAAAGATCATGTACGGAACCCTGAACAGGAAAAGGCAGTCCGTCAAGACGAATGTCCTGGTGGCCACTTGGAGGCCTAAAGGGATTCGGGTAGACGTGCGCATCTTCGAGACTTTTCTCCTCAGCGGGGTTCCACGCCTTTAGAACTGACATGCCTCTTGGCGTACTAAACCATACTTCCCCCCTGACCGCATCGACGGCAGTGCAAAGAACCTCGTTGTCAGCAAGACCCGAGGAAGTGTAGGTAAAAGTAGCCGCGATTTCTCCAGAGGGGGCTATTCTCGCGACGCCGCCACTGGTTGCCACCCAGACGTTTCCGAACGGATCGCTCGCGACGGCATTGACCGTTGAGGAAACAGGCGCCAGGTCAGATGCACCGTAGTTTCTAAACCAAAGTGTGTCCCTGAAGACGGTCACACCCTTCTGAGTTCCGATGTAGGCCTTGTCCCCTACGACCACCGCCGACGTCACACTCGGACTCAGCAAACCTTGATCTGTTGAGAAATGTCTCCAAACGTCGTCCGATTCCCCCACTGTTCCCACGTCGTCCCAGAAATCGACACCTGACAACATGTGGCCAACCCAGCGCCGCCGGGAGTCAACTGGAGCGACGACTTCGACACTGTTGGAAGCGAGCTTGCCCACGGACGCAGTGATGTTCCGTTGTGACGAGCTCGAGGGGTCGAGCGCGTATATGCCTTGACCCTCGCTGGAGAACCATACGATGCCGGAAGCGTCTTCCGTAATGTCCTTGGAGTTGTTGAAGTAGTAGTTGGCCCAGACCTCGGTGCCATCCATGAAATCAAGTCTGTCGGCCCCGCAGGTAATGTGGCAACAGTGACCGAACCAAACCGTTCCAGAGGCAGAAGCAAACACGGAGAAAAGACTCCTGTCCTGAAAGCCCCCGCCCGTCGTCGAGTTGTCATAGAGCTTCCACTCGAGTCCATCGAATCTGAGGGCAGCAGGGTTTGTGCGTACGGCGACCCAGACGTTCTCATCTTGAGCCACAGAAAGGTCTTCCGCGTAGCTGTATTGCGGGCCCGGAGGCGTGAATCGCTGCCACTCTACACCATCGTAGGACACGAGGCCTTCGGAAGTTGCACACCACAGTTTGCCTGCGCCGTCGGAAGTCAGGTGTCTGAACGAGCCCGTAACGGATGACGGAGTCACGTTGAGCCATGTAGCGGTTTCCCACACGAAGATTCCTGAAGGACCTCCCGCCGCGTAGAGCTTCCCTCCCATCTCTTTGAAAGCCTCCGGCGACCACGTGACGGCCCCTCCCTTTCTGACCCATGCACTGCCGTCGTACTCGTAGGTGCCGTAAGTAAACGCGTCCTCCTGGATCCCAACCCAGGCTCTTCTACCAAGAAGACCCACACAGAGCACGTTGAGACCTCCTAACCCATTGTTTAGGGCCTGCCAGGTCCACACTCCGCCGGATCTTACCCCTCGACCTACCCCTCCGCCCGTCGCACACCACACCGTGTCAGTCATCGCCAAAACGTCATTGATGACGTCGCCTGGGATTCCTCCGCCTGTGTTGGCCGTGTTGAAGGTGGCTACAAGTGAGTTCCCCTGAAACAGGGCCAGCCCCAGACCGGTACCCGCCCACAGCAGATTCCCCGAGGAACTCAAAGCGAGAATACTGTTAGACGGTAGCGGGGTGATTACTTCTGTAAAAAGGGTCCATTGTCCCTGATAGAGAAGACTGAGGCCGAAGCCCCGCGTGCCGAACCATACGAACTGTCCGCCGCTCACGGCCGTGCAGGAGAGATCATTATTCACGAGCGTCCCCGGTTTGTTTCTTACTATCTTTGTGAACTGCTCGCTGCCGGGTTCAAACTCCACGGCACCTCCGCTGGAGGCGCACCACACGTTTGTTCCGTCAAAGTGGACCCAAGCGAGATCGGCTGAGTTCACCTGCGTCGTCCAATCACCGACTTCCGCTTTACAGACCTGAGCCATGGCCGCAACAGAGAGCACGCAAGCCAACAACGCCAGAAGAGCATTTCTCTGTAGTTGACTTCGCTCCGTCATCGGGGTCAACTGTTTCGGTTTTCTCATTAGGCGAAACATCAAGTTCTCCTCCACTTTTCCATTATCGGCAATAGCCTCGACGTACTTGCTGTCCACGAACCATACCCGTCCTGTGCTTCCGGCCCTAAATGCATGTGGTTCAGTCGAGGCAAAAGCCGATTCTAGGGAAGCCGGCGTCTTCGAAAGGCGCACCTCGCCATGGTCTTGATGTCCAGGGACATTGACCAGTTGGCGAGGTATTCGTCGTCCTTGCTGTCTCTCTCTTCTGGGTCGTCCGTGAGCTTCCACAGTCCAAAAATTCCCGGCTTCCCGAAGGTCTCCGACCGCGTCTCCTGCTTTTCGCGCTCGGGGCGGGGTCTCACTCCAACAAGTGCGAGCCGGCCCGCGAGAACGCCGAGCAACATGGGTACAGCACAAAGCCCTCTTGCTTCACCAATTGCCTCTTTGGACTTGCGAGACGCGGAAGCTCCCTCGCAATTCAGGAAAAGGACTGTCACGGTCTCTCCATGCTCTCCCAATATTTCTTGCTTGACAAAGACAGGCCTTATCCGCCTGCCGGCAAGGTAAACAGCCATCAACAGCATTGGTATGCCAAGCACTGTCAGGGTGAGCAAGGCCGGGATGAACTCAGCCAGTCTCTTCTTGAGGCCGCCTGGTGCGGCTCTTCTCTTGAGCGAAACGAATCCCAGACCTCCCATCTCTTCTATCCTGTCGCCCTCTCTCAGGACTGCACCCAGCTCTGTCGCCAGGGCGACGCCCAGACCGCCGCTTCGAAGTTCAGGGAGCGTCGGCCACATCGCCTCGATGCGCGGAGGAACATCGGCAAGCACGATTTCGCCTGCCCTCTGTATGTGTGCGGCTTCGCGTATTCTCTCTGACATCTCCGAGACACTGACCGGCTCTCCCAGAGACCAGGCCCTCGTGTCAAGAAACCCTGCCAGTTCGAGACCATCCCGTGCGCCTTTGAGGACGGCGCTCTTTGCCTTTTGGGCAGGCGATCCGGAACCTACTATCAAGATTCTCCGAACGTTGACTTTCGTCAGGGTAAGTCTCCTCTGGATGACCCAGAAGAGGAATCTCTCCACGGTCAGAACAAGGATGGAGATCGGCAGAAACATCAAGACAGCCGCCCTGGAGTATATCTTGACGTACAAGAGAAACGTGCTGGCCATAAGAACGATGCTTGTAAGCACCATGGCCTTGGATACGTCAAACAGAAGGTCAATCCAGTCGGCAACCTTGCGTCTGCCGTACAATCCAACGTAGGCCGCAGAACCAACGCCCACGATTACTGCCAGCGCCATGAAACTCCCATACACTTCAAAGGAAGGAGTGGGCTTCTTCAAGAGGAAACCCAGGTTGGCTCTTGCAAGATAGGAAAGGTAAAACGCGAGAGAGACGGCGCCGGCGTCGACGACGAGAAGCACAATTCTGGAAACCAATTCCCTGTTTCTCTTCATCAGGTAAATGAAGAGACTCCACTTCTCAGAGAATCTAAGCCAGCTCTCCAGGTGCGCTCTCTTTGCCTTGCCGAACCTGGCCTCGGCACTCTGCCTCCTGTAATGGTGCACAAGCTCACTCGACGGAAAATAGTAGACCTTCCAGCCGAGAGTCCTCATCCTGTAACACCAATCAACGTCCTCGAAATAGAGAAAAAATCTCTCGTCCATGGGCCCTACTTCAGATATGGCAGCTTTCCTGACCATCATTGCAGCGCCCATGACCCAATCCACCTCACGAGTAGAGTTGTGATCCCACTCCTGCATCAGGTGGCGCTTCACGGAAGCACTGTTCTTGAACATCTTGCCGAGGAAGGTGCGCCGCAGCAGAATGGTCTTCATCGTGTAGAATCTGCGGCACGAAAGCTGAGTAGTGCCGTCCGGATTCACGAGTTTGGGCCCAACAATACCGGCGTCGGGATACTCCCTCATGAACCCGACGAGCTCATCCAGCGAACCTTCCTTGGCGACCGTGTCGGGGTTCACCACGAATACGAACTCGGAGTTCGAGACGCCGACGCCTTGATTGACCGCCTTGGCGTAACCCACGTTTCTCTCATTCTCTATCAGCTTGGCATCGGGAAAGTACTGTTTCAGGATTTCGGCAGCGCCTCTGCCCTTCGAATTGTCGATCAGAACCAGGTCGATACTGGCGGAAGAAGCGGCTTTCTTGAGGGATTCCAGGCATGCAGGCAGGAAATTTTCGGTTCTG
>Ga0315274_10009173_pt1 | contig 14321 bp, 10 predicted proteins | sample YL17G02_20_MG_FD_203700 | JGI IMG/M metagenome (GOLD analysis project Ga0315274, IMG submission 203700) | Sediment microbial communities from Yellowstone Lake, YNP, Wyoming, USA - YL17G02_20 | ecosystem: Environmental > Aquatic > Freshwater > Lake > Sediment | place: USA: Wyoming | collected... | reverse complement strand
TGAAGATGTTCAACGGACGGCGCAGGCGAACATATGAGTGAAGCGCACGGTGGGATACCCGTCCTGCTTTGGCGAAGTCCGTTCCATAAGTGCCGGAGCCGAAGTTCTGCTAGACAAACGGCGGCTCTTTTTGTCATAATTATATAGTCGGCGGTGCGGTACACGTTCTCACCGAGCGGTAGTCGGTTCGAACGACAGGGTCGCATTGAGGTGTGCACAATGAAGAGTATGAATATGTCTGAGGAATTGCGACAGGTATTCGCAGGGTATAAGGGGCGTCGCGAAGAGCTGATACGTATCCTTCAGGACGTTCAAGGAAAGTGTGGTTATCTCCCTCAAGAGGCGTTGACAGCTATTAGCGAGTTCGTCAATGTTCCCGAGAGTATCGTGTTTGGCGTTGCAACGTTTTACGCGCAGTTCTATTTGACGCGGCAGGGCAAACATAGAATTAAGGTGTGCCGTGGAACAGCGTGCCACGTACGGGGAAGCACTAGAGTCATGCAGACAGCGAAGCGCGTGCTCGGGATCAAACCGGGTGAGACAACGCCAGATTACCAGTTCAGTCTCGAACGGGTCGCATGTTTCGGGTCGTGCGCTCTTGCCCCCGTCATTGTGGTTGACAACAAAGTATATGGGCGCATGACGCCGCAGAGAGCTGAGCAGATACTGAGAGAGTTGGTGGAGGATTCACGTGAAGAGCCGTCAGAGGAGAGCGATGCCGGTCCCAATTAAGAATGCGGCGAACGGACATCTCGTCCTGGTCTGTCAAGGGACCAGTTGTTTGTCGGGTGGTTCAGATAAGATCCTTGCTGCGTTCAGTGCCGAGGTCCAACGGCTCGGGCTATTCGACCTAAAAGTGGATTTCACGGGGTGCCACGGATTTTGCCAGCAAGGACCTATCGTAGTGGTGGAACCCGAAGGTATCTTCTATACCAGGGTGGCGCCTACGGACGTTCAGGAAATCGCTGAACAGCATTTGCGCAATGGCAAGTGGGTCGAGCGGCTTTTCTACCAAGATCCAGTCACGAACCGTTCCATACCGTTTTACAAAGACATTGAGTTCTACAAGAAACAACACAGAATCGTTCTGCGAAATTGTGGGAAGATCAATCCAGAGCGCATTGAGGACTACCTCGCTCGAGACGGCTACGAAGCGCTGCGCAAGGCGCTTCTTGAAATGGAGCCGCATCACGTCATCGAGGAGGTTAAACGCTCCGGGTTGCGAGGACGGGGTGGCGCTGGCTTTCCGACAGGCGTAAAGTGGGAGCTCTGCGCGCGCTCACACGGTAGTCCTAAATACGTCATATGCAACGCTGATGAGGGAGACCCGGGCGCTTTCATGGACAGAAGCATCATGGAGGCTGACCCTCACGCCGTCCTTGAAGGGTTGATTATCGCTGGTTATGCGATAGGTGCCCAGCACGGCTACATCTATGTACGCGCCGAATATCCGGTCGCGGTGAAACGCCTCTCCGTGGCAGTCGAGGAAGCCCGCTCGCGGGGCTTTCTGGGCAGAAACGTGCTTATGACTGACTTCTCGTTAGATGTGTCCATCAAAGAGGGCGCAGGAGCCTTTGTGTGCGGCGAGGAGACAGCGCTCATGTCCTCGATAGAAGGCAAGCGAGGAATGCCGCGTCCCAGACCACCGTTTCCTGCACAAGCTGGGCTCTGGGGACGACCAACCAACATAAACAACGTGGAAACGCTTGCCACCGTCCCGCAGATAATCGTGAACGGCGCAGCGTGGTTTACGAAAATCGGTACCCCGCAGAGTCCCGGGACGAAGGTGTTTGCTCTCACAGGCAAGGTGGCAAACTGTGGGCTCGTGGAAGTCCCGATGGGAACCCCGCTGTACGAAGTCATATTTGGCGTTGGCGGTGGCATCATGCACGGCAAGCGTTTCAAAGCAGTTCAGACGGGCGGGCCATCAGGAGGCTGCTTGCCGGTTGATCTGCTCGGTCTCCCCGTGGACTACGAATCGCTCGCTGGGGCGGGCTCGATCATGGGCTCGGGCGGGATGATCGTGCTTGATGAAGACACATGCGTGGTTGACCTCGCACGGTATTTCGTCGAGTTCACTCAGAGCGAATCGTGCGGAAAGTGCGTCCCGTGTCGCCTGGGCACGCGACAAATGCTGAGTATACTCAAGGATATAACTGCAGGCAGGGGACAACCGCAGGACATTGAGCTTCTTGTGGAGATAGCTGAAGCGGTAAAGCAAGGTTCACTGTGCGGGCTTGGTCAGACCGCGCCGAACCCTGTGCTTACGACCATCAGGTACTTTCGCCACGAGTACGACGCGCATATTCGGCTCAGAAAATGTTTCGCCGCTGTCTGTCGTGAGCTTGTAATAGCTCCGTGCCGGCATACGTGCCCCGCCCAAGTGGATGTACCCCGCTATATCCGCCACATCCATAGAGGGGAGTTCGATAGAGCGCTGGCGGTGGTGCGGGAGAAGATACCGTTCCCGTCGGTCTGCGGGCGCATTTGCGTCCATCTGTGTGAAACTAGATGCCGCCGCGCTTTACTCGATGATCCGTTAGCCGTGCGGGCGCTCAAACGGCTCGCCGCCGAACAGAGCAGACTGGGACTAGCCCTCGTCCCAGTCGCGTCAACGGGCAAGCGCGTAGCAGTGGTCGGCTCTGGTCCTGCGGGACTGACAGCAGCGTACTACCTAGCGCGGCGAGGTCATAGCGTCACGGTTTTCGAGTGCTTGCCGCGACTTGGGGGAATGATGTTAGCGGGCATTCCCCGGTTCCGGTTGCCTCAGGATGTCCTAGAGGACGAAATTGCAGACATTCAAAGAGCAGGGTTTGAGATCCGGACAAATACCAAAGTGGACTCGCTCGACCGGCTCCTTTCCGATGGTTACCACGCGGTTTTTGTCGCAGTAGGCGCGCATAGGGCGCAACGCATGCTAATCCCGGGAGAGGACGGCGAGGGCGTAACTGACTGCATCACGTTCCTTCGTCAGACGAATTTGGGTACGGGGAGACGCTTGTCGGGGCGTGTTGCTGTGATCGGCGGGGGTAACGCCGCGTTAGATGCCGCGCGCGTTGCTCTCCGTCAAGGGGCTGCAGAGGTCATCCTGTTGTATCGGCGCACACGTGCCCAGATGCCAGCTTCTGACGAGGAGATAGACGACGCGTTCTCGGAAGAGGTGAAACCGGAGTTCCTTGTAGCTCCGATGCGGATTGACCGCAGTGATGGGAAGTTAGCCGTTACCTGCCGTCGTATGAAGCTCGGAAGAATTGACTCCTCAGGCAGACCGTCGCCGGAGCCGATTGAGGGAAGCGATTTTGTGCTCCACGTCGACACAATCATTACCGCGATCGGGCAAACACCTGACATTGACAAGGGCATCGGGTTGGAGCGCGACGCCCGCGGCTTGATTCGCGTGAACCCGGAAACAATGATGACGTCGCGGGAGGGCGTGTTCGCTGGTGGAGATGCCGTTACGGGGCCCTCTTACGTGATAGACGCGATCAGCTCAGGCAGACAAGCAGCATCGCAAATTGATTTATTCCTGGGCGGAACAGGTAACATAGAGGAAGTGTTTGCGCCCGTCGAGGAACCGATAGCCAGGCAAATGCGCGAAGAGGAAGGCGAACGACGGCGGGTTCAAATTCCGAAGCTCCCTAAAGGCTCCCGCATTGCCTCCATGGACGAAGTGGAACTCGGATATTCTCCAGAAATGGGTATAGAGGAAGCTGATAGATGTCTGCAATGTGATCTCGAGGAACTGGAAGAAGAGGAGTAGCGTTCCGAACGAGAATTGAGCAACGAAAATGGATGTACTCACCCTCACAATTGATGGCAAGAAGATCAGGTGCGAGACTGGCAAGACTATCCTCGAGGCTGCACTCGACGCCGGTATATATATACCGAACCTGTGTTACCATCCTCTGCTTGAACCGTACGGCGCGTGCCGGATGTGTATCGTCGAGGTTGAAGGGATGCGCGGGTTGCCGACAGCATGCACGACGCGCGCCACTCAAGGTATGGTGGTTCGTACAGACAGCCCCCAGATTCATCAGGTGCGACATCTCACTGCGGAACTGCTCATCTCGGACCATTTCGCAGATTGTTTGGTATGCAGCTCGAACCAGCGATGCGAGTTGCAGCGCGTGACTGCCCACCTTGGTATAGACCGAACTCGACTCAAGCGAATGGTGCGCCAAGCGCGCATTGATGATAGCAACCCGTTTTTCGTTCGAGACCCGTCGAAATGCATTCTGTGCAGCAGATGTGTTCGCATGTGTCAGGAGGTGCGGGGTGTTGGTGCGATAGATATGGCGTTCCGGGGGTATGCGACGACGGTCAGCGCCGCAGGTAACGTTCCTATTGCAGAGTCGGTCTGCGAATCGTGTGGCGCGTGTGTTGACGCGTGCCCGACAGGGGCGCTTATCGCCCGATCGGAAGCGCTGCCCCCGACATCGGAAGTAGTGACAACGTGTCCGTACTGCGGATGCGGCTGCACTATCGTTCTCGGCATCCGTCGCGGCGAACTCGTTCGTGTGAAAGGAGATGCCATAAACCCCGTGAGTCGCGGACTGCTTTGCGTAAAAGGGAGGTTCGGGTTTGATTTCCTGAAATCGCGCGACCGGTTGACCGCTCCCCTCATCAAACGGAATGGCGAGTTTCAGAAAGCGACATGGGACGAGGCGCTCCGTCTCGTCGCTCGACGGTTCGCGGAGATCAAGAAGGCGCACGGGCCTGACAGTCTCGGCGGTCTATCTTCGGCAAAGTGCACCAACGAGGAAAATTATCTCTTCCAGAAATTCGTGCGAACCGTTTTCGGCACGAACAACGTTGACCATTGCGCCCGGCTTTGCCATGCGTCAACCATAGCTGGACTCGCGCGCGCTTTCGGAAGCGGCGCGATGACGAACTCCATCAACGAGATAGAGTACGCAGACGTTATCCTTGTGATCGGTTCAAACACGACTGAAGCGCATCCGAACATCGCATTGCGGATCAAAGCGGCAGTTATGAAACATGGCGCGAAACTTATCGTTGCAGACCCGCGCCGTATACACCTCGTCCGGTTCGCTGAGATCCATCTGAGACAGAAACCCGGCACCGATGTCGCGCTGATCAACGCGATGATGAACGTGATCATCGCAGAGAAGCTCCTCGATGAGGAGTTTATACGCGACCGGACGGAAGGATTCGAAGAAGCGCGACCGGTAATCGAACAGTACACACCGGAAGTCGCTGAGAAGATAACTGGCGTTCCAGCGCAAGATATTCGCCGAGCTGCCCGCCTATACGCAACCGCCGACCGAGGGTCAATCATTTACAGTATGGGGATCACCCAGCATACGACCGGGACTGATAACGTCCTGGCGCTCGCTAACCTTGCCATGATAACCGGCAACATCGGGAGAGAAAGTACCGGTGTCAATCCGCTGCGCGGACAGAACAACGTTCAGGGTGCGTGCGATATGGGAGCGTTGCCGAACCTCGTGCCCGGCTACCGGTCCGTGACCGATGACGCCGTTCGGGCAAAGCTCGAGAAAGCGTGGAACGTCGCCCTGCCCGCCGATGTGGGACTCACGGTGATCGAGATGATGCACGCTGCGGAAGAAAGTAAGCTCAAAGGGCTGTATATCATGGGCGAGAACCCGGCGCTCTCCGATCCAAATCTCAACCGGACACGACAAGCGCTCGAACATGTCGAGTTCCTCGTCGTACAGGACATCTTCCTGACCGAGACGGCTCAATATGCCCACGTCGTCCTGCCGACAGCGACTTTTGCAGAAAAGGACGGAACCTACGCCAACACAGAACGGCGCGTCCAGCGTGTCCGGAAAGCGCTCGATCCGCCCGGCGAAGCGCGTCAGGATTGGGAGATCATCTGCGATATCGCAACGCGGATGGGGTATCCCATGCGCTATGCCGATCCGGGTGCGATCATGGACGAGATCGCTACGGTGACGCCGATTTACGCTGGCATTTCGTACCACCGCCTCGAGCGCGACGGAATTCAGTGGCCGTGTCCTGATCCATCTCATCCCGGTACGTCGTACTTGCACAAGGACAAGTTCACACGAGGCAAAGGGAAGTTCCATCCGACACCGTACCGCGAGGCTGCCGAGTTGCCTGATGACGCGTATCCGTATATCTTGACAACGGGACGGTTGCTTGAACATTTCCATACCGGCACGCTGACGCGTCGTTCCGAAGGACTTGAGAGAATCCGCCCAAGCAGCACGATCGAGATCAATCCAGAAGACGCTGCTGCCGAAGGCATCTCAGACGGCGACATGGTCTATGTGAAATCGCGACGAGGCGAAGTTTTGGTGAAAGCGGTCGTCACAGACAGGTCACCGCAAGGTACCATGTTCATGCCGTTCCATTTCAAAGAAGCCGCGGCAAACATCCTCACCAACGACGCGCTCGATCCGATTGCGAAGATCCCCGAGTTCAAAGTCTGCGCTGTGCAGATTCGTAAAACGTAGGGGCGCACGGCGCTTTGCCCTCACGTGGACGAGGGTATTGCGCGGACCCTCCGAGCGGACGTGACAGAGCACGTCCCTCCAACCAAACTTGACGCAAACTCGGGATGATTCCACAAGTTGATCTCTTGCACTCGCATCGTTTCGCGGAGTATCATGACGACATGATTGAAGCGCCCAACATGCTCTTGATCGGGTCTGCCGGACGGAACGCGGGCAAGACCGAGCTTGCACGTTTGCTCATCAAGAAGTTCCGGCCGAACTACGAGATTGTCGCGGTTAAGGTGACAACGATTCAAGAGCCAGGCGGCGCATGCCCCCGAGGTGGAGAAGGCTGTGGCGCCTGCGTTTCATTGGACGAAGGGCACTGCATCACCCAGGAGACAGAGGTAGGACACAAAAAAGACACGCAGCGGCTGCTTGCCGCCGGGGCTCGCAACGTGTTCTGGGTGCGCGTGCTGAAAGCGTCCCTCGAGGAGGGAGCAGCAGCGCTATTCAAGCTCGTCGGTTCGGACGTTCTGATAATCTGCGAATCTAACAGCTTGCGTACCGTTGTTGAACCGGCAGTGTTCCTCATGGTACGCCATAGGGACACCAAGCGGTCCAAACGGTCCGCTCGAAACGTGCAGCGCCATGCAGACAGGATCGTGCTTTCTGACGGGGATCGGTTCGATATTGATCTCGATGATATAGACGTACTCAATGGCGAGTGGCTGATACGGCTCAACGCTACCGCTATCGTTCTCGCCGGAGGCAAAAGCGAACGTACGGGGCAGGACAAAGCCATGCTGTCAATCGGCGGACGTCCCATGATCGAGCACGTTATCGCCCAGCTCAAACCTCATTTCAAACAAATACTGCTCAGTGTGAACGCCCCCAACGACTATGCGTTCGTCAACGTTGAAACTGTTCCTGACAAGGTTCTGGGACAGGGTCCACTTATGGCTATCGCGTCAGTGCTCGAAGCATCCCCATACGACCGGAACTTCGTTGTAGCATGTGACATTCCCAACATAAACCTGACTGTCGTGCGAAAGATGATCCGCGACTCAGAGCGGTACGATGCCGTCATACCGATAACCGGCAAATCTCATATCGAACCGCTGTTCGCGGTCTATCGCAAGAGCATACTGGAACCTATGAAGACCACGCTCAACGCGGGTAAACGAAAGATCGCCGACACGTTTGAACTGTGCCGCATCAAATATATGGACATTAGAGACGCAACCTGGCTCAAAAACATCAATACTCAGGAAGAATACGAAGCATTCATCGCGCAAAGCGGTTTCACCATGAGTAGCACAAGGAGGGTAAATGAACCATGACAAGTCGAGAACGTGTGATCGCATCCGTACACCACAAGCAACCGGATAAAGTCCCTTACAACGTTGGGTTCACGCAGAAGGCGCACGCCAAGATGGTCGAGTACTATGGGGACATCGCTTTTGTCTCCAAGCTCGGCAACTGTCTCCTCGGTATCAGTTGTGAGGCACCTGATACATGGCAAGAACTACGACCTAACGTCTGGCAAGACCCGTTCGGCGTCCAATGGGACCGCAGCATAGATAAGGACATAGGCACGGTATGCAACTGTTTCGTAACGGCTCAAAACGTCAACGACTACGAGTTTCCCGACCCGGATGACCCCGCGCGGTATGCGACGTTTCACGACACCTTAGCACAGAAGGAAGACAAGTTCGTGCTTGCGGTTCTTGGGTTCAGCCTGTTTGAAAGGGCATGGACGCTCGCGGGGATGGAAAACCTGCTTGCTGCGATGGTCTCGGATAAGAGGTTTGTCAACACCTTGCTCGATAGAATTCTCGAGTTCAACCTGCGCGTTATCGAGAACGCATGCTCGACAGATATAGATGCGATGTGGTTCGGAGACGATTGGGGAATGCAGCGAGGCGTCATTATGGGACCGCACCTGTGGCGCGAGTTTATCAAGCCGCGTGTCAAACAGATGTACGATCTGGCGAAATCTAAGGGCAAGTTTGTCTGCATCCATTCCTGCGGCAAGGTGGATGCGCTTTTCCCGGATTTGATAGAGTGCGGTCTCGATATATTCAACCCGTTCCAGCCTGAGGTGATGGATGTGTTTGAGATGAAACAACGGTACGGCGACCGGTTGAGCTTCTACGGCGGGATCAGCACGCAACGGACGCTGCCTTGCGCGACCATCGCTCAGGTCAAAGACGAGGTCAAACAGTTATTGGATGTCGTCGGGAAAAACGGTGGGTACATCGCTGCGCCTGCTCACGAAATACCCGGCGATGCGAAACCTGAGAATGTCGCGGCGATGATCCAGGTGTTGCAGAACCAGTAAGGGCATGGGGAACGGGCTGTGATGCGTGATGCAGTCGGTAAAATCAAGGTGGCATGGGCGAAGACAAGCGCACACGTGTGGCGTGCCATCTATCTGATAGGCGTACTTTCTTTTCTGTTGCCGTTCGTCACGGTGAAAGGATGCGCGTCTTCGGAAGTCAGTACCTATCGCGGCTATGAGCTTATCGGCAAGGACTTTCAAGAGTTCAGAGATTTCGGATGGTATTTTCTGCTACCGATATGCATCGGATTAGCATTTTGGGGGCTGTCATTTGTCCCGCGACGCGGCGGTGAACTCCTTCAGGGGTTCATGAAAAGCTGGCGGCTCTTGTTCTCCTCGACCTCGTTTTGCGTGGTGTTTCTCTTTACCTTTCTGAAGTTCCTGTTCGACACTGTCAATCCGCTAGCTGGGTGGTATCTCGGTGTCACATGCTGGAGTTTGGTCTGGATTGCGGCTTTCGCCGCTGTGATCACCCACATCTACAGAATGACAAGTGCAAGTTCGCCGTCGCCCTCCGCCGTACCCCGACGATCTCTCCTGTTGCGTGTCGAGCACTATCTGCTAGCGCTGTTTGCTGTTGCTTACCCGATCTCATCCTTCATTAAAGTGTACGGGACCGCTGGCTGGGGCGAGCTTCCATGGACCTTGATCAGCCTATGGTTGTTCTCGATGCCCGCCGTCTTCGTCCTATATTTCGCAGCACACGGGCTGAAAAACGACGAACGATGGGCCGTCGTATGGAGCGCTTCGATCTCGTTCCTGCTGCTGATCCTTGGAATTGTAAGTAGCGCATGCGCTGTCACGTCCAACAACGTGCCATGGCTGCTGGTCATTTTGCCAGCATCCTGTCTTGTAGCGATAGCGCTTGCGAGCGCGCTGTCTGCGCTCAGGCAATGCTCCGTTGAGTTTTGGAAGAACAGAAAGGCGAACCGGAACATCGAGGGAATGTCATGAGACTATCCGGACCGGTGTTTGAAGAGTGTACTAACCCTGACAGATGGATGGGAGCGCTTAAAGGGCTCGGGTACAGCGCAGCGAGCTGTCCGCTGGACGGCAGTGAGCCTGATGATGTCAGTAGCGCGTTCGCCAAAGCTGCTCAAACAGCAGACGTTGTGATCGCCGAAGTCGGAGCGTGGAGCAACCCGCTCAGCCCGGATGAGAACGCACGTCGAACCTCACTCGCGCTATCCCAGAAACGGCTCGCTCTGGCGGATAAGATCGGCGCTCGATGCTGCGTCAATATCGCGGGGTCGCGCAGCGACAAATGGGACGGTCCGCATCCAGACAACCTCACCGACGAGACTTTCGACCTCATCATCGAGACTGTTCGATACATCATTGATGCGGTCAAACCGACTCGCACCTTTTACACGCTCGAACCGATGCCGTGGATGTATCCGGATTCAGCAGATTCTTACCTCGAGCTTATTCGCGCGATCGATCGAAAACAGTTTGCCGTTCATCTCGACCCGGTCAACCTTGTATCCAGCCCGCAACGGTTCCACGATAACGCGGCGCTCATCCGGGACTGCTTTGAGAAGCTCGGACCGTATATCAGAAGTTGTCATGCAAAGGACATTCGGTTGAGCAGCAAGCTGACGGTACATCTCGACGAAGTCCGACCGGGCACCGGCGGACTTGATTACCGCGTGTACCTGAAAGAGCTCAACAAGCTCGACCCCGATATGCCGCTCGTTCTTGAACATCTGGAGACACAAGAAGAATACAGGATCGCGGCGGACTACGTTCGATCTGTTGCTCGAGAGGCAGGAGTGCCTATCAGATGAACACCGGTTTCGAGGAACACGACCATGAACAATGAGGACGTGATCAAGAGCCCTGATACCGCACGGAAACACAGAGTCCCACCCGGTCAACGCATTACCGGCAGTTGGCCGGTGCTTCATTACGGCGAAGTGCCCTCGACAGGTATTTCTCGATGGACGTTCACGATTTCAGGTCTGGTAAACCGTCAACGAACGCTCAATTTCCAAGAATTCATGGCGCTGCCGCGCATGAAAGTGTTCTCGGACATTCATTGCGTGACCGGATGGTCGAAACTGAACAATCTGTGGGAAGGAGTGAGTACAAGCGTCATTAAACAGCTCGTTGACATACTCCCGGAAGCACGATTCGTCATGGTCAATGGAGCTGGCGGGTTCACAACGAACCTTTCCCTGGACGACTTCTTCCAGCCAGACGTGCTTCTTGCCATCAACCATAACGGTGAACCGCTGACACCAGAACACGGCTATCCAGTACGGCTCGTCGTCCCGAGACTTTATTTCTGGAAAAGCGCTAAATGGGTCGGCGGCGTCGAGTTTATCAAAGAGAACAAACGAGGGTTCTGGGAAACCTACGGGTACCACAATCACGGCGATCCGTGGAAAGAGGAACGGTACAGCGATTGAGCGGCTGATAGGGACGCCCCGGCGAGGCGTCTCTACAATTCGTCTGGCTCAGGATAAGGTGGAAAAGGCGTGAAGAGATTTGACATAGCGATAGTCGGGTGCGGCGGCGGTTCGCCAATGCATTTTCTCGGGTACATGGCTCACCCCGAACGGGTTCGGGTGGTTGCCGCGTGCGATCTTGACCGCATTAGAACAGAACTCAGAACCGTCGAACAGCGGACACGATAACCTGAAGACTATCGCATTGCTCGATGGCGCATACCGTTCCGCCGGAGAGGGGGACGCACCATTTTTCTGTAGGGGAGCGGCTTGTCCCCTCCCAATGGTGTCATGTAGGGGCGGGTTTCAAACCCGCCCGCTGCTAGTACGGCCAGTACTGCTCGAACAGATCTTCGCCCTGATACAGATAGGTGAACCTATTTCCAACGTAAAACGCCGCGTCTCGCGTTACAGGAAACTTCGTGCCGTACCGGATGAACTCAACATGACCGTCCATATAGAGACAGTTCATCCCGCCGGGAATATGGTTGAACCGCGCCATAGCTCCCGCTGTCGGGTCGCTCGGCAGATTTGAGGAGACCATGTCGAACATGACCGGCACTTCGCTCTGCGCTACTGCGCTGCGTGCTGGATTGTTAATATCCGCGATCATGAACCGTTCGATACCCTCTCTGAGCCGGTATGATGATGTCGCGCTACCTGAACCCCAGCACTTCGCGGCTGCCTCGCTTAGACGGGGCATGGCTGACCACGTCAGGTCGGCATCAACGTTGTCAGGAAGACCCGATATTCCCGTGAGGACCATTTCCGGTCCTTGCATGGTCATGTTCAATTCAAGATCAGCACTGCCAAACTGGGTGCAGTTCGACTCGTCTCGTAAGGCAACCCATCCCGTGTATGCGTACGACGTCGGACCTAGAACGCAGACCAACCCTTCGTATATGTCCCGCGGTGTCAGCCGGGGAGTGTTATATATCCGGCGTATTCTATCTCTCATCACGCCCGGCGCTGGCGCGGCAACGTCCGACGGACAAACGTACACAGCCGGGTCAGCCATGTACTCGGGGTATATCGAGGCCGGCGCGATCGCCATCATCGCCGCCAGATGAACCGGCACGAGGAAGCCGCCCGCCTGATCTAACATCGGGAACGCGCGCGGCGGAAACTTGCCGTTCCACTCGTTCGCATACATCTTGAACGCAAGCCCAAACTGTTTCAGGTTGTTCGCGCACGAGGCGCGCCGTGCCGCTTCTCTTGCACGCGCTAACGCTGGCAACAAGATTGCCGCAAGAATGCCTATGATAGCTATGACAACAAGCAGTTCAATGAGCGTGAACCCGTTTCTGGCACGCACTTTCTCTCCCTCCATGATTGATCGAAACTGAACAGCGCTCTCCGTTCCGCCACCTGCGTCTGAGGTTTTGCCCACAAGGCGGTCGCAACCACCACCCATATCCTACCATCTTGCGCCTTCCTGCGCAACCTGCGCGTTCGGAGGGACGTGCTCGGTCACGACGGAGCGTGACCCTCCGAGAACCGGCTCGCGCGCACATTCCTGTCTGCCACCGCAAAGGAAAACCGCGGATCATTCAGGTTTCCTCTGGCTTGACATAGCCTCGCCGGTCACCGTATACTTGGGGCACACGAACAAAGGCTGTGAAGGGAAGGAGTAGGTTCGAGAGTGCCGATAGAGAGGGAAGGGCGCGGCTGAAAACCTTCCTCGGAGAGCGCGGACCGAAGGCGTCCCGGAGCCGCCGCACCGAGACGCGAGGTAGGTTCGGTCGGGTCGTGCCCGTTATAGCACAACGGAGTGGCTGATCGCCCGAAGGGTGGTCGGCAAGCGGGGTGGGACCGCGGGAAGAAAGCCCTTCTCGTCCCCTCAGACATCTGGGAGCACGAGAAGGGCTTTTGTGACATGAGAATAGGCTCCGTGTGAAGGAGGCCTTCTCATAAGGCGCATTGGTGTATAAGAGGAGGTACGTGGCGTGGGCAAGGGCAGCAGCGGCGATACCAAATCACAACCGCAGAATAAGCCGGACATAATGGAGAAGCTCGTATCTCTGTGTAAACGGCGCGGGTTCATATTTCCGTCGAGCCAGATTTACGGCGGGATTAACGGGTTGTGGGATTTCGGACCGCTCGGGACAGAGCTTAAGCGCAACGTGAGAGACGATTGGTGGCTCGTGAACGTCAGATGGCGCGACGATGTCGTCGGGATGGACACGAGCATCATTACCCACCCGCGCGTCTGGCAAGCCTCCGGTCATCTCGACGGGTTCCACGACTCACTGGTTGACTGCAAATCGTGCAAACAGCGGTTTCGCGTTGACCAGCTCGAGGCGAAGGTCTGTCCAGCGTGTGGCGGCGAACTTACGGAACCGCGCAAGTTTCACCTGATGTTCCGGACCCAGCTCGGAGCCGTTGCTGAAGATACGGTCGAGGTCTATCTCAGACCGGAAACCTGCCAATCTCTCTTTCTCAATTTCAAGGAGATCCAGTCCGTCGCGCGGATGAAGGTGCCGTTCGGGATCGCCCAGGTAGGAAAGAGTTTCCGGAACGAGGTGACTCCACGCAACTTCATATTCCGGAGCCGCGAGTTCGAGCAGATGGAAATCGAGTTTTTCTGTCATCCGGACGAGGAAGGAAAATGGTTTGACGATTGGCTCGCGAAACGCCACCAGTGGTTCCTCGATATCGGGATCAAACCGGAACACATGACACGGAAGCCGCACGATAAGAAAGAGCTCGCTCATTACGCGAAAAAGGCGGTTGACCTCCAGTACGAATTTCCGTTCGGCTGGCAGGAGGTTGAGGGGATTCATAACCGGGGGAACTTCGATCTATCGCAACACACGAATTTTTCCGGCAAAGACCTCTCGTATTTCGATGAAGCTACGGGACAAAAGTTCATCCCGAGCTGCATAGAAAGTTCCGTCGGGCTCGACAGGACGGTTCTGGCGGTTCTCTGTGACGCCTATGACGAGGAACCGGAACGAGTCGTGTTGCGGTTTTCGCCGCTGATTGCTCCGGTTAAGGTCGGGGTGTTCCCGCTGGTCAAAAAGGACAATCTGCCCGAGGTGGCGCGTAAAATCGAGCTTGCCCTGCGCAAAAAGTTCGTCACCG